>Ga0214919_10000990_pt1 | contig 48058 bp, 41 predicted proteins | sample LL1503_MetaG_FD_177994 | JGI IMG/M metagenome (GOLD analysis project Ga0214919, IMG submission 177994) | Freshwater microbial communities from Lake Lanier, Atlanta, Georgia, United States - LL-1503 | ecosystem: Environmental > Aquatic > Freshwater > Lake | place: USA: Georgia | collected...
GTTGTCCACGAGGCTCTCACCGTTACGACGAGAGAGCGCGTATGCCCATAGGCATCATAGACTTTCCCGGAAACCGAATTGGTGCCGAAACGGATTTTGTCCGTAATGTTGATGTTGGGATTGAATGCCGATGCCAGTTTCGCTGGCTGACCGCAGGTGGGACAACCCACGCCGACATTATTCACAGATAGTTCTGAACTGTTGTCGTCTTCAAAGATGCTGATAATCGTACCACTTAAATTAGAAAGACTGGTTGTGGTCAGGGAAGTGCCGGAAGACTGAGTCACCGGAACGCCGGACGGCAATTCAAAAGAAGCCGACTGGATCGTGCTAAAACCAGCACTCGGACCATCCGGCACTGTTTCGTTGACGATATTCAAAGTGAAATCTTGTGAATTAGGGGTTTGTGCAGTTGTCGTCATCTTGCAGCGAAGGGAGTTTGCCTCTTCGTTGGCGAATTGGTCCGTTCTGGGAAGGCCCTCTGGCTTCTTACGGGTGTCGGCTTTTCCAGCCAAATTTTTGTCACTGGAGCACGATCCCAAAATCGCGACGATTGCACATAAGGAAATCGTCCGGATGAAGTTAGCGTGCGCATTTTGCTGTAAAATGTTGATCATGGGTCTTCATCGGTCCGAGAAAGCATATCTGTAGGTTAAAAAAAAGTTCACGAGGTTTTGCCAATAAGATTTCCACTATGGATGAAAACCTTCTGTCACCGGAATCCGTGATTACCTCGAGTCGATGTTTCTTAACGACAACGCAGGCTTGCTGCTTCCTCCCCGGTGACCAGATGATCGTCCGGGACGAATCGGAAAAAAGATTTTCAAATTGGCGCAGGTCTCCGAAAGACCGGCGTGTTCTTCTGAACAAAAACAGACTACTGCCCTTGGTGGTCGTTCAAAATTGCCGGCCGCATTGCGCGCAAACGCAATGTTGTCATATCTGAACCTCAACGCTACTTGAATGCATCAATACTAAAGGGGGTGGTCCTGGACGACGTTGTTGCCGAACGTGACCCGTATCTGTCGGTTACCGAGGCATTGAAGCCCCACGATTCCGCCTGTGTAACAGTATGTGGCATCGCATTGGGCCACGAATCTGCCGAGGACTTCTAAGAAATTTCCCGCACTATTTATCTGATAGACCTTAACGTGCGGCCCTCCACCGGGACCTGCGCCGAAAATTGCGTCGTTAAATCCATCCGAGTCCCAGTCACAAACAGCGTATGCAACGGTACTTTGGAGACCGGGAAAGGGCATCATGGGGTTGTTACCTACACCTTGGGTAAACAGCCTTCCTGGTTGGGATGAAATTTGTTGTTGAAGGCGTATTCCATTATCAATCAGGTTGGTAACATTTCGCTGAACGCATGCTTGGGTGTTGCATGCCTCGCTGCCGGCACCTGAACACTGCGTTCCGCCAAAAGCCGGTGCGGGACTGTTGCACGAACGGGTCCTTGTCCCGCCATTGCAAGACGCGCTGCAGGCGCCCCACGCACTCCATCCGCCGTTTACAGGTGGAGGGAGTTGAGGAGGAACGACTGTTTGCCCAGCTGGTTGCACCACGACTGTGGCCGTGCACGTATTACTTCCCTTGGTATTGGTTACGGTGCCTAAAAAAGCGGTCGTAATGGAGATGGATTGGTTACCTTCCACGACCGGGGACTTCGCGGCGGTCGCCTCTACCCGGAACAGCGTTTTCGTAGCGACTACACTCCCTGGCGGTGAAGATATTGTAATGTTGGAGGTTCCCCCACTCGACGGCAGCGTCGGGTTGGAGACGGTCAGCGTGCATGTCGGTAGACTCGTTGGCTGGTTTGATTCATCTACGGGCTTACCGTCATCGCTAGAATTCTGCTCTGGAAGGGGATTTCCTCTGTCGGTAATTCCCGGCATCGTGCGTGCGCTCTTGCCAGTCATTTTGGTCTCATTGGAGCACGATCCCGAAATCGCGACGATTGCGCATAAGGAGACCGTCCGGATGAAGTTAGCGTGCGCATTTTGCTGTAAAAATTTAGACATGAGGCGTTATCGGTCCGAGACAGCATATCTTTAGGTTAAAAAAAGTTCGCGGGGTTTTGGCAATAAAATCTGCATGTAACGACATGTTAAGTCGGATCTACCTGATCGAAGTTTCTTTCATTCTATAAAAGGGAACCGTTCGCTAATGTAGGTTTCCATATGAGAATTACGAAAACCGCCTGCAATCCTGATGATCGATGATCGATGATCACCGATTCATTGTTGGCCCAGGCTAGATACGAAGGAACGCCTACGGAGCGGCGGTTAAACCGGCCGGACAATTGGCGCTTTGACTGCCGTTAATGGGAATGACCGTTTCCGTGACGGTTGTGGTTGTCCACGAGGCTCTCACCGTCACGACGAGAGAGCGTATGTGCCCATAGGCATCATAGACTTTCCCGGAAACCGAATTGGTGCCGAAACGTATCTGGTTCGTAATGTTGATGTTGGGATTGAATGCAGATGCAACTTTTGCTGCGTTACCGCAGGTGGGGCAACCCACGCCGACGTCATTCACAGATAGTACTGAACTGTTGTCGTCTTCATAGATGCTGATAATCGTACCGCTTAAATTCGAAAGACTGGCCGTGGTTCGAGAAGTGCCGGAAGACTGAGTCACCGGAACGCCGGACGGCAATTCAAAAGAAGCCGACTGGATCGTGCTAAAACCATTAGCCACGTAATCGGTCACTCGTTCTTGGACAATATTCAAAGTGAAATCTTGCGAATTAGGGGTTTGCGCATTTGTTGTGCTCTTGCAGCTCAGATTATAGGTCTTACCCGGACAGGAGATGTCAGTATTACAGGATTGACTGGCCGAACCACTGCATTGCGCCCCGCCATTTGCGGGAGACGGATTGGTGCATGTCCTTGTTTGAGTTCCGCCGCCACAAGATGCGTTGCAGGCGCTCCAATCACTCCATCCGCCGGGTTGTTTAGTAGGTGGAGTAGGTGGCGTAGGTGGAAGGTTGTCGCTTAGGCCATCGGCGCCATTTACTTGCACCATTGTGCGCTTGGTCTTTCCAATCAATTTGCTTTCATTAGAGCACGATGCCAAAATCGTGATGGCGCCGACTAGGGAGATCGTGCGAACGACAGTTGCGTGGGCATTATTTTTGTAACGAAATTTCATGAAGGTGTATCGGTCTGTGACGGCAAATCTTTAGGTTAAAAAAATTCACGAGGTTTTGCCAATAAAGTCAGTAAATAACGACATGTGAAGTTGGAATCTTCTAGTCTGTAATGGCCCCCGCCAAATTGCTAAAACGACATCGTTCTCCCAATTGGCAGCAATGTGGATTGCCGCTCGCGATTGTCCGAGCTTGTCTTAGCCCTTTCGTGCACTTCCACCTGAAATACGCCCCCTTCGGTAACACTTATTGTGGCACTACTCGAAATGCGAATTCCCGTTTACGGCGGCCTTGTTCTCGTGCGCCAAATAAACTCCAGCATGATCGCCACAAAAACGTCGGCCCTCAACATGTTCGGCTTTTCTGTAATCCTCGGTCAGTATCCCATCGACGTCCACTACGTGCATACGGACTCCATTGGTTCCTGCGCCATCAACTACGCGCGCGGATTTTGAGTCCGGTTTGCACCGACTCCCAGTGAATTCACTGCCATTGCCCGGACTACCGGAATCATCTATCCTCTCCAGATCCCCTTAGTCTGCTGGCGCCGCTGTTTCCGGGAGCATCCATGGCCTTAGCCTTAACCTACGCGATCGTCAGGGACGCCTTTGAGAAGGTATTTTCTGACGATGCACTATTCGGCTGCATTTTCGGATCGGTCCTGGACGAGCGGTTCCGAGAGGATAGCGACATCGACCTCGCCGTCTGGATGCGTGACCGAACGGCGGTGGACCGGATGTCGAGACTCTGCGAGGACCTCGCGGACCAACTGGATCGGGATATTGACCTGATCAATTTGCACACTTGTGATCCCGTCATCGCCATGCAAGTGATTCGAAACGGGCGCCTCGCCTTCGCCGATCAGCCGGATGACTACCACCAGTTTGTTGCGCGCAAGATCTCGGAATATATTGATTTCAAATACAGCCGTAAACCCGCGGAGGATCACTTGGTCGACCGCCGGATAACACTCATCCATTGCGCTTAACGACCCCCAGGCCGACCGATAAAATATTTTCTATTTTGGCGCAATGAGCCCAACCCTCCTAATTCCAGGCCGATTTTCGGTAACCTTTTTTTTGAGTCAATTCGGTCGTAAATCAGCCATAAAAAACGCCTCCAGAGATCACGGAATGCGGCCGATCGAACCTTTCCGAGGTGCTTCATGAAAGTTTTGATGGCTACTGCAATTTTTGGAATCTCTTGCGGGATTTACGGATGTTCGAACGAAGCCAAAGTTGCCGGCTTGCCAATGCCAGCGGCGGAAGGGTCGGCGGAATCACCCGTGGCAAGTCCGGGGGCTGAAGTTCAAACTACGGCAGATGCCAGTGTCGCAAACGAGATGCCATCGGATGATGATTTGAAGCCAGGAGAACCCTTGGCTTCGGTGTCTTTAACGGCAAGCGCAGGCCCAGGCGGCAGCGTTTCACTGCCTTCTGACAGATACGAAATCGGAAAAACTACAAGCCTGACGGCCAACTCAAATTCGGGCTACGCCTTCGTTAAATGGAGCGGAGATTGTGCCGGTCAGGGTTCGACCTGTTCCCTCACGATGAATGCGAACAAGGTCGTAACTGCGTTCTTTAGTTGTGCGGGCGGCTATTACGCCGTCGGCGAAACATGCCGGCCGGTCGTAAAGGGTTGGGTAGATACAACCACTGCAGGCAGTACCAACTCGACTATGACTATGTTGAATCCTATACACAAAACTTTAAAGTGGTCCAACAGGCGACCAGACGCAAATTCGAAGGAGGCTGCGAAGAATCACTGTAGTACTCTGACTTACAATGGATTTTCGGGATGGCGATTGCCTACAAAAGGTGAGTTGGATACTGCCAGTAGTAACAAGATCTATGGCGCAGCAAAAGAGGGTTGGATAACGGCAAGCGACATGAACGGTTTATTTTGGTCGTCTTCCCTTCTCGATAACAATCCCTTTTACGCGTTTCTCGTGAACTTGGCGCGCAATGATATCGTGTACAGGTACAAGTACGGCGACGACGCCTACAGGGTTGTTTGTGTTCACGAGTGTAATCCTGGATACTCGCTGTTCAATGGGATATGTCAGCTGGGATCGACTTGGGTGGATGTCTCCATCCCCGGCAGCACCAAGCTGACCATGAAAGACATGCGAACTAACTTAAAGTGGAGCGGTACGCAACCAAGGGCAACCTGGCAGGGGGCGATCGATCACTGCCTTAGGTTGAATTACAACGGAGTAACGGGATGGCGTTTGCCGACGAAAGGTGAACTGCAGGCGGCATACGAGAACGGGATCTCTGGCGCAGCAAAAGCGGGCTGGATAACGGAAGGCGACTTCATTTTTTGGTCGGCCGACCCTCACGGTATTCAAAGAGGACATCTGATAACTTATGAAAACGCGTGGGTCGTGAATTCGGAGCTAGGTAACACCGTCTGGGACTCAAAGTACAGCAGCTCCGCGGTTGTTTGTGTTCAGTAGGTAGAGTGTGGTCCCCCGGCATCCGTCATGGCAGACCCAACCCTTTGCGAAGAGTTTGCGATTGCTTTGCATCCAGTAGCGAAGGGGAAAGCGAAGGGGAAAGGGAAGAAGAAGGGGAAGGGGAAGGGGAAAACTGAGCACCATCTGCCGGTAAGGGACCGGCGGCAGCACGTCGTCCACCAGATGGTCAGCAGCTTCAGTTTGGCGTTTGGCGCGACACGATGGACACCAGTCTCGTTTCCTACAACTAAACGCCACGACTTTTTACGGAACTGTCCGAAAGCTTCACCTTTTTTCGAGCTGACTTATTGTCGACGACCTTGAAAGTGGAACTGAATTGAACCAAACGTCGAACGTGGGGCAGCCTTCTTTGCCACACGCCTTAGGGCCATGGACCAGGGACTTGTAGTAAATCCGATTCGTGTCTGAGGTATCGTGAGTCTTTGAGTCTTGCCCCGTCAAATGGGTTGCCTGTAAACTGAAACTGGTGATGCCGGCAACAGACATGGACTTCAGTTCCCGGCCGGAAGACAATCCGTTTTGGTCGCGGTCGTCCCACAATACAAGTTTTTTAAATATCTTGTCTTTTTGGTCTATCACGCCATCATTGTTATCGTCGTACTGGCCTAACGCCTGATAACCGTGCTCTGCCTTCATGCCGCTTGGAAGACGCGTTGCAGTGCCAAAAAGCTCTCGACCGTCATCAATCTGCCCATTGCCGTTCAGATCGAGTGCGAGCAAGAAACTTCCTGGAGCGATCCAGCCCGTTTGCTCTTGCCGACCGTCACCGTTGAGGTCGAACACCACTTTTGTTTCAGACCATTTGCTGGTGCGTGGTCTCGGGGCACGGTCGAGATTAACGACAATTGGACTGTAGGTATAAAGGCTGAGGGCGGTACTCGCGGCGGCACTCACGATTGGATAACCAACGGTACCAGTTTCTTTGAAATCAGCAGAAAGTCCTGTTATTTGTGCGGTAAGCCAAAAGCCCGATGCAGTTTTCGAGAAGACAAATGACGCGGGAATCCGGTAATACCTCGTCCCCAATTTTTCGGTGAAGGTAAACTCCTTTGGATCCACCAGGAAATATGGATCTCCTGGAACGGTCGAATAAAACTTCAAGTAGGCAACCTGGGCGCCAATGGCAATCAAGAATGATGGTTCCACCTTCAAGTCCGCCGGGATTGCCATGCCTGCCGCGCTAACTGCCAACCGGTTTTTCGCAATAGGGTCGGACGGGCCGTAAACCTCAATGTTAAGCTTTCCGTCTTGGATCGAGACCAGGTTTGCTGAACCTGCTGTTCCGCCTGACAAAAGCTTGCAGTTTGCAATATTCGTGGCGATCTCGGTGGTGTTAGTGGTCTTCCACTGTGCTACATATTGCTCACAAGTTAAACTGCCTCTCGCTTGAGCGAATGAAGCCAATGTAGAAAATGTCTGCCAGGGGCCGCCACTGTTCCGATATACAGTAACCGATGACGCTTGATTTCCCGCCGGCATAATACCAGCGCAAGCCGCAGAAGTTGCGGCAACTTGAACTCCGCCAGGTGCCATCGTGGCACCGGTACATTCAGACAATACGGCGGTGCCGGCTGCCACATAGGGGAAAGAAAAGGTTGCCGACAGAATTCCCCCGGTGCCTGTCGCTACTGCTGTTCCCATGCTTTGTTGAAGAGATCGCGATAACGAAACTGCTGCCATAGCCACATCGGCGCGGCCCGCCTGGCCAGCGAGGACCGAAACCAGCGACAGAGTTTTTTGCAGACCGAGGGACAGTTCCATGATCTTGTTGTCTTGCTCTTTATTCTTGTTTGCCATCTCAGTGCGCAAATCATTCATCCCGGTCATCAAGGTGTTAATCTGTGTCTGGCTTTGGCCCTGCGAAATCGCATGAGCAGCCAAAACACCCTTCATGTTCTCAAATTCACTACCCATGCGTGCGACATCACCCTTGAGCTTCGCGATATCTGCAAGAATTATTGCCAAGCGCGGCAGTATGGCAACGTCGCTGGTTCCCTGTAGTAACGCCGGCACATTTGCGCCGACGAGCCGCAGGCTCAGCAGAGCGGTAAGTAGATCCTGGTATTTCGTCGCTGCCAGGTTCAATGACGCCAGTCTAGGTTTTAAAACCGCGTCAGAGAAGCTTGTAAGCAAAGCTGATTTAAGTCGGGCACGCACAGTCGCAGAAAGCGGAGCATCTGCGCCTGTGCCAAACAAGATAGATTTACCCCAGTCATTTATGGCCTGTTGGCACGCAGGCGAAGTGCCCGCTGGAGAGTAATTCGGTAGGAGGGCAAGAACGGTAAAAGCGCTGAGGGAATTAATTTCTGATTTGGGAAGCCCGAGGTACATTGAGATATCCGCCGGCGGGGCGGCCTCACGCACTCCAAAAAACACTTCTTTCATGTAAACAGCGGCAAGATGGCGGTACCATTGTAGCCCCCCTGCGGCAGGCTGCTCGCGGACAGCGCTGGCCTCACTGGGTAAATAACCGTGGCTGTTCTGACAGCTGCCAGACCCGACAACAGACGTAACAAACTTTCTTGCAATCGAAGGACTGGGCTCCGCGGTATCATTCACAATATTCATGGCGTCCCTGAAATACGCTTCAAAGATACCAAGGCCCTCGGCCATTTCATTGCTGGCATTAATCAGTGTGTCACGGCTTTGCTTGCTCTGGACTTCGAAACCCGTGATGGCGTCAGCGGGGAGGTTTAATGGATTGCCCAGGACCGAGTTCAAGCTTTGCGCTAGTTGGCCTATGCGGAGCTCTGCTTCGCTGAGCCTTGCTGTTAGTTGACCCACCTGTGTCTGGTATTTTGAGTCCAGCGTGGTAAACAGCGCTTCAGCCTTTTTTGACACCGCGACAATGTCTGCTTTCAAACCGGATTCAATTGTATTGACCTGTGCCGATAAAGTTGACAGGGCGGTTTCGTTCGCTTTCGCCAACGCAATGCCTTGTTCGGCCAGTTTTCCGGCGGCAACTGCGTTCTTGGAAATCTCCTCCACGCGCAACTTCATCGCCTCCATCATTTGGTTCAAGGCACCGCGTGCATCCTGTTCCTTCTTTAAACCAGCCGAAAGTGCGTCTTGGAAGGATCGCGCCAGGTCAGCGTCCGCTTTATCCAATTGAGCAAATTTTGCATTGAGTGCTAAACGCAGTGACGAATTCGACAGGGACATTCCAGCGACATTGCGTTGCAAAGATTCAAACTTGTTTTGGATGTCTATTTGACTAGCCAGGTTGTAGGCTTGCAATGCTCCGATGTCGCCCATGAGAACATTCATTTGGTCCTGCGCCGATGCAGCTTGATCAGCAATCATATCACTAGTCTCATCGACGACGGCTCTGAGGTTAGCTTCAAATTGTGTGTCCTTGGAATCCAAACGCTCAATTTGGTCTGCAAATTTTTTGGCTTGGTCCTTTATTCTTGAATCGATTAGTTTTGCCAGTTCAGCGTCAGCCAGCGCATTGTCATCAATTTTTTTGTCGAGGAGTCCGATCGTTGCTGCCAAGCTGCTGGTGACGGCGGTCATGGACTGTAACTCGGCTCTAGTCGTATATTCCCGGGCTGCTTTGTCTTCCAGGTTTTTTAGTTTCGTCTCAACATTCGAGATAGCGCCCTGAGTCAATAAAGCCATAGCGATCAATTTGGAATTTTGGTCTGCCACAGCTGCTTTAAGGTCATCGTCGGTTTGTTTTTTCGCGTCTGCTGTGGCCTTCGATAGCTCAACTTTTGCTGCAGCAATCGAAGTTCTCGTAACTTCAATGGCGGTCTCGAGGCGAGAAATCTCAGACTTTAAATCCGCCCGAAGTGCGGCAAGGCCTGTTTCCAGAGCACCAACCCGTTTTTGCAGAATTTCGTCTGCCTCTTTTCTCTCCGCGGCCTCCTTGGAAAGGGCCTCCTCCAAGGCTGATAGCCTTTCGAGAGATTGATTTAGTCTCACATTCAGATCTTCTTCAGGAATCACTGTCGCATCGGTGGCGATATTTAACCGCCGCGCCGATTGCACCTCCGCTTTTTGCTCCGAACATGCTGCTGTTGAAACCACCGATAGTAGCAGAAAGCGAAATAAGGATTTTGGCATGGGTTGTTCTCCTGCGAAAAGCTTCGGCTGTTTCGAAAAAAAAATTAGCAAAATCGGCAAAAACGAAGGGACTCAAATTGACTCACAAAAAAGGTTATCAAAAATCGATTGGAAATTTGGTGGGTTGGACTCGTTGCGTCCCAATAAGAAATATTTTAGTGGCTGCTTTTGTAACGGCGCCAGTATGTGTCTCAGTCGATTGCTGAAAGTGTACTTTCTCAAGATATTTTGATGATGACTCGGGTTGATAAGCCAGCGCTCATTTGTTGATGTTCGATCAGATCCCGATACGTGGGGCTGCTATGTTGATTCAGCAGTGGGTGCGCACTCGATCAATCAATCACGAATCGAAGGGTTTGATCTCGGCTATTCGCGTGACGGCAATTCGGAGGTGGATTTTGTCATTGGTTTTGGAAAAAAGGGTTTAGGCATTGAGGTCCGAAGCTGCCGTCGCGGCGAGCTGGCCGGCTTGAAGGCGTTCTCAAAAAAATTTCCAAAACCAAAAACTATGATTGTTGATCGCGAAAGTTTGGAAAAATTTTTGCTGACTTCGCCGGTGATGGTGTTTTTGATCCAGGCCTCCCAGTCTCCGTGAATACGGATGTCCGTGAGCCTGCAGTAGTATTCGGTTCGGTGGGCTTTAAAGTAATAACTGATGTAAATTGCATTACGGCAGATAGCCGTTGTTGCACGTCACCAATTGTTGAGTCAGGGTATAGCTTTTTCCCTGTCCCGCTATATCGTTATTAGCTCGAACCATTTCGTACTGATCTTTCGAGTAAAAATAGCCGCATGGGTGGGTGACTTTATAAATGGTAGCGCCGTGGGGCAAATAGCTTCCGAACCTGCAGGGTCCTTGTACTGGATGAGTGTTCCCGGTGCCGCCACAATTTGGGACATCGCATCGTCCTGTATAACATTGAGCAGGACAGGCTGTCTGATTGCATGATTGGGTGTTCCCACCATCGCATTGCGCCCCACCATTTGCGGGAGGCGGGTTGGTGCATGTCCTTGTTTGAGTTCCTCCCCCACAAGACGCACTGCAGGCGCTCCACGCAGTCCATACGCCGTTTACGACTGGAGGCCCAGCTGGTTGTACCACGGCTGTAGGTATCGCTGGTTGCACCACGGCTGTAGGTATCGCTGGTTGCACCACGACTGTAGGCCCAGCTGGTGGCTCTACGGGCTTCCCGTCATCGCTAGATGCCTGTTCTGGGAGGGGTTTGCTTGCGTCGGTAATTCCAGGCATCGTGCGTGCGCTCTCGCCAGTCATGTTGGTCTCATTGTCGCATGACACCAAAAGCGTAATCACTACGGCAATGGAAAGCTTGCTGATGAAAATGGCGTATTTTTGTTTGTCGTAAAAATTAATCATTCTGACGTATCGGTTTTCGAAGTCTGATCTTTAGGAGGAAACGTTACGGATTCAATTACAAAAAAAAAGTTACCGAAAATCGATCGGAAATTTGGTGGGTTGGACTCGTTGCGTCCCAAGAAATGGATTCAAACTAGCGTTCACTTCCCTTAACTTCTCCTTCTCAGTCTCCTAAGGTGAGACAGCGGTGTATGCCATCACTCTGTCACACGGCGTGATCGGCGGCGAATATACCCTGGTAAGATCGGATAAATACGGCGGCAGCGCGTAGTTTGAAAATTCGTTTTCGTTTTCGTTGTCGGATGAGAAGATTTTTATTATGAACGGGAGCCGCTTTCCGACGTATTCTTTCGCGTCTAAGATCCCTTTAATCTCCTTGCCGGGTGGTGAAAAATGGCCGCCAATAAAATATTTTTTATTGTGACGCAACGAGCCCAACCCTCCTAATTTCTTGACGATTTTCGGTAACAGTTTTTTTGTGAGTCAATTCGCTTAAGAGTTTCATCTAAGGTTTCTAGCAGAAAAATGCGATGGGTTCAGGCGAAGAATTTAAAGTCGGATTCTTTTTTGTGTTTTTCAGAGGAGGAAATCATGAGCGTTCATCCCGCTGTGACGGATTATAGTTCAAAATCTCACAACCCTGTCGTGGCGCTAATTATTTTTAGCTTCGTACTTGCCACGTGCGCTTGCTCGATGTCGAAGAACTCCGAGAGATCCACGGCCAAACCAGAGGCGGCGCCGGCTGTTGCAGCAAACGCTGCCACAGGCGTTAAGCGCCAATCGTTCGCTCCCGTATTTCTGTCGAACCTCGAGTTGTTCCTCACCGCTGCCAAAGTTTCTCCTGAAAAAATCGCTCTAACCTTGTCTAAAATTAAGCCTACGCGCTTAGGTCTCGCGGGTCCGGATGCCGAATTTGCACCGGTGTTGACGTCATCGGTCGCCGCAGTGAGCTCAACCCTTTCTATTAGTGTGGGAACGGCGAGGATTGTTGTCTATACTGTTGCAGCAGATACGGCCACACAGATGCAAATAACGGCAGCATTTGAAATCGCCAAGTCGACCGGCGAGGTTACCATTTCTGTCCCGGGTGTGTGTTCTGCGGGCTGTTTATCATTTTTGGCGGAAAGAATTACGGAGGTTCTAGAATCGCCAGGGGACGAAACGGATGGGGGAGCAGAGAGAATTGGCGGGCTCATAGCAGATTTTATTGCGACACGCCAATCTGAGGAGTGCGAGTCAAACCAACTTAGAGCTGCTTTTGAGTTTATCGGCGGTCAGACTTTCGACCTAGCAAAGATTCACTCCATGGATTTCTTTTTGAAAAAATGTCTATCTGGCCTACCTTTTTGTGGGCCAGTCGACTACCAACCGTTAGACGTTGATGGCGATATTTCGCAGGTTTCGGCTCCATATTACGAGCTCGGTTATGAATGTGTTGGTGTTGTTGGGGGCGATGAGCAGACCGCCCTGCTGCCTTATCCGGATCCGATTGGCCCGTTGTGTGACGATGATGTTAAAAAGAAGGCAATTAGAGATGTCGTTGTCTCGCAAGTTAAAATAGAAGCAGAAAGGACGTGCCGGCCGCACCGCCCAAAACCAGGGGGGTTTTAGCGACGAGCCCCGAGCAAAAGAAAGAGTTATCGTCCCAAGAAAAATCCCGATCGTAGGGATGGTTCAAGTCGGGCGAGGTTCCCACGAGTGTCGCAGACTTCCAAAAAAGCAAACTTGATGGTGTTGAAACTGCCTATTGCTGGCCTTGGAAAAATCATTACCGCGGCCCAAGCTGCTAATTGGATCAATTTTTTAAACTGCTCTACATGACTGCGCCTGACATAAAAAGCCACTTCAAGCCACGCCACTCGCACATCCACAGAGCCCTCCATAAAGGAGGTGCACATGCGGTGCCCACGTTGCGAAACATCACCGTCGGTCATTTAAGAATTTCTCGGGGGGGGGGTACCGATGGTTTTTGACCCTCAGTTCTGGCCGGAAAGTTACCTGCGTTTCAACGGCAAACCCTGAATTTCCCCGGGACTTGTCGACCGCCGCCTTGTCCAAGAATAAAAGTTACTCGACCACTTCCCAGGCTTCGTTCAGTGACCCTTGTCTGAACCTCCTTAAGTGATGGAGTTATAATTTTATTGCAATAATATCAGTTGTATAACGGATATTAAGTTAAGTTTATTAGACATTAGTCGATAGATCAATTAGGCTTCTTCAGGAGGTTTTATGAATCTGACAACGTTAAGAGCCTTCGCTCAATCTCGTGGGCTCAATCAATCAGATTTGGCACGAGCAGCAGGTGTCACGCGTCAACGAGTATCCCAATGGCTCAGAGACAATTCGCTCAATGCTACAGTGAACATTCGCTCCGATCATCTCAGTCACCTTGCTGATGAGTTAAATGTATCCGCAGACGAACTCCTTCGAACACTTCCAATGATTGACGACAGCACTGAATCCCGCGTTGAGGCCACTGATTTACTTTGGGACCGCCTTTATCCAGATTTGATTGCGTTGGCCATTGATGCCGGGCGTGGTCGGCAGGTGGCCATCGCAAGATTAGTTCAAGTTTATGGCCTATTTGCCACCGCTCGCATGTTGGGAACTGTCGTGTGGAAAAAGTTTCCCACCTACAAAAAATTCCTTCATCCAACCCGTCGGAAAGAATTGGAGTACGTATGGGAGTTGCATCAGCACCGCAAGATGATCTAGCGTCCAAAGTCTTACCAGCACCGCTTCTAGCTGCCATCAGAGCCGTTTTTGCTGCTAACGGATCCGGAATTACCCTTGTCGGGGGCACAGCTCTTTCTGGTTTTTATGCCGGGCACCGCCGATCAGATGATATGGACCTCTTCACCATTGACGGAGATGCGCAAAAAATGGCCGTTTATGCCGTCAAAAGCATAACCGAAAAAGGCGTGAGATTGGCCAAGGAGCGTCAGACCCCACATTATTATCACGCTGTCGCGAGTTGGAATGATCATGATTTTACGATCGACGTCGTTATTGATCAGAATCTATTTCGAGTCGGCAAGTTTCAGACGTCCGCACAAGGGATCACTGTCGCTAGTCTTGAAACTCTCTTAAAAATGAAATTGGCCACGCTGGTGAGCCGTTGCAGCGAAAAAGACCTTTTTGATTTGGCATGGCTCTTCGAACACTATCGTCATCCTGACGTCTCCGAAATCATCAAACTTGCAAAAGAGATCGACGGGGCCTTCGATAGCGAATCGGCGCTTATTTCCATTGCCGGAGCAACACCGCGCATACAAGCCTGTAATTTTTCTGTTGAGTTTGGTGTGACCTCAGAAGCCGCACATCGTCGGGTTTTGGCTGCACGTGAGGAGTTGCTGGCGTCTTTGATCGACTACTTAACATTAGAGCAGCCCACCCCTAAGATCGGCAAACTCATTCGCGCACTCAGGCCACCGCGGTAATTACGGCACTTTCGCAGTTAAGTTAAAAAAACCCTACGTTTTTCTTCTATTCATCGGCATCTTAAGGTGCAAGCGCGTGATGCGAAGAAAATTTATGCAATAGACCCTGGTCTGCGACGGACACGGTCTCGCTCGCGATTATCCGATTTGAGCTGTCGTGTTTCGTGTGAGGATGTCGAGACAGGATCGGTAGCTGTATATGCGGCGTGGTTGGTGACCTGCAATGCTATTAAGTAACGATATTGTCGATTATCGTTACTTAATGTGGTGGAAAGTAACGATCACGATATCAGGTGAGGAAAATTTTTTAAACGGAACCAGCCGGCGCTCATTTGCTGATTTTCGATCAGAGCCCGATACGTGGGACCTTTCCAGGCGCCTGATTCGTTCTTTAAGTTTCTTTAATTCAGCTGCGGGTAAGACCTTACCCTCGGCTTCAATCGGTGCGACGTTTTATACTTGGAACTACAAGAACGAACCATGAACAAATTGGCCATTATTGCACCACGCGTACTGTGCCTGCCAAAACTGATTTGCCCTCTCGGATAATGAAGTCGCATAGAAATAGCCACTGCCACCGTTGTAGTGCGAAATTACATAGAATTGCTGCCCGTGTGGATGCGAAAAAGCAATGGGGCAACCGCCGGCATGATAGGGAAGCCCTGTTGGCGCGACGCATCTTGTGCTACCACAAGGAGCGGGGGCCTGCGCCGCTGCTTGCGCTGCTGCTTGCGCTGCCGCTTGGGCTGCCGCTTGGGCTGCCGCTTGGGCTGCCGCTTGGGCTGCCGCTTGCGCTGCCGCTTGGGCTGCCGCTTGGGCTGCCGCTTGGGCTGCCGCTTGGGCTGCCGCTTGGGCTGCCGCTTGGGCTGCCGCTTGGGCTGCCGCTTGGGCTGCCGCTTGCGCTGCCGCTTGCGCTGCCGCTGAATTGTACGTGGTCGTTGCGCTCATCGATACTGCGCCAGCGATCGCGAAAGTGCAGGTGGTCAACGCGCCCCCAGAGCACGGCCCGCCTGACCACGAACTGAAATCATAAAAGCTAGATGTGTTGGGTGAATCCACAATGGTGACAGACGTTCCCGCCGGAATGTCATACGTGCATGTTCCGGTGCACGGTAAATTTTGAGTCCCATAACGCAGCTGGGTACTTGAATTGTTGGTGGTAATGGCAAGTCTCAGGTTTGCATTGCGTTGAACCACCAGTTCCGAGACGCAGGCCTGGGTATACCCACCGATTGTTATATTCGTTTTGATTCGTCCTGCTATCTGGCCTGTACCGAAATTTGCTGACGTCAATTGATTGTTCAGAACATTGCTGCCACTGCGGGTCAGGACATAGGTCGATGCCGCACCGGTGGCGCCCAGTTCAAGATTCCATGCGCTTTCCGTAAAGGTCGCTCCCAGGTTTCCGCCGCTGATCGCCAACGTCGGATTTGCAGTGAAGGTAAATCGCTGGGCGTTTACATCAACTGGTGCCGGTGTGTTCACGTTGGCTGTGATCGGCGATGCAAGACCGTTGATCATGCATGTCGGCCGTATTACCAGTGTCTCGGTGGTTGCTAGGCTCACAGGACTTGCGATGTTAAAAGTACAAGTCGGTAAAGTACCGCCCGCGCAAGGGCCGCTGCTCCATCCGGTAAACAGGTGCGTTAGGCTGTTGCTTGCCTTTGCCTGAACAACAGCGCCGGCAGGGATGTCGAACGCGCATGTGGTGGCATTGCAGGGATAGGTTTGGTTCTTGAAACTGACTTCGCCGTTGAGGTTCCCGAAGTTGAATGTGGCCCGCAGGTTTGCATTGCGTTGAACCACAAGTTCCGGCGAGACGCATGCCTGCTTAAATCCGCCGATGGTGATTTCGGATTTGATTCGCCCGGTAATCTGTTCCGAAACAAAATTTGCCGAGGTCAATTGATTATTAAGGACATTGCTGCCACTACGGATCAACGGATAAGTCGATGCAGCCCCGGCGGCGCCGAGTTCAAGGGACCATGCCCCTTCGGTATAGGTTGTGCCCAGGTTTCCGCCACTGATCGTCAACGTCGGGTTGGCGGTGAAAGTAAATCGCTGCAAATTTGCATCAGTCGGTGCCGGTGTGTTCACGTTGGCGGTGATGGTGGACGCCAGATTGTTGATCGTACAAGTCGGCAGTTCGACCAGGTTTCCGATTTCAAAGGCTGGCGTGCAGGTGGCGGTTTTGCCTGCGGTGTCGGTCACGCTCGCAGTTGCAATTTCATTCTGACGGGTAAATGCATAATCGCGCTTTAGCGAAAAATGGCGTTCGTCAATTTTGAAGAAATTTGCAGCGGGAACTGCTGGCTGTGTCCCGAGACGTACCGATGCGAGAGGATCGTTGCCGGCGGTCATCACCATGGTTAGGGAGACACTTTGTCCAGCAATCAAAGTCGCCGTGTCTGTCGCATTGCGTGTGACGACGCACCCCAGTGATGACGGGGATTGATCGGCGACCGTCAGGATGCTGTTTGAAGTCGAGGATCCGCCCGGGCCGTGGGCGATACAGGTGAATGCCTTGTCGCCGCTGCCAGTGGAACTCGTTAGCGTGAATTGTCCCACGCCTGTTATTTGAGAGAACGTGGTTGTCTTGCCATCCGGTGTCACGACTTCAATGGGCAATTGTAAAGCCCCGGACGCCGCGGTTTGCCTGATACTGAAAGGGACCGTCACCGGCGTGCCAGCAAAAGTCACGCTGGACCGAGTTTGATCGACTGGTGCCGCCGGGCTTGCAAAAAGGACTTCACACGCCGCAACTGGCTCCGTGACGTTCATGGTTGCGATGCAGTCCCTTTGGTAGTCGTTTCCGTTGGGATCTTTTCCGGTAACTTTGCCTCGTATAAGTTTTTGCCCGGCGGATTTAAAGGCTGCCGAACGGCAGATGTTACCGGCGAGAGCCGTCCCGACGCAGCCGCTCTCGGTCGCATCATCCGCAGAACTACCGATAACAAGGACTTCCGACACGACATTTGTAAAATTTGTTTCGTCGCCGGATCGACTGAGTCTGAATTCCTTGACTTCCAAAACACGAGCCGAAGCCGAAGCCGGACTTATCTGGCAAGTCGGACCGGAGCCTGGTGCGGGAACATCAATCGTTGCGACGCACAGTGATGTTGCCGACCCAGAGGGGTTCGTGACGCTGACTGGAAAAAGGTTGGTTCCAGACTGGGATAATTTCACCGTAAATGTGGCGTTGCCATCGGCGTCTGGTGTTTTTTTATCTTCGATGCTGGTGCTGTCTTTCGGAAACGTAAAGGACGCCGCATTTCCCGCGTTATGAACGGTTAATGTTGCGGTTGCATTTAGCACGGCTGAAGTGGCTGGTGCGACGCTGACGGAGGCGGTGCAGGATGGCAGGCCATCGGTGACCAGCAGGGTGGCGAAGCACTGGGTTGCCTGAGTGCTCATCGCGGTTCCTGTTCCGACATCAAAGGATACAGTGGCGACCCACGTATAGCCCCCCAGGCCCAGTCCCGAAATGGATTTCTCGAATGGAAACGAAACCGGCAATGCCAGAACATCTTCCTGGTCGGGAAGGTTCTGCAGGTTGCTTATACGGTTCAGGGAGACGCGTTTTATCGGAAATTTTGTCGCGTCGTGATTCAGCATAGACAAGTTGAGGGCGGTACTCTGCCCCGGATTAATGGAGAGGTCACCGATAGCAACTAAACACGATGGCAGCGACAACGTGTCGATGGATTGTGGTGGGTCGACCGTCAAATTGGCAGAGCAGGTAAACATGGCGTTGTTGGTGTCGGTGGCGACGGCAATGACTTTCATCTGACCGTAGGCCTTGATTGCGGCCAGGCTATGCACCTGAGCCGCTGGGTCCATGGCGTCTCCGTTGATAGCGAGGGTTTTAATCGCCTTGCCATTGGCCAGGCCAATACGAACTTTTGGTGCGTCGCCCGCATTGATCCGGTCGGGGTCGGCCGTGATGATACAGCCAGCAACCGTCGCGTTGGCCGCCTCGATAGTGCGGCGCATGGCCATGGGGTCGCTTCGGAAATTAAGCCGTTGGGACCCACAGCCTGATGCCAAGGCCGCAGTGGTTACGGCTAACAAGATCTTGGTCATGGAAACCACGTCCAGATTTTTTTTATGGAATAAAAACATATCAAGCCATCGGTCCGCGAAGGCGTATCTTTAGATATTTATTTAAAAAAAAAGCGACAGAATAAAGCCTTGCAAGAACGGGATGTTAGTGGAGTTGGATGGTATGCCACAACCAAATCACGCTGCGACCTCCAAACGTCCTTGCAGCACCCCGTCAGCAGTCAGTTTGGACCATTTTGGTTCCAGGCGGATGTGAAGTTCCTCGGCGCACAGCATCCTGATCGCCGCCTCGTTGATCCGTGACATGCGTTTGTCACTTGCCTCTTCCCAGCGGAAAATTCCGGACGCCGTCACGCCTAACTTCTCCGCCCAGCGATTACGGTTCATTTTTAGCGCTTTCCGCAAAAACAAAACCTCTTTGCCCCGCAACGGAACTTTCTGCCGGATGATCTCCACCGCGATCATCCGGTCGATCTCTTTTGGTGGCAAATCGACAAATTCTTCTCTCTCATTCCCTTTGCCAACCGTCACGACCGGCGCATTCACAAGAAAGACGTATTCCAGCCCGCAAAGTCCGTATTGAATTGTCTTGCGCCTCATATTCCTGGTCACTACTGCCCCCTAATATACCGTGATCAAGAGCAAATCTCGTGTCTTGCAGTCTCGTCGTGTGGGCTGTCCGCCCGACACTTCTGATGTCTTCATCAGTGACCACGCGGGTAACCAGCTTGGCGGCGCAATGGACGGAGTAGCAAAACCTGCCTTCCCGCAGAAGTTCATGAATCCTTTCAGCGGTCTTTCGCGGCAAACCCCACCTCCAAACATATGACATATTCAATTGATTTTTTCAATTATTATTCGAAAAAACGCCAAAAAAACCGCCGCGGTGCCCGCATTCAGCAGCGCCTGCCGTCCCCATCAATATTTTTTGTAAATTTGAATTTGAAGTGACACCTGATGTCACCCAGTCCCGCACCAGCCTGTCGGAGACATAGCACCGCCATCATGTGCCTCACTCCGTCATCCTGACCCTGAGCGTAGCGATGGGGAAGGATCCTTTCCTCAACCCGTCATTCTGAGCGTCAGCGAAGAATCCTTTCTTCATTTTTTTTATTCCATCGCTTCCACTTTGTTCCTGTGACAAATCGCCATCAATTGCCTTTCACTACGCACTTTTTCGGCGTCAGTGGATAAAATGGGACGGACGACTTCTGTAAAAAAATGAGGGAACTAATTCTATAGCAAAATATTGAAGGTCGTAGACCGTGGGATTTTTTGAAGAAGAAAGGATCCTGCGCTTCGCTCACTTTTTCGGATAGGCATAGGCGGGTCAGACCCACGGCATAAAAAATTTCCTAAAAAATTTTCCATCCCATCGTCGAGCATGCCCTTAGCCAAAGCATGAAAAGCAGAAATCCAAGGACCACACCAAGCCACGGCCGGTACTTGTCCCAAGTGGAGACCCGGGCCTCTGGGGCGTACGCGCTGGCTTTATCCATGAATTCCTGGCGTGCGCGCAAAATCCCCTGCGAATCCCCCGAGGGAAACGGTTCGTTGCCACATTGGGGACATTTGTCTTGATCTGAAAAACTGGCTTGGCAGACCTGACATTTCATTATGTTTTCGCTCCGCAGTCCGGGCAGAATTTAGTGGCTGGTTTCAGGGCTCGTCCGCACCCTTTGCAGGACCGGTCTTGTGCCATCGTTGCACCACAGTGCTCGCAGAACTTTCCGTCCCCGGCATTATGACCGCAAGCCTGACATGAAAGGCTTTTTGCATCGGGCGAATTTGACGCAAGTGTATCGGCCACAACTTTCTGGGCGAGCTGTTGAGCCGATTTTTTTGTCTTCTCCTCGTCCGCATTTGGCGCACATGCTTCGCACATCCCAAAAGCGTGGTTCCAGCATGATTTTGGACAGACCCATTTGCCGCATCCGTTGCATTTCTTGAAAAATACCATGGCCTGGTGCACAGCCGTCTCATACGCCGTGTCACGTTCTTTCCCGCGCAGGCCACGATCAATCGATTTGGCAATTCCCTGAGTCCCGTATCCACCCAGAGGCCGAAACAGACTGAACAGATCCACTGCGGTCTTCAAAAGATTCGCGGAGCCAGCAACATACTGGCTCTCAAATCCATCGCCACATTTGTCGCAGTGGAATCGAAATTTATATCCACCCTCGTCGGACAGATCTTTCACATTGCTTACGAATTGGGTGAGAGCCACAACCACCTCGGTTCTTTTATTTAGGGTCTTCGTCGCCTTCGTCGCCTTCGTCGCCCCACCCTTGGAGATCCCTATTCGAAGTATTCGGATCACCATCTGTTGATCCAAAATAACCACCACCACCAGAATAGGCTGTATCGGAGGCGCTCAGGGGTTCCCATTGGTTGGTCTCGTCATTGTATTCATGACCCCCACCTATTCGGTCTCCGTTTGAATTTTTGACGGTCAGTAGGTCCCACTGATTATTAGCCCCCTGGCGCTGCCAAGCAGTGGATATTTTTTTATTTTCGGTGTTATAGGTTGTAACGAGCTTTTCGTTAGGCCTTCCATCAGGGTGAGAATACAGGGTTTCTGTTTGGTAACCCGTTAGGGGCGAGGTGTCTCTGTTGACTTGTTTCTCTGGTGTAGAATACCAGCCCTTAAAGGCGGCGGAGGGTTTGTAGCCGTTGCTAGTCAAGCTGTTCTTTACGTCATCCACGCTCTGGCCACGGATACCCAACAACGGTGCCGACGGTTCTGGATTAGTGGCTTGCTGACTCAATTTCTTTTCAAAGTACTGAGGCCAGAGGGGCGAATCCTCTCCAATAATGTCTGAAACTGGAATGTTATTGGCCTTTGCGTATGCCTCCAGGTCCTGAAAGTCCTGCGGTCGGGAATCAAAAAATTTTTCGTCATAAGCTTCTCCGGTTCGTTCCCATTCCTTCACCCTTTGGGCCATGCTCGGCGATACTCGGACGGACTCGGTTTGGTTAGGGACGGTCGGCCGCAGATTACCATTCCCAGCAGCCTGCTCAGAATCCACCCCTGGAACGAAGGGTGGCTGTGAGCCTGGCACAGGCGGCCGGTTACCTCTCGTGCTTAACACGGTGGCTGGGACTGTAGTTGGAACGGGCGGCTCGAATTGGACTCGAGTTGGCGCCACGTTGCAGTTTCCCGCGCTCGTCGGGTCGTAACTCGATGTTTGCCTGCCGCGGGCAGGGGCAAACACAAATCTGCGCAGGTTTCGCACGTGTTGCCCTCGTTGCCATTGCCCGTTGAAGACTCTTTTGGCCGTCGTCTTACCAGCACTTTTGCCAGTGTTTCCCGTCAGGCCCAAGGCATTGCCTGTAGGCGCGTACAAACGGATCGCCGTCTCAAGTCCAGCAGTATTGACCGGTGCAAACTCTCCGTTCGCCATTCGATAGATCAATGAGTCAGAAGCATTTGCGATAAGGGTCGTCAAGGTGGCGTCGTCGGGATTGCCGGACACAGAACGGTAGTTGGTGCCTTCACACTTGAAGTGACGCTTTTTATCAAAGCCGCTGGCCTTCGCCGTGTCTAACGGCAAACACGGGTTGAAGAAACTGTCCCAGAGGGCAAGCATGCTTAAGTCACTGTTGCTGAGGCGCACGGAACCTGCTTCCGCAAAGAACTTCTCGACGGCCGGCGGCTTGGCGCCCTGGTTTTGTTTGTTGTACGGGCCGCGGAGGGCAAGGTAAACCCACTGCTGGCGGTGGTATTCTTGGTCGTTTTTCGGATTGCCAGGAAACAAGTACTGCGCCGCCCAAAAGTGCAGCGCATAATTGCCCAGCACAGCACAAGATTTGGTTCCGGGAATCGGAACGCCGTTCGTATCCAGGACAGACCTGCCGGCATAGCGAACCCCGTCTTGCGAACTCAATGCGAAATTTTCCAGGGTCACGACTTCACTCTCTGACGAACACTTGACCGGCAGCATCATCATCCGAATGCTGTTTTCAAATTCAGGTCCATTTCCGCCCGTGGCGGTGAACCTGCGGGCCGGAATCAAGGCAAAGCCCTTTCCGCCGCTGAAGATTGCTTTTATTTGGCTGCCCACCTTCGGTTTGCAGGCGGTGGGGCCAATGGCAAAGGACATCATTGTCGCAGCCATTAGCAAGCGACGGACGTAGGGATAACTTGGGTGCGAGTGTGTCATGGCTTCACCTTCCCGAACTGATCGGTTTCAACAAAAGATTGCGATTCTCTGATCGGCCGGGGCTTGGAATACTTGATCATTTTTTAAAAAAAAGACGGCAAGATGATGAACTTCCTCAAGAAAACGAGCTCATATCGATGAGCTATTTACGGAGCTGTTTACGGGGCTGTTTGCGAGAGTGGTAAAATGACCTTGACTCCGATTTACTTCTCCGTAAAATGACTATGACTCCGATTTACTTTTTTGCTGGGGATCACAGCATGTCGAGACTCAAGCATTTGCCAATCCGGATTTACGTGAAATCCATAAAAAAAGATTTGCTTCAAAAGATGGTTTTCTTGGGCGGGCCACGGCAGGTTGGCAAAACCACTCTGGCTTGCTCTCTGCTTGAAAATTACCATGATGGGCATCCTGGTTATTTGAATTGGGACAACGAGATCTCACGAAAAACAATTCAAAAGGGAGAGTGGTCAAAAACAGAGCCCCTGATCGTCTTGGATGAAATTCATAAACGGAAGGGATGGCAGAGCTTTGTCAAAGGGATTTGGGATACATGGAAAAATACGCAAAGATTTATTATTACGGGATCCGCAAGGCTGGATATATTTCGTAAGGGTGGAGACTCCATGTTGGGGCGATACCACTATTATCGGATTCATCCTTTTACATTGCCGGAATTAGGGGGTTCGGACGCAAGCCTCGCCGCCCTGTTTACTTACGGCGGTTTTCCAGAGCCGCTTCTTACACAAGACGAAACGGAGTTACGACGATGGCACCTGCAGCGGGTGTCGAAGCTCGTACGCATTGATTTAAGGGATTTGGAATATGTCAGTGATTTGGATAAAGTTGAGCTGCTTGCCGAGTCGCTTGCGACACGAGTTGGTAGCCCGCTATCCTACAAATCCCTGGCTGAAGATTTAGAGGTTTCCGATAAAACGGTGAAAAGGTGGGTCCAGATTTTGGACTCACTTTATTACTGCTATTTGATTCCCCCGTTTGGATCCACGAAAATCAAAGCCCTTAAAAAATCTCAAAAGCTTTATTTGTGGGACTGGTCTCAAGTCGTTGATGCGGGATTTCGTTTTGAGAATATGGTTGCCTCACACCTATTGAAACTATGTGACTATTGGCAGGATGTCCTGGGACACAGATCGGAACTTCGGTACATCCGTGACGAAAAAGGGAAAGAAGTGGATTTCGTGGTCCTGAGAGATCGAAAGCCTTTATTCGCAGTCGAATGCAAATTGTCAGACTCCGACGTGGCGCCGTCATTGCTTGAGTTCAAGTCCAAACTGGACATCCCGAAATGGTATCAGGTTCACATGGGCACAAAATCAAGGGTTGTGGATTCCAATTATTCCATTCTGCCGTTTGGAAAGTTCTGCGAGGAAGTTAAATTGGTTTGAACCGCGGAAGAAAATCATGCAAGAACGGGATGTTAAGGCGAAGGGTCTGGGAGAGGGTGTCCACGGCGACGATCACTGAGGCAAGGGGAACCCACCAAGTTAAGGTGGGTGCCATCAACTTCCCCTTCAGGCTTCCCCCTAACGCACGAAGCGGGGGGCTTGCACACCGGTGAAGGATCTGGCTCCCTTTATGTATGAATCGGTTCTCCTGCACATCAACAACCGACGCCGTGAACAGTTTTAATTATATCAGAAGTCAGGCCAATTCGTACGTCAAAAAAAAAGACCTGCCAGGAGCTTGAAAGCTTTTCCTGGCAGGGGTTTTGGACCGTTATTGAAGCAGGTGAGGCGTTACAGATTCAAGCCACTGACTTCATTGAGATGAAGGATGTTAAGTGGCAAATCCGAAGCGTCAGGATCCTGACCAGATTCTTGGCCCGTTGCCTGGCCTGCGTGGCCTGCCTGGCCGACTTCAAGTGACGCCTTGGCAAACATTGCAGTCAGGAGGCGTTCGTGGAACCTGGCGTGGGAGGCGACGTGCTCCACGGCAAACTCACGACCTTCCTCCAGGCCCTTCATGACGTTTGCGATTTCAGGCTTCATGGCATCGTACATCATGGTTGAAAAACGCATGGAGATGTCCGCCTTGACGGAAGCCGAGTCTGGGTTCAAGACCATTTCCAGATGCTTGATTTTGCAACCCGGATGACGGCTTTTGGCGTGATCCATTGCGAAAGTGAATCCCTCACCGACCAACTCAACCTTGATGGATTTCAGGGCGTGAAGTTTCCGCTTTGTTTTTTCCAACAACTTTCTGCCTTCATCTTGCAAGAGCACGCTGGTCTGGCTTTCAACGGCAGGTTGCGAGCTGGCGACAAACGACTTGAGCTCTTCGATCTCGGTTTTTGTCCGTTCCTGGATCAATCCTGCGACCTCTTTCAGGTCCTTCGCCTTGACGACATCGGCGGCCAGTCCGCATTCTGATTTGGCGGCAATGCCCTTCATGCCAGATTCCTTGAGCGATTCGCAGTGCTTGAGCTTCTTGTGATTCATCAGTTTCAGGAAGGCCAGCGTATCGGTTTTCAGTCCAAGATTGACGTCGAATCCGACGGAACCCTTCTCGGTGTTCTCGTCGCGATGCATGGTGGCCTTCACGGACAGCGATGCTTCGACCTTGTCTTTGGTCCAAGGTGCTTTTTTGAAAACGAATGCTTTGTCCACTTTATAGGTGTCTTTTTCCAAGTCAGTGACGGCCCCGTCAATGGTGACCACAGCACTTTCGATGACGCTGCTGTCGGCAATGGCCCCTTTGACTGCCGCAGCGATACTACTGTTGATGCGTTCAATGTCGTAGCCACCGAAAACCAGTGGTCCGGCGATGAGTGTTCCAGTCAGCACGATCGCGGTGGCTCCAGCCGCCGTGGCACCTGCGGCCGACTTCATCCAGAACGGTGATGAGTTCAAAAACTTTCTCGTTGGCATTCTCATGTTTGTTCCCTCTTCTCTTGGAAATTTGCGGTTCGAAATCTGGAGGTCAAACTTTCAAGTTCGAACCTCCTGGTTTTGTCCCTTTTGGGGCACTGGATGGCAGGAGTTTGCAAAGCCCGAGCCAGATGTTAGGTTTTGCACCGGAGGCATCATGGCAAAAAAAATGAAAACCAAGGGCGAGTCTGCCCGCGGACCAGTTGTGTTTGTGGTGGCGACGCCGATTGGTAATCTTGGTGATCTGAGTGAGCGCGCCGTGCGGACTCTGGCCGGAGCCGATGTGATCGCCGCAGAAGACACGCGGCAGACCAGGAAACTGTTGACGCATTTGCAGCAGACGCAAGATGCGCGCGGTATTGTCATGGGATCGCCAGACCTGGTTGCTTATCACGACCACAACGAAGAGCAGCAGGCGGTCAAGCTAGTTGAGCGGATTTTGCAGCGCAGCGAGGTCTTGGCATTGGTGTCGGATGCGGGCACGCCGTGCATTTCAGATCCCGGTTTCAGGTTGGTAGAGGCAGCTCGGGAGGTGGGAATCACAGTCCATCCGATTCCTGGGCCATCAGCTTTGCTGGCTTTGGCGTCCGCGTCGGGTCTGCCCACCGACCGGCTTCTGTTTACTGGTTTTCCCCCGACGAAGGCAAAAGCACTGCACGATGAAGTCAAAAGTTGGATTGCAGCCAAGGCATCCGTCGTTTTTTTTGAATCCACGCGTCGGCTAAAAAAAACCCTGGAGTTGATGGCCCAGGATTTGCCGGAGGCCCGCGTGGCGGTTGGCCGGGAATTGACCAAGCTGCATGAAGAGATTTTCACGGGATCCATTGAGGCAGCCGTGGCGTGGGCGAGCGCTCACGAATCGATGCGCGGCGAAGCCTCGGTCATGGTGGATGTGCGGTCTGCCCGGAACGCAGCGGTTGCAGGTCCAGGCGATGATGCTGGCAATGGAACAACAGCATTGGACGGCGAACCCTTCGCGATTGAAGCTGAAATTGTGCGTCTCCTGGAACAGGGCGCGACGACGAAGGATATCCTTCAGGCGCTTGGCGCGCGGGCGGCTGCAGTCGGGACCGGGCGCAAGGCGCTGTACAGGATGATCTTGGATAAAATGCAGGGATGAAGTGACGGATTGTTCGCTAACGCTCAGGATGTGGTATTGTTGGCAGATTGCTAAATCCCATGCGAGGAAACCGTAAAGTCATGGATAGACTTTCACCATCCTCTGCTCCCAACGCCCCTCTCACTGGGGCTTTCGGGGCACCGGCTGCAGCCTCGACTTCCCGGCCCGCCGGAAATCGACCTGCCGGTGCTGGACTGTTGGCACCTCAAGTTCAGACCCTTTTGCATCGACCTGAATGGTTGCTGGGGACGCCCCTGTTTCCATCGCGTCATGCTGCCATGCTGCCGGGCGAGATGCCCCTGATCATTTCAGTTGGAGGCGGCAAGGGTGGGGTTGGTAAGAGCCTTCTCAGTGCGAATCTCGCAGCAAAGTTTGTCCGGAGTGGGCTCAAAGTGGTTTGCTTTGACCTCGATTTTGGTGGCCCCAACCTTCATACATACTTTGGCGTTGATTCGCGCGGCGTGACGCTGACGGATGTCGTGGTCACCGGTCAAAAACGATTTGAAGATGTTCTTTTGCAGACTCCGTTGCAGGGGTGCACCCTGATTCCAGGCGCACGCAGCGAAGGGTGGGGGCGCGAAGGTGCGGTTGATCCGGCTGCCATGGGGCAGATCTACGATGCCGTCATAGGGGCCAAATCCCGGTTTGGGGCTGATGTCGTCATTTTGGACCTGGGTGCAGGGACGCAGTTTCACACGATCGACATGTTCTTGATGGCCCATCTTGGGATCGTGACGGCTTTGCCGGAACCGACCTCAATTGAGAATGCCTATATGTTCCTGAAAACGGCCCTTTGGCGGCTCATGGATCATGTTGGTGCGAGGTCGAGAAAATTGCGGTCTCCGCAGATGATCAAGGCTGCCTTGAATGCTTCCGACAGCCAGGGTTTCCAGTCCCGCGGTTATGCCGAGAGGATCCGGGGTTTGTCAGGTCAAGACCCCGAATTTATTAGGTATTTATTTGCAGCATTGGCTGGGCGCAGGACTGGGATTGTGATCAATCAGGCCCGCAACCAGCAGGACGTTAATGTGGGTGGCTCCATGGAATTGATCGCCAGCCGCTACTTTGGGTTTCAATCCCAGTTTCTCGGTTACCTGAATTTTGATGATGTTGCTTGGAAGAGCTTGCGCAACCGTCGTTTGCTGGCTATTGATTTTCCTCAGGCGATCCTTTCGCATCGATTGAATGACATTGCGTCTCGTGCCCTGAACTTGTTCGGGATCTGAGAATGCGCCTTCGGAGGTTCATATGGAACGTGAATTCAGTGGGTTACCACCCGTCGGTCCTTTGGTTGGCGCGAATGTGGGCGCGGACATCGGACAGCCTCAGAATTACTACCAGATTTTGAACTTGCCCTTTGGCGCTTCAAAGATGGCGATTCGCGAGGGTTACCTGCGATTGAAAAACACCCTCAATGGTGACGCTGGCGCTCTCTACTCCCTGATGAGTGAAGACGACGTCCGCCAACAAGTTGAAATGGTGGAAAAAGCCTTCCGTGTTCTCAACGACGAAACCACCCGCGTGGAATATGATCGTCAATTGACCTTCCGCCGGAACGCTGCGGAGCCTGCTGGCGATGTGTACCAAGAGTTTGGTGGTGGTGGTTGGGACAGCCCGCGGGGCGCCCAGGTCATCACGACAAGCCGTTCCACTCTGGCTGTCATCAAGACCGTGTGCGAAGGATCCAAAGATACAACGTCCCAGAGCCAGGTGGATGCTCTCGTTTCCGAGGGCGACCTTGGTGACGGGGAACTGTTCCGCCGCATTCGTGAGTCATTTGGCGTCAGCGAGCACGAAATGCAGGAGCGGACGAAGATTTCTCTCGAATATATGCGCTCCATGGAATCGAACAGGTTTGACCGCCTGCCTCAGGTCGTGTACGTGAAGGGCTTCCTGCGGAGCTACTTCCGCTACCTCGGCATCGAAGACTTCGAACCGATGGTAAAGGCATTCTCAGCGAGGCTAGAGGCTTGGCAAAGCGCAAAGAAACGGTAGTCGACTCTCAGCAAATCATCGCTGCACCCCGCACCTTTATGATTGAAAAGGCGGACTTGCTCGCATTTGGCGGCAATGTCCGCCTTGATCGTTTTTTGGTCCAGTCCTTTCCTGAACTGAGCCGGTCCCGCATCCAGGAACTCATCTCAAGCAGTGGTGTCACGGTAAACGGCAAGACGGCAAAAGCGAGCCAAAATCTGTCTGATGGCGCAAGCGTGGTGGTGGACATGAGCCAGCTCCGTTTGCGTGAGGTGACATTGGAACCGACGCCTCTGGATCAACCCCTCGAGATCATTTTCGAGGACGAACACATTATAGTCGTTAACAAACCGGCTGGGGTAACGGTTCATCCAGGCGCCGGGACTCAGGGAGAGACGACGTTGGTGCATGCGTTGCTGCATCATTGCGGTAAGCTTTCCCTCGTGAATTCGGACGACTTGGACCCTGCTGACGTTTTAGACGACAACCCTGAGGTTGCTGCTGATTCACCTGGAATGCGGGATGAGGCGGCACTCCGCCCTGGAATCGTTCATCGCCTGGACAGGGACACCAGTGGATGCATGGTTGTTGCAAAAACGGCATCGGCCCATCGCAGCCTTGCAATGCAGTTTCATGACAAGACCAACTTCCGCCAGTATCTGGTCCTTTGCAGTGGCGTGATGCCGGTCGAGTCGGTTGTGCGTGAGAGTTGGCTTGGCCGCGACCCGGCCCACCGGACCCGCTTTCGTTCTTTCGAGGAAGAAGGCTCCGGTCGCAAATACTCGAAGACGGTTTTTCGCCGCGAGGCGACTTTCGATTTTGGAATCACGATGGTAAGTGCGCGGCTTTATACGGGACGGACTCACCAGATCAGGGTTCATGCGCGCGATTTGGGTATTCCTGTGACCGGGGATGCCAGTTACGGAGATGACAGCAAGTTGCCTCTGCAGGTCCGTGCATTGGCTGAGCGCCAGATGCTTCACGCCTGGAAGCTTGGGTTTATCCATCCTGCAACCGGTGAGCGCGTTGACTTTGAGGCGTCTCTACCGGCTGATTTTACAAAACTTCTCTCGGATCTATTGCAGATTGCCCAATCCTGACCTGAATTAAGAATCGAGTCTTTTCGGGGGGTTCTGGTTCATTAATCCTTGAGGCTGCCGATAACTTGGTCAATAATGATCTTGGACTTCCGTGCACGAGGGCAGCATGTGGATCAAGCGCTTGGCTTTGGCCGGCATTTCATTTTTAGCGATGGGCCTCGGGGTTCCGGCAGAATCATTTCTGTCCACCACCAGTCCTTTGCTTGATGGGCCTGCTTTGCTCGCAGCCGATGACCCGCCAACCCAATCGTTGGCGCCGACCGCGCCGGGACCAGCGCCTGCCGCGCCTGGAGCAGCGCCTCAGGACAAGGCTCCCCACGAAGACCTGATCCTTTTGACCGTGGATAAATCACGCCTGTCGGCAGACCTGAGCACCTTACCGGAAGCCGGAAAGGCATCCGAGTTGCTAAAAACATTTCGCATTGCGATTGGCAAGGAAGATGGAGACAAGCAGCGCGAAGGCGACAACCGGACGCCCGAGGGAATTTATTTCACGGCCAAGCCGATTGACGGCAAGGCTCTCCCGCACAAGTACGGTCCAATTGCGATTCCAATCGATTTTCCAAACCCGATCGACAAGTTTTCCAGAAAAACCGGATATGGAATCTGGTTGCACGGTGTTGAAAAAGATACTCGCGTTGATCAAGCCAAGGTGACTGAGGGCTGCGTCGCTTTCTACAACTCTGACATCGAGTCATTGACCTCATGGTTGCAGCCCGATCAAGCAATTGTGGTGATTGCCCATGATGCAAGTGCAGTGAACAAGGTTGAGGACCAGAAGGCAGTCCAGCAACGCACCGACGAGTGGGCTGCGGCATGGAAGGCCAGGGAACTCGAGAAATACATGGCTTTTTATTCTCCGGAATTTGTAAATGCAGACAAGAACCTCAAGGCATGGCACGCCTATAAACAAGCTGTGTTCGGTACCTACAAGGAAATGAAAATTGAATTCGACGTGATGCGGGTTATTACGCATCCGAAATATGCTCTGTCGGTGATGAATCAGGATTTCCGTGGCGACAAGCATTTTACGTCCGTGGGTCGTAAGATGCTCTATTGGATGCGGGGAACTGACGGGCGCTGGTATATCACCCGCGAGGTTTTTGAGAATCGCAAGATCAAACCCATGAAATTCTCCCAGGCTGAAATTGCCAACTTGTCTTCCCGGCGCTCTTCTGCGAGCATTTCGACGGGAATGGGGATTTCCCCGAATCTTTGACGCTGAACTTTATTTTTTATCAATTCTCTATGGAGCCGGAAAAATCATGAATATCTTCCGTCGTATCTACCTGCGCGCCGAACTTGCTGTCGCAGTTTTTGGAATTATCGCAGCTGGAACTGCTGCTGCTGCTTCCTCCGACCAACCTTTTTTCAACTACAAGGGCAAGGCATGGAAAGCCTCGGATCTGACCTCCGGTACCCAGCAGGCAGCTTATGATGTCGAGGTCGAGCATTTCGAAAAATTAAAGCGTGTTGCCGATGCGGCGATCTTTGACATGCACGTGGCGGAGTTGGCTAAGTCAAAAAATAAAAGTCCTCAAGAGGTCGAGAAGGATTTGATCAAGGTCAAGGAACCTTCTGACGGCGAGGCCAAGACCTGGTTCGAAAAAAACAAGGACCGGATTCCTTATCCATTTGATCAGATCAAGGGCGAAATCAAGCGCCTGATCACGGCAGAGCAGACGCAGGGCAAACGTCAGGAGCTGGTCAACAAGCTGAAGAAGGACGGTAAATTTTCATTGGCCGTGAACGAGCCGGTGGCGCCTGTTTTGGAAATTGACACCCTTGGTTACCCTGCCTCCGGAAATGTCAAAGCCAAGGTGAAGGTTGTTGAGTTTGCAGACTATCAGTGTCCGCATTGCCGCCAGGCTGCTGACGTCATGAAAAAGTTGCTCCCCCGTTACAAGGACCGCATTCAGTTTGTTTACATGGACTTTCCGATCAATCCATCGGGCGTATCCCGGGCCGTGGCTGAGGGCGCAGTTTGCGCGTCAGAACAGAACAAGTTTTGGGAATACCATAATCTGGCATTCAGCAAGCAGAGCACCCTTAACAAGGATTCTCCGTTGGCGTTGGCCAAGGAACTCAAGCTGGAAGAAAAGGCTTTTGACGCCTGCATGAAGTCTGGAAAGGCCTCCGCCCTGGTTGAGAAAAGCAAGCAAGAGGCAGAGCGCTTGGGAGTCAGCGGAACGCCAGCGATTTACGTCAATGGCAAGCGGCAGCTCGTTGCGCACACCGAAGCGGACATGAGTGCCATGATTGAAAAAGCACTTAAGTAAACTTAAACTGCACCCGTTAACTGCATTCCATTCATCCTCCTCGCCCCGCTAACCCAGCGGGGCGTTTTCATCTCGGCCCCATGATGCCCATGTTGTGCCACCACACAAACAGGTCCAATTCATCCTGCAGTGCCGCCGCTTTTTTACTCCCCTTCCACGTCCTCCGGTTCAAGCGACTCATCTGCGAGCGCACCACAGCGCACGTATGATTCAACGCAAACATCCGGTCAAAGGCCTTCTCCTTCGCCTCCCCAGTTCCCGCCACCGCCCCCGCTCGACTCTTCACTGCCTCATGCGTCGCGCCGGGGATCCGCCGGCGAATCGCTGGCGACGGGATGTGGGGAAGATTTTGCGCATGTGGGGGCTCCTTTTGCGGTGGCAGAAAGAGTGGCACAGCAGGGGTGGGGAGGGGCAGTGACATGTGGTGTGCTGCGGGGACGCGAAAATGCGGCAGCGGAATGGGGGAAAAAGCAAAAAGCCCCGCTGGGTTAGCGGGGCGAGGGGGATGAATGGAATGCAGTTAACGGGAGCAGTTTAAGTAAACTCATTTTCCCGCATCCAGCGGTCATCGATAAATTTGGACATATAATTGCGCACCCCGTCCGACAGCAGGACCACACAGTTCTGTCCGGCTTTCAGGCGGGTGGCGGCTTCAAGGGCCGCTACCATTGCCGAGCCACAGGACCCACCGCAGAGGAGGCCTTCTTCTCGAATCAGTCGTCTGGCTATCGTGAAGCTCTCCTGATCATTTGTTTTCACCCATAAATCCACCAGAGAGCGGTCCAGAACATCCGGGACGAAGTCGTAACCAATTCCTTCAACCTTGTACGATGCGACGTGGTCGCCTCCGGCTAAAATTGAACCAACAGGATCTGCGCCAACGACGATGCAGTTGGGGTTTGCTTCCTTGAGCTTGCGCGCAACGCCAGTGATGGTCCCGCCCGTGCCGGCTCCGATGACAATCATGTCAACCTTGTTGTCCAGGTCGTCCAGGATTTCCTGGCCAGTGAACTTGTAATGGGCATCCGGATTTGCCGGATTCGAATATTGGTCCAGGATGTGGGAGTTTGGTGTTTCCCGCTGTATCTTTTTGGCCACGCCAATGTGGCTTTCCGGTGAATCCCAGGCGGCTTCGGTCGGGGTCCGGATAATTTCAGCGCCCAGGGCTTCAAGGACAACTTGTTTTTCCCGGCTCATCTTTTGCGGCATGGTGATGATGATCCGGTAACCGCGCACAGCACCAGCAAGAGCCAGGCCGATCCCTGTGTTGCCGCTTGTCGGCTCGATCAAGGTATCGCCCTTTTTAATGCGGCCGCTTTTTTCCGCCTCAAGGACCATGTTGTACCCAATGCGATCTTTGACCGATCCCCCTGGGTTCATGAACTCGCATTTTGCCCACATATTGCAAGGCAGGTTGCTACCAACCCGGTTCAAACGGACGAGTGGAGTTCTACCAATGGTTTCGAGGATGGAATTGAACTTCATGGGCTACCTCATTTCAAATATCGGACTATTATGGCCCTAAACCTCCATTTGTAAAGTGCGGGTTCCACGATGTAAAGTCATGGTATGAAGACCATTGCCTGCCATCATTGTAAGCACGTCTGGACATTTGAGCCCCCCATGGGGCGCGGCGACGTCTGTCCAAAGTGTGGGAATGATTCTCGCGTGTGTAAAAATTGCCGCTTTTTTGACCTGAATTCTTACCGCAGTTGCCGCGAAGAACAGTCGGAATGGGTCAAGGAGAAGGACCGTGGGAATTTCTGTGGGTTTTTCGAGTCAAAGGAGTCGGCAGCTCCCGATCCGACCCTGACTGCCGCCCGGAACAAGCTGGATTCTCTTTTTGGCAAAAAACCCCTTAGTCAAAACGAAGAAGCCCCTGCGTCTCAACCCCTTGATCTTTCTGACGAGCTGGCCGAATTTTTAAAAAAGCGGCAAAAATAGCTGCAAAGTCCCGCCCCGCACTAGTTTGACCGCAATCCCCAATGCGTGAAAAAATAGACACAGTATCACTAGAATCCAAAGTTTAAGGCGCAGGCCGTGCGTCGCGAACACTAACCCGGCGGGATAAAGATGGTCGAACTTTTCAGTCGATCGCTCCTGGCTCTGGACATTGGTTCGTCCAGCATCAAGCTCATGGAGCTTGCTGGTGGGCACCAGAAAAAAGTCCGGGCGATGGCGTACATTCCCTTGCCTGCTGGCATCGTTGCAAACGGTGTCATCAAGGATCCTGCAGCAGCTCAAGAACAGCTGAAGGATTTTTTCAAGGCCAACCGGATTTTTCCTTTTGGCAGGCGGGTTTGCGTGACCCTGAGCGGCAATGCCGTGATCATCAAGCGGGTTGCCTTGGCTCCAGACAAAGACAAGGATCTCGCCGAGCAAGCCTATTACGCTGCAGAACAGCACTTCCAGCACAGCATGAACGATCTTGAATTCGACTTTTACAACACTGGGTCGTTGAATGAACGGGGCGAAACCAATGTTGTCCTGGTCGGTGCAAAGCGTGAGGCCATTGACGGCCTGATGGAAATCGTACACGGCAACAGAATGAAGATTGGAGTGGTGGAGACGGATGTTTTCGCCCTCGCAAACATGTTTGAACATAATTACGGCACGTCTGAAACCATCATGGCCCTGATCAATGTAGGGGCGTCCTGCACCCAGGTGACGCTGGTCTGGCGTGGTGAGTATTTGTACACGCGCGAGGTTGCCATTGGGGGCAATGAATACACGCGTCGATTGGCCGAGGCGATGAGCGTTGCTGCAGCAGCAGCCGAAGGGACGAAGATTGCCGTCAGCAATTTTACCCAGGATGCCACTGAAGTGGTAGCACGTCAGTTATCTGAGACAAACGATCAGCTTGTGTCCGAAATCCAGACCACAGTCGCCTATTATTTGCAGGGCACTGACAATGCGGTACCAGGAATCCCATTCACCAATGCATTTTTGGCGGGAGGCGCATGCCGCACCCTTGGGTTTGAGGCAGCCTTGGCGGCTGCATTGCAGGTGCCGGTTGCAATCCTGAATCCCTTCCAGAATGTGCAGGTGAACCACCGGAAGTTCCCGCCTGAGGAATTGTCTCTGGATGCACAAAAATACGGAGTCGCTGTCGGACTTGGTTTGCGCAGCGTGGGAGATAAATCGTGATTCGCATCAATCTTGCCCCGAAGGAAGAGCTCGAAAGCCAACTCTGGTTTTTGCCAGAACTTATCTTGATGCTGATTGTTGGTTTTGTTGTTTTTACCGTGGTTGCGCTAGAAATGTCAGACATCAAGGACAACATCGCCACTGTGACGGCAACGCGAAATGATCTCAATGAGAGGGCCAAGCAAATCTTGCCGAAACTGGAGCGATTCAAGACCTTGGGCAAGGACAAGGAAAGCCTGATGGTCAAACTGCGCGCACTGCAAATGATCACAGATTCAAAACTTGCAAAATACCGTCCCTTGATCGCCATCGAACACCTTCAGAATTTGAAGCCTGAGTCTGTCTGGCTGAGCAGCTTGACCCTTGTTGAAGAAAATAAAATCGAATTCGATGCCTTCGCCACGGACAACATTCTCGTCGCTGAATTTATTTCGGCCTTGAAATCGACGCAGTTTCAGGACGCCGATCCATCGGACCTCAGGACTCAGATTTATTTCAGCCAGGTGGTGCTTTCTGGCACTTCGGCCGTTGAGGCTGGCCCGGGGCAGAATGCAGCTTCTGCCGAATCACCAGATGGATCAGGCGCGGTCCGGTTCAAGCTGACATTGACAATTTCGGAACGGACACCGGCGGCTCCTGCACCAACAGACAAACAGGCCCGGATCAGGCGCGATGGAGGTTGGCCATGGACGCAGGAGAGTTGATCTCCCGTTACAAGGAATGGCCCCGGCGAAACCGGATCATCTTGGCTGGGGTTTTGGGTCTGGCATATCCCCTTTATGTCTGGACCAGTGACGTGCCTCCTCTGGAAGAGCAATTGGCTTCAATCCAGAAGGAAGAAGGCGAAGCCAGGACAAAGTTTGAGAAGGTCAAAAAGGAACAGGAGAACCTTCCTAAACTCGAGGAGGAGTTCAAATTTGTTCAAGAGCAGCTGCTAAAGGCTAAAGCATTGCTGCCGGAAAAAGTCGCCATGGAGGACATCCTTTCCAAGACGGCCTCTATTGCTCGCGAGACCAGGGTCGCCTTACGGGAATTCACGCCGGCTGCTGAGCAAGATGTTAAGGGCGATTATCGCTATGCTGAAATTCCTGTTGCTCTGACGATCAAGGGTGGGTTTGGAAACATCATGTCTTTCTATGATCGCGTGGTTCACTTGGCCGGAAATGTTAGGCTTCGTGGTCTTGCGTTTACGCCAGGGATAGCTCAGGCCGCAATGGGCGGCGCTGCTGTTGCGGGGCGTCCCCAGGATCTTGAAGCCAAGGTGACCATGGTTTTCTTCCGTTCAACGGATACGGGTGACTTGCCAGCGAAAGATGCCGGAGCAACGAAGAAGTCAAAAAAAGAAAAGCCGGAAAAGGCATCGGCTGGCGGGGGCGAGTGATTTGAAGAGCGGCAACTTCATTAAATTTATATTGAGCTTCTTCTTGTTGATGTTGCCGGCATTTGCATATTCGGCAGACAAGGGGACGGAAAAGTCCGCTCCTGATTCTGTTTCGGAGGAAAATGGGAACAATGGTGACGAGGAATCCCGGGAGTTCGGGGCGCCGGCGCGGGAATTACCAGCCAATGCGCGGGTCGAAGACATCGTTGAGCCCTCGGCTGATTATCATTATGCTGGCTTCGGCAAGGCAGATCCTTTTCAGCCGCCTTTTGCAATCAAGGCAATCGTTCCTGATGCAGTCGAGATTCCAATCGTTTCGCCCCTGCAGCGTTTTCCTCTCAAGGACTTGAAGCTTGTAGGTGTCTGGGCCCGTTTCAACAGCGAACGCAAGGCCTTGGTGATGACTCCGACGATGGAAGGAATCATTGTGAAAATCGGTGATCTCGTCGGGGCCGGCGGTGGAAAGGTCATATCCATCAGTGAATCAGCGGTGCTGGTGCGGGAATTTTTGATTGCCAACGATGGCACTCGGCAGTTTTCAGATGTCCGGCTGATTTTTTCTGACAAGACGGTCTCAGGTGCGCGGCAAGAAGTCAGTGGTTCAATTGTCATTTCGCCTGGAGCGGCCCAGGCCGATGTGCAGATCCAGGGCGGGGGGCCTCTGCCACCCGGCAAGGTTAACGGGGCAGCCCCGGTCATTAGCGTCGCAGTGCCGTCGAATCAAACGCCGTCAAATAACCTGCCGGCAGCAAAAAATTCTGAATCAAGTCCATCCGGTCAGAAGACGGGTTCGGATTCTGGATCGAGCGTAAAAAACTCGAGTGCCAATGGTTCGAATGCTACGCCTGGAAACGCAACTGGCACACCGGGAACGCAAACCACGCCGGCTAAGGCACAGGGTAATGGATCGAATTTTAATTTTTGAGAATCCGCGAACGTAGATTTGTTTGAGGGAGTTTTCCCATGCGCGTTTCAAAATCATCGTTAATACTGGTGCTCGTTGGCTTTCTGGTCGCGTCGTGCGTGAGCATGACAGAGCATGAAGACGAAGGTGCCGAAGAGGCTGTGCACAAGGAATATTTGGCTCATAAAGATGCCGCCGGTGATCAACAGGGTTCTCAGTTTCAACCAGGGCAAGAGCAAGATGATTCGGTGGCCGTTGCCGAGGAGCCAATTGCAAACTCAGTTTTGGAGTCAACGTCAGAATCAAATGCGAGTGCACAGGCACCGGGCGAGGCAATTTCCGAGGACGCAGAAATTTCGGCACTTCTTGATACGAAAGACGCCCCCGACACGGAAACTGCGCAGCAGCCAGAACCGGTTCCACAGGAGAGCCTTACAGGTCCGGTTGAACCGGAAGCTGCGCCGGTTGAGGTTTTTTCCCTGCCCACAAAGCCAGTGGTGGCTGCGTCACCTGTCCTCCACTGGATTGGTTACAATTACGTGGCCAAGGACGGAACGCTCGTTGTGGATTTGCAGGTCAAAGGCAGCCCGCGTTATTCAGTGTTCCAGGAAACCAATCGGGCAAGGCAGCCAGAACTCGTCGTGCGCCTTTTTGGAACGAAAATTCGTCGCCCCATACGCCGTCCAGTGGATGCCAGCGAGTTTCGTTCGCCGGTAAGCTTTATTCGGACGCGCACCAATCCGAAAACCATCAGCGTGGATGTGATTTTGACCCTGCGGGACGAAGTCCAGCCGAAGTTGGTTGCTCGCGATAGTGGGATTTCGCTGACGTACCGTATTCCCGATCATTGGTACGGACTGCAAAAAGATCGCAGAATCGCGAAGGCCACCCCATCCGAAGTTGCTGAACCATTGGACAAGGCCAATCTGTATCCTGTTTTTGAACCTCGGACCCGGATGCCCGACGTGATCGACGCCAAGGCATCTGACGTACCTTCGTCCGTTTCCATTCCTCCGCAAGGTGCCGTTTTGCATCGTGCCGGTGGAGTGTGGCTGGTCGGAAAGGACAACGGGTTTGCTTTGGATGAAATGAACAATGCCAGTTCGGATGGAGTATTGAATTCTGGCGGGAATGCCGCCGTGACGGCGCCGGCAAATGCAGTCTTCCCTGCACCATCAAATGCATCGCCAGTCCGGGCCCAAAGTAATGTTGTGGCCAACCAGTCAAATATTGCAACGATTGCGGGAAATCCCGGGGCAGACCTGCTTGGTACCGATCATGCCGGAGCCGCAACTGGGGCCAGTGCGCGCAAGATCAATCTCGATTTTCGAGGTGCGCCGCTTTCAGAGGTCATCAAGGCCATCACCGACAAGAGCGGTGTGAACTTTATTTACGCCGGGGCGATCGCTTCAATTCCGGTGTCGATCCAATTGCAGGACATTGCCTGGGATGTTGCCTTCAAGTCGATTCTGGATCTGAATGCCCTGGGTTTAGTGCGGATTGCCAACAACCTTTACCGCGTTGATCAATTGGCGAATATCGCCAAGGAACGCGAGCAAATTGAGGCCGCAAAAATTGCCACTCAGCGCCTGGAGCCGACCAGGATCATGTTCCTCCGCCTTTCTTATGCCCAGGCCGCTGAAGCCGTATCTTTGGTTTCGGAAATGCTCGCGAATGCAAAATTAAGAGATCCCCGAATTCAGATTCGTGCGGAGCAGCGTACAAATTCCCTGATTGTTGAAGCGCCGGCGCGGGAGTTGGCGCGGGTCAAGACCCTGGTCGAACGCATTGATTTGCAGACCCCACAGGTCAAGATCGAATCGCGCGTGGTCGAGGTGGTGAAAACGCTCGGCAATAGCTTCGGGATCAGTTGGGGCGCACCGTTGTTTTTTGATCAGAGCCGTGGACTCGGCTTTGGAAGCCTGCCATTTCCTAACTTCATGCGTTCGGATTTTGCAGTCGAGGCTGGTGGTGCAGGCGGCGGTGTCGGTAGCATGAATTTTCTCTTCGGCAGCATCAACAATTCCTTCAATTTGGATCTGCACTTGCGCATGAGCGAAAGCGAAGGCTTAACGGAAACCCTTCAAACCAATTCTGTGATCGTCCAGAACAACCAGGGAGCCAGTATCTCTGGCGGGCAGTCCGATGTTTTTGTCCTGGGGTCATCGGCTCCTGGTACTGCCCCACAAGTCCTTTCTGTTGATTACACTATGAACGTTGGTGTCACGCCAACGGTAACGGCCGACGGTGCGGTGCGCATGACGGTCAACATCAACAGCTCTTCACCGTCGGCAACAATCGCAGCGGGGGCTACTTCCGGACGATATTCCAGAACCATCAGTACCGTTCTTTTACGTCGCAGTGGAGAGACAGCAGTGATTGGCGGGCTCAACACCCGTGAACGTAGCAGCGGTTGGATCGGAATTCCAATCTTGTCGCGCATTCCAATCATTGGTGCGTTGTTTCGCAACAGCGACAAGAAGCAAAGCAACCGGGAACTTCTTCTTATGGTGACTCCGACGATCCTCAATGTTGCCCAGTCCACGGGAGAGGGCGGCAGTGGGACCTTTGACGAAAGCGCCGGGGCAGCCAGCGATTCAAGTCCGGATAAACTCGACACCAGCGGAACAGATTCGGAATTCAGGGCGGAAGACGTTGAAAATGCGTCGACCAGCGCGGGAAACATGGCGAATTTAGTTCCGGAAAAGAATTCCGTCGAAAATAATGCAAGCGGGGATAACAATGCGACCGCAAATGCTCTGGATGCTGCTGTCAATGAGATCAATGGCGACGCGGGTGGCAGCGGCAACCGGCGCGCGGGAAATAATTCGGTGAATGATTCGGCGAAAGATGCAGCAAATGATTCGGCAAACGACGCCTTAGGCAACGGCAAGGCGAACAATTCCGCAGGCGGCAACGACGCAGGTTGACAAGGTGCCATCGAACGGAAGAAGGTTAATTTATGAACGTCATGAACATTAGTAGTATCAGCAACTTCATGCAGGTCGGTATCAGGCCATGGACCGTCCTTGGTGTGCTGACCATGGCGCTTTGGGCATGTTCTGCGCCGGAGGACGAAAATACCGGTTATTGCCGCCTTAGCTGCAGCGAGACCGCGTTAGCGGCATCCAATTACAAGATCGCTCCAATAATCGTCCCCGACGACTTTGCTTGCACGGCTGATGCGGTAGGCGAGGCGGTGTCAGGCAAAATTGCTTGGCTGATTACAGCCCCGATTGATCGCATTGGTGGCGGTGGTTCCACCGCAGATGTCGAGCGATCAGCCATCGGCTTTAATGTATCTTTTGGTGGTAGTCCAAAATTTATCGATACTACTCCAGCAGGAAATACCGACGAGCCAGGACACTTGGGTGTCATCACGCCCCAGTCTGAATGGTGCTCGGATTCTTGCGGCCTTGCGACCGTGGCAGTGACGGGAACTTGTTCCGCAGACAAGGCGATCGATTACAGTGTTATGTTGAATTCTGGTGCTGCGGTATCAGAAGCCGTCACATGGACGTCTAAAAAACCTGAGTGAGGGACACTCAATTTCCCCAATCTGGATTCTATGCAACCGTTTCTTTTAAAACTTCTGGCGAGTTTGGACCTGAGTCGCACAGAGCGCGAGGTTGCCAAACGTTTTGAACTGGATCCCCAGGGCCGGGCTTTTTTGCCAGTGGGGGATATCCTGCGGGCCCACGGGCATCAGAACGAAGCCATTGAAATTTTGCTTCAGGGAGTGGATCGTCATCCGACCTTCACTGTGGCGCGCGTCGTCCTGGCCCGCGAACTTTATCTGAAGGGAATGGTCAGCGATGCCCTTCGGGTTTTGGAAGATTCGACGTCGTCCCTCCGCGATAATATTTTAGCGCAAAAGATTTTTTTCAAAATTCATGTTCTTTTGCAGGACGAGAGCGCAGCTCGCGCAGTCCATGAACACCTCAAAGTAAACCGTTTGCTTGATGGTGAGATTCGCCGCTACGGCGAAGTGATGGACCTTCAGGGGTTTGTTGCCGCCAGACAAAGGCTGCTAAAGGACCTGAGCGATGCGGGAATCCAGCTGCAACCCGAAGCATTCGTCAGGGCCACAAGCGGTGATGCACAGCATGTCGTTCCGTCTCCGGCTTCTGGCATCCGCGTGATCGGCGATGAGGAGTTGGAAGTTCTTGACGAAGACGCGATATCCGGATTTCATGCGGTACCCCTGAAAGAGATATTCAGCCCTCATGAAGCTTCCCGATCACATCAAGGCGCTGGCAGTGGCGCTTCGGGGGTCGAACTGGATTCGACCACGTTGGCCGACATTTATGCCCGTCAAGGTCACTTCAGCAAGGCCCTTGCTGTGTATCGTCGCCTCTTGCGCATGACGCCACAAAACGAATTGCTGCGTCGCAAGGTCGCCGAACTTCAGGATCTCGATCGAAAGCAAAGGGATTTGGATGGCGATGTCGATTTGGCGGTGGCCGATCGAGTTGAAACTTTGGAAGTCATTGAAGCCCAAATTCGTTTTTATCAGAATCTCTTGGGTTCATTGGGAGCGTGAATGGTCGCAAAATCAGCAAAAGCTTCAAAGGGCTCGACTAAGAAATCGAAACAATCTTCGTTGCGGATTTTGGTCGCCAACGGCGTCAATTTGGATTTGCTTGGATCTCGCGAACCTGATGTTTACGGCACACAGACACTCGAAGAGATGAATCGTGAAATTGAAGCCCGCTGGTCCGAGGTCGCTGCGGTTTCCAGGATGCCTGCGGTGGAGTTGCATTTTTTTCAGACCAATCACGAAGGGATCTTTCTTGAGGCTCTGGACGCCAATTGGGATGGGATTGTGATCAACCCGGGAGCCTGGACCCATACTTCCCTGGCGCTTGCAGATCGCATCAAGGGCTTGAATGTCCCTTGTGCCGAAGTTCACCTGAGCAATATCTTCGCCCGAGAAGCCATACGGCACGAGTCGTTATGTTCGTCCGTTGTTGTTGGTCTGGTCGCTGGTTTTGGGGCAGAGGGTTACGTTGCCGCGCTGTTTAGCCTGGTCTCTACCCAACTGACCAGCCGTCCGCAGCCTTTACCTTCACGCCGGTAGCTCGGCAATCCACTTTCAAACGTACAAACGCGGACCACCGTAATATTTTGTGGTTGGACCCCGTGTTTCATCAGATCAATGACTGCTGCGGTCTGCAGGTCTGCGTGCCAGCGGTCGGCAACTCCCTTCTGAGTGAATCGGGCTGCCTGTTCGATGCCGGAGTGGCCAACCAGGGCGGCCAGAACTTCGGGCCCGATTTCAAAACGGTGCGCACTTATGGCTGGGCCGATTACGACTGATAGATCTGCTGGTGAAATGCCATTTGTTGCAGCCTGATTAAGTCCTTCGCCGATGATCCCGGCGCAGAAACCTCTCCAACCAGCATGAATCGCCATTGCGAATGGCAAGGACCCGGTCGTTGAAAACAGGATGGGCAGACAATCCGCGGTTTTCACGGCCACCACCTCGCCGGGTCTGATGGAAAACACTCCATCGGCCTCGGGGCGTTGCCACTCTTGTTCTCCGATTTTGCCTATCGCCTCTGTTTGCTTTTTGCCAGGGAATTGCTCGTCCGTGGCAGGGAGAACGGTTCGTCCATGAACTTGGAGCACATGGGATGCGCGAGACAAAATATCGTCAGCGTCCTTTCCTGTGTCGATGCCCCAGGCAAACCGTTCCGATGGCAACGATTCCAGTTTTGTCTGCCAGTTGATGCCAGCCAACTGATCGAGAAATGAGGGGAGCGGTCGGCTCAAATTTTTTTTTGGCATCTGTAGTCCAATAAACTAAGTAAGTACCAGTAATTACCGTCTATTATAGTTGCAGATTAAAGAGTTTCCAAGTGTTCCCGAAACTCCCTCCGGTAAGCATTGGTGTGATGCCCTGATAGTTTTTTTCGAGGACGACTGGGACATGGCCAATCGGTTGGATCCTGACATGCCTACAAAGATTTTGGTAGTGGATGATGACCACCTGCAAAACAATCAGATGGTCAGCCTGTTGCTGGAAAATGGCGCGTCAGTCGTTGATACTGCGTTTGACGGAGCGACGGGTTGGGAACTTTGCCTCAGCCGAGAATATGATTTTCTGATCATTGATTGGAAGCTGCCGCTTTTATCAGGCCTCGCGCTGTTCAATCGCATTCGAGGCGTCGATCGCCTAATGGGCCTGCCGATTCTTGTGGTTTCTGGCCTCGTTCAACGGATGGACTTCCGTCTTTTGCAGGAGTTTCCGTGCACCAAGCTGTTGGAGAAGCCTTTCACCCACGCAGCCTTTATACGCGAAACGGTCAAGCTTCGAAGTGAAGCCATTTGGTATGCGAAGAACACTGAGAAAATTGACGAGATCATGGCAACGGTATCGGCAGATCCCGATGGTGCGTCAAAATCCTTGCGCAGCTTGGCTGCGGCCAGTCCAAACCCTCAACCGGTGGTGTTGCTTGCGGCGCGCAAGATGCGCGAAGCAGAGCACATAGAGCAAGCGATCGTGTTGCTAAAGGAAATTCTTGAACTCGACCGGGGTTGCGTTCCGGCGATCAGTGAACTTGGACGATGTTTGCACTTGCTTGGACGCTACGATGAGGCCCTTCAGTTTTTGCGGCGCGCTGATTCCCTTTCCCCTGCGAATGTCGAGCGCCTCAGTTTGATGGGTGAGGTCGAGCTCAACAACACCGATGCCAGTGCAGCAACATCACGCTTCAATGAGGCATTGAAGATTGACAAGGAAAACCGCCGGGCTCGTCAAGGACTGCGGGTTGCAGGTACCCTTTCAGAAATGATGCATAGGCCTGCGGGAATGCACATAAAAGACACGTTTGCCTCCCTCATGAATACAATGGCAGTGAATTTGGCCCACAGCGGAGAGTACTCGTCGGCCGTTGCGAAATATGAGGAATCGTTTCATTTCATAGCTGGGAAAGAGGCCTCCGCAAGGGTCGCCTTCAATGTTGGGCTGGCCTACCTGCGTTGGGGAAAAATGCGGGAATCATACGACTGGTTTGTAGAGTCAGCAAAGCGCGGCAAGGGAAAATTCACGAAGGCTGAAAGCTACGTAGAAAAACTTACATTCCAGATGAAGGCTGCGGCGGATGCCGCGGCTGCCGCAAAAGCTGCCGCGTCCGCCGCCAAGTCTGCAGCCGATGCTGCTGCAGCAGCGGCGGAAGAAGAAAAAAGAAAGGCCGCGGAGGCGGCGAAAAAAACCGATGCCGGACCAGCTCCGCAGCACGAACAGCCGAAGTGATTTACTTGCGCAGCGGCACAAAGAAGTATTGGCCTGACCTCTCGATGCGCAGCAGCATTCGCGACGAAGGGTCCTTCGAGGATTGAGCAAATGCATCCGTGTCTCGAATGGCTTTATTGTTGGCTTGTAAAATCACGTCTCCTGGCTGCAACCCAGCGCGTGCAGCAGGCGAATCCGGTTTGACCTCTGTGATGACGACACCGGTTTCGCTCTCAAAGCGGTAGCGTTCGCGCAAGTTCGGACTGACCTTGGACACGGACATGCCAAATGGTGTGGCCTTGCCAGGCTTGGCAGATCCCTGATCGCCCTGAACGTTCCCTTGTTCATCAAATTCTTCGGGCCATTTTTCAACCGTGACCGTCAGGTTTTTCTTTTTACCTTCGCGAATGATCGTCATTTCCGCCTTGGTATTCGGTTTCATCAGGCCAATGGTGTTGACGATATCGGAGTCTGTTTTGACTGGTTTACTGTTGAGGGCGACGATGACATCACCGGGCTGAAGGCCTCCCTTGTCACCTGGCCCACCCTTCACGACGCGAGCCACCAGACTGCCTGTCACCTCGCGGGCCAGCCCAAGGCTTTTATGCAGCTCAGGGTCAATCGCCTGCAAGGCGACTCCCATGTAACCTCTGGGAACACGCCCCTCGTTGATCAATTGTTCTGCGACGCGGCGTCCTAAGTTGGCCGGGACGGCAAATCCAATCCCGTTGTAGCTGCCAGTTCGCGAATAAATCGCCGTATTGATTCCGATCACATGAGCGCTCATGTCGAGCAACGGTCCGCCGCTGTTTCCTGGATTGATGGCAGCGTCTGTTTGAATGAAATTCCCTAGTTTGGTGATATCCAGGTTGCCCCGACCGATGGCGGAGACCACGCCAAAGGACAAACTCGCTTCGAGGCCGTAGGGCGCCCCGAGTGCCACTACGAAATCACCAACCGACATTTTGTCGGAGTCACCAAAATCCAATTCCCCCAGGCCTTTTTTATTAAAGGATTTGTCTTTTACTTGAACCACCGCAATGTCGGTGTTTTTGTCACGGCCGACAATCTTGCCTTCGTAGGTTTCGCCATTCGCCAATTTTAATTGAATCTCATCCGCATCCTGGACCACGTGATTATTGGTCAGGATATAGCCCTTTTCTAAATCAAAGAAAAATCCTGAGCCAAGTCCGCCTTCGCGTCTCTGTGGTGCCTCACCCCGGCCGTTGGGACGGCCGCCGCGACCGCGGGGGTTTTGTGGATCAATCTGGCCGCCCTGACCGCCGGGGCCATTGGGACCAAAGAAGAATTCGAATGGATCAACCTGATCAAAGGGCATGCCCTGAACGGTTTTATAGACAGACACGAAAACGATGGCTTCGTTGGCGCGCTGCGCAATGGTGGCCACACCTTTTGAAAGTTTTTGCAGGGTTTGCAAATTTTCGTCACCAGTATGTGGGGCCATCGTTTTTTTCATGGTGTACGCGGCTACAGCATTTTGTGTGCTGGAAAGCATCGTCACAATCATCGCTACAATCATCGTCACATACGGTGTGGAAAGGAAAAACTTCAATCTCATTTGAACGTCTCCTTATGGGTTTCTGGTTTGATATCGAGCAAGGATGGCTCTTGCCTTTCGTCTGCGGCAAAACGGCCCGCGTCGGACAATTCGTATTGCCGTAATTTCTTTTTTAACTTGTGAATTGTGAGGGCTTGCTTAGCGAGGTCGAGCCCGAGAAAAATAATTGCGAGGGCGCAGCCAACCACAAGGAATGCTGCCGCAATAATGTAAACCGGAAGACTGACGTGAGAAACAAACGGAGGTAGTTGAAGTACCATGCGCTCAGTGTTGTTGATGGCCAGATAAACAGCGTAGAGGGCAATCAGAATACCTAACCATAAGCGGAACACTCGAATAACAAACATCACGTTTTTGTGACCTCCAAAAAAAAACCGCCCCGGCAAGATTGCCCGGGGCAGGTCATTTACTCAACAAAATTGCTGGGGGGCATTGATCCCCCCCACCAGTTCCAACGCCCTATGTGGGCTCGTTGCCGCTGCCGGCAGCTGCGTTGGCGCGTGAGAACGCGTCAGCGAGGCTGGTTTTCGGCTCGGCCACGGCACCGATGTAGTGGCGGAGGTCATCGCCCTGCAGGTTGCGCAGGAAGGCCTTGCGGGACAGCGAGAACTTGCGTTCATCGGAGTCTGTTGCCAAGACCACGAAATCCACATCGTCACCTTCTTTGACCACGTCGGAGATCTTGGTGATTTGCTCATCAGCCAGTTCGCTGATGTGGATCATGCCTTCGATGCCCGGGGCCAACTCGACAAATGCACCATAATCGGTCAGGCGGGTAACCTTGCCATTGCCGCGCGTGCCGGCTGGCATGGACTTGGCGGTGGCAATCCACGGGTCATCCGTGAGCTGCTTGATGCCAAGAGAGAATTTCTCGCCTTCGACGTCGATCTGGAGGATTTTAGCCTCAACTTCATCACCCTTTTTGAACTTGTCGCCAGGGTGGCGGATGCGCTCGCTCCAGCTGATGTCGGAGATGTGAATCAGGCCATCAATGCCGTCTTCGATACCGACAAACACACCGAAGTCGGTGATGTTGCGGATCTTGCCGCGGATGATGTCACCAACCTGGTACTTCTCTTTTACGATTTCCCATGGGTTCGGTTCCATCTGCTTCATGCCGAGGCTGATGCGACGGTTTTCAAGGTCGACTGCCAGCACGACCACTTCAACCTCGTCGCCGATCTGAACGATCTTTGACGGATGACGGACGCGCTTGCTCCAGGACATTTCGCTGATGTGAATCAGACCTTCGATTCCGTCAGCGAGTTCAATGAACGCGCCGTAATCGGTCAGGCTGACCACTTTTCCGCGGGCCTTCTCGCCAACCGAGTATTTGCCGGCAACCGCTTGCCATGGATCATTTTGGAGTTGCTTGTAGCCAAGGGAAACACGCTGGCGTGCCTCGTCGTAGCTGAGAACTTTGACTTCAACTTCCTGGGCCACTTCGAACAGTTCGCTCGGGTGGTTGATGCGTCCCCAGGACATATCAGTGATGTGCAGCAGGCCGTCAATACCGCCGAGATCAATGAACGCACCGTAATCGGTGATGTTCTTGACGATACCTTTTAGGACTGCAGCCTCTTTCAGTGCGCCAAGGGTCAGGCTGCGGAGCTTCTCGCGGTCCTGCTCGAGGAGGACGCGGCGGCTCAGCACGATATTCCCGCGCTTCTTATTGAATTTAATGATTTTAAACTGCAGCTTGTTGCCG
>Ga0214919_10000991_pt1 | contig 48048 bp, 44 predicted proteins | sample LL1503_MetaG_FD_177994 | JGI IMG/M metagenome (GOLD analysis project Ga0214919, IMG submission 177994) | Freshwater microbial communities from Lake Lanier, Atlanta, Georgia, United States - LL-1503 | ecosystem: Environmental > Aquatic > Freshwater > Lake | place: USA: Georgia | collected...
GAAGGAAATAAATTGTAAGACCCGAAGTATTTTATGCTGATTCAACATTCTTTAAATTTTCTACAAATAATAGTATTTATAAGCAAATGAACAAACTTTTGACCTGAACTGTCAAACTATTTTCGATTAGATTTCATTTTGACTTGAATTGTCAAAAGAAAAAAAGACTTTTGATAAAAATAAAAACGATAGATATGAAAAACTTATGTTTAGCAATTAACTTAAACCTTTATGAAATCAAATAGAACTTTAATTTTAAATACCTTACTGATAGTTATTTTATTTGTGTCTTGTAATAAAGAAGAAAATAATCCAACTCTAACTCCAACTCCAACCTTTGATATAGGTCAAAGTTATATTTCATTTCAAAACTAAAAACCAAATAATTATGAAGAATCTTAAAAAGGCATTATTGATTTCAATATCAATATTGTTTACAATTAACACTTTTGCTCAAAGTAGAGAAAACAGATTGAATTTAACATTCGAATCAAAATCAGAAAAACTAACCAGTGCAATAGGTTGGGAAATAAATAAAGAAACAGGAAAATGGTTTGATAATAATAATGTCATTGAGGATAGAGCTTGTCCAAAATATTGGGTAAGTTACGTTCCACAAAACTTTAAGTGGATTCAATTTTCTACTATTAAACAAAATGGAATTGAACTTTATGTCTTATTATATGAACGCCTTGGTGGTGATTATAAATATCCAAACATAGAAGAAGATTGGGAGCCTAACACTCAAACTCATTTTATGGTAATTGATTCTACAGAATACAAAAAATTACAAAACGCTATAAATGATAAAGGTGCAAAAGACTTAAAAATCACTTCTAAAATTTCCGGCTCAATGTCTGATAGATTTAAAATTTTAGGAGGTGAACATTTATATAATGAGGAAAATTTATTAGCCAAGATAACAATTGCATTAGAAGAAAAAGGTTATTCAGAATCTTGCTTTATAATAAATTCTCAAAAGGTAGATGGTGATGATGTTGTTCGATTTAGATTACCTGAATCTTGTTATTCTTCCGAAAAATATTTTAAAGATGGCTACTTTGAAGCAAAATTGGAAGAATTTAATAAACTTTTACTAAAATAAAAGACACATAATAGCACCTAAAAAAATGATGATGGGTGGTAATAAAATTCTTTGAAATAACATCCGACGAAGCACATACCCAATAAACAAGATGAATTGACTACATTAAATTAAATATAACTATGAAAACAACAATTTTTTATTTTACAGTAATATCTGCACTATTAATTTCTTGTAAAAAAGAAACTAAACCATGTAATTGTGGTACAATTATGTCCGATAATGTTTCAAATTATTCGGTTAACATTAAAAATGATTGCAGTGGCAATGAAAAAAACTGGGTTTTATCTGAATCTGATTGGATGTCTGCATACGTAGGAAGTCATTATTGCATAACAAATACAACCTCATGGTAAAAATGGTAATTTTGATAAATAGCTCTTCAGTTTTTACAAAATTTTATTAATAAAAGCATTTATTACCTTAAATTCTTCTAAAGAAAATCTTTTAATTTTTAGAGGTTTGAATATGAATTAATTGTGCTTAATTGGCCTTAATGAAAATAAAAGACCTGATGCAATCAGCATGGAAAAACAAATGAAGTCTGAGGAAAATTAAGGCTAGGTAATTGCTTTTTTTATTATTTTTGAGAATAAGTAAACGAAACAAACATTCTCCACACTGAATGAAATCAGATCTTTATACGAAGTTTTATTTCGTAATATGTTAGGTCTTAATATACGAAGTTACTTAACAAGATAGTTATGGTACATTCAAGAAGTGAGAAGGAGCATTTAATAATAATTACAATTATGAGAAATGATAGTTCTTAATAATAAAACTGACCTATCTGATGTCATTAAAAGCAGAAATTAAATTTTACAAACTATCAATTTTTAAACTAAATAAAATGAATTCAATTAAAAAACTATTTCTGATTGCTTTATCAATTTTAATTTTAACATCGTGTGCTAAAATTTTCTACAGTGCCGATGCAATCCCTGTAGCTCATTCACATAATACAATAGCAATAATTCCACCAACGGTTTCAATTGCAGCAGGTAGAAAAACTGATGCCGAAGCAATTAAAGAACAACAAAAAACCGAGTCTTTAAATTTTCAAAAAGAAATGTATGCATGGATGCTTAAAAGAAAAATGCAGGGCAAACTAACTCAAGAGATTTTAGACGTAGAGACAACTAATGCGAAATTAATAAGTGCAGGTTACCCTGGAAAAGCAATGACACCTAGTGAAATTTGTTCTGTATTAGGTGTTGACGGTTTAATTGGGTCAAATTTTGGCTTATCCAAACCTATGTCAGACGGTACAGCAATTGCTTTGGCAATTTTAGGTGCAGGTGGGGGAGCAACAAATGAAATTCGAGTTTCATTAAATATTAATGATTGTACAGGCAAAAAATTAATCTGGAATTATGACCATAAATATTCAGGAGGATTAGGTAGCAGTCCATCTAGACTTGTTGATGCCATGATGAGACAAGCTAGTAAAAAAATGCCTTACTTAATGCCAGAATAACGAAACATAACAACAAACAAGCTCAAGCGGCAAATCGTTCACTCGTGTTAGCCGCCTGCGCCTGTTTGCAAAACGTTATAGGCAATTCTAAAAAATAACCACAATATAAAATATTGATTTAAATAGAATTGATTAAAGACAAATCCTAAAAGTTATATATCTCATTTTCGTTTTTTATTACCAACACAGTTAAAATGCTATCTACTACTATTTTATTAATGATTTTTTCAATGCTAATGATCAAGATTAGCAAGTGTATGTTAAAAGATTTAGAGGGAATGGGGTTGTAGGGGGCGAAACCCCTAGTTTATTCGATATAACTTATTCTATTTGTATTAAAATCTTTGTACTTTTCACATAATAAATGAAAAACACGAATTTTAAGAGTACTAGATTCAATTGCTTAATTGAATAATTTTTAAGTTATTTAGAAAATATGGAAGAAAATTGGCAAAATATTGAACCTTCTTGGTATGCAAAATTATTGGAGTCAGATGAATGGCTAGAAAAGAGAAACTATATTGTAAAAAGAGATTCAAATGTTTGTCAAAGATGCCAAAATATTAGTTATTTAAATAACGAGGAATTTACATTGTTACTAGGGAAGCTTAAAAAAACATCAAAGGGTTTTTTTATAATTCTTGAAACTCAAGAGCAAGATATACCGAGAAAGATTGATAATTCAGATAATCTGATAATAAATAAAGCATATTTCTCTATTGTAACAAATAATAATCCTGTTGAAATAAATAATCATCAAATCATTTCAATATTTTCAATTGATTCAACAAATTTGAAAGCAAAAAATTTGATAAAAGATATTCTTGTAAATTCAAATTATAAAAAATCAGTTTTTTTGAAAGATAAACTTCAAAATTTTATTGGAGAGAATTTGAACTCAATAATATGGAAAATGACAAAATATTTAAACGTACATCATGAATTTTATCAAATTGGTAAAAAACCATGGGAATATAATAACGACTCCTTAGTTACTGTTTGTCAACCTTGCCATAAAAAAATTCATCAAGAAGAAGTAATATATCTTCGTGATGAAAAAGGAAATAAAATAGAATTAATTGTCTGCGATAGATGCTTTGGAACAGGTATATTACATCAGTTCCATCATGTGGAGAATGGCATTTGTTTCAAATGCAAAGGAAATAGATTTCTTCAGAAATTAATTTAATAATTAAATTTTTATTATTATTTTATAAATTATCTGATAAGCAGAATAGGGGAAATTCACTTTATTAGTATTTTCATTGCTAATGATTAAGATTAGCAAGTGTATGTTAAAAGATTTAGAGGGCATGGGGTTTTAGGAAATTTGAAGCTCCTAGTTTATCCTATTATTGAAGAAATATTCGTACTTTTCGCTTATAATATATAAGAGATGAAAAGCATCCTATAATTATTAAAAAATCAATGCAAGGAATCAATGCCGATTGGCAGATAAACTTATTAAAAGTTTCAATATGGCTATAATTTATCTATGCAGATGTACTGCACATAATACCCATATCTTTGTTTCATCAATCAGTTAAAAGTGTTATGATGAAAAAATTTAGTGTGGAAGAAAATATGAGTTTAGAGAAGATTAAGACCAAATTATGGTCAATTCTTGAAGTGTTTAAAAAAGAAAATATTACTTCTTTTGATTGCCATGTCTTATTATTCTTTCTATCTGCATACAAGGATGGAATACTTTCATGCGATTTGATTGAAGGTAAGCACAATTTAAATGTAAGTTTAAATAAAAGATTACAGAAGTCAAAAACTGAATTAGCCAATCAATACCAGTCTATAATCCATGTTTTTGAGCCCTCAATGAAAAGGTTGAGTGATAATGTATTAAAGGATATTTTCAAAAAAATCGCAGTTATAAATAGGGAAATTTTAAAAGATAACTTTACTTTTCTATTTAATAGTGTATTATTTAGAATTTCTCAATCGCAAGTAATATATGCTGGGGAATTTATTAAATCTGTTGAGTTAACGCGCTTGATGTGCAATTTAGCAGATTTAGAAAAGAATGCGAAGGTTTTTAACCCGTTTGCTGGAATAGCTTCATTTAATATTTTTCTTAGTCAAGACCATAATTATTTAGGGCATGAAGAAGATCAACAAACTTGGGCATTAGGAAAATTGAGATTGATGGCTTATGGTAAATCTGAAAACGCTAGGTATGATAATGATGATTCAATTTATAAATGGCCAAATAACTCCAATAAGTTTGACCTTATAATATCAATTCCACCGATCGGTTTAGATTTTCGTTCACAGAATATTCGTGGTAAATTCATTCATACTTATAGAAGAGTAGAGCAATTATTAATAGAAAGATCTATTGAAAACTTATCTCCTAATGGCAAAGTAATTACAATCGTACCACTGAGTTTTTTGCAGAGATCTCATGGAGAAGAGCACATCTTGGCCAATTTAATTGATAATGACCTAATTGAATCAATTATATCATTGCCTGGGGGCTTAATAGTAAATACAGGAATACCAATTACAATTTTGGTGTTAAACAAAGCAAAAAAAATACCTGGCAAAGTAAAATTTATTGATGCCAAGAAGTTTGTAGTTTCCAAAGGTCTTAGAGAAAAGGTATTGGAAGATTACGCATTAGAAGATTTTATTCGTAGTAATAAGGAAGATGACAGTGTAATTCGAATTGTAGATAATCAACAAATTCGTCTTAACAATTACAACTTAAGTGTGCCTAGATATTTTCGTAAGGAGATTGATGGTATTAAACTTGGCGATATATTGCAGTTTTTTACAGGTAATAAAGATGAAAATTGGGAAGCAGCCAAGCTAATTAGAATAAGTGATTTAAAGGACGACAAAGTTGATTTTACTCTCAAAACATCTAGTGTTTTAATATGTGAAATTAAACAACCCGATAGTTATCTTATTTCCGAATCATGTCTTTTAGTTGCTATGCGTGGCTGGAGATTGAAGCCAACATTATTTGAATTAAATGGCGAGACTATTTTTAAAAGTCGAGATATTTTTTCATTCAAGATAAATGAAACGAATGTAGATAAAGCATATTTAGTCAATGAATTGCATGCTGATTATGTTTTGGAGCAATTAGAAGCTGTAAGACTAGGTTGGTCAAATCCAACAATTAGTCTAGTTGATTTCTTAGAGATTGTAATAAAACTTCCTACTTTAAACGAACAAAAAGCAAAAGTTCAAGGGATTAATCAATTGGCAAACAAATTTAAGGAGCTTCAGACCGAAAGGAATGCCCTGGCGCATGGCATTAGAACTAAACAGTTTGATGAATTTGCTTCTCTAAAACATACCCTAGGAACCCCTAGACAAAATATTTTAGGGTGGACCAAAAATTTATCCAAGTTTTTTGAGAAAGAAAATAAAGCAGTTTCAATACTTAACAAAGATTTTAAAGAATTATTTGGATTAAGAATTGAAGAGGCAATTTCAGAAATTAACAGAGATATTAATTTCATTTCAGAAGTTTTGGAAAAAGGAGAAAATGGTTTGGTTTTAACAAACTACCCCTTAACTTTTGTTTCACTGGCAGCATTAAATGATGAAGTGAGTTCAATTACTGATAATGGTTGGAATTTCTCATTAAAAAAAGAAATCCTTAATACTGAAGAACTAGATTCAACGGGGCTAGAAATTAACCTTACTCTTTTTAGAGCCCTTATGGATAACATATTGACCAATGCTAATAAATATGGATTCACAGAGAAAAAAGAAGCCAACCTTGTTGAAATTGAACTAATTGAAAATGATGGAAATATTATGATTGAGGTTCGTAATAATGGATTGCCATTTCCGAAAAACTTTGATCGCGAAAAATTTATCACAAAATATTCCACAGCAGACAATTTAAATGGAACAGGTTTAGGTGGATATGATATTGATAGAATAGCAACTTATTTCGATAATAGCAATTGGGAATTGATTTTAGACAAGGATATGACCTGCCGAGTGATTTTCAGGTTTAGATTCCCAATTAAATTAACATATTAATATGGATAAAAAATACTATAACATTCTTTGGATAGATGATGAACATGATGGGATGTCAGGTTTCAAAGGTAATGCTAAGTTGAATGATATTATACTAGTACCATTCAAATCATTGAATAAGGGAATTAGCGAATTAAAGAAAAACTATACCATATTTGATGGGGTTTTATTGGATGCAAAATTTTTCGAAAATGAAGATGATATTAAAGGCTCGGAGGACACAGAGTTTGTGCATCGTGCAAAAGAGCAATTAATACAGCTTCCAAAGAAGTTTGAAATATTTGTGTTAACAGCCCAGGCTGAGGCATTCGAAGATAAAACATTCAATAAAGCCTTTAAAAAAGTATATCGTAAAGGCATAGAAGAGGATGTTGAGCGATTATTTTTAGACATAAAATCTGCTGCTGATCAAATGCCAGACACTCAAATACGTCACGAATTTAGCAGAGTTTTTGAAGTATTTACAGAAAAGTACATTGGTTCTAATGGAAATAAAGATTTACTGTCTATTTTAAGAAAAGAAAATATTGAAAAACCGTTTGAAAATGACAACATATATTTTCTGCCTTTAAGGCAAATTATGGAGGACATTTTTAAAGCATTCAATCAATTTGGATTTTTACCAGATATTTTTGTTAAGCCAGAGGTTGCTTTTGGTGAATCATCTGATTTTTTAGCAGGGAAAATAAAAAAATATTATCAGCTTTATGATCCTATTTTTCCAAACATAATTGCTAAGTATTCCGACAATATTATAAAAGTTTGCAACCCTGCATCACACAGAAGCGAAATTGATTCTTTTATACGTGAAAGAAATTCATCATACACCTTATTAAGCATAACATATCAAATGCTTGATTTACTATTATGGATAAAAGATTACTTTGATCAAAATCCCAATATTACTGAAAACAGACTAAAATATAGGTTAGTTGATAACGGCTCAAATGCTAATGTAGTCGAAGGTATTATTCAAAAGGATAATTTATACTATTATAATTGTGAAGGTGTTTTTATACCAAATAAACTAATAACTGAATTAGGCTTAAAAATTGGAGATGAGATAAGAATTATTAATCCTGCAAACAATGCCAATGACAGAAATAAGGAACTATATAAGCATTATGCAAGAACAATAGAAAAAATTTAGCGATGCAGAAACTCTGCATAACAACATTGTATATTTGATTTAGAAATTTTTAAACAGAACTTTTATTTTTTTAGTAAAAAAAAGACAACAATATGTCAACAGATAAAAATCAAAATCCTGAACAAATAGCGAGGGATAAAATAGACCAAATGCTAATTGAAGCAGGTTGGCTTGTACAGTCAAAAGACAAGTTAAACTTATCTGCTGGTATTGGTATTGCTTTGCGTGAAACAAATACGGAATCTGGATCTGCTGATTACATATTGTTTGTCAATTCAAAAGCAGTAGGTGTCATTGAAGCTAAAGCGGAAGATTTAGGATATAAATTATTGCAAGTTGAAGAACAATCTGTAAGATATTCTATGGAGGCTATTAAGATTGGTAAATTCAAATTGGATAATGTAAAGCCTTTCGTTTATGAAAGTACAGGAACGATAACACGATTTACAGATTATCGAGACCCAAAACCAAGAGGACGAAATGTTTTTTGGTTTCATAAACCTGAAACCATTGCAGAATGGATTAAAAAAGGCCCATCTCTTAGAGAAAGATTACTCACTATTCCTGCACTTGACCCAACTGGTTTGCGCCCTGCTCAAATCGTAGCAGTCGAAAACTTGGAGATATCCTTTAAAAATAATAGACCAAGAGCATTGATTCAAATGGCTACAGGGGCAGGTAAAACATTTACCGCAGCCACTTTTGTTTACCGACTCCTAAAACATGCAGATGCGAAACGAATTCTATTTGTTGTTGACACCAAGAATCTAGGAGAACAGGCGGAACAAGAGTTTATGTCTTATCAGCCTAATGACGACAATAGAAAATTCATTGAGTTATACAATGTTCAGCGTTTAAATTCAAGTTTTATTTCCACTGATAGCCAAGTTTGTATTTCAACAATACAACGTCTATATTCGATTTTAAAAGGAGTAGATTTGGACGAAAGTGCAGAGCTTGAAAACCCGGAAGAAAGTTCTTGGATGCAACAGCAAATGACTAACAAAAAGGCGATTCCTGTAGATTACACACCTAAAGTACCCATTGAACAATTCGACTTTATAGTAATTGATGAATGCCACCGTTCTATATATAACTTATGGAAGCAGGTATTAGATTATTTTGATGCGTCACTGATTGGTTTAACGGCCACTCCAGACAAAAGAACCTTTGGTTTTTTTAATGAAAATGTAGTTAGTCAATACACATACGAAGAATCTGTCATTGATGGGGTAAACGTACCATATGATGTATATACGATTGATACTGAAATTTCGCAAAAAGGAGATACGATAAAAGCAGGTTGGTTTATAGATAGAAGAGATAAATTGACTAGAGCTCAACGTTGGCAACAGGAAGATGAAGATATTGAATACAAGAAAAATGACTTGGATAAAAAGGTGGTTAATACAAGCCAAATTCGAAGTATTATCAAAGAATATAAAAGAGCGTTAAGGGAGGATATATTCCCCAATCGACTTGATAAGAATGGAGAATATGAAGTACCGAAAACATTAGTGTTTGCAAAAACAGATAGCCATGCCGATGATATTATAAAGATAATACGTGAAGAATTTGATGAAGGCAATGACTTTTGTAAAAAAGTAACATATAAAGCAGAAGAAGACCCAAAATCTGTATTGAATCGGTTCCGAAATTCTTACTACCCTAGAATTGCAGTTACAGTAGATATGATTGCGACAGGTACTGATGTAAAACCTTTAGAGGTATTACTTTTTATGCGTGACGTGAAAAGTGTCAACTATTTTGAGCAAATGAAAGGCAGAGGAACCCGTACTATTAATAACGATACCTTTCAAATGGTTTCTCGCACCGCAAAAAGTAAAACACACTTTGTAATTGTCGATGCCATTGGAGTCACTAAATCTAAAAAGACTGATAGCCGTCCCCTTGAAAGGCAGCCTACTGTGCCCTTGAAAGATTTATTAGGAGCGGTTGCAATGGGAATCTCAGGAGAAGACCTGTTCCTGTCATTATCTAACCGATTGATTCGCTTGGAAAAGCAAATTACCGAAAATGAAAAAGATAAATTGCTTGAATTATCAGGAGGTAAAAACTTAAAGCTAATTACCAAAGAGTTGATCAAGGCATACGATCAGGATGAAATTGATACTAGAGCACAACTAGAAATTGATAAAATTCCAGAGCAAGATAGAACACCTAATCTAATTGAAGAATCAAAAAAGACTGCACAAGCTCAATTAATTGCTGAAGCAACTGCCACATTCAATGGAGAATTAAATATCTACTTGGATAATGTGCGCAGAGAACACGAACAAATTATTGACATAATTAACCTTGATACCATTACCAAATCGGAATGGGATACAACATCATTGGATAAGGCAAATGCTATTATGAAAGATTTTAGTGAGTATCTTGAATTACATAAAGACGAAATTCAAGCCTTGAGTATTTTCTACAATCAACCCTACAACCGAAGAGAAATCACCTTTAAGATGATTAAGGATGTGTTTGATAAATTGAAGTTGGAACAACCACTCTTAGCACCCGATTATGTATGGAATGCATACGCTGCATTGGAAAACGTAAAAAGTGAAAAACCCAAAGACGAACTCACTGCATTAGTCTCTTTAATTCGCAGAGCCTGTGGAATAGATAGCGAATTGAAAGCCTTCGATAAAACGATTGATGAGAATTTTAGAAAATGGATCTTTAAGCAAAATGCTGGAAAACACAACCGTTTTACCAATGAGCAATTGGATTGGTTGCGAATGATTAAAGACCATGTTGTTAGTAGTTATCACATTGAAATAGAAGATTTGGATTACACACCATTTGATAGTCAAGGCGGCAGAGGGAAAATGCACCAATTGTTTGGCAAAGAAATGAATGATATTATTAACGAACTTAACGAAGTATTAGCAGCGTAATGAGAGAAGATTGGAAAGTAGTAAAGCTGGGTGAATTTGCTGCTCATGAAAAAGGAAAAAAACCCAAAAATCAGAGAACTGAGAAGGATGATGTTTTTGAATATCCTTATGTAAATATTGAGGCATTTGAAAAAGGAATTATTGAACATTATACAGACGGAGAAAAATGCAACTTCTGTTATGAAAATGACTTTTTAATGGTTTGGGATGGTTCTCGTTCAGGATTAGTGGGGAAAGGAATGGATGGAGCACTTGGGAGCACCTTAGTTAGAATTAATTTTCCAGGAATAGAAAATAATTATGCATTCCATTATTTAAGTTCAAAATACCAAGAAATTAATACACGTGCAAAAGGTACAGGAACTCCTCATGTTGATCCATATTTATTGTGGAATTATGACTTTCCAATTTCTCCCCTCCCCGAACAACGTGCCATTGTAGCCAAAATAGAAGAACTCTTTTCTGATTTAGATAAAGGAATCGCTGACTTAAACTTAGCCAAAGATCAATTGGTAATTTTTCGTCAAGCTGTATTGAAGAAAGCATTTGAGGGGGAGTTAACGAAAGAATGGAGAGAAAAGCAAACAAATCTTCCAACAGCAGATGAATTGTTAGAGCAAATCAAAGAGGAACGAGAACAATTTTATAATCAACAACTTGAAGATTGGAAAAAGGCTGTAATAGAATGGGAAAAGAATGGGAAGAAAGAAAGCAAGCTGAGTAAACCTCAAAAACATAAAGAGGTTGCTATGCTTAGTAAAAGTCAATTGGAGGAGTTAGCTTTATTACCAAACAAATGGAAATGGATTAAAAATAACGAGTTAATGTACTATGTAACAAGTGGTTCTAGAGATTGGAAGAAATATTATTCAGATACAAAAGGAACCTTCTTTGTTAGGACTGGAGATATTAAAACAAATAAATTAGACTTAAGTGGTGCAGCATTTGTTGATTTACCATCAAAAGTTGAAGGGAAACGAAGCTTGATTGATACAGGCGACCTTCTCATGACGATAACTGGAGCGAATGTTGGAAAAATAGCATATATAGACTTTAATATCCCTGAAGCATATGTAAGTCAGTCAGTTGCTTTAATGAAATATGTGCTGAAGTCATTTAGTCCATATCTCCATTATTATTTCCAATCTTCAGCCACTGGAGCAAAATATATTGGTGCAATGGTTTACGGTGTAGGTAGGCCAGTTCTTAGCTTAGATAATATGAGAGATGCTCCAGTTTCTGTTTGTTCGTTTGAAGAACAACATCAAATTGTAAAAGAAATAGAATCTCGTCTATCTGTTTGTGATAAGGTTGAACAAAGTATTATAGAAAGTTTAGAAAAAGCAAAAGTATTAAGGCAAAGTATACTCAAAAAAGCTTTTGAAGGCAAATTGCTTTCGGCAGTAGAAATTGAAAGATGTAAACAAGAGGAAGATTATGAGCCAGCAAGTGTTTTGTTGGAGAAAATTAAAAAAGAGAAAAAGAAATGAAAATAGGGAAACTCAAAAAAGTAGATTTACGACAGCTATGGAAGGGTGAAGCATCTGACTTTACTCCTTGGTTGGCAAAAGAAGAGAATATCGAGTTTTTATCTGAATTAATAGGAATTGAACTTGAAGTAATCACAGAAGAAAAGAGTGTTGGTCCGTTTAGAGCTGATATACTTTGCAAAAGCACTATAGATGATAGTTATGTTTTAGTAGAAAATCAATTAGAAAAAACAGACCATAATCACTTAGGTCAATTAATGACTTATGCAGCAGGCCTTGAAGCAGTTACCATTATTTGGATCTCAAAAAAATTCACAGAAGAACATCGTGCTGCATTGGATTGGCTGAATAGAATTACAGATGAGGAAATCAAATTCTTCGGTATAGAGGTAGAAGCTTATCAAATTGGTGACTCTATGCCTGCACCAATGTTTCAAATGGTTTCTAAACCAAATGATTGGACCAAAGCCATTCATAGCATTAAAAGGCAAGGGACACTAACAGGTGCTAAAACAATTAATCTAGAATATTGGACAGAGTTGAAAGGGTATTTCGAAGCAAAAGGAACAAAAATCAAATCACAAAAACCATCCCCTCAGCATTGGACCAACTTTGCAATAGGAAAAAGTGATTACCACATGTCTGCAGTTCATAGTGTAAGAGATAAATTTATTCGTGTAGAATTTTTAATCAATGGTAATGATTCTAAAGAAAAATTTGATGAATTAAAGGAAAAATATGAATTAGATTCTTATGACAAAATTGACAATCAATTAATCTGGGATAAACTTGAAGGACGAAATGTCAGTTGGGTTTACATTCAAAAAGATGTTGATGTGAACAACAAGAGTGATTGGCCCAATCAATTTCAATGGATACTAACTAATCTCGAAAAAATGGATGATTTTTTCAGACCAAAATTAAAAACAATTTAAAATGACAGACTCAAGTATAATATCGAAAATTTGGAATCTTGCAGGGGTGTTGCGAGATGATGGGATTAGTGCAGGGGATTACCTTGAACAAATTACCTATTTGCTTTTTCTTAAAATGGCAGATGAGTTGAATAAGCCTCCGCACAGCAAAGGTCTGAAATTTCCAAAACTGAAGGATGTTGATGGTAACGAAATTGTAAATGGAGAAACGTGTGATTGGGATACACTCTCGAGTAAAAGAGGTGCTGAATTAGAATCTTTTTATAGTCAATTGTTGCGAACACTCTCTACAGAAAAGGGGATGTTAGGACAGATATATACAAAGAGTCAAAACAAAATTCAAGATCCTTCCAAACTCTTAAAGGTGATAGACCTAATTGACAAGGAGAACTGGAATATGATGGGCTCTGACATCAAAGGAAAAATCTATGAAGGCTTATTGGAAAAGAACGCAGTGGACAGCAGTGGAAGTTCTGGAGCAGGGCAATATTTTACTCCAAGAGCTTTGATCAAAACCATTGTAGCTTGTATTCAACCAAAACCGATGAAAACGATTTCTGATCCAGCATGTGGTTCAGGTGGTTTCTTTTTGGCAGCGTACGATTGGATTGTTTCAAATAACGAGTTTTTAGACCCTGATGAAAAAGAATTTTTGAAAAACAAAACATTTTATGGAAATGAGATTGTAGCCAATACACGAAGAATGTGTTTGATGAACATGTATCTGCATAACATTGGTGAGATAGATGGTAATACGCCCATAAAATCAACTGATGCATTAATTTCAGATGATGGTTTAAGAGTGGATTATGTTTTAGCAAATCCTCCTTTCGGTAAAAAAAGTAGTATGACTATTACGAACGAAGAAGGTGAGGCAGAAAAACAAGACATGAGTTACAACCGTCAGGATTTTTGGGAAACTACTTCTAATAAACAACTTAACTTCTTACAGCATATTAAAACCATCCTTAAAATCACAGGAGAAGCAGCAGTTGTTTTACCAGATAATGTTCTTTTTGAAGGTGGTGCTGGTGAAGAAGTTAGAAAGCAATTATTGAAGACTACAGAACTCCATACTATTCTTCGTTTACCAACTGGAATATTTTATGCGCCAGGTGTAAAAGCGAACGTATTGTTTTTTAGTAACAAGCCTGCAAGTAAAGACGCTTGGACAAAAGATATTTGGTTTTATGATTACAGAACCAATATTCACCATACTCCAAAGAAGCGCACAATGACAATGCAACATTTGGAAGAGTTTATAACACTTTACAATTCAGAAAACCTGGCTAAAAGAAAGGAGACTTGGAGCGAGAATAATGAAGAAGGCAGATGGCGAAAGTATGCATACGAAGACATAATTGCAAGAGACAAAACAAGTCTTGATATCTTTTGGATCAAGGACAAAAGTTTAACTGATTTAGATAACCTTCCAGATCCAGATATTTTGGCAAATGAGATTATAGAAAACATAGAATCTGGGTTGAATGCTTTTAAAGAAATAATGGAGGCAATAAACGGAGAAGAATAGCCAAGTTTTATTATTAATGATGAAGAGTACAACTGAAAAATATTTCAACGAGGAAAACCTTAAACTGGCATACTACAGAGTAGTTTGTTGGCCAGAACGTTTAGTAAAAGATCGCTTTGGAATCAATGCATTTGGAGCTAATCTCGATTCAAACTGTAAAAATTTAGCAGAGAAACTTCGGGAGGGAGAATATATTCCCCAAAAAGGCTTTAAGTACTATGAGCCAAAATCGTCTGGAACACAGCGAACAAAGACACTTTTATTTATTGAAGATGCTTTGGTGTATCAAGCGATTGCAAATGTAATTGCAAGTAATGTTTACCCCCAACTTTCAGATACAGAGGATTTTGTTTATGGTTCAGTATTAATGCCTGATGTTGAAAAAGGAGAATTGCTACTTGAAGAAACAAATCCAAACTTTTTCTTTTTTAAATTTTGGAAATCGCTATATAACAAGTTTAAAAACTCAGTTATCAAAGCAATTGAAGAAGATCAAGCAACATACAAATTTGAGACAGATATTACTGGTTTTTTTGATGCAATACCACATTATAATTTATTATCAACCCTTAGCACTGAATTTGGAGTTGAAGATGAAATTCTAGATATACTTAGTGAATGTTTTAACGCTTGGTCAGGAACGAAAGAAAGTAGTACACCTGGAGTTGGAATCCCTCAAGGCCCTGTTCCATCTTCGTTTTTTGCTAACCTACTTTTACATCCATTAGACAAGCAGTTGATGGGTGAGGCATTCAAGTATTTCAGGTATATGGATGACATCAATATTTACGGATATTCGAAAGACGAACTTTTAGATGTGTTGGTTAAAATAGACAACTATTTGAAAGGGATGGGATTATCGATCAATAGTAAAAAGACAAGAATACAAAAAATTGATCACTCAAACGATGAAACGTTGAAATCACTTAAAAGATTTGAAATATTAGGTGATGAATATGATGGGAATGTAATTGAAACAAATGAAATTATTGAATTATTAGATATAGATATTTCTCGAACTATAACGGCCTTATTAGATCAAACAAGTGAAGCACTTATTGACATAAACTCAGATATAATTTCAGATCCAGAAACTGTTATTCAATTTTGGGAAAATGAAATAAAATTAGTTGAAGAGGAACTGCCAAAATTATTCGAAGAAGAATTCGGTACAATTTGGTTAATTGATGAAGATAAATCTGATGATGTTGAATTTATAAAATATAGTACTAAATATGGTACAGCCTTGCGTGCTTTGCAAGAATACAAGAAGGTAGAAGCAAATAAGGATTTATTAAAATATTGGCTTTTCGCCTTAAAAAAATACTATTGGAGAGCGAGTAATTATGTAATTACTTTACAATATTATAGAAACAACGATGAACTTAAGAAAGGATTAATTGATTTGTATTCTTTTGGAAAAAATTATGAATGTTACAGATATCATTTAGTGACCTGTCTCAACTACAACTTCAAACCGAATGATAGAACATTACGAGAATATTTCAAGACATTGAAAGAGGAGCCATCGTTACTTGTTAGATATGCTTGGTACAATTTAATAATAAGAGGGACAAATGATCCTCAATTATTATCTTCATTAAAAGCAACTTTGTCAAACGAAAGTTACGAATATTTGAAATTAATGGTACTTGACTATTGGAAACGCGATGACAAACGGGAGGAAACAATGGAAGATCTTATTAAATCTGTTGGCTTATGAGTTTTACAGCAACAAGATCAAAAATGACGGCTTTTTCTGGTGCTCCAACCGCGGACTACCAGTTACAATATATGGCAAAAGAGGTTAGAGATATTTTGAATGAATTAAATAACAAGTTTTTGGAGTATTTAACCAAAGACCTAATTGACGATAGTTTCAGCACTGAATTAAAAGAATGGCTAACCCAAAGTTATTATCCCTCCTCAAATGAGCACGCCAAAGAATGTCTTGAGCAGTGTTTAAAGGTTAATCATATATATGGTAGGAAATTAAAACCTTGGACTGATTCAGCATTGAAATGTTATGATAATTTTTTACTTAAATATATCCAGGTTGATCGTGGAGAAACGATTAAAAAAGTATCCAAGGATATGAAAGAACGCGATGTATACAATCATCTAGTTCAATTAGGAGGAACACTTCAGGATGTAGGCCAAGCCTTCAACAATATCTATCAAACGCGCAACGAATTTCATCACGTACAAGTTGTGGATGACGCAAGTGGTAATCGTATTCCAAAACGCATGACGAATACTGCCATTAACCAAAAAAGAGATTTAATTATTGGGTGGTTTAAGGAAGCGTTGGGGAATTTGAAGGGGATTATTGAGGAAGAAGTAAAATGAAAAATTATACTCTACAACTAAAAAAATATTGGGAAACAAATTAGTTGGCCTTTTTTGCTTAGTTTTATTTAGTTTAGATACTGACATTTTTTTAAAAGTAAGATTATATCGCTAAGCTGCCATGTTGGAATGGATATACGATATTTTGTTTCCCTTATAGGCAATCGTGGCGAACGACACAACAACTAACAAACTACTATTATCAAAACGACGGAGCTACATATAAATTTAAAGTCTAATGAACGAAAGAAAACTATCCTACTTACAAAAAGAGTATAGAGCCTTCTTCTTGGAAAAGATGAGCCTTTATGGTATAAAATCACCTGCTGAATTAACTAAAGACAAAAAGAGTGAATTCTTCACTGAAATAAAACAGGATTGGGCAAAACACAAACAATCAAATAAGCAAGCTGAGGAAATTAATATAATTGATACTCAAACTATAATAGTTAGCGAACCAATTGAAACGTATGAAGAAAATATACAGCAGCAAACAAAAAGCGACACATCTAATAAGTTAAAGAATCCGCATCGGAAAGAATATTCATCTCCAACCAATCATAAAAAGGAAAATAATCAAACAGATAAAAAAGCAAGAAGTCAAAAGCAAGAACAACCACAACCACAACAAGAATTTGCCAAGCAAGTAATCAAGTCAGAGCCAAATCAAGAGCAAACAGACGAATTAAAAATCATCTTTACACCAAACAATTTTTTTGCTCAAGACGATAACTATCGATATCCTGTTGTAAAAATGCCAAAATTCAATTCTAACGTAAAACTTCCAAGGACAGGACGCACTAATCAGAAGGGCTACAAGGAGAATGACTTTTTTAATGAAATTAAAAATCAAATCACAGAAATTGAGTTAACGAACAATGTTCATATGGTAATACCAAACTTCAATAAACCATATGAGCCAGACATCGTTTTGTTTGACAAAAATCTAAATCTTTATATTGACATTGAAATTGATGAGCCATATGATGGATATTTCAGGTATCCGACACATTGTATTAATATCGAAGAAGATGATAAGCAAGACAACATCAGAGATTTATTTTTTACTGAAAGTGGTTGGATAGTTATAAGGTTTACAGAAAAGCAAGTGCATTGTCAAGCAAACGACTGTATTTGCTATATAAAAAATGTCATTAATTCAATTTACAATCAGGACTTTATCAATGATACCAAATGTGAAAATGAAAATCAATGGGACTACAACCAATGTATTCAATGGCAAAAAATATTTTATAGAGAAAAATATTTAGGTATAGATCGTTTTCAAAAACGAGATAGCTATAAGGAAATTGAAATTGACACAGAGAAAAAGGAAAGTATTGAAAGTGTTATACAACGGACAAAGAGATTCAATTTTGAAAGTTGGAATAGCAACATTGCATTTGATGAAAAATCGCACAAATACGTTCATCCAAAAGATGAAACAGGGAATGCAGAGTATATATCTGTAACAACCCTAATCGAACGCTTTTTCCCATTTGACTTGAAAAGGTATATTGAGAGAAAGGCTCTTGAAGAAGATAGAACGGAAGAAGATGTATTGATTGAATACTTGATGATTCGAGATGAAGCAGCAGATAAAGGAACTTTTTTACATAATCAAATTGAAAATTACTTAAAGGGGCAAGATTTTGATTCTGATTCAAAAGAATTTGAGATGTTTACTGATTTTTACAATAAAGAAATCAAAAAAAGAAATCTTGTTTTTTTTGATGCTGAAAAAATGATTTATTCAAACAAGTATAATGTAGCAGGAACCATTGACTGTCTTTTCAAAAAAAAAGAAAAGAATGAATACATAATGCTTGACTGGAAACGAAGTAAAAAGCTTATGATAGATGGTCGTCCACGAATCTTCGGTTACGGCTATGCTTTGTCAGAATTGAACCATTTAGACAATTCAAGCTATTATCGGTATTGCCTACAACAAAATATATACAAGGTTATAGTTGAAAGGGAATTTTCAATTAATATCTCATCAATGAAATTGGTGGTATTACACGAAAACTATTCCGACTATTACGTTGTAAATGTCCCTGAAATGAAGAAGGAAGCAAATGCAATTTTAAACTCACTAAAACATAAAATATAAAATGGATGTATTAAAAGAATTTCAAGCAGCAATTGACATTGAACGCCTCAAAACTTTAGAAGATTTTGAAGAGCAAATGAATCAGCCTTTGGACGAGAGAGTTGCCAAGGGGGTAACTATGTCAAATTTAAAAGTCGAGTTTGATTTTTTTGATGGTTTGCCTAATCAGTATTGTTACCCACTTTCTAATTCTCAAAAATATATAAGTTCTGCAAGAATTACTTGCGACAACAATATATCGAAATTCAAAGAAGGTAATCCAGTTCTTTTGACTAATGGTGTCCATAAATTTGAAATGGAAATTGATGAAGACAGTCCCGAAAATTTTATTATTAAGCCAAATGATTTTAATGTAAAAACTTGCTTCATTAATCCAAATGATTATCCTAAGAATAATTGGGAAATAAATGCTGTAAAGATTGATATTATAGCTAAACTTTTATTAAGTGCTGCTCAAATATTAAAAGACAACAGCCAAACACTAAATAAAATAGATAGTTTTTTAAATGGAAGAACAAAGAATAGCTTAAAAAGTATTTCGCAAGTTGTTGGTTACCTTAATGATTCTCAAAATACAGCTTATCTAAAAGCCATTAATGCAAGTGATTTTTGTATCATTCAAGGACCTCCAGGAACAGGAAAGACGGAAACAATTGGTAACATTACAAAGCAACTAATTGAAAGCGGTTTTAACGTATTTATTACAGCCCCTACTAATACGGCAATCAATAACTGTTTAAATTCAATTTCTTCAAAAGTAAAGGACAGCAGTCGAGTTATTAAGATAGGTGAAAAAGCAGGTAACAAAGAAGTTCAAGATAATCAATTTGTGATGAAGAAATCAAGATTAGCTTATTCTAGCTATTTAGGCAATCCAATATACAGCCAAAAAGGTATTGCAATTGGAGCAACCGCTTATTCCCTTTGTTATCCAGCAAGTAAAAAGCTTGATGGATGGAAATTTGATGTTGTTATTATTGATGAAGCATCTCAATTGAGTATTCCATTGTCAATTGCTGCAATGTGCAGAACGGGTAAATATATTTTTGTAGGTGACCACAAACAACTTGACCCAATTATACCTAAAAACTCGAATAATGAAATGTTTGCTGAATCAATTTTTAGCAGGTTAGCAAGAATTTATTCCAATGAAATTAATCTTTTGAATACATCTTACAGGCTTAATGAAACACTTATTAAAATTCCGAATACTTTGTTTTATGAGAATCGTCTTCATTCAGATTCAAAAACCAGGATAGATAATACACAATATGAATGTACTTATCATTCTGAAGTTCTAAACAATGATTCTCATACATTATTGTTGCACAATGTTTTTGATGCACAAGGACGTTCGCCTTTTGAGGCTAAATTAGTTGCTGAATTGATTTCCGACCTAATAAAAAATGGCGTAAATCTTTATGAAATTGGCGTAATGTCTCCATACAGGGCACAGGTTAGAGAAATCAAAAAAGAAGTAAAAAAGATTTTGCCAAGGTCGATTTCCAACTCATTTAAAACATTATTTATAGACACGGTTGACAGTATGCAGGGGCAAGAAAGGAATTACATAATTTACAGTATGGCTAACTCTCACCCTTTGGAATCAATGAGACGATTAGACTTCTTCTACAGCCCAAACAGATTAAATGTAGCAATCACAAGAGGAATTAAGAAGTGTATTGTTATTGCTAATTACAAAGTTTTTGATATCATAGACGAAGAATTAAAAGACCATAAGGATTATCAAGACATCAAAAACAGTCTTGACATTTTTAAACGCTTTCATTCTCTTTCAACAAAAATTGAAATTAACCAAACCGAAGAAAATGAATGGTAAGCTAGAAAGATAGCTAAGAATTTACAAGCAACAGCCATTATTTACCCCAACGATTTGAATGGAATGGAGTATTGGTTTTTTTTGAATTAAGCATTGGGTTTGGTAATAAGTGCTTCCATAATTGATTTTTTTTTAGTTCGAAATCAAATTAATCCCTCACTATGCAATGAATCTGCACAGAATAATTAACTTTATTTCTCAAATCATTATTTTCTTTCTATGTCAATTATAAAAAATGCTTTATTACGATACCAAACATTAGATCGCTGTTTTAAAAACACTGGTAGGAGCTATTTAATTGACGAATTATTAGAAGAGGTAAATCAAGTTTTGATTGATGAAAATCCTTACAATTCCGGTATCCAAATCAGGCAATTAAGGGAAGATATTCGATTTATGAAAAGTGAGTTAGGTTATTCAGCACCTATTGAGACAAGAGTGATTTCAGGAAAAAAACACGCCTATTTTTATAATGAGCCAACATTTTCAATCAATAATAGTCCGTTAAATTCTACTGAAGCAGAACAATTAAAGAGTGTTTTAACCCTATTAAACCGTTTCCAAGGTAATCCTGGATTTGAATGGCTAACAGAGTTGTCGGTTATTCTGAAAGACACTTTTAGTTTAAAAAGTAACTCAAAAAAAGCCATTTCATTTGAAGGGAATATTGACTATACTGGATATGAGTTTATAACTCCACTTTTTAATGCCATAGTCAATAATCGAGTTTTAAGAATTAATTACACTCCTTTTGGGCAAGATGAAATACAACTTACTTTTCATCCCCATCATTTAAAACAATTTAATAATAGGTGGTTTGTTTTTGGACTTAATGCGAATTTAAATGTTCCTGCATGGAATTTGGCACTTGACCGTATTACTAACATTATTGAGATCCAAGACGGCTACGTTGAAGATTTTACAGATTGGGATTATTTTTTTTCAGAGATTATAGGTGTTTCTAAACCATATCAAACAGATGATGTTGAGGTTCAACTTTTATTTTCTGCAAAGCAATCTCCTTATATAAAAACCAAACCCATTCATGAGACTCAAAAACACTATGAAGTTGAGGAAGGTCTTTTGGTAAAAATTAAGGTTATCCCAAATTTTGAATTAGAACAACTCATCTTGTCATTTGGGGATGGTGTGAAGGTGGTTTCACCCATTCATCTTAGAGAGAAAATATTCTTTAGAATCCAAAATTCTTTGAACCAATATTTGGAAAAATAGCATAGTGTTTTTCTGTGCAGATACATTGCACAAATGAGTTGTAGATTTGTATCGAACAAAACGAAAAACTATGACTAACTGGCAAATTTTTAACGCTGAAACAGAATTTGACTTCGGTAAACACCTCGGAAGAACCCTTGAAGAAGTTATGAGCAATCACGCCGCATATATTTTATGGTGCATAAGAAATATAGAATGGTTTTTAATTGATGTTGAGTTGTTAGAATCATATGTTGGTAAATACGATCATTTTGTAAATGCATACGATTCAATAAGTAAAAAAAATGTGGATATAAATATAAATCCTTTTAGTTTATCTGAAGAGTTCAGGGGCCTATTGACTAATAAATGGAATAAATACAACCAAGGACAAATTGCTGTAAAGGACAACAGCGTAAATAATTCTCAGGACTATTTTAGAAACAATAAAATAAAGACTGAAAAAAAAATTCTCATTCAACGCTTTACCAAAGAAGAACAACAATTTAATTCTCGATTGATATCGACATTTGAGACTATGTTTTCAGCCAATTCTTTTCATAACCTTAAAGGTATCCTGCATGAGGAAGGGGTCTTTTTTGGCAGAATGAACCGAGAGAAAGCGTGTGGATATTTTTACAATATTTTTTTTGGTAAGAATGGTTCAAGTGAAAAATTTAATTTGGAAGTAAATAGAGGGATAAGCATGGATAATAAACCTGGAGAGGTTGTTTTAGAGTTAAGATGCTCTAATTTTGATCCATTTACTGACAATATTTCAATTGTTGATAAAGCATTTGGTGAAAAGCCTGATTCTAGTATTGATGAAACAATATATCGTTTTGCATTTTCATTTAAGGATGAAAAGATATATTCAATTCGTGTTCCAAGTAAAAGTATATCAGAAAACAATAAACTTAAAGAAAATAACTAAAAATGAATAATAAAATTCACCTTACTATAATTGCACTTATTGGTTCATTTTTATGCTGGCAAATAATCGATATTTTTATTGTTGATTTATCATTCTGGAAATATTTGCTTATTGAATTACTTTTGTCAATATCAAAATTTTTTTATGAAAAAGAGAAGAAACGTCTTGATAGCAAGTAGTGTTTTACACAAAATACGTCTTAGTACTGTTCGTGCGGAACAAGTTCGTCAAGGAATCTTTGATGGGCGATATAGAACAAAAAAAATACCTTCAAAAAAGGTATATAATAGAAGTAAAATTAAACGTAAAAAGGTGTAAAATTCCGTTTAACCCCGTTAATCGCCGTAAAACATTAATTTTTTTTTGGTTGATAAATTGAAAATCGTCAGTGTAAAGTAGATAGGCTACTATAAATTAAGGGCATACAACAAAGGTTTAAAATGAATATAATGAAAACTTTAAAAGTCTTCTCAAAGAAGTTATAACTGATGCTGATAAACCTTTAGGAGATAAAATAGTATGAATAACTTTAGATAAACAATATGAAACTTTCAAAAACAACTCTAACTATACTTTTGATTTTAATATCAACTTTTGGCTTCATGCTTAAACTACCTCATATATTCAGAAATGTTGATGCTGAGTTACATTTCTTGTTCTATTTTTGTGCAGCCTTGATGTTTAATCTACTACTTAAAAAGGAACAATATATTTACCACATAATAATCTTTGTTATCCTATTTTTATTTGGTATAGGAATAGAAATTTTCCAAGACCTTTCAAACCTCTTCTTTGAAAAGAAAATACATGGTAACTTTGATCCAAGAGACATTATTTATAATACATTAGGTCTCATTTTTGCATCTGCTTTTTGGTTGGCTTATATTATTCTAAAAAAAATAATGGGAGATTCTACTAAAGTGAATCAATCTAAAAATTAAAAATAATTTACCCTCATTTATAAATGAATATTTTAAACCATATTTTCACACATTTTCACATGGTAACTCTATCTAATAACTTTAGTAAAATAACATTTATTCTAAGTTTTATGCAACTATCAGCTTGTACTAATAAGGATAACGATAAAATTACTTTAAGTTCTTCTCAAAAAGTTAGTCCTGTAAAAGAGCAGTCGTATGATGCAAAAAAAAGTCAAACAGATATTAATTTAGACGAAGCTAATAGTTTAACTTTTTTGAATAGTAAATTAGATAGCATGTGTACTGCAGTAATTGTAGAATACCAAGATCAGAAAATCTTTATCAAGAATTTTAAGAAGTCTCAGGTAGTATGGAAGCAATATATGGAATCTCAATTACTAGCTAGGTTTCCAGAAGATGAAGAATATAGAGGTGGAAGTTCTTTCGGAATGTGTTATGCATTATACAAGCAACTATTGATTAAAGAAAGAATTTCTTCTATTAATGAATGGTTAATTGGTTTTCCTGAGGGAGAAATATGTGGTGGAAGTGTGAAAGTTAAGGGTTATTGAATTATAGCCTAAACCTGATTAATTTAATCTGAATAATAAATACTAATATGAGAAATCTTCAAAGATTCAATGAACAAACTGGCAGGAAAGAATTTTACATAGAAGTAAAAGGCATACCAGGAGGATATTGGACAGCACTTGGACTCTGTGATAGATGTTACAAATTCAATAAATGCTATGGTCTTGCAAAACTGAGCAATGAAGAATGGCTTGAATTTGAAAATTCACCCACTAAATTATTGGCTGAATTAGAAGTAACAAGTTGCTGTGAATGATAGGCTGAAATAACGTTTTGCAGCTAAAAGAAGTGTCGGCTTATACATAGTCAACTAATTTTAATTGTATTCCTTTGTCGGTCACTTTTTCTACAATAACTTGCAATTTTTTACCTTGAGGAAATTGATCTTTGAAACTGTCCTTTAGATTTGTTGGTAAGCTGTTCTTATGAAGAAGTCCGTTTGGAGCACCTTCCAAAAGAAAAAATATTCCAAATTCAGCAACATTTTTAACTGTTCCGTTTAAAGTTTTTCCAACAAGGTCATTGGGTTTTTGCTTTTCTAATACTACTTTTGGTTTTGTTATTGGTAGATGCTTAAAACTATCCCAATATTTCTTTAATTCAGATTTAAGTTCTTTCAATTTGTCAACTGGAATATTTTCCTTTCCAAATTGACTTAAAGCCGAGGAAAGTTTTGATGGAGTATTCCATTCTTCGCTTATTCTAATAAGTCGAGAGAGCGAAAAATGTTTGAAAGATAAATCATCTTGTCCTTTTGCCTTCAAAAGTTCTCCGATTAGATAAAGTAAATCAACTTTATATTCAAGGTCGCCAAAGTTATTGATTGCTTCTATAGCTAATTTAAATGCGCTATCGTTATTACTGCCTTCTTTGTAAAGTTCCGCTAGCTCCTTTTGAATAAACCATTCCTTCTTCCTTCGCAATATTTGTTGCAATTCTTTTATCGCATCTTCTGAATTTCCTAAATTCTTTTTTGAAAGCGCAATTCGTCTTGCAAACCAAACATCGTTTGAGTAATGAAAAACTTCAAATGATTCTATAGCAATTTTAGAGAGATCGTAACAATCTTGAAACTTTCCTAACTTCATGAGAGCTTTTGATTTGTATGCAAACCAATTTTCTTTATCAGAAGCCAATTCCATTGGCTTCATTACTCCTTTTCTCATTACCTCAATTGTTCTGCAGTCTGTTTTCAGTTGTTCGGGAGTAACCAAATCGCAAAAGTCAAGGACAAATTGCCAATTGGCATTTGGTTTTTTCTTTTCGGCTTTCAAAACTGATGTGAACAAATTTGAAAAGACTGAATAAGCAAAATCATTATTGAATTTGAGAATTAGGGGAAACAATTTTTCAATCCGTTCAACTATTTCTGACTTGTTGAAATGAAAATTATCCCCTTCGGCAAGAATTTCATCATCTTCAAACATTTCAAGTTCATTAACATGATTATCTTGTTGAAGATACTCCGCCTTAAATTTAGAATAGAGAAGCCAACCATAAGCATTCAAAATTATTTCTTTTGTAGTATCTGAAATTGTGATTTTGTAATGCACAAGAAATTTAAAGGCGTTGTCAAAATTGTTAGAGTGTCTCAAAGCAGTTAGCATGGCACCTACCACATATTCATTTCCTCCAATTTGTGTATCGGTAAACTGAGCTTTATTTGATTTAAAATATACCAATGCATCATTAAACTTTTTTTCTTTGTTTAATTTTGAGATTGCTTGGCTAAAGTCGTAAAAGGATGCCATTGTATATTAAAGTTTTAACTATTGGGTTTATTCTGTTTTTAATTCACGGATAGATTCAAGTAAAATGGATGTGACTTCAGTTCCACTAGATGAAATAATATTTATGTTTGAGAAAAAGCCGCTCTTATTGTAAAAGAGCTGAAAATTACAATTGTCGTTTTCTGACTTTACTTTTATTTCAAATTTCCATTCCTCATGTACTAAATGATAAATAAAAGCTCCTTGTGATTGAAGCGATGCCTGTAACTTACTTAATTCTTCTGTCTGCCAATTCTCTTTTTGAATAAATAAATATGGTTCTTTTACAGAATTATTTGATGTTTCAATAATACACCGATATACTTCACTATCTGCGTTATTCTTTGGAGCTCTAATTTCCCAAATTTTATTATACGAAAGTATCAAGGTAGATTTTTCTGCCCCATTAGCAAAATGATATTTTTCCTGATATGGGAAATGATCAATGCTTTGAAGTATTAATTCCTTTTTACCTTCTAGTTTATTATGAACCCAACGACACAATAGAACAAGTTTTGCGTCAAATTCTTTTAAATTATATTTTTCCAATAGAAATCGATCTTTTTCATCAAATTCAACTTCTTTGATTTGAACTAGCACTTGACTTTTTTCCGAAACATTTGGAATATTTTCAAGTACTATTTCAGTGTTTATAGTAAACCAAGGATTTATGTTACTGAAATTATGAATATTTAATTTTTCAGAACAACCAACTGCACTATATAGAAACTGATGAAATCTTTCAATATTTTTTAGAGCATTTGTATATTCGACAAGGTATGTTTCATCAAACTGATAGCCATAAGAAGATTTTAAAGAAACTGCCCATGCAAAGTCAAAATGTACTAATTGATTTATTTTAAAATATTCAGAATTTATGTTTTTTATTAATTCTTTCTTAACATAATTTTCTTTTAATGGATTTATTTTAAATTCACTATCTATCACAGCTTTTTTCTTATCTAATTCTTTATAATTAATTTCAACCTCACTTTTATTGAACAAACCCATATTTGTTAATTCATCTATTTTTTTGTTATAATTTACTAGCACATCTGGTTGCAAAATATCTTTTAGTTCAATATTATTTTTGCTCAAATATTCATTGACCAGCTCCCTACACCTTATTTGAATATGCTTTTTTAACTCATGAGAATTTGAAATATCATCCACCGAATATGTAGAGACATAAAGATTTCTTATGGATTCATAATCCTTTAATTTGATTTTGCATTTAGTTACTTCTATTGCCTCAAATTTGTATTTAGTAGATGAAAAGGAAAATCGATCAGAAATTTCTAACACCTCACCAATATCACCTGAGAGAACATGTTTTGGTATTGAGAACGGGTCTGTTTCCTCTGGGACGATTGCCCTATTCTTTATCCAAATTACATCACCTTTTTGAATATTTTTTTCTAAAACACCTTTGTTTTTTCGAATCCAACTGTTAATACCTTTGTTCTCATTTTTCTCTCTTGTAAGAATAGTAATGCCATTAATAAGATTTTGTCCGCTACAATTTTCTAATTGCTTTTTAAAATTCTCACCATTTATAAAATTTATATTCTGATTTTTGTTGAAACTAAAATAGCTAAAGTTATTCTGATTTAAATTTTTAATTAAATCTGCAATGTTCTTTTTATTAGCATCTAATGTTCTTGGACTGAGTTCAATTTCCAAGTATTTAAGTGTATTAGATTCCAATACCGTATTGGTTGCAATTGTTTCTGCTCTATGGCCATAGAAATAAGGGTCATTTACAAGAATGACTTTATTTTTTCTGTTTTTTATGTCGAGATACTTTAAAGTATCATTACATAAACTTCCAGAACCAAATTTTATAAGATCTTCTGTTCCTGCCTCAAAATTATAAACAAGATGGGAGTTAAAAATTACGTAGAGCATACCAGTTGCTTCCTTATTTTCAAGAAGTGGAAAAACCTCTTTTTCATTCATGGAATTGCTTAGCAGCTCAATTGTAGAATGCTCGTAATCGTATAGTTTTCCATACAAAGATGATGTAAAGCCAGGCGCACCTAACCTTACTAAATCAGAAACATGTCTATTATTAGGGGCTAAAAAACAAACCTTTGATTCAATGCTTGCACTTTCAGAATCATCACCATTTAAAGTGAGGTAAGCTGTGGTGATTTTCTCAACAAACTCTAATCGAAAAGAGGTAATGTCACTATTAACAATAAGAACCGAGGTGTCTGCTTTAATAAATTCATCTATACTAGGTTTTAGCCTCTCAAATTCCGCGTCAATTAATTCTTGTTTTGTGCCTGCTTCAATTTCAGGGAATTTAATTTTATCAAACTCTGCAAATAGGCTATTGTCCTGAAAAGGGTCATAGGAATCTGATAAAAATATTTTTTTGATTTGATCAAATATATTTGGAGTTAATTTGTAGCCTTTTATTTTGCCTTGCCACTCATTTGGGGTAACATCAAATAAATCACTTATTGTCTTAATTATTGAATTAGGGTCTGCTATGTAAAATATACGTTTGAGATTAGGAGGTATTGACCCGTTCAATGTTATGGGTTGTTGAAAACAAACAACAGAGTATGTGTCTATAGTTTCAATATTTTCGCCTTTAATAATATTTGGTTGTATAAAATTCGTGAGGATAGAGTTTAGCTTTTCTTTCTGGAGTTGCATTTGTTTATAGGGGTTTTTATTCCCTGAACCTCCTTGAATAACATTAGGTGTCGGATCATTTTTGCGAGTTGAAGGGGTTGTCCATGAACCAAAGTCAAAATTGTTAGCACTAGGTAAAGTTATTTGTCCTGAACGATTTTTAAAATCGATTATCGTAATTCCGGTATCTGTTACCAATAACACATCTAGCTGAAGTGCGCTGGACTTAGTACAAATTGGACTTCCAATTAATACCCCGTTCAATTTGAGTTCATCGAATTTTCCTGACAGTTTAGCTGCTAAAATTCTAAAAAAGTCATTTTCGTATGGCTTTGAAAATCTATTTTTTCGTATTTCTAACAATTTTCTTTAAGATTAATAAGGTTGTGTGTCGGCAAAATTCAAGCTCTTTTGGTTGCGAAGCGGTCGCCCGTGCGGTGGGGCAACCAAATGTGCTTGAATGTGCGGTTGGTTTTTTGTCTGTCGATATTTTAAGTTATTGTCTGTCTTTAAGCATTGGTGGTAACTTGTTTATTTATGATAAATATATAAATTCCGTTCTATTAAATTAGTATAGAAAACTACAAATCAAAAATGTATTCAAAGGAATTTATATCGTCTCTTATGCGGTTCTATATTTCAGATCTTTTGCCCAGGAATATTTTAAAGCTAAATTACTGTTTTTTATATTGTTAAGATTGATAATTTAGTAAGTCTTAATTTAATCAACGAGTAATATTAAAAGTTTTACGTTCCATTTAGTTTTATTATCAAATAATTGAAGAGAGAAGTAAATAAAAAATGCATCAATTACTGTTTCTCCTTGTAAATCATAAAAAATATCTCTATCTGTAAACTCATCTCTATCAAAGTCTCCTTCAATAAACTTTTCAGAGGATTCAATTAGCTTAAAATGATTATCTAAATAAAGTTGTAAGTACCCATTTTTACTCTCAAATTTTAGCGAAAGATCGGTTATTTCATCAATGTTATCTTTTATAATTTTTAATTGCTTTTTAGATACTTTGGTGAGTATTTGACTTTTTTCTTGCATATTTTTATAAAATAAAAGCCATTTGTGAAAGCAACTATTATAATTCCCCCATTATTTAGGGCAGCGATGTTGTAAAGCTAAGTTAATGTTTTCTTATAAAAGCCAAAAACAGTCATAACAATTACAATCGTGATGACTTTTTTTTAAAATAATACTAAAAAATTATTACTTTTCTAAATCCTTTTTACGCTTAGAATTTTTATAAATAATAAAAATTGCAGCGCTTACAACTGCAGTTATTCCTACCGCGATTAATAGTTTATTATTAATCTTATTTCCATTTGGAAAATTCTGTGGCGTTTGTGGTAATTTACCGAAATTTTTATCTACTTCATCTATTCTCATAATCTTGTTATTTTAAAAGTTAATACTGTCAGAGAATGCTATGCTCCGTGATTCTTGCAAACAGATTTTACATGGATGTTTAGAATTCAGGTGGTTATTTGAAGTTTGTTCGAATGAAAAGTCGTGTTTTTTGCAACGAAACTTGATTTTGGTTTTTGCATCTCTATAAACTGATGCGCTATAATCAAGGTCATTATCAAAACATAATTTGGATTGCTCAATTATCCACTCTGTTTGACGCTTATTACTCATAGTAATTTATAATTATAATCATTACCACTAACTATCTTGCAGGAAATTTTGAAAGTTCTTTTCTCAATTCATTAGAAATTCTTGACAGTTCTTCATTGTTTGCGTGAATTTCAATAAAACAAACCTGATCATATCCTTCCAACTTAAATTCCACTTCAAATTGAATTCTTATTTTTTTAATCATATCATTATGACTATTCTCAAGAAACAACAAAAAAAGTGGTTCTGTAAAAATAAGTTCTGGTGTATTTGGCTCATTGTTTATTGAAAGATTGTCAAACCAATTTATCATTTGTTGAAAATCTCTTGTTAAAAAGGCAGGTTCAGTAGCTTCCCAAATCCCAAAGTTACTGAGTACCTTAATATTCACAATTAACCAATTACTATCAAATTGAGCATATAGTTCATCAATATAATCAGGGAATTGATAATTGATAATATTCAATTCTATACTTTGATTATTTATTCCTTTAAAAATCATATTTTTTTTTACCAATATAATAATTACAATTAGAATATTATTCGAAAACTCTTTTAACCTTAGTAATTGTATTCAAGTGAACACATACAATCTTTGATATTTCATAAGCTTTGTAACCTTTTTTTAGGTATTCAATCGTTTTTGCGATTTTAGGTTTTTGAATCCATTTTTGAATATCTGACTTTGCACCTTACATTCTTCACATTCTCCAAGATGATCACTGTTTTCTCCAAATCAGAGCCCATTATTTTAGATAAGGCTTGAAATTAGGGTTACTTTGTTACAAAAGAAGTATAGATTAGGCTTCATTGTTAAATATCTTTTGTTCAAATTCCTCATTAATGGATTGATTCGTGTACAAGTTATATCTCCTCATAGTATCCATCTTTAAATGACCTGTAGTTTTCATTAATATATCAGGTCTCACACCTTTCTTTAAACAATTGGTAATATAGGTTCTTCTTCCAGTTCTAGCAGTGATAAAATCAAATTTTCTTTTAATTAAAGAAGGAGTACCTTTTTTCTTAAGTTTTAATTCTTTTGCTTCATCAAATCCCAATTTCTCACACAAGTTTTTTATTTCCTTGTTGAAAGATGAATTAGGTAAATAGGTGAATATTTTATAGTTCTTGTTTTTAAATCGTTCAGAATCTTTTATACAACGTTCTACAATTTCTTTTAATTTTATTTTCAGAAATTTTTCAGGTAATCTAGCATCGCCAACGGTCAATGTCCCATATCTTTCAGGAATAATTAATGCAAGTAATAATTCAATTAAATGTCCATGAATTGGAATATTACAAGAAATTGGTTTTGTAGATTTTTGTCTATTAAATGATAAAAGAATAAACAACTTTGGTATTTCATTACTACCACGTTTTTGCATTTCCTTTGATTCAAAACTAATGTCATGTAAAGAAAGATTAAGCATATCAATATAATTAACTCCGGTAACACACATGAACCAAAACATTCGTCCTATTTGACGTTCACGATCATTTAATTTTATACTATTTTCTCCAACTTCATATCTTGTGTATGAAATAGAATTTCTTATTATTTCAAGTTCATATTCAGATATGACAACAAAATTATTTTCCTCTTCTCTTTCAACTTTAACTTTTTTATATGATAAATCTATCGGGATATTCATATTAGATGTAATGTGGTTGAGAAAGGTCTTCATCGTTTTGATGTATTTTCCAACTGTAGAAAACATCAAACCTTGGTTTTTAAGAACAATTTGAAATATCTCCAAATCTTCAAACGAAAATTCGTTGATTTTAAAAGGTGATTTTGTTCTTTCATAATCTACCCATTTCTGATATGTTGTTTTATAAATACTCAAAGTAGCTGGTCTAACTTGGGGGTCTTCGGTTTTCTTCTCTATAAAACTTCTAATAAGTGGTGTTAAGAGAAGTGAATCTGTAGATTTATGTGATTCTTCATTTCCTTTCAATAAAAGTTTTAATTTTTCAATTGAAGGTGACGTTCCAAACTTTAAAATCTCGTTATCTATTAACAATTCTAATTTTCGGTTTAATTCCATCATTGACCCAAATATTGATTTGAAACCCTTGAATGAAGTTTTGGGTATTCTATTCACATTATCCCATTCATCAATTAATACAGAATATCCTAATGGAATTCTATAATATTTTCTATTAAAGGTATATCTCAATACGATTGGACATTCACCTTTTTCATTCACCTTATCTTTTCGGATTATATAATCCAAGGAATATCTTTTACTCATGTTTCAAAGATAATAAAATATACTAAGGGACAACAAAAGGGACAACATAATACGAATATCATACTAGGTTGAATTACTGTTTTTCAAGTGTTATTTAATTGTTTTTCAGTGATTTAAGTTATTTTTTATAAAATATAAAAATGAATAAAATATGTATTTCACTTCCCGTCCAGACCGCACAGAACGTTAAAGCGTTAAAAAGAAAAGCCTCTATGGCTGGAGGATTAGAAAACCCTAGGATGTTTATAAATCTTAGGGTTTTTGTTTTAATGAATGTTTCAACGAATTTGAAATCCTGCAAAATTGGGTAACATTATGCTTAATTTTACGCACTCGTAAATCGTTTGTATGGAGAAGTATTTCTATAAATTAGTAGACAACATAGATTTTGTTTGGAAAATCAAGCACCACGTTTTGGACCCATACAAACAGGGTGAAATTGATTTTGGTCATTATGTGAACAACCAGCGTGTTTTTAATCCCTATCTTTTTGAAAGCCTAAGGGATTTTCAACAGAAAGCATTCTCTAGCGCTTACAAAGAAATAGAACCTGATTTGGTAAATGAGGAGAGCTGCTATTTTGATCGAAGCATCGGACTTTTGCATACGGATGAATATTGGACGAATCTACACGCTCAAAGGTACGTAAATTGCTTGGGTAGAATCGTTCCCATTATTTTTGGTAGCGGCAAGGAACAGAAGAGTGTAATTACAAACAAAGACCGTGAGAAATACCTTAAACTCATGGCTTGCGGTCCGGAAGTTGGTCAAGCTATTTATAAGGTCGCACATGATTATTTTAAATCCTTGTGGGAATTTGACACGCATTTTTCTAAAACGAATTTGGATACACTCGAATTATTTCTCCCTACCTTGGAACTCCAAGCTATTTATTTAAATCAGGAAAAAGCCGAAGAAGTAGATACAGCGTGTGTGGTTTTTCGTCCTTCATGGGATCCAGAACATGGATTAGCAATTTTGCTAAACCTTGATTCGGAGGAAGTGAAATTATACGAGGATTAAGTTACTTCTTCAATAGGTAAATACACTTCTGAAAAAGGGCCATGGAAATTAATATTCCAGCATTCATTTAGATTAAAGTCAGAAGCATTGAAGTATGAACAGACGCTCATACACCCAAATCACAACTACCTGGATTGGATAAAAGAATTTAAAAATAAATAATCAAGGCTCGTAAAGCAGAAAAAATCAATTATTGTTAACAGCCACAATCAAAATAAGGGATAATAAAATTATTATCTAGTTCCCATCCCTTCTTCGTTTTATGTAATACAAAGGATCCACCAATGCCATCTGTTAATAGGAATTCGGGTGAGTTATCTCCTTCAATATCAAACATTGCAATCGCATTGAATTGCTCGTCTAAAGCGATTTCAATTTCATTTTTTGAGCCGTTTGATTTAACTAGAAAAAAACTTGTTTTGTGTTCATTACTGCATACTTCACCTGTTTCTCGAGTGACAGCGATATAAGAAGTTTTTGCGTTTTTGTAAAATAATGTTAGACTTTCATTTCCGTTTACATTATTAAACCATGGTGTCTCTAAATCAATGATGTTTTCAACTTGCTTGGTTAATTCATTTGTTATTTTGTCACTCCCTTCTTGAATAAAATCGATTTCATTTGTTGATTTTGGTATGGCAAAAAGAAATTTCTCCTTTGACTTTATCTTATTACTTGGTTCAAATTCAGCTACTAAGAAAGGTGCCCTTTCCTTCCAAATATTTTGAGTTTTTTGTTTCAAAGACATTGGAGGATTGCCGCTATATTCGCCAGTCCATTCTTGAACTTGTCCAAAATGAGGGGTGTATTTTACCATTAATTTAATAGACTTAATTGTAACAGAAATCTTTTCGTTTTTTGCACTATAAATAATAAATTCTTTACCAATAAAAGATTGAAATTTTTCCGGAATGGAACTTGATTTTATATTTGCTAGGACGGTTGCATACCCATAATCATCATCAATTAATGTTAGATCACCAGTTCTGAGATTGGAAGCTGCACTATCTGCCAGAATTATAAATCTATTAGCATCAACATGATAAAAATCTTCAAATTGAATTTTTTTATTGGTTTCCTTATCGCTACAATTTGTTAACAATAGAAGTACAATTGAAACCATCAAGAGTAAATTTATTTTATTTTTCATAGTTTCATCAGTTAGTTACACTAGTGAAGTTAGGTAATTTTTCAAAGATTCAAAGATTCATTTCATTCCAAAAATAGTTCAAGGTATAAAAGGCTTGCTCAAAAGCTTGATCTCTGTCAGTACATTCGTCTAATTTTTGTCTAAGAATGAGGCTAAAATGAAAATGGTGCCACTCATTTTTAGTTAATGATGAAGGACAATTAAACATATGATAATTATGCGCCTAAATATTAGCTAAGTCGATAAAACGCTCAGTCAAGTTGAGGAAAAAGAGCTATTAAACTCACAAAATATCAGGTATGCCATCCTTATCAAGGATCATTTTTCCGTTTTGATCAAATCGAATTATTGTATTAACATTATCCTCCACGCCGAAGGCATTATCCGCTGTCCCGGTCATAAAGGCGGTAATTTTATGCTCGTTTTTATCATAGGACAACATAGGTGATTCACCATGCTTATAGGTAAGTTTAAAATTAGCATTCCAATTCGCATGAGAAAGCGCTCCATCACACATCGTTCTAATTTTAGCTTCATCCAATTTCAACTCCTCAACGATTAGTTTGTCAATTATAAATTCCACCTTTTTTTTAGTTTTATCACCGTCTTCTGCTTCTAAAGTCATATAATAGAGAGCGGTGATTTTGTCCCCACGATTAATTAAAGCCCCAATTTTTACCTTTTCGATAGTGTTTTCTTTAGTACCTTCTTTGGTAGTTCTTGAACAAGAGGCAAGAACAAACAAGATAGTTCCCAAAAACAATAATTTATTCATGTTTTTTTAATTCTTTTTATCAAAGCTCTCTGTTTCGTTTGACAATTCAAGTCAATATGAATTCAAGTCAAAAAATAGTTTGACAATTCAGGTCAAAGATTTGGTGGGCTCATTCTAATAGTCCTAATTTGTATGAAAACGACTAAAGCATGTTAAATCAGCATAAAATACTTCGTGTCCTGCAATTTATTTCCTTCCTGGAACAAGAACCTTCTAAAACGGTCGCTCAGTTGGCCTCTTTGCTTGATACTACCGAAAGAACGGTTTACAGATATTTAGATCTTGTTAAAGAATGTGGTTTTGATTTGCAACGCGATAAAATCAACCGTTTTTTAATTGTTAACGACCGCAGTAATGGCGTCCGGTTTACGCCTGAAGAAGCTGATTATCTAAAACAATTGGTTTTGACCAGCGGTCGAAAGAGCAAGTTAAAAGATGCTGTACTGAGTAAAATTTATCTTTCTTCTGATACTTCCATAGTGGCGGGCCATTTAATTCATGTGAAAAATGGTAAAATTGTTGAGAAGCTCTCCATGGCCATTGCCAACAAGGAACAGGCTGTCTTAAAGAAATACCAATCGATCAATTCTGAAACCATTTCCGATAGGGTAGTAGAACCTTTTGGTTTTACCGATAACTATTGTACGGTAATGGCATTCGAACCTGCATCGCTCAAAAACAAAATGTACAACATCGATCGAATTGCCTCGGTTGAATTCAACAATCAAAGTTGCCTTTTTGAAAGTGACTACGAACAACAAATTCCAGATGCCTTTGGCTTTGCTTTTTCAGGTGAGAAGTTTCCTGTTCAACTTGACCTTCCTCTAAAACAGTATCTGCTCCTCAAAAATGATTATCCAATGACTGCCCCTCACTTCAAATTCAATGCTAAAAAAGACATGTACGAACTGAATATTGAGGTCAATGATTTAGCTCCGATTGAGCGATTTTTGAAGGGGATGGAATAAGGCATTACGATGAATTGGCCTTCGGTGATTTTGATGAATTGAAGGAAAAATTAGCGAAGCAGTAAGCAACAATTAATTCATTTTAATGCTGCTAGTCAAGGTAGCTATTAGCAATAAATCCTAGATAATATATACCTAGGATTTATTTCTTTTATAATCGTAAAACTACTATTATTGTTTGGTAAAAATAATTGTAGAAATGGAAGGCATTCCTCCAACTTGTGCTGTATTTTTTATTTTAAGTGTCGTTGAATTTAATATTTCTAATTCATACTCGGAACCATCAAGAGTTATTAGCGTCTCAGCGGGATTAAAGGACCAAGCTCCTCCATCTGATGTTTGAGGGGCTAATGGATCACATTTTGTCAGACCTTCATCAATTGTTACAGTATTGTTTGCGTTAAATATGGTTAAATTATCTTGCTGACAAGATGCAATTTGATCGTAATACTCAACATTATCCATTACATAAGATGTCAACATCCAATTTTTTCCTGTTATTAATTCTGTTTTTGTTGGTACTGGAGTAGGTGTAGGTGTTTCTTTTTTACAGCTTACAATTGTTATTCCTAATCCTAGTACTAGTAGGGCTGATGTAATTTTATTAATTGCTTTCATGTTATTTGTTTTTTTAATGGTTCATATTTTGATGAATGGGCAGGCATTGTTGCATTTATTATTTTTCTACAATAAAATTGATAGATTGAGAATGATTATCTGTGGTAAATTTAATCACATACATTCCGTTTTTTAGCGAAATTTTATTGGCAAAACTAATTGAATGATTTCCTGAACTTTGATTTTTTTCTGTTACTTGAAGTAAGGATTCACCCGCTAATGAAAATAGTTCAATCAACACATCAGAATTTTTTTCAATTGAATAGTCTATTTTAATATCAGAAATAACTGGATTTGGTACAACTTTTAAGTTTAGACTTACAGTTTCATTGATTACCGGAGTACCAAGTGATAATAAACCGTTGATTGCCGTTTGAACACCAATAGTGCTTACCCCACTGTTCTGGTTGTAAACAATTCCATGATTTGCGCCTCCTAAAACGACAATCTTAGGCATTCCAGGAGTTCCGTAATCATTCATATTAAAAGCTAAATCTGAAAATTTTGTTGCGAGTGGCATTGTAGCAGCATTCCCCCAACTTGTTAAACTAGCGCATGAGGTATTAGCGGCATCATCTACCAAATAGAAATAAACGGTGTTTGGATTGGAAACAGCATAACTTTGAACAGCATTATAAGCTGCTAAAGAAGGCGCTGAGCATGATCCACACGGCATTACAAAAGCAGCAACAATTATTTTACCAGCATCTAATTCTGAAAACAAGGTGTGAGATACTCCAGCGCAATCATTCGTTGTGAAATCAGTTGCAGTTGTTTGAGCGATTGATATATCACTACAAAGAATGGTAAGGATAGCTATGGAAAGATTTTTCATAAGAGGTAGTTTTATCCTTAATAAGTAAATCAAATTTTTACTAAAGGTATTAATTTTTTATCCAAGTCAGTAATGTTTTATTTTTCATCGTCTCGATTGGCAAAGAGGGGATAAAGTAAATTTCGAGAACTTAGCGATATTGAAATACATGGATGTTTTGGTGTGTCGTTTGATTTAAGTATCTCTCGGCTCACTTCGGCAAGCTCAGTACTAGCCATCGTTTCACTCAAAGGGCATCGAGCGGAGTCGAGAGGCAATTCTTCAGTCGAGCCTTGACTTTTTTAGCTTCGCTGCTTCTACGTGGTGTTTCTTTTTTGGTCAGGGAAAAAAGAAAGTAAAATAGAATAATTAATCAAATTGCGAATATTTTACGCGTTATGAATTTGATTCGGATTTTAATTTGTGGCGTGGAAGCGTAAACTCAACATATTTTTTCAAAACACACACTAAATCATGAAGGTCATATTTGCTTGTAAAAAGTATCATTTAAGGTGAATATCTTTATTTGCCTTATCTTCGCGCCAAATTAAGGTTATGATTATGTTATTTTCGAACCTTGTCGAGTAAATAGAGTAGGATAGGGGGTGAAAATTCTCATACCTTTAATTTTATAATTGTGCTGCATCTCATGAGAAGGATAAAGCCGGATACTATTTTTATATGAAACGCATAAACGAATACAAAAAAGTTTTTGAAATTGAAAACGAAATCGATCTAGCAGCATTAAAATTGACCTACCGAAAGTTAGTGAAGCAATGGCATCCGGACAAGTTTCAAGAAGGTGATCCATTAAGAGAGGAAGCAACGATTAAAGGGCAACAAGTGGTTGATGGCTACCATTTTTTAGTGAGTATTGCTCCAGAAACAAAAGCAGCAAATTTGGCTGAGTATACCACTACCGTTAATGAAAGTGGCATCGCAGATTTTAAACACAAAGGACTTTTATTAGAGATTACCTTCACTGATGGTTCGACCTATGAATATTTTGGTGTGAATGCGAATGTGTATAAAAAGTTGATTAATTCCGATAAGCAAGTTCGTTTTGCCAAACGATTTATTTACGATAGTTACTTGTATCGAAAATCAAAAAAAGCAACGGAAGGAGAAGGGTAATATCTTGGAATAATAAGCAAGTTCCTTTTTTTGCCACTTTACTTATTTGATCAAGAAAAAGCGGCGATAGCTTTATGAAATCGAGCTTAAACTATAAAAATTAGCTTACTTTACTCTCTTATACATCGAACATTGAATCCCATAATCCAACTGGTGCTTCGATTTACTAGCGTTCCTGACTCGTATGGGCACGGTCGATTTTCATCAAAGAATAAACTCACATAAGGCGTAGACTCTCCAACTGGTGATTGATACGCCCAGAAACACATTTCACTACCAAGTCCACCACAGCCAACATCTCTCCATCCGGCTGGTTGAAAATTTAATCCAATAGTATTGTTTCCAACATAACCATTCGTCCAACCTTCTGAACTGAAAGCGTCCATTAAGTTCCTTTCCGATAGAAATAGGTGGTTTTCCAATTCTCCCCAATCTCCTTCTGTTGGCAAGCGCCATCCTTCTGGTGCCAGTCCACGAGGATCATTTAGGGCATATGAATTATATAATTTCCCGTAATTTTTCACTTCAATGTTGAGGTCCTCAACACTTAAATTGTAATAACACCAAGCGGCTTGCTTACTAAATCCTGCTTCTTCCCATTCCTCATTAGATTGTGCTTGAGGGATAAGATCCCCATTTCGAAATGTCGATACAGAAAGATTCTCAGTCATCCAGTTTTGTTGACCAACTTGAATTGATTTATTTGTTCTAATCTGTTCTTCAAGCGCACTTATTTTCTCATTCGCTATTATAATCTCTTTCTCATGCGCTATTCTTTCCGAACTTACTAGTAACAATAGGCTATCCAAGCGAAGCGATAAGTTGGCAATTTGTTCTTTTTTGGATTGCGCGTAATTTAGATTTACACTCAATATACAAGCGAATAAAAAAAATGATTTCATGGTAATAGAATTATGTATCAATTAAATTTAACTTTTTTTAACAATTCGTTGGTTTTCATATTGTTACTAATTGTCTCAAAGCTTTTCCACTAAGGTTGAGCTAAAACTAGTCATCACTTTGCTCTTATTTTTTTCAGGGTCGTAAACGAGTTGATACAGATCTTTTCCTTCCTCGTATTCAAAATGATAACACAAGGAATTGATACAGTATAGAAAGTAAAGTTCGTAGCCTTCCAACGCTCTTTCAGCATGAATGATATACACAAATTGATCATCTGAAGGATTGACAAAATAAGCAGAGAAATACACGTTTTTCCCTTTATTAAATACCAAGGAATCACTTGGAAATCGGTTGGCTTTAATCACTGAATTTACTAGTTTCTTTACATCGGCCTCTTTATCTAGGTGAACGAAAAAGTTACCTGCGCCAACTTCAATGAAATCTTCATTCATTTTTTCATATTGTGCTCTGAGTGGACTAGCAGCTCCAAAAAGGAGCATAGCTATAAAAATAATTGCTTTCATGGGCTTTAGATTAATGAGTTATTTATTTTTCTTAGTACTTTTTCCTTGATTAGGCGATAACCCAGTAACTGCTGGATCATAAATCAATGAGATTCGCCTGTCATTTTCTGTTATATCGTAGAAATAACGATACCTATTTTCCATATAGTAACAGAAAATGTTATACCCGAGTACTTCTTGGTGCTTGGCTTTGACACAATGAATTACTAAGACGTACTCGCTATTCAAAGGATCAAGGTAAGCCCTGGATAGAATCAAATTAGACCCTTTCTCAAAAGTGAAATCGGTATTCATTTTGTTATCTTTTAAGGTTTCTAAAATGATGCGTTTTATATCTGTTTCTCGCTGTACAAATAAGAAGTAATTTCCCTTTCCAAATTCCTCAAACTTTTGCATGGTCACCCATTGTGCTTGAATAGTTGGAATGAATAGAAGGAGCAATGCAATAAGAAGCGTATTTCGTTTCATAGTAATAGATTTTAGAGTGAATTTTTTGTTGATGCCTCAACGATTTTACTCGAGTACATGAGAAGAAACGCAAAGGGAATTTTTGGTAACAAAAAAAAGATGACAATAAGTTTTTGCGCAATAAAAATGATCCCAAGTAAGGGGTTTTATACGAATGCTTGCTGGCATTTTTATTGATAATTAGATGATAAATAGTATTTTTGGGCAGCAAAACTGATAAAACGGCTAACGTAATTTTAATGAAGAATTTAATCTTTTGTACCTTATTCATTAATGGCTTGGTTTTTACGACGAGTGCACAATGCCACCCTTTAACGATTGTGGTCTTGGGTTCATCCACATCTTTTGGAACCGGCGCATCTCATCAAGACAGTTCGTATGTAGGTCGTTATTCTCGCTTTTTAGCAGATTCCGTTAACAAAGATTGTGTTATTTACAACCTTGCGCTTTCAGGGTATACAAGCTATCAAATTCAAGCTTCAGGATTTATCCCTCCGAAAAAAAGGTGGAAGCACCAACCCGATACACTTAGAAATATTACGCACGCCCTTTCCTTGCGTCCCGATGCGATTCTTCTTAATTTTCCCTCCAATGATGCCGGTTGTAATTTTACCCTGCAGGAGCAAAAAGATAATTTCAAACGTGTAATCGAACTAGCTGATTCAGCTGGAATCCCTTACTGGATTACCACTACACAACCTAGAAATTTTACAGGAGATCCATTAGCGAATCAGAAGAAATTGTTACTCACGGAAATGAAAACGATTTTAATGGAGACATACCCCGAAAACTATATCGATTTTTATGAAGGTCTACAAAGTAGTAATGGAAATATTTTACCCCAATATAATAGCGGCGATGATATTCACCTCAATGATTTAGGTCATCAACTTCTCTTCACACGCTTGAAGAACAAAGGGATTCATCGTTTACTTTGTGAATAATAGCCGCAATGGTTCAAATATATGCAGGTTGAAACGATTAAAATAAAGAGACTGATAGATAGTTGTTGAACCAATTGCTCGCCAAATAAGTATGAAGATCGAGAACTCAAAAGGGTAAAAAAAAAAACTAATTTCTTTAACCCTTTAAATAGGTTTTATGCCTTCACGAAACGAAATATTTTAAATCCTTGGTCACTTTGTATTCGTATGAAATAAGTTCCAGGAACAAGTTGGTCAACATCAACTATATTTTTGGAATGCGAACTTTCAACAGATTTAATGATTTTACCAGTAGCATCACTTATATACAACGTCATGTGGGTTAAATTGACTAAATCCACATGTATTGTCGTTTGCGCTGGATTCGGATATAAAACTGCACCCCAAGATAATTCTCCTAATTCTACTAATTGAGAAATCACCGTCTGCGTTAAAGTATCTGTGCATCCGTCTGCATTAGTTACGATGAGCGTAACTGTCCAACTTCCTGAGGAATTGTATGTATGACTTGGATTGACTTGCGTACTGCTTGCCCCATCTCCAAAATCCCAAGAATAGGTTACCGCCCCGTTGGAGGTATTTGTGAAATCAACTAAGTAATTAGATCCTGCCGCAGATGAAAAACCCGCCGTAGGTGAAGTACTCAAGGTAATTGTTGCTCCAGCGCTTGTTGTACATCCATTTGCATCTGTAACAGATACGGAAATATTCATGTTATTATTTGCATTAACCGTGATAGAGTCATTGTTTTGATTGATGAAATTCGGCGTCCATTGAAAACTTGGGTTCACTGCATTGGTTGTTGCAACCAATTGAACTGGTGACATTTGATTACTGCACAAAATGTAGTTTGAAGGACTTACGGATAAGTCAGGACTAACCATGGTAGGATCGACAGTAATTAATACAGAATCAATATTAGAACAGCCGTATGGGCTTGTAACGGTTACATAATAATTACTTGTTGCAACTGGGTTAACTGTCGCCATCTGCGAATTGATGTTTCCAGGTGTCCAATTAAAAGTATACTGAGTAAGTGAAGTCCCTTGAGTATTGGTAACCAATGCATTAATAACAGCGCTCCCGTTTAAACAAACGGTTGCGTTTGGAGCGACTGCATTTACATTTGGTGTGGGGAAAATGTAGATGGTGGAGGAGCTTGAATTAACACATCCATTACTCGGATCCGTAACATAAACGGTGTAAGTTACAGTATTATTTCCTACATTAACAGTAAGTGAATCGTTGGTTGAATTGATTGGAGCTCCTGCACTTGCACTCCAAGAATAGGTTACACCCGCAGTACCAGAACTAGCGGATAAAATCACTGGTCCTGCAGCAGCACCTTGACAAAAACCAATTGAATCAGGTGAGATAGATACTGTTGGACTAATTAAACTAAAATCGACTATAACAGAAGTGGTGTCTGTTCTGGTACAACCATATTGCCCAGTTACTATAATAGTGTATAAAGTAGTACTTGTAGGAGATACAGTTGTGGTGGCGGTTGAAGCTCCATTTGGTGACCATGCATAACTTAAGGTCACCCCTCCGCCTCCAACACCGCTTGTGGCCGCACAATTTAGAGTTGATGATCCTCCTAAGCAAATCGTAGGATTAGTATTGTTCATTGCATTGATATTAGGGCGTCGACCTACCACGATTGTTTGTGTAACCGCTGTTGAAGGACATCCTAAACTATCCAACCCGATCACTGAATAGGTAGTGGTATTCGTTGGGACATCTTGAATGGTCGCAGTGCTACCTAAGTTGGGATTTGCAGCAGTACTCCATGTATAAGATATTGCACCAGAGGCAGTCAGGGAAAGTGTGTCAAATCTACAAATAGTATCATTCGGGAAATAAGAAATACTAATGCTTGGTCCTTGGGAATTGCTGATATTGATTGTTAATGTATCAGAATTCATATCCATCGCTGAATTGGCGCATCCTACTGTAACGAAGTAATATTGATTGGCATTTAAATTACCAGTTAAAGCTATAGTATCATTAAATCCAAAAGGTTGATATGGTCCATTGATTGTGGACGATGTATACCATTGATATGAGATTCCTGTTCCAAAAGAAGCCCCATTTAACGTTAAATTGGTATTGCCAGTTCCATTGCAAAAGGTCGAATTAACAGCACTTAGGTTACCGCCAGTTGGTGTCCCATTACATGATGGTGGAAAAGCCGTCCATTGCACGTCATCAACATAGATCCTTCTGGCTGTATTTGAAGGGCCGTAACAAGTTCCTTTTAACATCACATAATTGGTGCTTCCGGCAAATTGAACAGGAATATTGAAGGTGTATTGATACCAGCCATTAATAGGCTTTGTGTCTGGAATATTATTAGATCGATTTCTAGCGACTTTACCTAAAAAAACGGCTCCCGTAAGTGAGGCTGTAGTGTTTACGTAAATCGAAAGAGTGTCATTGTTTGCTGGCATTAAGGAATCACGATATATCCAAAAAGAAAAAGGAACGACATTGCTTCCTCTACCTGTCAAATCAAATGAAGGGGTTGCAATTGTTTCACTGCTCGAGGCACCAGTTCCGTTAGTAGGATAGCGAAATCTAGCCATGCCCGCACCTGTATGAGGACCTGCAGTTATTGGCCCAGACATCGTAGTTGATCGCGCCCAGTTTGGAGCTGTACCTACAGTAGCCCACCCTGGTGGTAAAAACTGATTAGGATCAAAGGATTCGGTAGATAAAATTTGAGCATAATGAGAGCCTGAAATAATCAAGAAAATCATCAATAAAAAAGGAGAGAAAAGTGTTTTCATAATAAAATTTTCGTTAAATTTAGCTTAATTAAAATACGGAGAACACTTGCTGTTTATTTTTAATTAACATCACCTGAAAAATTATGAACAATTGAATTAATTCAGGATGGGAAAACGGAATCCTTTTCTGTATTGCCCGGGTTTGACTTTAATTTTCGTAGTAGGAAGTTTGCTGTTAGAAGGGATAATTTGAACGGATCCTAATTGGCCTTGCTCTTTCAGTTGATGGTATAAGGGCGATTCTACTTCTACTTGTGCAAACACTTCTGAATGGTAGATTAAAATCCAAGTTGCCATTCCAATGATTACCTTTAAAAAACGGACATTCAAATTAGTAAAATTCATAAAAAGGATTTTTTGTAAAAATGCTACTACCAAAGGGCTAAATTAAGTAAATTAAATGGAAGGCACGGAAATGGTCAAGTAGCTGCACTTGAAGTAATAAAACTAATTTTTTAGTATTTTTGACCCATGAAATTGATTTTTGTATTCCTGTGTTGTTTATGCTTGGCATCTTGTGTCCAAATGAATTACATCAAAGATGTGGTGCCTATTACGCAAAAGCATCAAATTATTGCTGTGCTTCCACCGATTACCACCATCGAACGGAAAATATGGATGTCGGATGATAAGTACAGGGAGTTGACCATACAAAAGCAAAATGAATTACAGAAAAAACTCATCAAATCGTTCGAATTCCGTTTCAAAAATGGGACTTCCTTTGTTGAGATCATGGATGTGCAATTAACAAATGATGTCATAGCTCCCTTGGGATATCCTCAAGTTCAGTTCAGTCCTCTTGAATTGTGTAAAAGATTAAACGTGGATGCCGCGGTAGAAAGTCGAATTGATATTAGGGAACCCACCAATGAATTAACGGCGCTTGTTTTTCAAAATAATGGCATGTTAAATCTGTATACCAACACACTTAATTTGAAAGCAACTCTTTACGACACCTTGCATTCCGTCCCACTTTGGGAATTAGTAGATGTTCGTTATGGTTACTTGGGCTCTATTAAATTATCAATGCAACGAAAATCCATTAGCCGCACAACTCGAAATTCGCCATATAACATCAAGAAAAACCCCTTTAAAAAATTATATTTAGAAAGTATCAAAGAGCAGTAGAGGGGGGGATTGATGAATAGTTGGCTAATAAGTCGCTTTGGTTTATCATTTTTCAACTTTCTATATTTATAAAATGGGCAAATAGATTGGTTGGCACCCTTCATTCTTTAATCCATTCTTGTAACTTTTTCACCCTTTTTCATTTTGAAAAATGATGTCTTTTAGTCGATTGATTGAAATGTAGCATCCGAGTTTAAGAAATCTAAATTCCAACTCACTTCAAATGAAAAATCGAATTCAATTATTATTTTGTTTGCTATTGTTTCCAATCTTGGGCGCTGGGCAGAAAATGAGAATTATTACAAAAGAAGATTATCCTATCTTTTTTGACTATGCTAATCCATATTCATTAGTAACAATTTTGACTAATAATCAAGAGATTATCCCTTCTTTGATTAAAGAAAATGAGTATTCGGGAGTTTATAGTCAATATATGTTGAATGATATGGGTTTTGATTCAAAAGAATTCACTTCGTTTACATCATGGACAGACTTTATCATTTATTCTCCGGAATTTGAATCTGAATGGCTTCTTTTTAAAACAGCTCAAACGAAAGAAGATTATTTGGATTCTATTTCTACTAATAGGGAGTATGATTTAATAACGAAAATGAATAAAGAGGTTTTTGCCCGATCGTGGGATCATGCCAATGAATTCTCTTATCTGAAACTGCCTTTTGATTACTATTTTGATGTTCAACACATTGTGGCGTTTATTTTAGAAGAAAAAAACGATCAGATTTGGGTGCATTTTGTTTCTACTATTCAAGGAAAAAACGTCATTGGTCTTTCCCTTTTAAAAGAACAAGTCGCAAATGGGGATAATTTTGCTTTTTGGACTAAATTAGATGAGTCAACTTCAAATCTTGTGAATGATCATTTTCATAAACTTGCTTTGGAAGCCTATGAGTTATATAAAGATTCAGATTATCAAGGTACCAATTACTGTGATTATAATAAATATTCATTCAATTCTTATCGGCGAAATGATGATTATTACATGAACGCTTATGAATTATCCTTAAATACTGTAAGTCCAAATGTAGGATTACTTATGAATACCCAAGAAGACGCGAAAGGACTAACTATCATTACAAGCACTCAAAAATTAGGGGATACGATAAAATTATATGAGTGGTGGTATGACAACACAACCTTTCCCCTATATAAATCCACTGAAAATTGGTATGAATTTATGGATTCAATTGATTACATCATAAATGAGGGTGGCTTATTTGTTGAGGAGACACTGTTACATGAGAGTTTTCTGAATACCCCCCTTAATGAGCCGCTTCGTCTACCTAAAAAATCTAATATATATTGGGTTGAATCCAATGACCAGCGTATTTATGTATCTTTTTGTGTGAATGATGAGCTAAAAAATAAGCGTGTCATGGTGAATCAATTTTGTTTCACGCATCAAGGTCTTAATGGAATTGAGAGCCATATGCAGTATTTTAATACTCAAAACGAAATTTACCCGGCTTTCCCCTTAGCATTACCCAGCGAAGTAACTTCGATTATGGCATGTTTAAAACAATTTGATCATCTCAAATTAAAAAGAATTGATTTTAAAACCGTGCATCAAACACTTAAGTTAAGTAACCACCAACTAACATTTTAATCATGAAAAACACATTCTTTTTACTTATCGTCCTTGCCATTTGTTTGTCAAGTTTTTCTCAAAATCAAGCAGTTATTGGTTTCCCAGAGTATAAATTATTGTACCGAGGACATCATAACATCATTGAATGTGCCATGAACGACGCCGATTCAACCTACATTACTTGTCGGGATGACCAAGGGACCATTAGTGCCCTAAACTATACAGATGCTAATGGTGAAACGGCTTGTTTTGATGTTATGGTCTACTATAATGTAAGCTCCTTTGAATTAGTGGTTCACGCCATAAAAAATAATAA
>Ga0214919_10000992_pt1 | contig 47984 bp, 51 predicted proteins | sample LL1503_MetaG_FD_177994 | JGI IMG/M metagenome (GOLD analysis project Ga0214919, IMG submission 177994) | Freshwater microbial communities from Lake Lanier, Atlanta, Georgia, United States - LL-1503 | ecosystem: Environmental > Aquatic > Freshwater > Lake | place: USA: Georgia | collected...
TACTCATTTGTAGATATTTATTCGCATAAATATTTGTAATAGGATTATATGCATGAGGATCTAGTGATAGAGTATCAAATAATGGTACTACTGCTGGTGCTACTACTGGCACTGGTGCTACTACTGGTACTGGTGCTACTACTGGTACTGGTGCTACTACTGGTGCTGGTTCCATTAAAAGTGAAGGAAGTATTATTTGCCCGCCAAAAAATGTTAGTGCTGGAGAAGGTGCCACTACTTGTTCTGGCTTTACTTGTGCTGGCTTTACTTGTAATTGAGGTGTATTAAAATCTTGGAGATTCTTTTCAAATTGACCCTTATAGCGATACATTATAGTATCAATTCCATTATTTGATACTTTCATATAATCTACGCCAGATAAATCACAATCGCTATAATTTGGATAAAATGGTATAATAGTATTATATGTTCCATCTTTATTTACTTCAATATACTTAATACCATATAAAATCTGGTCAATATCATGTAGAGCTTTAAAATATTTTTCTTGTGATAAATTATTTCTAAGAATAGGTTTTTGTTCTTCAGGTGTATCAGTAATTTGAATCGCTTGTGGTATATTATCAGAATTAATATAATATTTAGAAAAGCCTGGAATATTTAATGATTGTTCAATAATATCTTTCACAAATATGTAATACCCATTTGGGTCTTTATATAAGGAACCATTTTGTTCAGTTACAATATATTTTACATTAAAATATGTATCCTCTTTTTCTGTAAAATATTTAATATCATCATTTCTAAGACGCATTAGATACTGTAATGGTTTTCTTTCAAATACAAATGGCTCATTTAGATTACCAGGGACACTTACTGAACTCGGAGTTATATTATTAAACCATATGACCCATTCAGAATTAATATCACTATTTATTAATTTTGTTTCTCTAGGAACAGACTTTACTAGAGTCGTATCATTATAGTAGTTACATTTACTATCTTCTCCTAGCACAGTTCCTAAAGGACAGCCTTCAACCAAAGGATTGCTATTGGGTTTAAATTGTGTAGAAGGATCATTTATAAATTCTTTTAATGCATTAACAGATTCTGCTAATTCTCCTACTTTGGCTGCTTTCCTATTGTTCTTTGCTTGTTTTTCTGTTTTCTTTTGTTCTTCTTCCTTTACTAAAATTGTTTTAATCTTTTCAATAGATTCTTTTACAGATTCAAATTGTTTATTAATTTTATTTGTATCATCTTTTGCAGAATCCAATAGTCCAAGTCTTTGGTTAATTAAATGAAGATGAACTATTTGATTTTTAAAATCAGTTTGTATTGATAATACATAATTAATATGATTATCTATATCATTTATTGATTCTTTTAATAATTGTATTGATGGGATAAAATATGATTTATATTCTAGGCCGTATTTATCTATCATATTTTTTATATCATTAACTATTTCATTATATTCTGTATTTTTTGTATCACGAAATGTATTAATAAAATTTACAATATTTTGTATATCAGTTAAAGAACTATTATTTTTTTTACTTGTTTCATAATTATAGGCTATTAGACCATCTTTTTGAATAGTATTATATAATTCTTTTTTAGCTTCAATTTGACTAACATATAAGTCTTGTATATTTCTATAATCTAATGCTTGTTGGCCGCCTTTTAATAAATATGTTTTTTTTGAAGGCTTACGAATTCTACGTAGAGTTCTTCCCTTCGTCATTTACTAAATGATGTAAACATATTTTAAATCGGGAATTAGTTATTTTTGTTTTCTTGTTTTGTGGAACGCTTTTTTATTTTTTATGCTGCGTGTTTTCTGGTGAGCTCCACCGCCATATAATGTAGTGGGTGCTGACGCACTTTTTAATTTAAAGTTACCGTTAGTATTAATAATTGATATCATACCCTGTATTGATGCATTTGTTATTCTGCTTAATTTGAATGATACTGAAGTAGTTAATGGTGTAGCTGCTGTGAGGGGGGTAGGTGCTGTAAATGCTTGTGTATAATATGTAGAAACAGTTCCTGCAGTTGGAGGAGTTACACTAATAGTAACTGGTAAATATACAGTACTAGTTTCACTATATGGCACTACTTTGGCATATGTTCCACTAGTAAGCCCTGATGAATTTATAGCAACAGATGTTCCTGTGTAATTAATATATATAGGAATATTTAAATTAGCTGCTACACCTGTAGTAGTTACTGTAGTATAAATAATAAAGAAATTAGGTAATACTGTGGTTTTATTAGTAGCAGTGAGAGATAATCCTGAAGAATTTTCATTAAAGAGTGTACTATAATTATTATCATAAAATAGCCTGTATGCTTTTCTTGTAGTAGCAGTAGGTGTTGCGCCACCTAAACTTGTTTGTAAGTTGGCTATAATTAGTGATGTTCCAGTAGCTGCATTTGTTAATGTAGGATATAACCATAGGTCTGTGGCGTAAAAACGAACATATGTTTCTGCAGCTGGCTGTGGTGCTGGAGAAGGGCTTGGACTTGGAGATGGCCTTGGTGAAGGTCCTGGAGAAGGAGATGGCGATGGTCTTGGGGATGGCCCTGGAGAAGGAGATGGTGAAGGTCTTGGAGAAGGTCCTGGAGATGGTGAAGGAGATGGACTTGGTGAAGGTCTTGGAGAAGGTCCTGGAGATGGTGAAGGTGAAGGTCTTGGAGAAGGTCCTGGAGATGGTGAAGGTGATGGTTCTGGTGATGGTGAAGGTCTTGGAGAAGGTCCTGGAGATGGTGAAGGTGATGGTTCTGGAGATGGTGAAGGTCTTGGAGAAGGTCCTGGAGATGGTGATGGAGATGGTGATGGTCCTGGAGATGGTGATGGTGAAGGCCTTGGCGAAGGTCCTGGGCTTGGTGAAGGTCCTGGAGATGGACTTGGTGAAGGTGATGGTGAAGGTCCTGGAGATGGACTTGGTGAAGGTCTTGGTGAAGGTTCTGGTGATGGAGATGGTGAAGGTCCTGGTGATGGAGATGGTGAAGGTCCTGGACTTGGTGATGGGCTTGGTGATGGTGATGGTGAAGGTCTTGGTGAAGGTCCTGGACTTGGTGATGGGCTTGGTGAAGGTTCTGGTGATGGAGATGGTGAAGGTCCTGGTGATGGAGATGGTGAAGGTTCTGGTGAAGAAGAAGCTGCTGATGGGGGTGTGCTTGCTGATGGGGGTGTGCTTGCTGATAAAGGTATAGGAAGGAAATTACCCTGAGTACCTAAGTTGTCTGTTAGAACGGTTAGATCTGCACTACTAATAGAATCAGTAATAACAGGAAGTAAATCTGTAACAGGTACTAAAGTCACACCTTCTAATGTAGATGCAAAATCTGCAGGATTAATAGTTGTGCCATCAGCATCCTTAATAGATACAATATTTGGACTTCCTGTAGGTGGAACACCATTTATATCTCTTAGTATAATATTACCACCATTCATTAGAATATAATATGGGGTATTATTATGTACTATAAAATATTTACCTAATCTACGTGAATAATATACATTATAAGCGATAGCAAGTTCTTGTCCTCCTCTTACTTTTCTCTTTTTCTTAGCACCACCATCGGCGCCAGCGGCCTCCTCATCAACAACGGCAGCGGCGGGGGCGGCGGCGGATCCTAAACCATTTATGAATAGATCAAGTTGTGTATCACCTGTATCGTCGTTTTCGGGTGGAGGAGGAGAAGAAGGAGGAGGACCTGCTGGCACTGCGATACCTGTTACAGAAGCTGGTAATGTGGTAATATCATCTGGTATCTTAATTACAACTTCTTCTATTATAGTCTGGTCTGTTGTATTCGTAATATCCATTACTCTTGCTCTATTATTAGTTATAGAAGCCTGTAATTCAGATATTAAATTATAAGGATTACTAGCTATATCGAGAGATGTACCATTTCTGAGTAAAACGTTAGTAATATTACTTTCTGTACTTGTCGTGCTATCCCAAATTGTTACCGTAGAAGATCCTATAGTACCATCATATCCAACATAATAAATTTTGTGAGTCGCTGAACTTATAAAAAACACACCTGTTAATGAATCGTTATAGACATTGTATGTAGTTATAACAGGAGGGCTTTGACCACCTTTATACTTCTTAGAGCCTCGTTTTCCTCCAGATAAAGGAATACCGCCTCCTATTTCTACACGAATATAGGTATCGTATATAGTCCTACCTGCTGATAATGGATTTGGTGGTGGTGAAGGCGGTGGTGAAGAAGGGGGTGGTGAAGAAGGCGGTAGTGGTGAAGAAGGCGGTGGTGGACCACTTGTCATTCCTGGAGGGTCAGCACTTATAGTAAGCCCTAATGTTGCTAATGTAGCGTCAAGAGCTTTCTTTTCATATGAATCTAAGCCGCGTAGAGGTTGTATATTACGCCATATTGATGGGTAATTTGCAAATGCAATATCATTAAAATAATTATTAACGCCTATGCTTGGATAACCAGAAGGTAATACATTTACTCCTATCGTCGGATATCCAGAGGGGAGTTTATTATAAGTGCGATTATTATCATAATTATGGGCCCCACTAGCCGCTCTATCACTATTTATCAAAGTTTGCATAAGTGCCATCTTACTCTAATTTATCTGCGATTTTTATTAGAGCGTTTGTTTTTACGACTATTACGTTTAGACTTCTTTAGCTTCTTACTTCTTCTAGAACCACCAGTCTTATTACAAGCGGGATTTGCGATACGAGCATCATAAGGCTGTTGTGTTAATACAGGACCGCCAACAGAATCAACATAATCACTTGCCCTATTTCCATAACCAGCCGTAGGAGCAGTATAAAAAGCACTATCAACCCCGCCAACACCCCCTGACTGTAAAGGCATAGGATTTGCTAAAGCACCTGGAGGAGATGTATTTACTAATCCGCCTTCACAACCAATGCGTGATACAACAGGGTATCCTCCAAGTACAGGGCCAGCAGATCCTGTTATAGGACCAGCGCCGACATCTACAGTGTAACGCCCACCAGTCATCATAGGAGCACCATACCCTTCACTTCCTAAACCCATTTTTACACCACCAACCATTTTGTTAGCAAGAGCTTCAGAACCTAAATTCATTCTGGCACCCCCAGCAAAACCGGGAAGGCCGCCACTTCCTTGTAGAGGCCCTACCATGCCTGGACGAGACGCAGCTAAGCAATCTGGGGTTAATGGTGTTCCACCAACAACCGTGTTGGCATAAGGAGCTTCAGGTGCAACAGCAGTTCCGCTAAATGAATATCCACCACCTCTCTGAGCTCTTCTTGACTTTGTTCTTCTGTGTTTGACCATTTCTCTAGATATATAAAAGAAAATATATATATTTTATCATGGATAAAATAAGTGATCTGTTTGATTTATTTGGAGAATCAGCATATTGTAGTATATGTTTGGAAAATATATCCGAAGGAGCAAGAGTTCGTTCGTTAAACGAATGTAGCCACATTTTTCATAGTATATGTATTGATAAATGGTTTTTAGAAAAATCTTGTTGCCCAACATGTAGAAAAGAATATACGTTAATTATTCCAAAATCGAAAGATTCTGAAATAATGAATGATATTGATAGACTTTTTATGACATGGACATTATTACATGGTATTCTTAAAAAAGTTAAACTAGCAACTACATTTAATGAAAAGAAAAATGATATTCGTTTAGTATTTACAAGATTTCGCTCATTACCAATAGATTTAGATACAAGATACTCTTTAGCAAGTACAAAACAATATATTGCGACTAGAATATGTAAAATACTAAATATAAATAAAACACAAGTTCACAGACAGCCACAAGTATATCAATGGATTGATAAAATAGAAAGTCATAGCGAATATAGGAATTTAATTCAACATATTTGGGTCGCGTAGAGAAATAATCTCATATCTTTTAAAATCATCATTATATTCAATATTTACCATAATTTCTGTAGAGCCTTTTGCTTTCAGCATTTTACTTAATTCAAGTTGCTGAACGCATGCTTTATTTAGTGATTTACCATTTACATCAAACAACTCATAAATGTCTGGAAGAATAGAATCTGGTACTGCTTTTGCATATGTTACTTTTTCTTCTAGTATAGGTTGCTTCTGTAGCGGTTTATCTTCTTGCTTACGTCCATAATAACCAGATTGAATTTGCGCAACACTTTCATTAAGATTAAATGTGAATCTACGTTTTCCCGGCATTTCAGGAATTAAAAATACTTTTGTGAAATCATTTACACCCACAAAACTCTTTAATGAATCAAGAGGTTTAGGATTCATAATTTCCGTTGTAACTCCGCCTAGAAGTCGCACATCAGGAATCCAATGATGTTGAACGAAATCTTTCATATATTCACGTCGTTTACTAAATGTCTGCGTATCAAAAATATTTTGATTTCTCCATACATAAATATCTTCTAGAAGTAAACTATGGGCGATGCCATCAAGAGTTGCAATAAATACTGAACCTTCATATACTTCTGGACTTATGCGCATACGCAGAGTATAACAAATTGGCTGACCTTTATTCATTTCTCGTTCCCGCTTTGACATATTATATTTAATAAATACTGGATTTGATTTTGGAATAAATACTAAAAATCCTGGCTCCGCCTTCGAAGAAGTTGAATTTACAAAAAATGTGCCTTTTTTTAATGGTATTTCGGCATATGTCGCAATAGATCCTGATGTTCCAAAATTAGGTCTATTAGAAGACCCAATTGTAGAATTGATACGTTGAGAAATTACTAAGTCTTTACAACTGCTACTCAAAAATTCAATAGCTCTTGATTTATCAGTATCATTAGTTTTCTTAAAAATAACAGCATGTGTATTACGATGCGAAGATCTCAATGATCCTTGCGCAATCTGCTCTTGTTGATTCATAATTCTATATATATTAAGTAACAAAGGTTTAGACCTTTTAAAAACTAGCATAATTGGGATTTGTTTGTGTATCGTCCGGACCGATAGAACCCATCATTCCTCCGTTCTGAACTAACTCTGTTGCGAATGGCTGAATTGGCTGAGAAGTATCTAACATTTTATTACTGGCGATACCAGAGTTTAATATTATTTTAGAACCTCCATTTATAATACCTGGTCCAAAAGAACGCTCGGGATAACGTAAATTATCTTGAAAGTTCTGAGTACTATATTTTTCATCTTGAGGATCATTTGGAACTACATTATATACATCGTTTATTCTTGCTATAGAATTTGGTATACGAGAATTTGGTGGATTTGGTCCAGAAGGAGAAACTTGTCTAGGAATTGAAATTGGCATAGGCTGTTTTACTAAAGCAGCTGGCGCAGGGACTTCGAACGTCTCTTCACTAGGAGAAAAAACAAATAAATATAAGAATGCTATAATTACAAATACAGTTACTAATGTATTAAAATTATCAAGACCTTTGATATTCATCTAAACTAGTATTTAAAAAGAAAACTGTAGATTAATTAGAAATGGATTCTAAATCGCTTGCACTAAAAGTTCTGGACTTACCATCTGCAAAGGTTGATTTATCTTTGATGAATTTTGAGAGTATTTACCAACTTTCGGTCGATGCTGCCGTAGTTGTGATGAAGAATGTCTCTTCTGCTTCAAAGGCGGAGAATGTTGCTTCACTTGTAGCTGTTGTAAATGAAGTTTTGGACATGGTGAAGATGAAGGCGCTTTCATCAGTTGCTCCAGAGACATCCACGAAGGAGATTGTAGAGAAGTGTGAGAGTCTAAAGAGACTTGTTGATGATGTTGTACCCGTTGTTTTTTCTCGCCTCCATCATTTAAATCCTTCGTTTGTACAGATACTTTCAGTCTTTCTAAGTTGCTTTTCTTTATGTAAGAAGACTTCTTCTGCTGAGGAAGTTGTACCTGCTGTACCTGTTGTGGATAAAATTCCTTCGCCAAAAGACTCGGATGCAAAGAAGCTCTGACTATCAAATCATAACCTTGAATACTATAAGAAGTATCATGAAAAACACAATCATACTCTTCAATAGAAAAAGCATTTTTAGGAATTATTCCATCATATAATTCAACATACTCTTCAGTGCCTACTTTTGTTAGCAATTTATACATTGTAAAATTGTTATTATATAAGAAACCTTTAATGTGTCCAAAGTCATAAATATATAATTTAGTATCAGATTTTATAGGTTCAGACCTCTCTTTATAACTAATTACGTATTTCATATATTTATATTATCTGAAATACTTAAGGCCATATAACAAAAAAGTAAAAAAATTGGTTTAATTGACTTTAAGAACATTTTATAGAAATATATAATGACAAGTGTTCTTATTCTTACGCATAAGGCTGAGGTGAAATCTGCCAAACTAAATGTCGAGAATGGTATCACACTAAAAGATATTCAAAAGTATTTTAAAAAGAGAACAGAGCCTGAAGTTCTAGGTACTTATCAATATAAAACTTTAACACTCTTCTTATTTGGTTTTACAACTGGAAAGGCTGGAACTGAAAATAAACATGAACTTCCTCCTCCTCATGATGCGACTCTTGTGTTTGGAGATATTATGCTAATTGCTTCTAAAGATGAAAATTCATTTGCTGTACCAGCGCCTTTCAAGCCTGAAGATTATGAAGTATTCTATTCAAAAGCATTTGGCGGATTTGATGACCTTGATGATGAAGATGATCTTGACGATGAAGATAATGAGGAGTTGGTAGAGGATGTTGATATAGAAACTGATATTATTGATGAGGTGATTGATGTAGAAGAAGAATTTGATAAACAATCTTATGTTTCTGAAGAAGAACTTGAGATTGTCGTAAAAAAAGAAAAGAAAAAGAAATTACCTATTACAATTAATCAAGTAAGTATTCATCCTGATAAGCAACTGAATGAAAAATCTGAAAAAAATAAACTACGTAATCATGTATTAAATAGTTTGGAAAAACTCTTTGCTAAAGATTTTACTAAAGATGAAATTAATAATCTTGAACAAGAAATTTATATTTCTGCATTAAATAATGCGACCACTAAATATATTATTAAAGATTGGTCAATTAAACTCTTTGAACAACTATATATGAGTAATCTTCGTAAGATTACTAGTAATTTACATTCACACTCATATGTAAAAAATACAGAGCTAATTCAACGTTATAAAAATAAAGAGGTTACATTTAAAGATATTAGTCAAATGGACCATTATACACTATTTGAATCAAAGTGGAAAGAACGTATTGAACATCAAAAGAATATTGAGATGCGACAACTCGAGGGTAATAAGTCAATGGCGACAGAGCAGTTCTTATGTACTCGATGCTTCAAGCGTGAATGTACGTATTATGAAATGCAGACTCGCTCTGCTGATGAGCCTATGACAATTTTCATCAACTGTTTGAATTGCGGAAAGAACTGGAGACAATAAACAAAAATATCTTTAGAAATGAATACTTTTACTGAACCCGAAACGAAAGGTCAGAAGGTTCCTACGGTAGAAATTCCAATTAAACTTGTTGGAGCCAAAGGTACAAACCCAATTCCTATGTTAGAAAAACTCTGGGATTTTTATTCTGTTAAGGGAATTAAAACAGTTTTTATTTCACTGGGCACCTCAAGTAGCCCTCTTGCTGAATTAGAAATTGCAGAAACTCTTGGATGCCCTATAAATATAGTTGAATATGATTCTACTAAACTAGAGTTATGGAATAAAACAAGTACTATCTTAAAAGCACGTAAGATTTCTGAAGAAACTACTTGTGATTTTACAAATGAAGTTGTAAATAAGTGGGTTTTACCAAAGAATCTACGTATTACAAATAAGTTACCACATTTTTATAATGGAAGCATCGAGTTGTCTGGCAATCTTATTGAAACTATTCAGTTAAATCAATATGTTGAGTGTATATGTTCTAATATGAACATTTCTCAAGATAATGCTCGTGTTGATATACTAAATATTCAGTTAGGTAATGAACTAGAGCAATCTGTATTACTAGCATTTTTAAATAATTGCTATCGTCCTGGTTTAATAATTGTGAACTATACACACAAACCAGATTCTCATTTACTATCTACTATGGTTGCGGGCCATTTACAAAATGTAGGATATATGCTTATTGGAAAGGAAGATTCTAAATTTTTATATGTGTATAACGATAAAAATGTATATGAATTCTGTAGTTATGAAACAAAAGATATTGATAATCCTCTTATTTATGAATTCTTAAAATCTTCAGGTTATTATTCTTCTAAAAAATAGGTATGACATCTAGATTTGAAAAACAAATTAGTATCCCCGAGTTTAATAATAAAATTAATCCCGGAGATAATTTTTATCTACATATTAATGATAAGTGGTTAAAAACTACAGAAATTCCTAAGAATTCTTCATCTTATAGTGTAAATGAAGAAATTGAAGATGTTATAGAAAATGATTTATATAGTATTATTGATAAATGCTATAATTCTGTAAATAAAGGTGAAAAACTAAATTCATTAGAAGATAATATTGGAAGATTCGCTCTTTCTTCATTTAGAGAATCCGTTCAGAAAAATAGTATTAGTGCATTAAAAAAAAATATTCAAACACTAAACTGTATTCGCTCTATTGAAGATATTGGAGATACTCTAGGATATTTTTGTAAAAACAATATTGATACAATTTTATCAACATATTTACAACTTGAAAGAACTAAAAATGATAAATCAATATATACATTATATTTATCATCAAGTACACTTGGATTACCAGATGTAACATATTATAAAGCAACAGCACCAGGTAAAATTAAAACTTTAATTTCATATATTCAAATGGTTAAACAAGCATGTAAACTGCTAGAAATTGACGATATAAGTGATGTTATATCATCAGAATCATATTATTCAGCATATATTGATAAATTTGAGAATGAACAAAGTATTTTAATAAAAGGAATTAATCTGGAAAAGATGTTTCATATAATTCCATGGAACAATTTTTTTACTTCTTATGGCATAGATAACTGGAAGAAAAAATCATATAGATTACAATCAAAAAAATATTTTGATATACTACAAAAATCATTAATAGATATACCGTTAGAGCAATTTAAAAAATTATTTAAATTACATTTAATATTAAGTGCCTTATTAATTCTTCCTAGTCCATACAATACTTTATATTTTGATTTCTATCAAAATAAATTAAAAGGTCAAAAAGAAAAATATTCTCAAAAACATTTAACACTTGTTTTAATAAAAAAACATCTATCAATACCTCTTTCAATATTATATAGAAAAGAGTTTTTAGAAAATTCTTTAAAAAAAAATACAACAAAATTTATTGAAAAAATTAGAAGCTCTGCGTTAAAACAAATTGCTTCAAATTCATGGCTTCAAGAATCAACAAAAAAGATTGCAGCAGAAAAGGTAAAAAATATGACTCTAAGTATTGGATGGCCAGAACAATATTATCCTTTAAATTTACCCAATCTTCAAACAGATAATCTTTTAGAAAATATATATTTATTATGCGCAACATCAACTGCAAATGATATAAAATTACTTAATACAGAATCAGAGCCTGGCACTACATGGGAAGAGCCGGCATTTATGGTAAATGCTTTTTATTACAATGAAATTAATGAGTTTGTTGTACCTGCTGGTTCTTTATTATATCCATTTTATAGTGATAAATTATCTATCGGTTGGAATTATGGTGGATTAGGGGCGGTAATAGGTCATGAAATGGTACATGCGTTTGACGAAAATGGTCGTGATTATGATGAACATGGTCTCTTTAAACAATGGTGGTTACAAATTGATAATAGAAGATATAATAGTTTAATAAAAAGGTTAAAAGAATTATATGGTAATTCAAAAATATATGGAACTCATATAAATGGTAATAAAACAGTTAGTGAGAATTTAGCAGATTTAGGAGGTGTATCTATAGCACTAGAAGCTCTTAAACATGAATTAAAAGAAGTTTCTGAGAAAGAAAGAATAAATGAACTACGGCAATTCTTTATTTCTTATGCGGTTTCTTGGAGAACAAAAGAGGAAAAGAAAAAAGTTTTACAAAGTTTAATTATTGATAAACATTCTCCACCAGAATTTAGAGTAAATAATATTGTAAATCAATTTGATGAATGGTATGAAGTATTTAATGTAGAAGTTGGAAATAAAATGTTTGTTGCGCCAGAAGCCAGAATTCGTGTTTTTTAACATGAATTCTTAAACCAGAATTCGTGTTTTTTAACATGAATTCTTAAGCCAGAATTCGTGTTTTTTAACATGAATTCTTAAGCCAGAATTCGTGTATTTTAAAATCCCCCCCCATATAGAATGAACATTTCTAAATTTCTGCGTAAAAATATGGCGGTTATTCTTTTAATTCTTGTTGTTTCTTCGCTTATGGCTTATATGAATTACCAATCTATGCTTGAAAATAAAGAAGGGTTTTTTGCAACAGATGAACCAGATTTGATAACTAAGATATTTATAGGATTCTTTGTAATAGGTGCTATTTTGTCTTTTATAGGGTTTATTTTTGCTCCTAGCACTTATTAGTTCTCTAATATTTAAAGCAGAATAAAATCACTCAAACGAAACTTCTCATATCTCCCATCAGGCATATGACGCTTTACAATAATAGGTAGTCGGCGCTGCTCTAACTCTAATTTAGCAATATCCAGAACATTTGTAATATGTGCTGGTACTTGAATATAAGGGCGAGCGCCTTGAGCAAGTTGATTTGTGCGCATACCAAGAATCTTAGTCCGCTCAAAGGTGGAAAGGAAAGGCATTGACTTGTGATAAGGGTCGTCTTCAGAAAGAGTAGTTCTTAGTATAATAGAAGGCTGCTCTTCTTCTTCATAATCTAATACACACTCTGGATGAAACTTTAGTAGTGATTCAATAGGATTACTGAAAATAGTATTCTTTTCTTCTTGAACCGCTTCAACATCAACTACCTCTTCTACTTCATCAAACTCTTCAATAACATCAAGTACGTCCTCAATATCTTCATTATCAGCGCCAGATGTTACAAAATTATCGGAATCCATTTTATATATAGTTTATATAATAAATATTCCTTTAATTTTTTACAAAAAATGTAAAAAATTGGATATAAAGTAATTTTACAAATAGTATTAAGAATGGATTCTGTAAGTGAAGTTAAGCGTTATGAGACATTTGATGAAATGAGTTTACCGGATACTCTTTTAAGAGGTGTATTTTCATATGGTTATGAACGACCGTCTAAAATTCAAAGTCTTGCTATTGTTCCTATTATGCAAGGGAATGATGTTCTCGCTCAAGCAAATTCTGGAACTGGTAAAACTGCCAGTTTCTTATGCGGGTCTTTATCTCGCATTGATATTACACTAAATAAACCCCAAATTATGATTCTTGTACCAACCCAAGAACTTGCTAAGCAGATTTATGAAGTAGCTAAGAATATTGGTACATATATGGGACTTAAATGTTTGTGCGCCACAGGTGGCAACGCGATTCGTGAAGATATTGGTCTAATTGAAACTGGTGTTCATCTTGTAGTTGGAACTCCAGGACGTATGTTTGATTTAATGAATCGTGGTAAACTAACAACTGAAAATATTAAATGTTTAATCCTAGATGAGGCAGACCAGATGCTTGAGGACCGTTTCTATAAGCAAGTAATGTGTATTCTAGAGCTTGGTTTTCCTAATACTACGAAAGTTGCGCTTTTCAGTGCGACTATGCCTAAGGAAGTACTAGAAGTTGCTGCCAAGTTGCTACAGAACCCTGTAAAAATTCTAATTCCCGCAGAGCAAGTTTCTCTTGAAGGTATTAAGCAGTTTAAGGTTGAGCTTGACCGTGAAGAGCATAAATATGAAGTTCTCTGTGATATTTACAAGCAGTTGAATATTAATCAAGCACTAATTTATTGTAATACTCGTAAGCGTGCCGAGTGGCTAGCAGAAAAACTTTCTGCTGATGGTTATCCTCTTTTATGTATTCATGGTGAAATGGAAAATAATGAACGTCGTAAGCGTATGGAAGACTTTAGAAGCGGTAAAGTGCGTGTATTAATTGCGACCGACCTTCTTGCTCGCGGCATTGACGTCCAGCATGTAAGTCTTGTAATGAATTTTGAACTACCTATGAATCGTGAGAATTACATTCATCGCATTGGTCGTTCTGGTCGTTTTGGCAGAAAGGGCGTATCAATTAATCTTCTTTCACCCAATGAAAAAAGAATGAAAGAAGAAATTGAAACATATTATACCATCAATATGGAGGAGTTGCCATTTGATTTAGCAACACTTACTCTTAGTTAAACTTAGTCAGTCCCAATGGGAGTATGGTTATCACGTATTATATTATGACGGCATGTTGGGCAATTTAAATGTCTATTAAACCATGTTGAAATACATCTATCATGAAACATATGATTACAATGATTAATTTTTCGTACTTGTGTGCCTTCTAGAGTTAGAGAATCTTGACAAATAGCACATAATTCATTTGTGTTTGTTAGATTTACAATACTTGTTGCAGCATTGATTTGTGCTTGCGTAGGAGGAATAATCATTGTAGGAAGAGGTGTTCTGAGCCAATTTGACAATAGTGATGTTAATGTATCATTATCATTACTATTCATTATATCTTCTATATTAAATGTTATATGAATATTATCTGTTTGTGCTGATGAAGGAATAGAAGATACTGCTCTATTAAGAGGTTGTACTGCTGCTCTTGTAAATGTTCTTATATGATTTCTACGAGCATTTGTAAAGAGGTCTGTATGATTACGAACTTGATTACGAAGATAATTGATTAGATCAGGTACTGTTCGAAATTGATTGGGGTTTCCATATAGAATCTCTGGAAAATAGTTGTGAAGGTCGTCAAAGATACGAACATTATAATGTTCTTGATAATTACTCATTTTAGGAATAGTATATATATATGTTTGTTAATATTTTAATTTTTTTCATTTTTACCATAAATTAAAAAAATTAAAAATATATTATATAAATATTACGTATCAAACAAGATGTCAAATATTCTTGGTACAGGTGGTATTGTAAATGTTGGATTCACATGTTATGCAAATGCTGTTATTCAAGCATTTCGTAACTGCGTAAAGATTGATGAAATCTTTAAAGAAGGAAATTATGATAAAATTCTAAAGAATAACTGTAAATATAATGAATTTACAAAACAATTCGCAAATATGATTCAAACACTTTCAACAATTGGTTCTAATTCTTCAATGAGACCTATGGGATTTTGGCGGACATTTCATGACGCTGTCCAAGATTCTTGTTTTGAACATCTTCAAACTCGTCAGCCACATGACGCACATGAGTTTCTAATGTTTCTTCTAGATTCATTACATGAATCTCTTTCTAAAAAAGTTATTATGAATATTACAAAATGCGAACTAACATCTGAGCGTCAGAAAAGTCATCAGAAATCACTAGAAGCATGGAAAGATAATTTTGAAAAGAATCATTCGCCATTTGTAGATTTATTCTTTGGCCTTTTCCATATTCAGATTATCTGCTCTAACTGTAAAAATGTATCTCATAAGTTTGAAACATTTAATACTATTAAAGGGATTCTTCCTGAAGGTAATGAAAAACCAACTTTACTTGAATGTTTAGAAGGAGAGTTGAATGACGAGGCTATCAGCGACTATGAATGTGAGAAATGTAAGCCGAAAAGAACAACCGCAGTTCGCAGAACTCGTGTTTGGAGACTTCCTAAAAATCTTATTGTTGTGCTAAAACGTTTTACATATGATGGCCGAAAAATTCATACTCCGATTCAAGAGATTTCAAATACAGTAAATTTAAATTCACTATATTCGAACCTATCACCACATAAAAAAGAGTCTACATTTCATTTGAATAGTATTGTTGACCACCATGGCTCAGCATCTGGTGGCCATTACACCGCTCAGAGCCTAAATAGAGCGGAGAAAAAATGGTTTCTATATGACGACCAGAGCGTACATCCTATTGGTACACCAACATCTGGGGAAAGCACGTATATTATATTTCTTGAGAAGACATAGAATGCCATCTCCTCGCTGTACGTTAGATCGCTGGACTTCTGGCTCTGGCTCTTCTTATACGCCTAAAACGAGTGAAGCAAAAGAAATGGAAGATAAGTTGAAGAAAATGATTGCTGAACGAGATAAAGTCGATACTATGTTGCAACATCAACTTGAATCAGTTGATTCTAAACCTTCTAAATAACAGTGCTTAGAATACCATCCACCATTTCCATTCTGCATATCAAGTATTAATTTAAAAGTATAATCGTATTGTTTTGCAACATTATACATATCATATTTTTTAACAGCATGTTCACGAATATATTGTCTATCAAATTTTCCATCGAGGGCCATTTGTATGCCATAACAATAATCAGCAAGTGTATGACATCTTAAACCTGTTTTAAATTGCTCTATTGTTTCTGTAAAAGCACCAAAATCAGTACTAAGTACAGGTGTTCCACATAGTTGCGCTTCTACAGCAGAGCCGCCAAATGGCTCTATATACTGTGAAGGTGCTAATAATACAAGTAAATTACTTAAGAATTCTGCCCTTTCACTACCAGATAATGCTGGTTTAATTATAAGGTTTGGTAGTGGAATATTAAATGTAAGATCGCCTTGTCCACGCAAAATGAAATTAATATGAGGAAAACATTTAGCAATACTATATATAACATTCATTCCTTTATTTACTATTAATCTTCCAAAAAAACCTATTGTTTTTTTATCAGGATTTAAATTTAATGGCCATTCAATAATGTTATAGTAATTTGGCACGACAAACCAATAATTATCTCCCAGTACAGATTTAGGTTCTTGTTCTGCTAACCCTGTGTGCATATGTGAATAACTTTCATATATACGATATTTGTGAAATGAACTATAATAACCTATTCCAGATTCTACAAATAATACATCCAACCCATCCAAAGCTTCCATGTGTGTTTTACCAAATGGTAGACATACAATATCTGTGGAAGTACTTCTATAATGTTTTCTCAATAGTTTATTTACTCTTCTATTAAATTCTAAATGTATTGGGGAAGCACATACAGATAATTCTCCGTGAATTATATTAGGGTTATTCATTTTCTTATATATTTCTTCATCTGTTAATTTAGGTTGTAAAGTTTTATATGATAAAAATCTCAAATCATTCCATTCCTTTGTAGTGAGTATATCAAAATGTTTATCTGCTCCAGATTCAGAACCTTCATTACCATAATGATATACTTCATATCCACATGATTTCATCATAGGTGAAAATCTTTGTACTTTACCAGTAAATGCACAAGAACTAAAATTACTATTAGTAATTGTATGAGGTATACCAAGAATATGAAGACGAATTTTTGACTTTGGTTTAAATTCATCTTTGATTAAAGAAAATAAATCCATATCTTCAACTGAATCTTTTTTTATTACAAGTAAATTATTATCAAAGTTATTAATAAAACTAGGTATTTGTAATAATGTAAAAGATAAATTTAAATATTTTTTCTTCCATATATTAATTTTATTATTAAATAAATTTATTTCACTATTTTTAATATCTTCTATTATATAATATCCATTTTCTGATAATTTATGAATGCTATTTTCAAAAAAACATACATTTGCATCAAATTCATGTAATCCATCATCAATAATTATATCAAACTCTTCATTTAATTCATCATGTTTCCACATATATTTTATAATATGATGATTTGTTTGATCGCAGAAAAATGTTTTTATTTTATCTGTATTAAATAATATATCACTATCAATATCTGCTCCATATATTTTAGAATTAGTAAAAAATTCTGCCCATCCATATAAAGATGCGCCAGGCTTTCCATCAGCACCCATATTTGAAGGTAAATTTACATTATTCGTGCCTAAACCTAATTCAAATATTCTTAATGTTTTATCTTTAATATTTTTAAAAATACTATAATAAAATGTTGTATAATTATGCCATGATTTTTTTAAATCTATATTACCTTTATCAGAGAGATTTCTTCCCATAATTTCACATAATGGTGTTGGTGCTGTTTCGTCAAAAACATATTCCATTCTTATATTTCAAATATAAAATTGGTTTAACCCCAATAATAATACAGAAAAGGGCAAATAAACATATTTGTAAAACCCTTTTTCCTTATTGCTAAATGAAAATTTACATGCTCTGCACAAACTGGATAATTATAGCCAGAATTATTTTTATAAAATATTTTTGAATCTTTTAAATATAATCCTAAACTACATCCTTGATAATGCGTTTGAGGTTTAGAATCTATAATAGGATATTTAGTATAATGCTCATGTAATTCATCTGTTACATCGGCACTATATCTACAGTCTTTAATAATATCTGCTCTGTAAATTGCAAATCCGCCAAAGGCACTAATGACAGGTATTAATCCTTGTGATATCTCATATTTATGTTGTATATTTGCCATATGAGCGTCTGACCAGAATGTTTCTCCTAAAATTTCTGGTCCATATGGTAACTGCTCACTTCTAAATTCATAACCATCATAATAATGACCGTTTTTCTGTACACCATTCGCAAATAACGCATGAATATCTTTTGGCCATCCACGTATAGTATGAGCTATAATTTGTACATCTGGCATATTATTTATATCTAAATCCATCATAATTACAAAATCATTTTCTGTAAGATTTTTCTTTTCTATCATTTCTAACAACTTGTTACGAGCAAACGCAATTTTATCAATTCTACATCCTTTGTTATCATATGTACGCCCTGGAAAGTTTTTGATAAAAAACTCTTCATCATAATCTTCAAACTTTATATCTAAATAATCCCATACAGATTTTAATTCTGAGAAACTTTTTGTTTTATCTGTACTATTATTTTCATACAAACATACTTCTAGAGTTGGTAACTCAATCTTTAATAAATGTATAAAAGTAAATATTGTTTTAATATTTGCTTCTATATTTCTTATAATTCCTCCAAGTATAATACGCATAGTTTAAATATAGTGTAATATATTTAAACCATATGGTAAAAGAAGATGGCTCGACAGACGCTAAACAATGTCCGTGGTGTACTCGTTGGTGTTTAAAAGATGCTGCGTGTGATTATATATTTGCTTGTGGTCTTGATACACGTCATGGATTTGTAATGGGTGCTGGATGTGGTAAATCATGGTGTTGGGTTTGTGGTAAAAAATATTGTAGTCAATATATTGATGTGAAAACAGGGCAAAAGCTACATAATGCAAAAGATAATCATAATCCATTTTGCTGTAAAGAGGAATCTGGGTTTTCAGAAGAAAGTTACTGTGGCGGTGGACATAACCCTCATTGTGGTAGACGCTGGGACAAGTAATCGCTAGAGCTAGTAACCTAAGAATACATTGCCATAAAGGACTGGTCATTAGAATTTTTTTTCTTTAAGAATAAATCTACATGCTCTCTTTTAAGAACAAATGGTAAACTAAAGTTTGGAATATGGAAAGGCATATCTTTTGAATTGAAGATTCTCAGCATATTAATTTTCTGAACGACTTGCTCAATACAACGCTTGAATTCACGCACGCCGGGTTCATCTTTCGCGTATGTTTCAAGAATGTACTGAACGACCTCTTTTGAGAATGAAACCTTTTCATCCAAATGGACCTCTTTTAGAGCATTCGACACTAAGAATTTCTCAGCAATTGCCAACTTATCTTTTAGATTATATCCTTGGAGTTGAATGACAATCATGCGGTCAAGAAGAATCTTATCAATCTTATTCAAGTCGTTACCGGAGAAAGCAAATAGTACTTTTGATAAATCAATTGGAATTCCACTCAAATACTTATCTTCAAAATCACCATTCTGGACAGGGTCTGTCAAATGGATTAGCATATTTTGTACTTCTTCACCTTTTGGTGTTTGTGAAATCTTATCTAGTTCGTCAAACATAAGAATCATTGACATACTCTTTGCCGTAACAAGTGAATTTACAATCTTACCACAATGACTGCCTTCATATACAAGTTGATGACCTGTGTATGTTGTAGAATCACTATCGCCACCTAGACTGATAAACTGGAAAGGCCAGTCAAGAGCTTTTGCGATACCATTCTTAATGAGCGAAGTTTTGCCAATACCTGGTGGCCCCGACAGTAATAATGATAGACCACGCCCACTTGGGTTTGCCATCTTTGTAGCAATAAATTGTAAAATCTGCATTTTTGCTTCTTCTTGTCCATAAATAGCATCCGCAAGACACTTTTGCGCTCGCATCATAAAGTTTCCACACACTTCTTGACCGTCTTCAATCTTAGCAGGTAGCTCTTTGTAAATACCAATTGGAACACTTGTTAGTTTCTCAAGCCATGCGCGAATCTTGTAATATTCACTACTACTAGGCTCCATCATTTGAAGACTGTTATACTTAGCAAGAACCATGGCTTGAGTATCTGGTGGTAGATTCATTGTAAGAATCTTAAACATAAGAGATTGTTGAGAATTTGCTGGCTTACGCTCAAGAGCACTAATCATTTGATTCTGTTTATCTGAAGCAAGACCTTTGAATTGGTCAATTTGGTCATCAATCGTATTTTGTTCATTTGGTTTCCTAATTAGTTTTACAAACTTATTTACTTGCTCAGATTCTTTCTTAAGATTGTGACGTTTTGGCACCATTGGGTCTTCCATTCCAAAAGAACCTAGGCTAATTCGAATACCAGGAAGTTTTTCTTCTTCCATTTCTTCATCTTCTACATCACCCATTTCTTCATCTTCTTCTTCATTCTCTGCATCATAATCTTCATCATCAGATTCTTCCTCCTCTTCTTCTTCTTCAATTGCTTTCTTAATTTTCTTGGTTGCTTTCTTAGCTGCCTTTCGTTGTACAGGCTTCTTAGGTTTTTCATCTACATCTGATTCTGACTCTGAAGCAGATGTATTATCTTCTTCATAATCAATTAAATCACGAATATTTCCATAACTATCGATACTATCGTCATCATCGTCTTTGTTATGGGGAATGGATTTTTTAGGGGCGAGACTCTTCTTTCGGGGTGTTTTCTTTTCTAGGGAGTTCTTGGAATTCTTCGTCTTGCCAGCCATTCTGCCTTCGCGTTGGATTTTTGAATTCATTATTTCTAAGAATAAATTCAAAAATATTTTTAATCAATTTTATGATTTTATAACATTATACCTAATGGCGCATGTTGTTCTTCTGACTCTTGCGACTCTTGCGACTCTTACTACTCTTGCGACCTTTACGCGCTGTTAGCGCACGGATTGAATTATCACCGGCCTTCGCGAAACGAGAGCCGACTTTACCCACGGCATTTACAGTGTTACCCGCAATCTTACCCGCAGTGCGGCTAACTCTACGTACGGAATTACCGGTAGCACCAATAACGGCTTTTACAGGGTAAAAAAGTCTTGATAATAAAGGTAAGCTGCGACTGCGACTACTGCGGCTTCTTCTAGGTCTAGGCATTCTATATATGTTTTATATTTTTTTATGGGGGTGTAGGTACAAAGTTCGCATTATTACTTATAATTGCCCTATATAATCCACGAGTTCCATTCACGCCATCATATGGCCCAGTGCCACCATCACTATCAGGGAACATTCTAGATGGATTTCCTGCGAATGCTGTCAATACAGAATTTGCCGCAGTAACTAAATCATTTGCGGCAGTCTGCTGGGCTATAAATGCTGCGTATGCCGGGCCAGTATCTGATGTTGGCTGAAATAATGCAAGACTGGGAGAGGCAACTTGTGTAACTTGCGCTTGTGCCGCAGTTCTAAAACCTATTAATTTATCACCAAATGCCTGTAAAGCATCTAACAGATTTGCCGTACTTGTTATATTTAAGACACTTCCACTTGCTGCTGCAGGGACTACACCACCAACAGCGCCACCTGATATTGCTCTCGGTGCTGGTGCCGGTGATACCGGTGTTGGAATAAATATGGCGCTGTTACCGTATATTGCTCTATAGATTCCACCCCCTGGAATACCGTTGACTAATGCTGAGGATACAGGACGTGTATTATAAAATGCATCATAAACACTATTTGCAGAAGTTAATAAATTATCTGCAGAACTCTTTTGAGCTAAAAGAAGAGCGTATAAACTGCCTGCTGTTACAGGTGTCGTTGGTAATCCATCTGGCACTTCAAATGTTTCGACATCTGTTACGGCAGTTTCTTTGAAAGCGTAAACTGCGTCACCAAATGACTGTAAAGAATCCCGTAATGATACTGTATCAATAGTATATATATTTAATCCAGAACCTGGTGTTGGTGCTGGAGATGGATTTGTTCCAGACTGACCACCTTGCATTTGTGTGACAGCAATCGGGTTATAATTTTCATCCTTACGTCCACCTCTTTTAATTCTCTTTGTTTTTACACTTCTTTTTATGTGCTTTCTTGATTTTGCCATCTATTAAATACCTTTTAAATAATCCTGAATATTTAACAACAGAAATTTTGATTTAACTGAAATACTTTTATATAGTTGTCTATTATTTTGAATATTATCAACAACATCATTTACAGGTACTAGTAAATTCTTTCGAATTTCAACAAAGAAAGCCTCTTTTCTATGCCGTAGCACCTTTGTAATTCTTAGTAAACAATCAATGTATTCATCATTTAATACTGTTTTATTTTCTAACTTTCCTTGAATTAGTAGTTGCTGAATAATTTTATTATAAATAGTAATTAATTTACTGGAAGATAGGATTCGTAAAGATGTTAGCTCTGAAAGAAACTGGCTATAACCTTGCCTATATTTCTTTTCACGATTCTTAATAACAAAAGCATCATAGTCCATTTTACTTTCATCATCGCATTCTTCAAAAATTCCTAAATAATTTTCATGAAGTTTATTCATTTCATCAATAATAATTGGAAAATCTTTTGAGATTTCTCCTAGAAGTTTTGCATAAAGAGGACAGAATATTTCTTCACTTGCCGCTTTCTTGAATACCATATTCATAAATTCTTTTACAAAACTTTCAATATTCTCTTTTTCAGAACTAGATACTTCATTACTATTTCCAAGAATTTGATATAAAAACTCTCGAATCTCATCATATGTTGATGCACTAAATTTATTTAGTTTTGAAAGAATAATAGTATTTAAAATTGTATCTTTTACTTGCGCTTCACTATTTTTGTATTTGCTTACATATTTTGTAAAAGATGGTGTTGTTTGGGGTGTCTTCACTTGTGGTTGGGGAGATGATCCGCCACGACTTGCAATTGAATCGGAAGAAGCAGTCTTTTTAAGAGGAGAAGACAATGAGGGAATACTTTGAAATGAGTCATTTCGGAAACCTCTTCGTTGGATATATAATTCTGGTTTTTTCTCAGCATTTCTCCAATTTGGAGAAACAGGGTTTGAATCCAATAATCCAGATAAATTCTGAATTTTCTTTATAGTTTCCTCTGAAGGTTTCTGAACCGTAAGTTCATATGAAAGTAACTCATTAAAAATACCCTTTTTAGATTGACTCATATTTTTACCTATATATGTTATACGTTCATGGTTTAGACCATAATTCCGGCTCTAAAAAAAAGAAGAGCAGAGCAGAGGAGCGGTTATAAACGGTATTTATAAATATTTTTAATTATTATGAGTATTTTAAATGATTCTGGACTAAACAACATTAATGAAAATTTAAATTTACAAACATTTTATGCTAAAAATATAGTTGAAAACCTATTAACAAAAAATAGTTCTTTTCCTTGTATAAAAACACTTATTAACAATCAAAATGTTATATCTAATCTAAGAGATTTAAGTGAAATAGATTCTAAAAACATTGATAATACTTTAAAAAGTATTGTAGAATGTGAAAAGAAACTCGAATTTTTTTATGAAGGAAAAAATAGTTTAGAAAATCTTGAAGAAGATACATTCGGACAACTTATTTTTCAACATAGTGAACTGAAAGTATTTAACACATTTCCATTTTTACTTTTAATTATTTCTTATATAAAAATATATTTTATACCAATTGTATCTGTTGTACTACCAGTATTAATGTATTTTTTACCATATTTAATTATTAAATATGTATGGAACATGCCAATGACATATGAAATGTATCAAACAATCATGGGTAAAATGTGGTCTTTTTCTCTTGATAACACTTCGCTCGAAAAAATACTTCAAAATGCGTTTACTGTGTTCACATTCGCCCAATCAATGTATCAACCTATTCAAAATGCTCTACATTTAAATAAAATTAATACAACTATAAATGACCTTGGTAAATATCTATATGATTATTCTATGCATATAACGAATCTAAAAACTATACTTGATACAAATAATATTAAGTTTAAACTTTTTGATGCTCTTAATACATTTTGTAATTCAATGGATTATAGAAAGAATTTTTCATATGTATTAGAAAATCCTTTATATTTAACGCTTGTATCTAATAATGTTTCTTTATTTGAAGTATTATATACCATATCAAAGAATAGTGATTTTAAGAAAGTAAATTTGTATTCTTCTAAAGATCCATATTTAAAAATAGTAAACTGTTATGATATTAACTTAAGTAAAGACAAAAGAGTCGGCTCAGATTTTCATATTAATTCTGATTCAAAACACTTTTTATTAAGCGGCCCTAATGGTGGTGGTAAATCATCTTTTTTAAGAGGACTCTTACAAACTATATTATTTTCACAAGGTTTTGGATATGCTATCGGCGATTCGATTGACTATAGCCCATTTGATTATATATTTTCAGGCTTACATATTCAAGATATTCCAGGTCAAAAATCACTATTTGAAAAGGAAGTATGCTTTGCTCGTGACGTATTATATTATAATAATCCTGCGTATAAGGGTTTAGTATTATTTGATGAAATATTTCACTCTACTAATCCTCCCGATGGAATACGAACTGCAAATGAGTTTTTAAATAAACTGTATACATACGACCATATAGCAAGTATTATTAGTACACATGTATTTGAAATTATTGAAAACTCGCCACAATTTGTAAAGAAAATTTGTGTAAAAGCACACCGAGAAGAAAATGTATTAATCTACGATTACAAACTTTCAGAAGGTATTTGTAAAGAAAGTAGTGTAACAGAAATATGGGCTAAAGTTTATGATTCTGCGGATCAATAATTTTCTATATTTATATTTACTAAAAAGAATGACTTTCCTAAGTGAATCTTTAACTATTGGCTTACTTCTTACACTTGTGTTTGGCGCTTTATTCTTTTATGTCTACTCACGTGTATCCTATGTTGAGAAACGTGTTGGACTTATTGAAAATATTTTAATTGATATCAAAATGAATCAAGAACAGCAACCTATAAATATTCTACCGCATGTTCCTCCGAGTATGACTTTCCGTAATGTTTCTACCGGTTCATCTCAACCAACATATGAATTTGAAATTTTGGAGAAACAACCATCTGACGAAGAGATATACACAAATGTTCTTGAAGAGGCACATAGTAACACTGATCTGAGTAATAGTGAAGTAACTGAGCTGTCTGGCAATGATGTTTCTGGTTATGAGCCTCTAACTGAGACATTAAGTGAATCTCTTCCTAAACTATCGGTTAACTATGAAGCAATGACAAAAGAGGAACTAACTGAAATTGCTAAAAAGAAGGGTATTCGCATTAGTAATAGACCCGGCCGTGAAAAGTTACTTCAACTGATAAAAAGCTCTGAAGATATGAATAATGAAGTTAGTTTATAAATTTCGCACTAGGCACTAGAGACAATGGATAGGAATCAATTTAGAAAAATTACAAATCCAAATCACTATTCAAACTACAAAAATGTAAATGTAGATGCTAAACAATTTTCAATTCCAAATGATTCTGCTCCAGATAATCGTTACGAAGGATGGGTTGCACAAATGTCTGATGGAAGATTGGCAACAGATTATGAAAATCACTGTAGTAAAAATATTCCAGTAGGGCAACAATATCCCACAAAGTCTTGGTTACAAAATAATGGTGAAAAGGTTATTGAATTTTCTCGTAAGAATCAGTTTCCTGTTACAAAAGCTCTAGATTCTAGTGTAGTCCCTCCTCCAGCAGAGCTGTTAACAACTGAAAAATACGAATCCGTTTTAAAACCTACGAACCATCCTCTTGGAATTGGGATTGAACGTGTAAATAATACTACACCAAATCTCTTTGGAACATTTTCTCAGACTACATTTCAAGATAAGCCACAAAACTCTAGAGTAACAAAGCATTTTGAAGGTGGTCGCAATACACCTCGTGGGACTTATAGTAATATTCAAAATGTGTATCACCTAAATAAAAAACAAGAATACTAATTAATGATTGTTATATGCTTCGATATTGGGATTAAAAATCTCGCATGGTGTTCATATAATTCTGACAACAAAAAGATTTTGGGTTGGCAGAATTATGATTTAATTAACGACGGCGATGTTGCTGATATAAAAGAATTATACAAATGTTCTAGTTCATGTAATAAGAATGCTGTGTATACAAATGATGATAAATTCTACTGTACTAAACATAGTATAAAACCTATTTTTAAAGATTTATCTGGTAATATAGTAAAAAAAATGCCAAGTGTTTCTGTATTAAAAGAAATTACAAAACAAACTGGAAAGAAAGAAGAACTTATAATATATATAAAAAAGAATTATTCTTTATTAATTGATAAGAAGAAAGCAGTAAAAAAAGCATTTAATATTGAAGCACTTCATGATTCTATCAGAAAATTTGTAATTGATAATAAAGAATATTTTTCGAAGGCGCAGCATATCGGTTTAGAAAATCAACCAGTCTTAATAAACCCGACAATGAAAACAGTTCAAGTATTATTATACGCAACACTACGTGATATTCTTCAACCTAATCCGCCAAAGATGCATTTAATTCATGCTCTTAAGAAAGTAAAAGATAAAGAATCTGGTGAAGCTGGTTATAAAGACCGTAAGAAAGCATCAATTGAACGAGCAAATGATTTTTTAAAAAAGAATACTCAAGACCCTATTTTGGTAAAAATGTTTGAAAATTCTGTTAAAAAGGCTGATTTATCCGATGCTCTTTCTATGTGTTTAGATTCATCATTTTAACATATCCGGCTTTAATGCAGATGCGGAAATAAGCTATATAAAAAGAAAGGTCACAATTCAAGAAGAATGAGCGTCACACTACGAGACATGGAGAATGAAGTTCGTTCAATGAATATTGGTGGTCTCGGCTCTAGTAATGATATATCTATTTCTAATGATTTAGGAAATGTGATTGAACTGAATGATATTAATGATTCACTTGGTCTGAATATGCTAACAAATATCAAAATGAATTCTGAGCCTTCGAATAATAGATCACCAGGTATTGGATTGTCTGAGGTTGATGTAACTAACTTTGATTCTGGGCCTTCTATTTCAATTAATGATATGAGTATGCCCCCATTCAGTGCCGAGATTAGAAAAGAACCTGCGAATGACTATTCAAATATGCAAACTTCTTCTGCTCCTTCTATTCATCTTGAGCAGCCTACATCTCGTGTGTTAAACGAAAACGAGAAAAAAGAAAAGATGGAATATATTAACAAGCTACAGCGTCTAGAGCAGAAAGGATTCACTGTATCACGCCGTTACACTATGGATAACTCGCTAGATGAGGTACGTGATGAATACAACAGACTTCTAGATGCTCGTAACTTAGAGGCGAGTCTTCGTTTCCAACGCCAGGCTCTCATGGGTATTGTTACTGGTTTAGAATGGGCGAATGGTAAGTTTGACCCTTTTGATCTAAAACTCGATGGATGGAGTGAGTCAGTTCACGAGAATGTAGAGGATTTCGATGATATTTTTGAGGAGCTCTATGACAAGTACAAGGAGCGTGGAAAGATGCCCCCTGAGGCCCGCTTAATGATGACGCTCGCCGGTTCTGGATTTATGTGTCACGTTGGTAATACCTTCTTACGTTCTCGCATGCCAAATGTAGACGATGTGTTACGTAATAATCCTGAGATTGCCCGCCAAGTTGCTGGCGCAGCTGCATCTGCCGCTGGCCCTGGCTTTGGCAACTTCATGAATATGGCGATGAATTCTAGCCGTGGTCAGAGTAGTGCCGCAGTTCCAACACAAGCGTCTCAACAAATGTTTAATGCGCCACCCAATTCTCCTCAGAACATTGCTGCATCAGAAGGACCTAGTCAATCAGTTCGTCGCGAAATGAGAGGCCCTACCGGCGTTGATGATATTCTAAAGACATTTGAGGATGCTCGTAAGAATGATGTATATATGATGCCTGAATCTGTGTCTTCTATGAACCAACCCGCAGTTGCGGCAGCGGTAGAGTTACAGAGTCTACATTCTGAGGATGTAATGTCTCAAGCTTCAACAAGAACAGGACGTGGCGGAGGCCGCCGTCGTCGTGCGCCAGTAGGTAATGAAATTAGCTTGAGTGTTTAAAATCGACCCATCACATTGGAGTATGCCACAGTGATTTGATTTTGTAAATTTTGACCGATTGGTACTTTCACTTCTTCTTCTTTTCTTGTACGCTCCAATTTCTCTGTTAGTCTTTTATGAATATCAGTTTCTTCTGGTGTTAGGCCAGTATAGATGGGCCCAGTTTTTTTATCATCTTTCTTTACTTCTTCAACCTTTTTATCTTCGATAGAAGGTTTGAATAAATATAAGGCACTTGTATCATTGAATAAGTAGCCAACTAATAAAATAAAAACTATAGCCATAAAAGCTGAAGATATAATATTACGAGTACCAATAAAAAATACGACAAAGATTAACAATCGGCGAAACCATGGCTCTTGAAAAAATTTATCCTGCTCCGGAGTTAATCCAGTTGCTAAATGTCTGCCACCTAAATTTAATATTAACATCATTGAACCAATAAAATATGGATTGGAATTTAATGATCCTATTATAGATTCAATTGGATTTTCTGTTACTGTTTGTTGTGTAGGAAATGGAAAAGACATCTAATAAAAAGTTATGTTATATTTCCTTGTAAAGTAAAAGTTGTAAATCCATAAAGTAAAAGAAAAGAGCAAAACCCATCATTATTGATAAACTCTGGCACCAAAGGCTTCCAAACACAAAAACAGTTAATAAGAATAGTCTCCACAGTGGGTAAAAATACAGTACAACCAATTTGTGAGGATAATGTGTATCTATTTTAAAACCTTCTACAACATTCCATCCAAAGAAAAATACTGTAAAAAATAATCTTGCTGCTGATTCAATATCCATCTAATATTTATATCTTTTATGTGCCTGGTGCTATTGTTGTAACATTTTCACTATCTACTTCTGATTCACAGACCCCTAATATAAGCTCATCCCACCATGGGCGACTACAGTTGACAGTTTTCTTTGTTTGATTTTGAAATGCCTCTCTAAAACCGGGAGTAAAACTTATATATAAGACTACAAGTATTGCGAATAGCATAGCATGTATATATGAAACGTATTCACAAATTGCTAAAGCAGTTCCAAATAGTATTACTCTAAGTAAAATGTTGTTACCATAATATTTATATGTATCGGGTATTTGATTTACATAAACAATTGCTGTCATTAATACAATATATAATACAATATGTATTGGGGTCATAAACTTAACATATAAATCAGAAACATGGGTTTTGATTGAAGCGACCATTCTACTTTCAAGGAGAACTTATTGTAATAAGATTTCTCTATTTTTCTCAGGAGCGGCAATGGACTATTGTCTTTTAGAAGATGCCTTTAAAGGCGAAACAATTGGATGTAAAGACAATGTTGGAACTGAAAAAGCCCACAAACATGAAAGAAAGAAGATAAAAAAGAATAGAGATTACTTTAAAAGCGTAGACCCAACTTTCAATCCTCAACCGATTGATGCAAACTGTCCGGCAGTGAAAGAGTATTCGGAAGCCTTTCAAAATATTACAAATACCCCAACACCGACTATTCCTAAAGAACTAGGTCCTAAACTGCCATCATATTTCCTAGATGGAGGCGATGATGACGATACTAATGAGGGATTTACAAGTAGTTTTAGTAAAATTGAAGATACTACAGGATTTGATAAGGCAGGTAATAGCGTCTTACCAACACCGTCAGTAAGTGATACATGGAAACCTCTAACACCGTCGACCGCCAATACAGCATACTTTGATAGTTTGCCTACACCAGGTGGAACATATCCTATATGGAATACTGTTAAGCCTGAGATGAAACCTAGAGAATTAAAGGATGATTTGAAGAAAGATACATCAAGCAACAACGCACTGCAAAAAAAGATTGATGAATTAATGAAACGTTTAGATGAATTAGAAAAACAACATAATTATAAACCAAATAACCAACAAGAGATTCTTGCGTTTGTTGGTACTGGTATCTTTGTTATTTTCTCATTGAGTTTGCTAAAGTGTTAGAGAGTTTTCTTGTTTTACTGCCCCCTTTTGTTCTTTTTAATTTTCTGTACTCATCTGATGTTATTTTCTGGTCTAATATTGGCATATTTTTTCCTCTGTTGTATATACCTCGTTTATATGTTGAACCTTTTGGATTAAAAAATACTTGTTTGCTTCTCCATTCTTTATCAAATATACCTTTTTGAAAGAAACCCTTTTTTTTAAGATGTTGTTCTCCAGTAATCGCTGCTTTTTGTGCAGTAGTTTGTAGGACTTTTGTATGATCTCTGAATTTTCTAAAAACAGATGTTAATTTATCTTGTTGGTCTTGACTCGAAATATATTTTGGGTCAAGAGCATTTAATACCTTTTTTGTTAACTCTTTATTTTCATCAGTCGCCATTATCTAGTAATCCGTAAGTTCTTTTTTAGGATCACTAAATGCTGCTAATTATTCAGGGTTCTTAAGTTCTTCTGTAGAGTCCATAACTGCTTTTAACTGTTCTAATGTTACATCTTTTGCGGCCTCAAGCTTCTCTATTAATGCTAAAGCACTATCATAATCTTTACCAACAAGCTTATCTAATTTTCTTTTTAATTCTGCTACCTTAATTTCCAATAATTTTGCATATTCTTCTGCCGCTTTTTCTGCTTCTTCACTTGACTTAATAACCACACCAGTTGGTGAATCATTTGTTAGACTCCATTCTCTGAAAACTTCAACTATGTTTGAGATATCATCGGGACCAGCACCATATACTTCATATGCTACTAATCCACGAGATTCTGGACCAGGTCCCACAAATTGGCCTATTGTAGCTCTTGATTTTGAATCTTTACCAATAATTGTTGTAATAAATGGAGAAAATGATATAGATTTATTTAGACGTTCAAAATTAACCTCTACAATCAAACCGGGAGCTTTAAAGCCAGCTGGATAACTGCTAATATGTTTAGGTGGAAACATAGGTTTGCCATTAGCGTTCAAATAATTGCGACTTTTCATACTATTTGACAATGCTCCTCTACGTGTTCTCGCATTTCTTGCTAAATTGTTAGCCTTTTTTGTTTTACCTTTTGCCATTCGTGCCGCAGTTGCGCCAACGCCTAGTCCTGCTGCCGCACCTAGGGCAGCGTTTTTTTTGCTAGAAATACCAATTTTGCCATTTTCGTTAGAGCCAGTATTATTATTAGCAGCCGCAGCCGCAGCCTCAGCCGAAGCCTCAGCATCAGCCTCAGCATCAGCCGCAGCCTGAGCTGCAGCCTCAGCATCAGCCGCAGCCTGAGCATCAGCCGCAGCCTGAGCTGCAGCCTCAGCATCAGCCGCAGCATCAGCATCAGCCGCAGCATCAGCCGCAGCCGCTTTTCTAGCATTAGCTGCTGCTTTAGCATTAGCTGCTGCTTGAGCAGCTGCTGCTGCTTGAGCAGCTGCTGATAAATCGAGTGGGGTTTTCTTTGGTTGGTTAGAATTTCTTCTACCTCTTGATGGGTTAGGACCTCCTCTTGATGGTTTAGGACCACCTTTTGATGGGTTAGGACCTCCTCTTGATGGTTTAGGACCTCCTCTTGATGGTTTAGGACCTCCTCTTGATGGTTTAGGACCTCCTCTTGATGGTTTAGGACCTCCTCTTGATGGTTTAGGACCTCCTCTTGATGGTTTAGGACCTTTCTTTGTAGCGCCTCTGCCTGGTTTTGGCATTTACCTATTTAATCCCAAGAAACTTTTTCCTAGCAGCTTTATTAACTTGCTCTTCATCAGTTGCCATCATTTTTATATATGACTCATCTAACTCTACTTTAGCCTCTTTTGGTACACCATTTTCAGTATATTTTATTGTAGATATTACTTTTTTCGGCTCCTCTGTATCAATTTGTATAGATTCAATGCTTGTAATTAATCTAGAATCCCCAATTATTTTATGTTCAGAGTCGGAGTCACCTTTTTTTTCATACTTGCGAAGCGCTCTTTTATATAATGAATCTAATGTAGTTTTCATAGAGCTGCATTCTGCCTTTGTTAATAATGAAACATCATCAAAGCATTTAAAATATGCTAAATTAAATAAGAATTTAGGTATTTCGTCTCCAGGCTCTAAATGTAAATCTTTCACTAATTTTTCTTCACCCATTTTGTATTTACCATTTAACCAATCATCATATATCTTATCAGTTTTGTTATTTACATAAGGTATTCGCATTCTATATTTATTACCTTGTAAATCAATATTAATAGTTTGTATATCTTCATCAATGAGAGATATTACAGCTATATGGTTTTTTAAAGTAAATTTATATTCTGTTATTGGGCGAGGTTCATCTTCACCATCGCTAATATTTATAGGAAGTATATCACTAGGATTACCTCTATATTTCATTGATGGAATATTGTATTCATTAATAACATCAAAATTAGTAGGTTGTAAATCTTCAGGTTTAATAGGTTTAGAAAAATTAACATCCTTTTTAGAAATAAAGATACCATTATCTTTAGGGTGTACAAATACATTAAATGGTTCAACAGCTTGTTCTGTAAATGGTTTATCATTTACAACATAATATGAAGTCTTATTAGTACTCTTTAATTTAGAATATAAATATTTAATTAAAGGTTCATCCTTGAAAGGTGCTAAACTTATAACAAATATATTTTTACGAATAACAAAATTATTTTTTGAATCTATTTCCATAAAGTCATTTGCTATTAAAAACATAAACTGATTAATATACTGTTCTGGACTTTCAAATGGTGGCAATATAACTAATTTTTTTGTTGTTATAGGAATAATTTTAATTTGTACAAGATTTGTTGTATTTCTTGAATTTAAAACACTTATATCTCCTTTTACCCCATAATGAAGTATTTTTTCAGCTTTTATTTTAATATTTTTAATAGCATTCTCTAGCTTTGTAGTAGGGGTAAACCTTTTTAAAAAATCACCATATTGTTTTTTATCCAATATTTCATAATTCTGAACAATTTGTACGTTTGATACAGAATCAGTATTTTGTTGGCCACCTTCTACTACTTTTATTTCACCTATACCATGAGTATTAGTACCTAGCCCTCCCCCGCCTTGTACTGGAAGAATTGGTGCTTCTGCTACTGAATTACTAATGCCGCCAGATAATATACTTTCATCTGCCATCCTGTTATAGGCTTAAACTAATATTTAGAACATTTTTTAGATAAATGGATTACGCTACAGGAGCAGTTACTAGAGATGATGTAGAGTTACATGTATCACCAGACCCTCAAACTCGTAAGCGTAAAATTGTATGTAAGCAAGAATTAATTATTCAAAGTCTACAACAATTTTATTCGACTCGTAGTGATTTAGTAGAAATCCTACAGATTCTTGAAGGAGAATCTATAATGAGTTTGCGCTTAATTGACTGGTTTGTTACAAATTATTCTAAGTATCACAATATATCGTACATTCATAAGAATCAAGACTTCTTTGTTTACATTGATTATAAAAATCAACTTAAGGCGTATAGCAAGAAACTATTTGACCCTTTTTGTCGTCGTGAACGAATTCTTTTTCAATTAACAAATATCCCTGCGTTCATTACAACTGTTGGAAAACTAAACTTTTTCCGTTGGGCAATTGAAAAGGGTGTTATAGATTATATTAAACTAAATCTACCAACAATTGAAAAAGAGATGAATGAATCTGCTCGCGAACTCCAGAAAATCCGTAAAACAGAAGTTAAGCCTAATCTAACTGGAAAGAGGATTACACGACGAAAGGTGATTATTTCTGAGAATGTTTCATCGAAACAAATGCAGAAACATTTTACATCTATTGAGGTAAGTTTCGATTGAATGAAGCCATTCATTTTACTCAAAAAACTTTCTTTTTTCTACTTCAAAAAATCCATCTTTTGAACTTATATTAGAATTACCAGCAGTTGCTATTTCATATCGTAAATAAGTGTCCATTACATCATCATCAATTAATTCTTCAGCAACCCATCTGTTTTCATATTGTCTTCTTAACATCTTTTGAGATTCATTAATACCTCGCGCTGTTCCTTTATCTTCATATACAGCAGAGCGTAATTCACGAACTGCGTTCTTTGGATCACGCACTGGATCATATCTATCAAAATATGGGTTGTATGCTAAATCTGGACCTCCAGCAACAAAAGGCTGACTCTGTTTATAGTCACGAGCATCAGTGCGTGTATTTATAGGTGCCATATCATTATAAACAATATTCTTAATTTTATAGTTTGGCTCGGAGTATCCCTTTTCAATACTAAAACTATTTGGTATAAGTTGATTAGGAGACTTTTGTATTTTAGGATAATTTTGAGTATAATTTGGAGTATCTGATTGCCAATGTTCAAATTGTTTAGCATTTACTGTATCACGCGTCATTGTTTCAATACGTGCGCGAAGTTGAAATTGTTTTGGAGGGATACGAACCTTTCCAGCATAATTAAATGTTGGATCCATCTAAAAGAGTCTTAGTTAATATAAACAGATGTTTTTAATACCTTTTATTTATAAAAAAACAAATTTAATATATCCAATACACTTATTTAATATATTTCTTAATCGTGGAAATTTGTTTTTACAAATGGAGCAAGATGAAATAAAAGACTTTTGTGATACAAATGGTATCTACTATACAAATGTGAAAACTATAGATGACCGTTGTTATATAGAAGTGGATTCTAAAAAAACAACTCTACAAGATTTTTATTCTTATTTTGAGAAATCTGATGTAGAATGTTGGCGTAAATTTATTTTATTAGGAAACTATGATGAAGATTTTCTACATATAAATTCTACAAATCCAGAATTTATTGAGCCGATTCTAAAAGAAATTTTAACTGGCTGCCTTAAGAATTAATCAGTATTATATATATAATAGATGAACAGGAATAAAACCCTAAGAAAACAATATGATTTAAGCGGCTCATCAATATTCAAGGATTATTCATTAAATCAAGGACTTCAAGAACTTCTACAAAAAGAGTCTGAGGTTGCTTTCAAGAAGCCATGGCACCGTCTTGAACGAGGAATGCGTCTTAATCGCCTTCGTCTATTTAGTGATGCAATGAAAGACTCTAAGGGATTACAGGATTCTGAAAATACTGCGCTTCTTCAACTTCTTACAAAATCTCTTGATAAGAAGCAACTGAATTCAAAGAATTCTGTAGTATATGATGTAGAATCTGAGAAAATACTAGAAATTAAAAGTCTAGTTATGCATCAGAAAGCGGATGGGTCATATATATTTCAATTACTTGATAAACCTATCCGTAATACTGTCACAATGCGAAGAAAGACAACTGTACCAGAGCCTATAACAACTGTTATTACAAACGCAGAATAGGTCTAAAAAAATTATGCGTATAATAGTAGTAAAGTTGAATACCAAACATGATGAAATCTTATTCTAATATGTTTAGTATAGTATCTGATTTAGCAAGAATACAAGAAGAATATATTGAATATCCTTCTCACGAAAACAAAATGCTCGCATGGCAAGAAACATACCACAGTTCTTTAAAACAAGTATTAAAAGATTCTGAATTTGACGAGCGAACCATAGATAAAGCAAAGAATGTAGAAAGTTTATTATTTAGCATGTATGATATGTTTCATAAACATTCTTCTGTGAATACAGACAAAAATGATTTAAAATTAAGAGTTAATAAAATATATGCTAGAGACCAAGTGGAACAGCGCACAAGTCAATGGTACGAGGATATGAAGCTTATGCTAACAGCAAGTGAGTTCTCAAAACTCTTTGATAGTGAAAGAGCTCGTGGCAACCTAGTAGTATCTAAAGTGAATCCTGAAAAGCGGGATAGTAATAAAGCGTTACTCACATCATTTATGTCACCGATGGATTGGGGTGTAAGATTTGAGCCTATTGTTAAACAGTATTTGGAGAATACATGGAACTGTAAAATTTATGATTGTGGTCGTTTAAAACATGAAACCCAGAACCGTCTTGGCGCTAGTCCGGATGGGATTATTATAAATGAAGAATCTGATAAATATGGGCGGCTCGTTGAAATTAAATGCCCTTATTCACGAAAGATTGGGGGTACAGTGCCTTTTGATTATTGGGTTCAGATGCAAATTCAATTAGAAGTAACAAATCTATTTGAATGTGAATATGTGGAAGTAGAAATTCTTTCAAAAACTCCCAAAAATATGAACCCGGACTTAAGCGGAAATAGTCTTCAACGAGGATTTGTATATTTAATGGAAAAAGATGGTAACTGTGTCTACGCTTATAGTGAAGAGCAGAGAGATAGTTTTGCTGACTATAGTTTGCTAGAAACGATTGAATACTCAATTGTAAAAGTTCATAATGTTCTTGTAAAACGTGATACAAAATGGTTTGAAGGAACTTTGGAAGCACAAGCAAAGTTTTGGGAAGATGTTGAAAAAGCGCATAATAATGAATTTATAGTTGCTGAGCCAAGATTCAAAAAAGTGAAGCCTTGTTTGATTGTTGAAGAATCTTGAATACTATTAGATGAATATTGAAGAAGAAGGTGGAGGTATGTTTGATAAAATAAAATCAGTTGGATCAAAAATAAAATCAGTTGGATCAAAAATAAAAAAAGCAACTCCCAATCCAGTAACAGGGGTAAAAGCGTTATATGGAAAAGCAAAGGCCGCACGCGCATTGTCACAGGCAATGGGGACAGGGCAAGGTATGTTTAGTAAAGCCTTAAAAGGTAAGAGTAAATATGGCTCAATCTCATCAAATGACTCAACAGGAAAACAACCATTACCAATTCTAAAATTATTAACAATTCTTGTGGCAACTGGAGTATTAGGTGCATTTGCTGCTTTAGCAATAAATAAATCACAGAATTTTAAAGATTCTATCTTAAAATGGGGCATACTTATGCTAGTAATGATTATACCAGTTTTTATAGCCTATATGAAGAAATCTGAAACATTAGGCCTTTTATTAGATACAATTCTAGAATCTGAATTAAATATAATTTGTATATATGCTATTTTAGCTTTTACTAGTTATTCAACATTAGTGAAGAGTCCTTCATTAGATACGTTTCAAAGTATGAACCCGTGGGAAATAGCAAAAATTGTAATTGGTCTTATTATACCATTAGTTATTATAGGATATACTTATTTTAAAGTAAGCCCACTGGATGCAATCGTTATAGGAGTTTTCGCAGTCGCAGCCGCTGTGATTCTCTTATCACCTCAATGGATTAGTTCATAGGCTTTACACTATAAAAAGCAGTAACAAATTCTTGAAAAGGAGCGCTACATGAGTCGGCATCTTTATGGCGATAATTGTTTGTACGTTGCGCATAGTTTCCGACTAGTTCTAACCGTGTTTGAAAACTAGTATCATAGCATGTTTGGGAGTTGAGTCTTTCTCCAGTCTGTTTATCTTTTAATGGTAGAACCCCATCTAGAAGACTATATGATTTATCAACATTTGCCGGCTTTAATGATACAAATGCCTCTTTCACATTAATAGGGTTACGCACAATAATATATTCATTCATAGAAAAAAAATCCATAAAATACACTACGAACAAAAATGTTAAAGATGCTGCTACAAATATTTCTGTATAACGATTAGTTTTCATCTAATAAATCCGGAGAATATAATAGATGAAAACTGTATTACCTTTATTAGCAGAATATTTAGGAACATTTTTACTAGTATTAAGTGTTCTTAGTTTATCAAACCCCATTTTTATAGGTATTATCTTCACGGTTATTCTATTCTTAATTGTACCAGTAAGTGGCGCAGCGATAAATCCTGCGCTATCTTTTGTATTTTACTTACAAGGTAAATTAGGTATGAAAGAGGCTTTACTTTATACATTGGTTCAAATAATTGCTGCTGGTTCTTCTTATTTTGTATATGCATCATTGGTCTAAACATTTTAATATAAATATAAATAAATGGTTACAGTATATTATAAAAATACCCATATTTTTTGTTGTACAAATTATGGATATTTAGATTATACTAAAAATTTTATAGAATACTATAAAAACCTAAAAGCACCATGGATACTCCACGTTTACTGTATGGACAAAAAATCACATGATATTCTTCAACTGTATAAAGAAATTATAGTACATTTTCTACCAATTCCGGGTTTTGAAGATTTTTATGAATGGGGTCAGCCTCAATACAAAACAATATGTTACTACCGCTATAAAATTATTTACCCATTGTTCAAAGCAAAGCGAGTAAATTTTGTTATTCATTTCGATACTGACATTGCGCTGTTAAAAGACCCTGTTGATTTTATGATTGATTACATGGAAAAGAATAAATGTGAACTGGCGGGTCAATGTGATGAAAAGTCATTGGCCTGCTCTAGAACTGATACATGTCCAAATATATGTGGCGGTTGTTTTATTATGCGTAGATGTGATACGACACTAGAATTATGTAAAGAATCTTCTTATAGAAACTATATTGAAAGGTTTCACAGCGACCAGCAATATTTCAATTTAAGACTTACGAAAAAGCATTCATTGCCAGTAAATTTATTCGTTCATACACCAAAAGAAAGTTTATTAAATGAGAATACTTATATTTATCATTTTAATTGGATGATAGGAGATATTAAAAAATCAGTTATGAAAGAAAAGGGATTTTGGTTATTAGATGATGCGTAAAAGAAATAAAATTGATAAATACCTATAGTATTCATGCTCCCATTTTTATATTTTTACTGCGTAAAAATATAAAAATTGATTAAATCTACAACCCATAGGTCTTATACAAAATGGACCAATATTTTAAGGGTCTAACAAACAGAAAAGAAGTTCATGACTTATCAAATTATTTTGAAAAAGAAAAAAAAGAATTAAAAGCATTGTGTTGTACTTATTGTAATACCCCACAAGAAGAAGTTGATTTAGAAGATGAAGTTGTGTGTAAAAGTTGTGGAACACTATATAGACCAAACATTGACAGTTCTGCCGAATATCGTTTCTTTGGAGTAGACGATAGAAGTAGTTTGGATCCATGCCGTGTGGGAGCGCCAATTGATTCCCGTTTCCCCCATTCAACTCTCGGAACAATTATTTTAAATAAGACAGTTGGTGGTAATAAATCAAACCGTATTGCTATGGCACGTGTTCGCAGATTCCATACTTGGAACTTACTGCCTTATAAAGAACGCTCATTACTACAAGTCTTTGAGCAACTGTCATTGACCGCTACGAACAACGGCATTGATATTCGTACAATTGATGTTGCGAAAGCACTATACATTCGTCTTGTAGAACATTGTGATAAGCGAGGAATGTCACGAACAAGTGTAGTTGCGAGTTGTATTTATTCTGCTCTAAAAATGATTGGACAACCCCGCAAACCAAAAGAGATTTCTGAGATTTTCCATTTATCTTCAACACAATTCACAAAATCATTTAAATATTTCCAAGAAGTGTTATCCATGGCAAATCAGCGAGGTCTACTAAACGATGTAGTAATTCCAGCAAATATGTCTTCTACGAAGGCCGCTGATTATGTAAGCCAGCCATTATCAAAACTTCCTATTTCACGAAATGTTGCTATGATTCTAAAGGAAAACGCAATCCGTATTGCAAATGAAGCAGAGCGACTTGAGATTTGTCCAGAGAATATGCCACCATCACTTGCTGCTGGAGTTATTGCTTTTGTATTAACGCATTCAATGCCGGATTCTTCTAATTCCGGTATTAACCTAGAACGTATTGCTTCTGTATGTGATATTAGTGAAGGAACCCTTAATAAATGTCTAAAAAAGTTAGAATCAAACTTTGAAGTTCTTAAACGGGTAATGGTTATGACTAATTCTGTATAGTACTATTAGGATAATATGGGAGCAGATATATCAATGCCATCCTTGTCAAGGATGCCAGATTCAAGAAATATATATGATAAAACACAGCCAACTGTTGATTTAATGAACAGAATTTTAGATTTTATTTTAAGAAATGCTGATATTCGTGATATGATTTCATTAGCAAATCCTGGCGAATGTTCTAAATGGATTGTTATAGCAGAAGAACAACTTAAAACTTTTTTTGATAGAGTAAAAATTCAATCTGAAATAGGAAAAGAACAAATTTTCTATATTAAAAGAATTGATGATTTAACAAAAATGAAAAATAGTAGTAATAAGGTTGGTTGTGAAACACTTGCCTTCTTTTTTGTAAGATTATTCCAAGTTGTAGGCGCACTATCATTAAGTATTATTGATACAAAAATACCTGACAGAGCTGATTATTTAAAATCAAAGACTGAAGAGCCTGTTTATCAGCAAAGAGGCATTCCTTTTTTTAAGAAGCTAGAAGACAAACCTAAATCGTGGTTTGGATTTGGTGGAGAACTAAATCCCGCAGAAACTTCTTCATTATCAATTGAATTACAAATGTTTTCACTTTATTTAACAGCATCTGTAAAAAAAGGTGAGTATTATTTGACAACAATTGCTACATTAAGAGAAAAACCAGTAAATGTCGCAGGATTTATTATACAAATTAGTGATAATAAACTTATAGTTTCATATTCTAGAGGAACTACATCATTAACTTTTGAACTTACTCCTAAAAATGGAAATCAATTAAATATTAATGTACTTATGAGAAATAATAAAGAATATCCATTTAATGAAGATTATAGTTATGCTACTCAATCAAAGGGAGCAATAACAGTATCAATAGATACAAAATTAAAAGATATGGACTTTGCCGACTTTATAACTAGTATAACAAATAAAATAATTTCTTTACCACCATCACAAACAATGAAAACTCTAAAAGAATTCAATTATCTTGAACCAAGTAGAATTAAACCAAGATTTTTGAAAATAAAGGATACAGACTTTGGAATAGAAAGCGCTGGTATATTTGTTTCTGAAAATGATATGCTTAGTGAGTCTCCTAAGTTTCTTTTTGGATTTGCTACAAAAATAAATGGTAAAAATGTAGATGTAGAAGTATCATTTAGTTTATTAATTGTAAAAAAATCTAGTCATACATATTCTGTAGAAATAACGAATTTAAATAACGAAACTGATTCTACAAAATTAAATTTTAAACCAAATTTAAATTATGAAAAATTAGATAAATTACCAGAAGGCGAAGAAATATCAGACAGCTCTGCCCAAAATAAATTCACTATTAAATCTGGATTTGCAGCTTTTAGTTCCGAGCCAACAAATGGTAAAACAACAATACCAAAATGGCTTGAAAATAAGTTTAATATTATTAAAAAGCAAGCATTCAATGTTATAGAATTTGGTTTAGAAGCAAGTAAAAAAGGCTATCAGAATCCTGTAGATAATTCTAAAGTAACAGACTCTAAACTGAAAACAAGTGAATTATGGAGAAATTTATTAAGAGACCCACCTGTAAAAGCATTTTGTACTGCTCGTGCTTTACAACTTCTAGATATAAGTGGCCTTAAAAAAGCGAAACCAACAAATATACAACCACTTATTTTTAATACAACATTTGATTTAGTAAAAGATAAATCTCTGCCTACGCCAAATAACCCTATTATAGATGCGCATGCTTTAAAAGCATTAGTTAGTTTATATGAAGGCGCATCTGATGATAAAAAAGGAGAATCTATTGGAAAATTAATATCAGCGTTTATTCAATCTGAATATAATGGTTCAAAAACACTTGAAGAACTTAAAAAAGTTAATGAAATAAGTGGTAGTCCATCTGGAACTATAACTGATATTAAACAAATTTCTGATTTAAGAAATAAAGCAATCGAATTATTCAATATACAATTCGATCATACAGCAAAGGTAAATAAATTATTAAATAAACTATTTACTATAGATAATTCAATAACATTAAATAATGATATATTGTCAAAAGGTATTCGCGGTATAGAAGAAGTTGCACTAGAAGCTCGTGATTTATTGTCTGATTATTATTCCAATTGTCAGATAAAATATAATGAAGGAGTTAAAATAATACAGAAGCCAATAGTAGCACCAGCACCAAAATAAAAAAATTGGTTTTTTATTTCTAAATAAATAGTTAGCAATATGCCTTCTCGTTGTTCGAAAGATGGATGTAAACGTAAATTACCTCTAACTGCATTCGCATGTAGATGTAATTTAGTATTTTGTGATTCTCATCGGTATCCTGAAGACCATACTTGTTCTTACAAATATTATGAGACTAATAAATTGAGTATGGAAAAAAATCTAAGTAGTATTACTTTTACAAAGAAAGAAACTCTACTTGAAACTATTTAGATAAAGAGCAACAATTGTTGGAGACCACCGTCCATATAATTTTGTCTTAACAGGGTCAAACCAACCAATAGCATCTTTTTCACGATTATCTTTTCTGAGTTTATTCCACGCTTTAGGATGTTCTTTGTACCACATAAATTTTTCTTCTGCATTGGCAAATTCATCTTCATCAATAAATGCTTGGAAAATATGATACTGAAAATATGTATTCTTATTATATTGTGTTTCAGCACTCTGTAGAACCAATCCAGTGTGCTTCATCTTTTGAATATTATGAATCTTTGCTTCTTCTTCCACTTCACGACGGAGATTCTCTTCAAGAACTTTTAAAAGTGGCATAGAAGGGTCTCGGAGCCCATCCTTTCCTTCTGTTTGGCCTTTCGGAGGCTCCCATGTTTTACCATTTGGAGACTCATCTGTATTTTTTACAACAACAAATTTAGTAGGATTTCTATCACCATTTATGTGAATAAAACAGCAAGCTCTCATAAAAACTCTCCAACCTTCTTCAGGATGTTCAACATAGAAATACTTTTTATTAGGACCATAACCTTGTTTTTTAGCCCAAGCAGATACTTCTGAGCCTCGGACTAAACCATTTTGAAATACATTTATAATTCCAGAATTATTTGCCATCTAATTATACTCTCTTTTTTCTACATGTTTTTGATTTCTTTGATTTGTTACAACCACTTTTATAACTGCGTAGCTCTTTACAAAGATTAGAAAACTTTGTTTTGTTTTGTAACTCTAAAGCGTTTTCTAAAGAACAACGAATTTTATATAAATTCTTTAAAGATTCTACTCTAGTATCCCAGGCGCTTGATGATGGCTCATACTTTTTCCATAAAACTCTCCATTCATGAAATGGTAAAACTTCTGGAAGAATACTCCAGAATTGTTTAAAATATATAAGTCTTTCACTCGGCTCCATTTTATTATACATATTACGCAGCAACGCAGTATTTATATTTTCTGAAGTATCAAATGGTTTGCTTCCAAGAGATAACTTTGATGTAGGATGACCTTCCACAATTGAAAATAAAAATTCCCATCCTTCAAAATGTACTTTAGAACAACCTTGATGTAATTTTTCTTCATATAGTTTTTTAACTATCGAAAATGATGGATCATCGGCGCTACATAATCCTTGACTTCGCAGTTTATCATTTACTTTATTATGGATTCTCCATAACCATTTTGTTAACGATTCTTTAGAACTAGCATCAATTGGGTCATTTATTATATATTCACTATAACTCTTTCTACAGAATTTACATGGGAGAATAAATGCTATAACATTAAAAAAATCAATATATTGTTTTTTTAGTTTTTCTTCATAAGAAAATGTTATAGAATGTAATAATTTCCATCCAGATGGCCCCCAATAACGAGTATCCATATCTATTTTGACTCCTTAATTTAAGCGGAGCCAAAGCCTGTTACACTTAATGGTGTTAAATAAGGTCTGACAGGATTTGTATGAGCATTTTCAGCTTTGCACTTTACAACCTTTTCAGGGCATTTAGCACGTGCGCAAGGAGGGCATGCCGGGCATGATACTGGACCAGGGCATTTTATTTCAGGGCATCTTGGTCTAGGGCAAGGGGGGCATTCGCCAGAACTTTTACCACAAGAACTATTGTCAATAATAATAGGGTCTGGTTTTGGTATGCTAGATTTGAGTACATACTGTGATAAATCAACTGCTGGAGGGCATTCAGTCTTTAGCATATACATTGCCATATCGGGGCATACTGGGCAAGGAGGGACTGAAGTTTTTAATACATACTTTGTCATATCAGGCATAGGAGGGCAGTCAGGGCAAGATGCATTACACTTAGGGCATGTTTGGGCTGGAGGCGTTACCATATTACTAGAACTTGTAGATAAGCCTGGTAAAGTCTGAAAGCCTTCTTTCATAGTAGTACTAAGAATATATCCTGTAATAACACTTATTAATATTACAATTGCTAGTTGTGAATTTGATAAACGCATTGTCTCTAATATTTATATTTTTTTTAAGGTCTCCATCCAGACCATGTTAATGGAGGGCATCCACAAGTTTCAGGCAATCCAGTATCCATTGATGTACCTAGGCGTGTACATATCATTTTAGCGTAACCTCTCCAAGAAAAATCATCTGATACATATTCGTCGGGGCGTAAGCAACCAAAATCTTTAGGATTTAAACCCCTCTTTTTGATAGCATCACATATAAAAGCAGACCTTTCTTGCCAATCAAATGGACTTGCATTATTTTTATATGTTGTGTTACTTCTTGTAGGTATTCCTAAATAGTTAGGATCACTTACTACAGGAGCATTATTCCCTAAATATTTGCTTGTTAAATCAGTAAATACATTATTATTATAACCATTACTATATGTTCCCATTACTTGTGAAAATGCGTTATTACTTGTATTGATATCATAAGCACTTAGCATTTGTGAAGTAGCATTCATATTAGGATTTTTTAAATTCTGGCTTATAGCATTAACAAGACTATTTGCTAATCCTTGTTCAGCGGGACTTGCGTAACGAATATTTACATCAAATGACATTCCCTTAAAAAGCATATCAGAATATTGTGAGAACAAATTTTGAGCAAATATAGCACCATCCACATCACCATCAGAATATGCAGGGAATAAGCCGGCCAATGAAGAATCTTTACCAAATAGTTTTGTTACTGGTGAATTTACATTTGAAATAGTTTTCAAGAATTCATTATAAGAATCTTTTGTAATAGGAATATCTGCTTCAGGTCTAGCGCCAGACATAACTTCATTTAAGACGTTTTCAACCTTCTTTTTAATCTTTTGTAATACATTTACACGAGCTAATACAACAGGGTCAGTTGTTCCGCTAGAAGAAAGTCTTGAAATAGATACATTAATCTTATTTATCAAATCACGTAAATCATTTATACCAATGTTATTAGATGTAGCATTTGATGTGTTAGAGCCATAATTAGATGTATTAGAGCCATAATTGGAGCCATAATTAGATGTATTAGAGCCATAATTGGAGCCATAATTAGATGTATTAGAGCCATAATTGGAGCCATAATTAGATGTATTAGAGCCATAATTAGAGCCATAATTAGAATCATAATTAGAATCATAATTAGAATCATAATTAGAATCATAATTAGAATCATAACCATCAGAACCAGAAGAATCTTGGAACCCTTCTACATCGTTTAAATCGTTATAAATGCTACGTCTCCACTTCTTTTGTAAATAAGCCATATTTGCTTGTACTTCATCAACATCTTGTTGTGTAAGTGTGGAATCAATGCCAGGATTACGTTTTAGCACAAGTACTTCATTTCTGAGTTTTGATAAATCACCTCGTGCCGATGAAAGTGGTAATTGAATAGAAGGGTCTGATAAATCTTCTAACCCTTTTGCTTCATTCTCCAAAAACCCTTTTAAAGTAGTTTGAAGATTTAATATTCTTTGGAAATTTGCTTTTTCTAAAGAAGGGTCGCGATAAGGTAGACTATTAAAAGAAGCAATCGCACCGGGAGCAGCGCCTGGTGCTAAAATATATGTCGGTGCATAATTTTCTTGACTGGCTTCAACTAAATTCTTTTGGGCGACTGGTGATTCTGGTATGTGTAATATAGGGTCTTGAAATCCTTCTTTTTCATTTAATTGGAAGAATATAACAATTAATACTAAAATTATAAATAATGCTGTAAAAACACCTACGTTCATCTAACTTTTAGCGTCATAACTATTTTAGTAAAAATTTGATTTAATTCCTTTTATTATCTACATATACAAATGTTAAAATCAAGATATAAATATGATACTATTATTGAGGCAGGCCTTGATGAAGCAGGCCGTGGATGTCTATGGGGACCTTTCTATGCTGCTGCGGTAGTTTGGAAAAACGAGGAATTCTGGACAAATGAAATTCGTGAACTATCAGAACAAATTAAAGATAGTAAAAAGATTTCTGAAAAAAAGAGAAATAAAATTTATGAAGGAATCTTGAAACATGCAGAAAGTTATGCAGTCGGGATTGTTACGTCTGAAGAAATTGATTCTTGGGGTATGACAAAAGCCAACCGTACTGCTTTTGAACGTGCTTTAGCATCTTTACCAAAACAACCTCAGAGAATTCTTATTGATGGATGTTTAGCAATTGAATCTTCATTAGAACAAGTTGTAGAGCCAGAATTGGATAATACATATATTTGTGTAGCCGCTGCATCAATTATAGCAAAAGTATCACGAGATAGAGCGATTGTTGATATGGTTGAGAAAAATACTCAATTAGGTGAAAAATATGATTTAGCAAACAATAAGGGTTATGGTACGCTAAAACATAGAAATGGAATTGTAAAATATGGAAAGCATGAACTTCATAGAAATCTATTTCTGAGAAAACTACTTGGTACTAAATCGAGTAACACACAAGATACTACTTGTGCATTTCTAGAAGAAAACTAATTGCTTACTTGCGACTACGATTCTTACGACTGGCCTTGCGAGTGTTCTTGCGACTGGCTTTGCGACTGGCTTTGCGGGTATTCTTGCGGGAAGGCATTCTGTTAGGACTTGTCTTTTTTGCTGAAACTGGAGGAGACCGGGACTTTCTTTTACGCGATGCGCCACCACCAAGTGTGTATCCAATTGGATTACTTGCAGAAGCACCAAGAGCACTGGGATTAAATGGAGGTGGCGGGATTGTACCAATTGGGCAAGCACCACGTGTATTTCTTGCAGTGGTACAAGGACCGGGATAAGGCATTTGAGCTACATCTGTATATGTTTCTGCCAAACTATACTGAGTAGGTCGTAGACGGTTACCAAGACAATCTCTTAGAGCAGCCATATCATCTGCTGTAGATGTATCACGCATATAACCGTCGCTACCAAAGAATGAAGCCATTGCACTGGCTGAATAATGGGATGCTTCACAGTATCTAAAAGCATCTACTACCTGTTGATCTGTGAATACTGAACTGTACGTACGTGATGTAGGGTTTGTAGAATAACTAGCTTGACCACCTTTTTGTTTTGTTTTATTTCTCATATCTAATATATGTTTTGATTTTTGTTTACCACCAGATATACCTAAAGTACTTTTAACCGCAGATAATGCTTCAATTTCATATGGATCTAAGCCGCGCAATGTCGCTGAGCTAGGAGCTGGCGATGGTCGGGGTGATGGTGATGGACTTGGTGATGGAGATGGTCTTGGTGATGGTGATGGTGATGGTCTTGGTGATGGTGATGGTCTTGGTGATGGTGATGGTGATGGTGATGGACTTGGTGATGGTGATGGTGATGGACTTGGCGATGGTGATGGACTTGGTGATGGTGATGGACTTGGTGATGGTGATGGACTTGGCGATGGTGG
>Ga0214919_10000993_pt1 | contig 47956 bp, 49 predicted proteins | sample LL1503_MetaG_FD_177994 | JGI IMG/M metagenome (GOLD analysis project Ga0214919, IMG submission 177994) | Freshwater microbial communities from Lake Lanier, Atlanta, Georgia, United States - LL-1503 | ecosystem: Environmental > Aquatic > Freshwater > Lake | place: USA: Georgia | collected...
AAGGGTTCAATAAACCGTTTTCGGGTTTCGTGCAGCACAGCAAAATTAACAAACTTGCGACGATCCATAAGATCACCAAGATGAATCAATTCTGTGATTCCGTGTTTCTTTAGATACGGAAAGAATACTGTGTCCACAAAGGTAAAGAAGTGGTGCATGAAGATTGGTGAATCTGATCTAGCACCGAAATGAGTATCACATAGTATAGCAATTTTCATTACATTATTCTTTTCTGTACTATAATCCTACCACAATCTGCGTATAAAGCAAGCTTTATTTTAGAAAAATGTCCAATTTTCTCTCTTTATTTACAGGGGTTTTCTTTTTTAAAATTGCCTTTTTACCTGGTTTAGTGGGTTTTTTAGAGGTTTCTGCCGACCTATCAATTTTAATAATTGGGGTTTTATCCTTTTTCACCCCTTTATTCTCAAAAGTTTCCACATCTTTTAAACTTAACAGCATCATATCCTGTACAAGTGGATCTTCTCTTTCCATTGTTTCTGCATCAAACGGTTCAGGAGACTCTTTTTTCTCCAACCAATTCTTAAACTTGCCTGTTCTATCATTCTCTTGCAATTGCTTGAGTTTAATATACAGTTGCTTTTTCTCTTTTTGAATGCGGCGAAGAAAAGCATAAAAGGTAATCTGAGTAAAAAACGAAAACGGATTCTTGCTTTTTCTTGGATTAAAGTTGGTTGCGTACATGCAGCAGTTTTCAATTGCATCAGAAATCATCTCTTCCTTGAAAGGATAGTTTGTGAAATTAGGTTTCTTAGCCAGATTCAGTGCTATGTCCATAAAGCACTGACCAATATAGTTTCCCATTCCTATTCGGGGTGTTCCTGCTTTATCAGATTCTTTGATTTGCTTTTTGTAGGCAACCAACTCTTTGAAAAACAGTTTGTTGTCGATATAGTGTTCTTTTTTTGCTTTTTCTTTGCTCATAATGTGTTGCTCTTTCTTGGGTTATAAAAATGTTGTGAAAAATCTGAGAATTATGTTGAATCAAGAGTAAATGTGGTCTAAATATCGGTGCCTGGTTTCAAACAACTAGCTTATTAAATAGTATTAGATAGCTAATACGCAGAATTTAATACCCAACCTCATCTTCCGAATCATCCTCTTCGGTATCATCATCGTGTTCTGATTCTTTTTCATTAGTATCATTATACTCTTTATCAAATAAATTACCACTAGAATCTTCATTTATTTTTGTATCATCTCCGCCGTAGAATTGTTTTGTGATATTTTTAAATTCATCACTAATCTTATTCATGTCTGCTTGTAGTTTTGCTTCCGTATAATCCTCAAGTATTTCTGCATCAGGTGTTGCTGTGGTGATAATAGCGTCTATAGGAATAGTGAATATGCTGTCAGAAGAGTAATCCAACCATTCTCTTAAATAGATAGACACCTGCTGTATCTCTTTCTTTTTATTCATAACAGGTATGGTAAGAATCTGCATAGGAGAATCCACAGACAATACGGTAAGTCCTGTGGTGGTATCTGTATTTCTATCAACAATAGTACAGATAATAGTTTCTCCGTTTCTAAACCTAATCAATCGTGGGGTTGGTGGCATCAGCATCGCAGGTCTCCTTTATAGGTAATTTAATCATACGAAAGTTAAATCCTTCTTCGGAATATATCTTCACTCTTTCCACAAAGTGTTTGAGTGTGTGATTCTTTCTATTTTTCCAGCGCATATCATCAGAAATATCATACAGTTTTGCTTTGGTTTTCTTGTCACTCTTTCTAAGTTGTCTGCCAATAGATTGCAATACACGAATCCTACTCTTGGAAGGTGAAGCAAATATAATATTCTTCAAAGATTTAATATTGATTCCTGTGGAGAAAGTTCCGTAAGAAGCAACAATAATTGCATTCTCTTGGGTTTCTGTGATTTGTCGAACACTCTCTCGATACTCTGCTTCGGTTTCACCGTGTACAAAGAACACAGCACGATTCTTTGCCATTGCGGCGATCATTCCGTGCAGTGGTTTACCGTGCTTTTCCACAAACTGAAACAAGACAAGAGTATTGCCTTTGGTTGACACAGCAAGTTTAGTTATAAATTCGTTTCGGTATGGGTTGCCCACAAGATACTCTAACTCTTCCTGATAGGTTGCTTTTTTCATAGCATTGCAGACTGCCGGCGGGTAGTTCAGAATAACACAATCAATTGCTAGTTCAGACAGCAGTTCCTTTTCTTGCAGTTCTTTTGTGGACGCAATCTTACACACAGAACCGAACAGGCCTTCAATACACAAGCGATGCGTTTGTGAGCCGTCAAGAGTTCCTGTAAGAGCAATTCTGTACGGACATTGAGTAAGTTTAGACATGATTGATGTAAGAGATTGTGCCTTGAACAGGTGTGCTTCATCTCCCAATACCACCTCGAATTGATCAAAGTAGGATTTCGGTAGGGTGTATATGGATTGCCATGTGGAAACCACAACCTGACGAGCATCCATTTTCTCCTGACCACCGTAGATTACATGGCAGTTTCGTTCCACATCCCAATCTGAATTGGAAGAGTAGTCTCCAAAGTCGTACTTCATTTGTGATACAAGAGAGATGGTTGGGACTATGATTAGAATTTTCTTGTCTGCGGATATTCTTTCCTGATACCAACGAATAAGAGAGTAGATAATTAATGATTTGCCGCTTGCTGTTGGTGACAGCAAAAGAGCTCGTTGTTTGTTTATAGAAAGAGACACAGCATCAATCTGATGTTGGTGTGGGGTAATAGGTTCACCCTTCGCACGAAGGTCTAACGATTTCATCCAGTCCACAATTTTATCTGTTGGGACTGCTTCAGGAGTCTCTGCCGATTTAGAGTATTTAACGGAGTACCCTCGTTCTTTTGCAAACACCTCAAGGTACTCTATCAGGCCAATATACAGCAACCCATTGAACGGAGAAAACAATCGGATCTTTCCGTCCCAATGTTTTGCTTTATAGGCAGGAGTAAACTTTGCATTAGGTACATCAAAGGTAAAATACTCTTGTATTTCCTTGGCAACAGCAGCTTCGGTTTCTAGTCGAGCGTGTACTGTGTTATGACATAATACAGATATCACTTCCATCCCTATATTTAGGGTGGGAAAAACTACCTGTTTTAAGGTTAGTTCACTCCTTGAGTAAACTTTCGCCACTCAATAGCATTTCGTAACATCCAGTGTCGTTGCATGATTAGTTTAAGAACGGACTCTAAATAATCCACCTTTTCTTGCTGCAATGCAATTTTAGATTCAGATTCAATTAAGTCTAGGTCTGCACCAATATAGAGGGGAACATCCTGACGCATAACTCTAGTTTGAAATGGAGGCCAACCAAATTCTTCTAACTGTTCTTGACTCATCTTGCCAGTATAGTATTCCCATTTTTGACGATTCAACACCTTGTGATTCATCTCTTGCTTGCGTAACACAAGACGCTCATCATGGAATATGTTTAAATACTTGTTGTGTAGTTGTGGGATTTTAGTGGACTCTGTGGCAAGTTCGGTATTGTCAACCACCATATCTTTTTCCACAAGTTCTCGTATTTTTTCTAGATTCATAAAGGTATCATACCACGGATAACCCAAAAGTCAAATTATAAATTTTCCACAACATAGTCAGTAATGGCAAACTTACAGGTTGCTGTCATGGGTTTGTTTTCTGTGTCTGAATAGGCAAACTCAAGACCAGATATTTCCACAGGAAAAATATTTCTAAAGGTAATTTTCTGATACGGCACTTTTTTGTTTGTGTGAAAGATTAAGTACGCCTCATCAAATACTTCAGATATAGGTTTTACACCATCAAAAGTTCTGTATGCAGACGCTTCTCTCATCCACTGAATAATCTCATAATAGTTCATCATATTTTCTGACAGCAGGTATGTAACTGTGAAATTACCCCACTTCGCTGCTGCAGCGGGAGCTCGATACTTAGGCCCAAATATATAATTTGCTTCGATAGCATCACCACCAAGATCAGGTAGTTGTACCCCTTGAACAAAATAAGTGAAGTTAGGGCTTCTGCGAAGAGAAAAGGTATAGTTTTGTGGTATTGCAAGATTTGTGTTCTTGGGTTGACCTTGCAACGCACCTGATGATCTTTTTGGTATTCCCCATCCACTGTTTAAATCATGCATTTGGATACGGCTCCATTTCGTAGTAGGTAAAGCCTAAGGTACAGGTGGCAGTGATATTGGATGCGTCTGTGTCTGCGGAGTTTAATCCAAGACTAGAAATATTTTTAGGAAATATTCCATAGAAACTCATTCGCATTGTGGGAGTTTTTTTGTTGCTCAAGAAAATAATTTGAGCTTCATTACTCATCCAATTCGCAATGTTTGCAACTCCATTAAAATCAGTGAATGCAAGAGTGGTTCTAAACCATTCTTGAAGTTCCTTGTAGTTACTAAGATCCTCGTTCACTAAAAAGTTAAACGACAAATCTCCGTGAACTACTTCTTGTCCAGGTATCTTTACAGCTAATCCTTTTCCTGACTTGATTATTGTTGCATCACAACTCTGGCCAGGAACAGTAATTGCTGTGCAAAAATAAACGGAGTTTGGAATCTTCGGCAACAAAAATTTAAAGTTTGTTGGATTGGTTAGATTTGTATTAACCGGCTGGTTTTGTAGACTACCAGACTTAGGCTTTTCAGGGATTCCGTATTCTTTGCTCATATAGGTATTTAGAAATAAAAAACGGCTCCTTTCAGAGCCGTTTTTCTATTTTAAAATGTAGTGTAAACGATCAGAAGAGATTGTTTACCTTGACAATACGGTAGTACATGTTGCGACGAACCGTGTCATCAATGCTGCTTGCTTGAGTGTTATTAGCATTCAAAACAAACGGATTGTGAATCATGCCGTAACGAGTCTTGAAACCAATCTTTGGTTGGAACGAATTCTCGCCTACTGCACGAACCATTTGCAATGGTACATAAGGGCAATAGAAGAGACCCGCATCGTATGGACTCGAACCCTTGTAACCTACACAGAAGAACTCGTTAGAGGCAGTCTGTGAAGCATAAGGATCAATGTACACACGAAGACGACCGTTAAGAACACCAGCAAAGGTGTTTCCCGTGTCATCAACATTCAAGTTGGTTGAAAGAGCAGGAGCGTAATCCAAGACACCTGCCATGCTGAGAGCAGAAGCAACATCAGCGGAGCAGAGGACAAAGTTGCCCTTACCACGACGAGTTTCTTTTGCAATCATATTGCATTCGCGTTCCATTTGGAACAGCAGACCCTTGAACTTTTCCACACTCCAACGACCGTTGGAATCGACATTCAAGTCAAATACACCAGTGTTCTGAGTTGTACCAGAACGAGCGCCCAACTTGGCAGACACATAGATGCGTCGAACAACCTCACGGTTGATTTCAGCAAGAATTTCGCTTGACAAGATGTTTGCGAGTTCGGTTTCAGCATCGAGACCGTGAATAGCCTTCAAGTCTTGAGCAAGTTCCATCGTGTATTCTGCCTTCAATGCACGAGTTTGTGCAGTGACGGTTTGTTTTTCGATAGAGAATGCCATTTGAGCAAACTGATTGCCTGTACCTTGTGAACCGTTTGGATAACCCAAACCTTCACCTGATGTGGTTGACATAGCAGTTCCAAGGAACGGATCAGATGTACCAAGACCAAAACCTGATGCAGTAAGACCAGTAGTGCCAGCAAGGAACGGATCAGTTTGAACCGAAGTAACGCCACCCGCATCAAACGCACCACCAACGGTGCTGTTTCCAGTTTGTACGCCGGTGAAACCTGTTGCAGCACCACCAGAGAAGCGACTATCTGCTTCTTGGAACAGTGCTTCAGCGCCGTTTTGCGTATTGTAACGACTACGAAGAGCAAAAATCAAGCCTGTTGGGCCGGACATTGGTTGAACTCCGCATACATCGTATGCAATAAGATTTGGCATGGAGCGACGAACAAGTGAGATCAGAATCGGATCCCACTTAGCAACGCCACCACTATCAGGCATAGAACCTGCAAAGTTAGAGGCGGTATCTTCACGCAAAGCCTGTTGCTGATTCTCCAAAAGAATCGTGGTAACAGCCTTACGGTAAGGGTCAGCGATTTCAGCCAATTCTGGATGCTCAAGTACGGGCTTCCATTTTCTTTCAAGTGCTTCATTAATGGTTAATTCCATTGTGTTTTCTCCTGTTAAAGTAGTTGTTAAAGTTTATTTATAAAATGTCTGTTTTCAGTTAGTTTTTCTTTTTGTTCTTACTGAGTCGAGACAGTGCTTGCGAGTAAATCTCCATTGATTCAGAAAGTGTATCTTCTGTTTCGGTTGGTGCTTGTTCAGCACTATCAAGATCATCTTCTGCTGCTTCTTCCGACAAGAAAGACTTGCCTGAGGTAGAAAAATATGATTCTCGAATAGTGCTAATTTTTTCTTGGTAGTCAGCGTTGTCGTTAAAGGAAACGCCTTCAGCGAGTTTAACAAAGCGTTCTTTGTCAGTTTCTGCCAAACCTTCGGATACCGTACCCAAAAGTTGCTTTCGCTCTAATTGACTAACCTTGTTCTTTAATTCAATGGTTTTGTTGAGTTCACCGTTGAGTGATGTGGTAAGTTCCTCTACAGTGTTTGCCATTTCATCAAGAATATCAGTTTTGCCCTCTGGCACACTGATATTGTTGTTAATGAACAGTTGACGCAAACCTTCCATAAATTCTTCTGCAATTTCGGTACGCAGACCCTTTTCCACAACAAGACGATTCTCTTCAATCCATTCCTCGATAACATACGAGAGGTATGAATCAAGTTGCTCGGTCAGTTCAGTTTTGATGCCTTCAACTTGCTCGATAAGATTGGTTTCATATTGCTCTTTAATTTCAGACTCAACGACCTCAAGTCGTTCATTGATTGCGGTTGTGAAAATCAGTTCTGCCTTTGAGCGGAATGTTTCACTAAGCTCTTCGCCGTTAAACATTGCGTCCATATGAACCTTTACATCTTCCACAGTAGATCGCTTCTTGTCCACCAATTGCATCTGCTTTTCTTTGGATTCTGCTGTGCCACCTGCTTTAACAGGTTCTGGAACAACAGCACCACCGTTAACAGACTTGTAAAGACCCTTGTATTTTGGAGATTCTTTTGATGTGGTAACCTTGCTACCCTTCTTCATTTTGTCGGACTTGGAACGAGCGCCAGCAACACTACTTGCTTGCTTCGCTGCGGTATCCTCTTCAATAGAGTCGGTTTCATCGGCAGCATCAGCCTCATCATCAGAGACCTCTGCAACTTCTTCCACTTCATCAGTAGGATCAGTAGTGGTTTCTTCAACAGTTTCTTCTTCAATAATTTCTTCAATTTCGTCGTTCTTAAATGAGTCCATGTGTCTCGCTCCTTGATTTATAAAAGGTTCAATATCTATTTAGTAACTTAAATGTTTCGCAAAAATCTTGCAAATGCCTGTATTTTAACCTCATCTAAATTCTTAGATGATGCTTGTTTTACTTGTTTTTTAATTTCTTCCGCATCTTGCTCTCGCAATCTGCCGTCAGCAAGAACCCATTCCTTGCCTTCCATAATGCCTCGCACAAACGCTTCTGGTGCAGACGGATCTGCAACAATATCAGCAGCGGTAGCGATCTGATAGTCTTTTTTAACATAATTTACACCATTCTTTTCCTCTAGTGATCCGATACCTCGACTGGATACACCTAATTTAGCACCCTCATCAATAAGATTTTTAACAATTTTACCGTATGGAGTATCCATAATCTTGGCGCGACCAATGAAATTTTTCTTTTCCGAGTACAAGTCGGTAATCATATGAGAAACTCGTTCCAAATTAATGGTTGGGCCTTCAGGATGACCCAATTCTCCGAATGCTCTTTTTTGCTTGATAAAAGTATCGTTATACTCTTTGATTTTCTCAGTCATCATACCATGCTCGTAAATTCTGTTGTTACGATTTTTAGTATCGCACTGCAAGAAAACTCCCTCAATAAAGTAGTTTTTCTGGCCAGGCGCAACTTCTTCTACCAGGACTTGTACTTGTTCATTGATATCGCAGAATAATTTCATTGGTTTCTCCGTGTATACTTATTAATGGGTTACAAATGCAGCGACTACCGTTGCGGTTACGCCAGGATTTGTGAAAGTTACCATTCCTGTAGAACCTACCGCCAAATTATTAATTGTAAATCGTTCAAAATCTAATTGACCTGCACCTCTTGGTACAGCAAACGCAGTGTAATTAGTGCTACCATTAAAAATAATAGAGCAACCCTTGCCTGTTACTCCAGAGTCGTATACACCATAAATAACTTTCTTTAGTGCAGCAGAGCTATAGGTTAATCCTGTAACCGCATCAGGCCCTGTGGCAGCACCGAATGCGGTTGGGCCAAGAAAAATAGTCGAGTCTGCACCTGCGCCATCCGAAGTATATTTCACAACAACATGATTTCTAGTCTGAGAAATATAATCAATTCTTGGTGCCATTAGATTTCCTTATTCTTGCAAAATTCTAAAACTGTTTCAAAAGTTTTTTTGGATTCAATCAGCATGAGACGAAAAGAATCTTTGCTAGATTCTGCTAATTTATCGTGGGTATTGATAAATCTTTTAGCAGAGGCAACAGAGAGACGAACAAGAGAACCGTCCATGAGTTCAACATTTCTTGCTTTGTTTTCCGCAACACAATTGGTCACCATCTCCACAATTTTTGCAGAAGTTTTATTATAGGAATCTGAGGATTTGGATGACATATTAACGATTAACCTTTGTAATTTTTCTTGACATAATTAAAGAATTCCTTCTTCTTATCACCCTTTAAATCTGCTGGTGATTTTGCCTTGAATTGCTTCAAGGTTTTTTGAAAGAATGCACGATACTTCTTTTGTTTAGGAGACAATTCTTCCTCATCAATTTCGTATTTGCCGTCCTCACTCATGGAGATTGCATGATCAAGGTCGTCTGTTTCAACCATAGCAGCTTCAGGAATAACCGCACCTTTACCTGAACCGTCATCATACAAACCAGACCACTTATTCTTGGTGGCAGTTTCACCCAACTTTTTGAGTTTTTCTGCTCTCATCTTACGGAAAGATTCTAGTCTGCCAACAGTTTTCTTGTATATGCTTGTTCTGCCGTCAATTTCAACCTTTTCCGCAATGGTGCTATCAGAATCATTTTCTGTTTGCTCCGCGTTAGTTTTTGCTTCGTTGGAAATCATTTCATCCACATAGGTTTTTGTTGTTTTCAATGCCATATCAGGGCCTGCGAAGAGTTCCCATCGCTTGCCGTTTACATAGGCACGAACAGGTTTTGAGAGACCAAGACCTAATTGTTTAATTGTAATCTTGTGACCCTTGTAATTCATTTCCTTGAAAAAATATTCCTTTTCAAAGTTTGGATCAAGAGAGGAATCCTCATCTTTTGCAACAACCTCTTCCTCCTCCACCTCATCACCTAAACCGAATGCAGATTCAATCTCACCCATAACATCATCGTCCAATGGATCAAGAACTTGACCTGCACCAGAATTAGCACCACCACCAGTCTTAGCACCACCAGCGGCGGAAGGAGCAAAAGTTTGTGCTTCTGTTACATCAGCATCAGTAGCATTTTCGTTTTGATTTTGCATCTCTTTTTTAAACAGACTTATTCTCTTGTACAGACGAACAGACAACTCATCATTAATCAATTTCTTGAATCCGATGGCATCTGAATTTTCTAAACTTTCCACAGCATCAGTGATATGATTGTTTTCTTGCATAATTGTTCTCCAGTATTATATTTAGTATTTAGTGATTGTTGTTATCTGAACAGTTCACGGATTACGGCGGCATACCGAACGCTGTATTATCTGGAGCATACATTCCACGATTGCGTTCTTTGGTAATTTGTTGATCCATTTCTTTCATTTGTGCTTCACTTAACCCTAAAACTTGAGTTCTGATCCAAAAATGAGAGTAATACTTGCCAACATAAGGTTGAACAGCACTTAGTTCTTCATACATTCCTTTACGAATTTCCTGATTCTTTAACTCAATGAAATGACTGTCTTTCAGATAATCAAAAAACATACACTCTTTAATTGAATACCAATCATCAGGTTTAATAATATTCTTTAAAAGCAGTTGTTTTCTAAGCAAATCCAAGAAAAGTTCTGAGAATTTTGCTCGCAGACGAACCACAAATTTATTGAATTTCAACTCGTCTCTGTTAATTTCCGCTGCACGACCCAACTGAAATCCTTTGTCTTGTTCCATTCGAGAAACAGGCACATTCAAAGACTTGTACATTCGTTTTTGAAAATACAAAACATCGGTCATTTCTCCAAGATTCTGTGCGCCAGCAAGAGTGGTAATTTCTGTACCCTTGCCACCTTCTCGTCTTGGCAACCAATAGTCCTCAAGCATAGACATGAATTTTTTATCGTCTCGCATTTCGCCTGTGTTGGCGTCATAGACCAATTTATTGCGATACCGATTCATAATATCTTTCACATACTGCTCTGCCTTAGTTTTCGGCAACGAACCAACATCAATATAGAAAATTCTTCGTTCAGGTGCGCGGGAGATACGGTAGATAACTACAGCATCTTCCATCATACGCAACTGATTCAGGGGTTTAATGCACTTATGCAAGAATCCCACAGTGCGACGATACCGAGAGTCAAACAGTCCAGACGAGCAAAACGCAATCGCTTCCTCGTTAATTTTAATGCCTACAGAGTTGCTTCCCGCTCGAGGATTGTCTTTGTTGTACACATAGAAATCACGGTAACCTGTGATAATTTTACTGCCGTCTTTGCGAGTCTCTTTTTCAAATTCACGAATTTTTTGAATATTTAAAGGATCAACATACCGCAATTCTAATATGCCTTTTTCAGGTTTCTTTTCGTCGTTAATAATATGAAAATAAATCTTGCCGTCCACATACCATCGACGAAACACTTCATAACCCTTGGACTCAAAATTCATAAGTCTTAGAATATTTTTAAACTCTTCTTGAATTTTGTCGCGAATGCTAGGCGACACAGCATTTTCGTCTGCTTGAAAAAATAATTTAATAGGCGAACGCTTGCCTTCGGTAACAATTGCTTCGTTAACAATATCATCAATTGCGGTTTCGCAGAGAGGATCCATTGACATCTCTCGGTACTTTGCCACAAGCTCATAATCGTTTCGTGCAGTGCCGTCTAGATCAACATACTGACCGTAGAATCCACCTGCTTCTACTGGAATAGCACCATCGTCTGTTGTAGGAACAACAAACGACTTGATCGCCTTGAACTCTTGTTTTTCTTTCTGTGATTTTTCTAACTTAAAACCGAATAGTTCCATATTTTAGCCACTCCTGTCTTCCTTGTATTTAGGAAGAAATTAAGTGGTCACGCCTTGAAGTTCATGATATTGATAAGATAGATTCACAGTGAAAGTTGAAATATTGCTGTCACCTGCTGTGTCCAAGGTGATTGCACCAAGTTCAGTAGGGAAACAACCAACAAATTTATAGGTACAGATTGGGTTTCCTTCACGAGTAAGTGGAGACACATTCCAATCAGTTAGATAAGAATTTTGGTTGTTTGGGCCTAAGTTACCAGCGTATGAATTGATAAGATTTGACCATTTTTCAAATGCTTTTCTAAGACCGTAACTGCCGTCATTATAGCAGGTCAAGTTCCAACTAGCAAAAGTTCTGTCGCCTGCAAATTTAAAACTTCTACCCATAAATGTTGCTGTTCCTTCTGTCAAAGTGGAAACAGGAACAGCAGCGGCCTTGCACAGGAACTGCATTTGACCTGCTGGATCACCACCACCAATAGCAGCGCCCATGTTGCTGACAGCACCTGCCACAGCACCACCAAATACAGCACCCGCAGCACCTGCAGCTGCATTTAATGCACCTGCACCGCCGCCAGGAAATGAACCTGATACTAGGAAAAGATTGTTGCGAGCGCCACCATTAACAAGTGCTGCTCGGAAAGCGTCAAGTGAAAAATTACTGTAAGCCATTAGGAAATACTCCTTGTATTATGAGTGCGAATTAAAATCAAGCTCCAACCTCTTCAAACGAAACACCGCTCTTTGTAGCGATAAAGTTCAGTTGAATATAGTTAATGCTTCGGTTTGGTTTAATATAGATGTCTGCAACAAAGCGATTAGAATCAACCACCTGTGAGGTGTTGTTTGCTTCACTACACACAACCTTGAAGTCAATAATGCCTCGTCGTGCTTGCACATCTCTCAAGAACGGTTCTACCATTGACTTGAATTGAGCGCGAGTAAACGAATCATTGAATTCAAAGAGTGAGTATTTTGCAGCAACTGCAATAGATTTTTCTAAAACAATAAAGAGACGACGAACATTGATACGATCAAATGCTGAAGGTTTAGTTTGTGCAGTTTTATCACCGTACAACACAGTGCCTTCGCCAGGGAAAGTTACCACAGGATTAATGCCCTTTGGATAAATTTCATCTCGTTGGGTCTTGGTTGGATTGAATGCTAGTTTAATAACATTGCGAATCTGACCACGATTAAATCCAGCAGGCGACCACCAAGGATCATTTGTCACATCGGTTCGCGCACACAAGCCTGCAATATCTCCGTTAAGAGGTACCCAACGATTTGTGTCATTGTACGGATCGTACATCATCTTCCATCCACTATCAATAAACGCATAGTTGTTGTTTCCAACAGCGTCTCTAATTGTAGTGCAAGCTAATAGTTTGTCTGCTGGTGAATTAGTGGGAGTGTAATTTGGTGTAGAAACAAAGGCAACACAATCCATTCTTGCTTTTGCGATATTTGCAACATTTGCCGCATTTGTGCCACTAAGTGGGCCACACAAAAGAAGGTTCATATCAACCGTATCAGGATCAGAAAACTTGTTGTAACCTAAAACTGATGTTGGGCTTGTCATGTTTTCAACACTACCGTAATTTCCTGTACCACCACCAAAGCTACCACTAAGAACTCCACCAGATACATATGTTCCTGCGGAAATATTAAAATTCCAATTATAAGCCGCAGCAGGATCGTTTGCGGTAGTGTTGCTTGTCAGTAAACCTTGAGTAAAAGTAGTAACAGTAGGAGCATCAGCATCAAGTGCTGCGATATATTTTGAAGAAGAGTTTAATTTTGTCTTGTAATACAGTGAAGATCCGTCAGGAGAAACTGCTCCTGGAATAACAGAAAGACCTTCGTATTTTTCAAGAACAGTGCCTGTTGCACCAGAAAATTTACCCTCTTCGTCGATAATTACCATATGAAATTCATCTTGTCCTGCAATTCCCTTTGACGAGGCGTACAAAGAAGTGCTTGGGATACCACCAAATTCGCCTTTATATTTCCATCCGTAATAACGAGCTCCGTCAGTTAGTGTGTCACCTCCGGCGGTGGCACCACCACAAAGTTCAATACGCAAAGAATTTCCTAATGTTCCAGGATATCTAGCAACCCATTCTCCGTAACTACCAGAATCCAAAAGATCGGCATCGGCAGGATCATTCAGTAGTGTTTTGGAAGAGCTTGGTGATGCATTCTTTGCATCAGCGTGAACTGTGCGTACAATTCGCAAATTATTGCCGTAACCCAAATAGTTGGCAGCGGTAAACCACCATTGGTAATTTTCAGATCGAGGCAGACCAAATTCTGCAATCAATTCCTGTACAGAACCAACAACAGTAATTTTTTCCGCAGGGCCCCATTCAAAAAGACCAGCCATACCTGCGTTTGTAACAGCAACGGTAGGGACAATCGTGGTTAAATCTCGTTCGGTAACGACTACGCCAGGACTAAGTTGAAATGCCATGTGTATCTCCTTTGATTCAGTAATGGTCTAATAAGTTTGCTCGGATATATTTATAGATTTTAGTATTTTGCATGGTATCGGTCACCAACCCCACCCATTGTCAGTATCACGATCTTCCCTGTTTTTTTGCCTTGGAGTTTCGCGAGACAACTCTATGGAATCGGCATCCGAGTCGGATTCTGAACTTAAAAACCCGAAAGGAGTCATATCCTCCTCTATCTTTTTTAATTTTTCAGAGATAAGTTTGCGGCGCAGGTCGGAATTTACTAGATCTTTGTAGTACGGTTGGGTGGTTAACCAGCCGTATAAGACAAGAGTGGAGACAAGATCGTCATTATACCCTTCACTTGCTGCCCATGAGGTTTTGGATTGAATATAGGTGGACAGTTCCGAGACAATATTAAAATCATTCAGTACGATTTTGTCGTTCTCTACAAGTTCCTTTACCATAAGACAACCAGTTTTCTTGATCTGATTTGACATTCGTATACCGTATTGCGCTCGTCCTCCTCCACCACCTGTGGAAATCTTCTGACCCTTTTTACCACGCACCGAGGCAATTATAATATTTTCGTACTCAATATCATCATGGATAATATCCGCAACCTGCTGTCCTGAATCATTAATTTCAATTAAAATTTGTGCTTCATTGTATCGGTTTGCAATGCTGCATATAATATTTGGCAACATGATTAAGGGCATGGTGTTGCTACGAAAACAAGCAACCACTCTATTTGGAACTTGAGTGGCGTCAATAACAGTAAGAGCATGATAGTCCAATCCAAGAGCTCGAGAAGTGTCCACACACATAATATAAATTCCTTCAGGTTTCACATCTTCGTATACAGACAGGCCTTCTGCCGTTTGAAATTTAGGAGTTTCGTATACAAGAGTGGACAGTTTGTTGGTTCGTATAAGAGTATCTTCTGATCCCAAGAACTCACACTCATACTCCGCAGACCACAACCTGTCAGAACCTAACGCCTTCTTTGTAGTTTCTTTCCACGCATCATCTCGGCCAGGCACTTCCCACCATTTCACCTCGACCGCTTTGTAGGGGTTTCTTCCTGCAAGAGCATCCTTCCATATCTTGTAATACATATTCATTCCCTTTGGGGTGCTTACAATAATCACCTTGGAAGTGTGTCCTGATGATATGGTCGGATACACAGAGGCGAAAAATTCTTCAGCAATATTATTAGGAACAAAGGCAAATTCATCAAGCACAATGCAATTAAATGAATCTCCACGAACAGCGGTTGCAGAGGTGGATGATGCAATAATTTTTGCACCGTTCTCAAATTTAATGCTTGTTTTATTCCACTCAACCACTCCCTGCTTAAGCCATATAGGCAAGCGTTCATACGCCAACTTGATACGGTCTAGAATTTCTGTTGCGGTTTTCTGCTTGTTTGCAAGAATTGCCACTTTATAGTCAGAGGTGAATTGACAGGCATGAAGCACACTACCTGTAACACACGAAGTCTTGCCTGTTTGTCGAGGAAATTTTGAAATAATAAATCTGTTATCTCGAATCGTTTTTACAAATCGCTCTTGAAAGTCGTAGAGTTTAAATAGAATCGGCCCTTTATCAAGGGATCGAATATAGAAATACTTGTTAAGAAAATACACAACATCCTCGGAGCAACGAACATACTCCTCTAGTTGAGGCTTGGTGTAGTTAATCTTTACATTTGGGCCTTTCAGCAAGGCATTACCAAGATAGGTTATTCCTTGTTTACGGGTCATCTACTACCTCTACATCAATGGCAGTTTCCAACTGTTTTCGTGCTTTCAGAAAGTTGGACAACTCTGTGGTATTGCCTACAAAAATATTGTTGTTGGTTGTGATTTGCTTTCCGATATCCTCTTTCACAAGCTCTTTCATCTGCTTGTGTAGGTTCATAAGTTTATTGTTTGCCTCAAGAGTCGCCTGTATAAGTTGCGCTGCTACTTCATACGCTCTTGCGTTTTGAGTTTCCGCAGCAACCTCAAGTACACCTTCAATTGCAGACTCGGACTGTATAATGACACGCTTAAGATTTTCACGCACCTCAACATAATCCTTTTGGTGATCTTCTGACACTGTCTTTTTTGGGAGTTTAACAGGGGAATCTGCGGATGGATCAACAACAGGTTCAGGTATGCCTAAAACCTTATTAATTCCAATGTCTACCCTGCTTTTTTTCTGTTCCATAGTGTATTCCTCATGTTAATTATGTAAAATCTGTTAGTGTTGTTACAGTTTGTCCTGTTTTGCCAGGAGAGTAACCACCAGCAGTGACTCCTGCAACTACCGTGGTGTTCATGGATACTGCCGTCATTCCACTGTTTAAATCAAAGAAATTAATATCAGTCTCTGTAATGACAGGTTGCGTCTTGAATGGCCCGTACAAGTACACCTTGGCAGTAAAGGTAAAAGTCATATAGGTTAATTTTCTCATATCATAGTTGCCGTATGAGCCGTCCTCACCATCACCCATTGTGCAAGTTTTAATGACAAAAGGAATATCAACCGCAGGATCCATGTCATTCATTTTTATTGTAACAGTATATTCAGGCTGAAAATACGGCAAGATTTGCTCCATGATTTGCAAGGCATCCTCTGTATTCTTCGTAACAACACCCAATGTAAAATCAATATTGTAGGGAACGCGTTCGTATCGAGTGGTAAGACTTGTTGCGTTTTTATAACGAATAGTTTGATTAAGTGTGTTTAGTTTTCGGGTAGGATCGTACACAACCGATTGCATTTCAAACGAAATTCTAGGAATATAATTTTCAATCTTGACCTGAGTCTGATTAAAGTCTGTTCCTATTCTTTGCAATCGACGCAAAAACTTTTGTTGCGGGCCGTAACCGATTGGCACTTTCATGCGCTCAATCTCGGCACCAGCGTCATCGTAACGAGCAATATATATCTTGTTGAAAAGAGTGCCAAAGGCAACAACAATTTTTCTGATACTTTGATGGTAGAAGTATTCAAGCATGATTACGGATTTCCAAACGGATGCGATTCACTAAAGTCCAAGTAATCATCACCTTCATCCTGTATAGTCTTGTTACTCTCTCCAATTAAATCACCAAATTTATCATCATTTCCTGTTACACTTGCCCACACACTATTATCACTCTTGGTCACATATAAGGTCTGTCCTGTGAGGCCTTGTAGTTTCCAGTTTCCAAAGATGTCCGTAACAACAAGAGTAGACGGACTACCTGTTTCATACTGAGTAACTGTAGCCCTTGCATCCGCGCCCGTAAGCGCACCGCTTGTTTGTCCTGATGAGTATTGATATACTGTATCGCCTGATCCAAAAGTTCCTGATCCATATACTGCTCCTAAAGAAAGGATCATGCTGTAACCGGCTTCTTCCTCCACAACATCTATTTCTGGAATGCCAGTATCCATTTTTTCCTCGCTGTATTGGAACAGTTCACATGTTAATTGAAATGACACTAATTTTCCTAATTGATAAAAAGGATTTTCATGCTCAACAAACTTAATTTCAAATAACCCACGATTCAATGGATGGTAGAGTAAATCGCCTTCCATTGGTCGTTTTTGACCAGTTTCTCTTTCAAATCTTTTTCGAGAAACAGTAAACTTCACACTGTCCCGAATCTCAAAACCAAATTTAGTAAAAGTATCCCCACCTTCAAATGCTGTAGTAGTATCCATATACATCTCAATCATCTTAAACGATCCAAACCTAGAGTAGGCTGCTTCACCAAAGAAGTCATCCTTATTTAGCATTGTTCTAGGAATATAGAACATTTCCGAACCGTGTATCTTAATTGTCTCTATAGTAAGTTCTTCAATCAGATTTTGCTCTGGAGAATTTTTAAATTTATTAAAGTAAGGATTCAGTGCCACAATTTACCCCACCATAAAATCGGTTGGAAGTTCATATTTCGCAATAATCTCTTTTTCAATATCGGTTATTTCGGTGTTTGCATCTGTTGCAATTTTTTCACCGTTAAAAGTAATGTCTCCTGGCAATTTAATACCAGAGTATTTTGAAAGGTTAGTACCCCATTGCTTTTTGATTAATGCAGTCAGGTATCTTTTTAGCATTCTGTCGTCATACACTTCCGAATGAATTCTAGGATCTAAAATTCGGTATGCTTCAATGATAAACATTTGTCCTGGTCTTACAATTTTCCAATCCATTTCAATGAACAATTTATTGGTAACTCTACTGAATGATACAATTTTTTCAGGAGACAAGAATTGACGAAGCAAACTGAGATACTGCTGAGTTAAATCGTACTGTACAAGATCAATAGTTCCAAAAGTGTAAAGGTCATTTAAGGCATACTGATAACGAACATCAAACATATCAATGGTTTGCTGAGTGATATGGAAAATCTTAACAACACTTGTGATAAGGTCTTGAATCAGAACATCCGCACCTGTTTCTTCGGAAGAAAAGGTAGTATCGGCAGTTCGGAATCCAAGGTTATCTGCCTTGATCATAATGTATCGGTTTTGTATATCCTGTTCTTGAATAGTGTATCGAAGATAAACCTTTTCCACACCATCAAAATGATATTCACTAAAGAACCGAATAGCATCATCCACTCGGTCAGATACTTGCTCGTCGTCAACATTGATTTCTATAACTGGCGCTCCTAATGATCGCAAGCAGTAATTTATTAATTTTTCTCTAGTATTGACTGATGGCATATAGCATCCTCCTATTCTATTTATTCATTATTTTATTCGTGTTTTTGCGCCCAAAAAAAGCAAGACAACGAATTGCCTTGCTTTTATGGCGTTTAGATTTAACTTAGACGAATGCGGGTTGGTTCATCAAGGCATCGGTGGCAAGCTTTAAATTTGTTTCAATTCTTTCCTTTTGATCGGGTGGGAATTGGTTTTGTTGAAGTAATTGCATAGATGCACCTCTAGATTCAGCATAATGCTCTGTCCAAAAAGCAGCGATAGAGAACTCGTCAAGAACACACCACTTGTAAACATCCTCGGTCACGAATAGCGCACCTTCAGGATATCGTATCTTTACTGCTTGCTTGGCAAACCTGTATGCTTGATCGAATCTGCTGGTTAAACGACAAATTCTAGACGCCGCCCAAAGACTTTCCGCACGCCACGGAGCAACCTGATAACTTTGAAAGTAGCAAGCAACAACATCGTCCACAGGGTGCTTTAGAATTTCACGGATTCTGCCCGCCTGAAAGAGTGAGTAAAACACTTCCTCCGGCCATCCACCCATTTGCGCTCGTTTAAGGTATGCTTCAAGGGACTTTTCCCATTGTTGAGAATCTCGGTAGGACTGTGCAAGATAGAAATGGTATCGTTCAAGGTCTTTTGGATCAATCTTACCCTTGAGAGCAGTTTCAAACATCTCGGCATCCTTGAAATACTTCTTAGGATCAGAGCATCGGTTACCGTCTTGAATAGGAGTATTAATGAAACCCTTTGCAAAATCTTTGGTTTCCATTGTGTCATGGCAATCCAAATACTCGTGCAACACTCCACGATAGTAGAAATTCTTTTTGTTGGAAGTAAGTTGTGGACGGTGGTAACGAGTTCCACCAAACAGTGCATTAATATTGTACAAATCACAGGTCAGTTCTTCCTTGAATTTCGTGGGATCAAAGCCTGCATCATACACCAATACCTCGTCAGAGTCGATCATCAGGGAATAGTCTCCTACAGGTCGTGCCAACTCCATTGCTTCGCTGCGATTGTGTCCAAAGTTCAACCACTTGCGTTCATGAAGTTCTCCTTCAATACCCACATTGGTAAAAAACTTCTTGATCTTTTCTTGAGTTCCGTCGGTAGATCCAGTATCCACAATTACCCAACTATCAATAAGAGGTAAAACGGATGCAAGACATCGTTCGATAACGCGAGATTCGTCTTTCACAATCATGCACAGTGTGATTTTTTTAGTTTCTGCCACAGTAGTATTCTCCATTATTAATGAGGTTTTTTAAACTTTTCTTTGTCAGTATCCCAATCATTATCAGTATCTTCGTTGTATATAGAGTCCATAATCTCTTGAGGTTTTGGTCTTTTTCTATTTTTTTTATTTTCTGCTTTTTGGTTACGACGAGCAGTCTTATCTAAGAAGTCCCAACTACCAGAATTATCCTGATTGCTCATGTTCAGTTTCCACTATGTGAAGCAAGAGTAAGATTGGCAATTCCTGGAAACGCCTTGTTTGCTAGTTCTTTTGAAACTTCTGGAATAGACTGTTTAACAATATTCTCCAACACCTTTGCTTCTTTTGGACTCAATGCTTCAAGCATCTGAGTCAGCAACACAACTTTTCTTTTAGGGTCGATAGGTGACTCTTGATAAAACATATAGAGTCGTCTGTACTCTGAAAACAGTGTGGTATAGGCCAATCCTTCTGGCGAGTCGTCCACATTATATTTTGGAATAGTATTCGTAAAGAATTTAATCTTTGGTGAGTATGCAACATGCAAGCACTCAATTAAAGCAGGAGAATAATTATCCTTTAGAATTTGAATCTTTTCAGATTCTGTTTTCGCCGCAGCGACACGCTCAAATACTTCATTTACGAATGGTGTAATCATTGTATGGTTTCCTTATGCTAGTATTTAGTCAACATTTCAGTGCTATAAAACAATAAATATTAAAGTTTCCGAATTCATTCTACCTGTAACAGGCTTTTGCGTGGTTTTTAGTGTGTCTAATGAATTTTTAATTGCTCTGATGCCACCTGCTTTTTTCAAACCTTCAAGGAAAAGTTTTGGGTTTCTTACTATTTTACAGAAACTAGTCTTGTCATCATAATTCAAGAATGTTGTTCCCTTGATATCCAACCCATCAGCATTGGTTGCCTCTAAAAGGGATACTGTTTTGGTTTTTGAATTGTATAGTACAACTCGCTCTGCACCCACCGCTTTGGATGGATGCACAGACAAGATTCCTAAATTCGTATCTTCTTTTTTCCATGATACTTTTTTAACAATATCAATTGCAGATTTTCTTCGTTTTGATTTTTTACGAACCACTGTACTTTTGGTTGCTGATAGTGTTGCAATAAGAGTGTTCAACCAATTCATTAGTGTTACCAAATTCTTTTTACTGTATCCTGCATACCCTTCCACCAACTGCTCATCACAATTTTTATCTAAAACACACTTTACCTCGTCTAGGTATTTTTGAAACCATTCGGCAATCGCTCGAGCAAGCATAGGCTTGACTCCTTTGGTTTTAATATACTCCTCTGGTGTGAAAGAAATGGCCTGTCCTCTTATAATGGTATCATACGCACCCTCAAGGTCACCAATCATGTCTCGAATTTGCTCTTTGGTATTTTCTCGTACAGAAGGAACTGGCGTTGCTGTGGGGTCAACTTCCGTCATTTGCGAACCCTTTACTACAAGGTAGTCTATTGCCGATTTCAAGTCCTCGATCTGTTTGGGTAGTAATGGCGCACCTAACATATCCAAACGCGCCAGAACCCCTGTATTGATTCCTACTGGCAAGGATTTCAACTCATCAGGAACAAGGGATACCTTATGAAGTCGTCGCACCGCTCCAATTTTTAATTTTGTAAACTTGTGTTCTAGCATCCACCCCAACACCCATTCCTTGTGTTGACTAGGATCAGTCATATGATGATACCATTGTATAGACTTGCACCACTGTGATTGCACTGCGGGATCTTGCGAATCCTTTGGCAGATGATCCCATGCAGGCTCGGTTCCCCAACTATTGCTGTTTGTGTATTTTGCCATAAGAAGAGTATAGTGTTATTTTTTATATAGTCAAGACTTGACAATACATTTTTTGTGTGTATACTTGGTGGAGATGAAAAAGAGTGATCGTCACTCCGCACATCTGTTACAGAATATAGATACTATAGGAAAATATGTCAAATTTAAAATATGCCAAAATTGGCAACAAGGTGTGGATTGATTCGTTAAACAAGTATGGAATTATTCGTTATATTGATTGGGATGCACGATACGGTTCTCAATATTTGATTGCGGTGAATGAACCAGAAACAATTGAGGATACTCACCCATATGAAAATATGTGGATTAAAAGCAAGAATTTAACCCTGTTCGCAAACACAACTGCTATACGAAAGTAAACCCATGATTGATCCAACAGAAGATAATTTATTTAATTCTAGTAGTGACAATGATATGTACGACCCGATGGGAGATAATGGTAGTTACTCTGACGAGTTGAATCAGTTTTCTGATGATGAAAATTTGTATGATTCGGAAACTGATACAGGCGCAGACACTTCATCCAACGAGTCAAGTGACGGCCATCCGTAATGGCACTATACGAATATCAGTGTAGTTCGTGCAATCACCTTTGGGACGATTTTTACACTATTGCCAATCGCAACAGACCAACCAAAAAACCGTGTCCAAAGTGCGGCAAGAAAACAGTAACTAAATTAGCAGCATCTAACACCAAGGTTATAGATTCGGTTCGTTTAGGTCTTACTCGGCCGGACAACGGTTTCAAAGAAATTATTGCCAAGGTTAAAAAAGGTCATCCAACAGCACCTATTAGGGATTATTAAAATGAGTGAAAAACTAAAAACAGCAGAACTAGAAGGTATGGGAAGATTCTACCAGTCCCTGACTACAGGTCATTGGTATCCGTCTGTTACCACGATTACAGGATTTGCAAAGAAGGAATTTTGGGCGAAGTGGCGTGCAGATCCAAAAAACATGAAATCAAGTCAGGATGCAATGCGTAGAGGTACAGATATGCATACACTCATTGAGAATCATATTGACGGCAAACCTGCAACAAGTTCCTGTGTAAAAACACAAACCTTGTTTGAGCAGATGATTCCTAATATCAGCAAAATCAACAAGGTGATTGCACAAGAAACTCAACTGTGTTCTGACAGTTTGCGTATGGCAGGTCGTTTTGATTGTATTGGAGAGTACGAGGGAGTTCTCTCTGTTATCGACTTCAAGTCAGCAAAATCTTTCAGAAAAACAGATTGGATTACGAATTACTTTGAGCAAACCGCTGCATACTCGTATATGTGGTTGGAAACGACAGGAGTTCGTATCCCGCAGGTTGTTATTTTAATCTCTGCGGAGGACGGTAGCACACAGGAGTTCAAGAAAAATCCTGATGACTATAAAACAAAACTAGGCGACTCTATCAAGAACTACTGGTCACATAATAACTTTAAAGAACTACAGGAGAAAATCAATGAAATGGTTCAGCAGACTATTTAACACAAAGAATGTAAACAACGATCCGATTGACCCACAGTTTCCCGAACCTGTGGACACAGAAGGAAAGCATGTTATTCGCATCATGGTGCAAGACAAAGAAGTTGTTCTTGTTTTCACCGACGAAGAATTTGCAAATGGTTTAAAAAGAGGTCAGACATTGACGCAGATTGCGTGTGAGGAATAATTATGGGTTCAATTATAAACCTTAAAAACGATTTCTGCCGACAAATAGAAGAACTGTACCACAGCAGAAAAGACACCACATATGCAGAAGTGATTGTGGATCTTTGCTCGAAATTAGGCATAGAACCTGAAACTTCGGTGAAACTTATAAGCAAACCTATCCGTGAAAGATTAAAAATTGAAGGACAGCGAATGAATATCTTAAAGAAAGATTCATCCCTACCATTATGAGTCATTGCAATCCTTTTGAAGCATACCGAATGTATGTTTCACTCAAGGCACATTTTAATAGTAAGAAGTTTGATTACAAGCACGGAAAGTTAAATCTTACTGTTCGTAATTTTGAAACTAGAAAAGACAGATATTTTTTTGAAAAGTTGTGCAAGAAATATCATGAAGAAGATTTGTTGGAATTTATGGTTTCCCAATATGTGGGTGGTGGTGCTTTATGGATTGGTAATATGCTTTCGGAAGAAGCACATGCAGTTCATATACAACGCATGAAAAGAGTACAGTCATTGACTTATACTGCTAGTGCGGAAATTAAAAAATTATGGGAAGCATCAGGAGAAAATCTTGAAAAGTTTTCAAAAATGTTTGACCAATCAGAAGCAGGGGTATATGCTCCAATATTCTCTTCGTTGTTGCAGAAAAAAATATGTCCTGAAACATTTTTAATATTAGATAACCTATTAGGTTTTACAAAAAGATGGACTATTGCAACAGACGGCGATCCTGTATGGGAAGAAGTAGGCAGACCGTTACAAAAATACAATGTGTTTTTAAAAATTGAAAACAGAGCAGACGAGTTTAAAAAAATAATTCAAGAAATTATCAAGTAACGCTTGATTTTTCCGATTCACTTGATATACTGATACTATACATCGTACACTAAGTACACAACAGAAAGGACACTATATGGCTGGATTTTCAGATATGAAGAACATGAGCAAGAACTCGGTTGAGAAATTGTCTCGTGAGATGGATAAGATTACTAAAACTACAGAGTCGTTTAAGGATGATCGTTTTTGGGTAGCAGAACGAGGCAAGGATGGAAACGGTTTTGCCGTTTTGCGTTTCTTGCCAGCACCAGAAGGCGAAGATGTTCCGTGGGTTCGTTTGTTTAATCACGGTTTTCAAGGTAAGGGTGGTGGCTGGTTTATTGAAAACTGTCCAACAACTCTTGGCAAGAAGTGTCCTGTATGTGAGGCAAATTCCGAACTGTGGAATAGTGGTGTGGAATCTGACAAGGAAGTTGCTCGTCAACGAAAGCGAAAATTGTCCTATATCAGTAACATTTTGGTGGTAAGTGATCCAAACAATCGTGAAAACGAAGGTAAGGTTTTCTTGTACCGTTACGGCAAGAAGATTTTTGATAAGATTAGTGATTGCATGGAGCCAAAGTTTCCTGGCGATGAACCAGTAAATCCGTTTGACTTTTGGAGTGGCAAGAATTTCAAGTTAAAGATTCAAACTGTTGCAGGTTACGCAAACTATGACAAAAGTGAGTTCGATGGCAAGAGTGCTGTATGCGGTGGAGACGATTCTAAACTTGAAGTGATGTGGAAGAGCTTGAATAAGTTGAGTGAACTTGTTTCACCTGATAAGTTCAAGGCGTATGAAGAACTTGTTGAGAAGTTTGAAACTACACTTACTGCTTCAGCAAAATCTGGCGCTCGTCGTGCAGAGGAAACTGTTGTAACCAAGGAAAGTTTCTCTGATAAGTTCAAGAAACCTGCTGCTCCTGCTGCGCCTGCAAAGGCATCATCGGATGATGATAGTGAGGATACATTGTCTTATTTCCGCAAGTTAGCGGAAGAGGATTAATTATCCTGGAGGTCTAAAACCAACCTGAACTGCGTTTCTCGTACTCTCGTTGTTTGTAGACAATACCATTGGAATCATTGTTGTACCACCACCACCCCCACCAGATGCGGGTGGTGTTGTGGTATTATAGGTGTTGTTTACTACAGTAGTTGATTGTGATGACGCAGGTGCTGGTGCATTTTGTTTCATATCTTGAGTTTGTTGTGTACGCACAGAACCCATATCCCCACCACTACCTGATGCCTTAGAGTTCATCATTGTTCTAAACAGTTCCTTATCCTCCTGTGTTTTTTTAATCATTTCAGGAGTCTGTTGACTTTTGTATTTCTCTTGTGCTAAATCTTCTGCTCGACTGATTTGCTGAGATGACATTCCACCTTTGCGTAATTGTTTTCTATCCTCTGTGGAAAATTCAGCTGTTGCACCCATATCCTTTAGATTTTTTTCTAGTTTAGTCATCACCACCACATTTTTTTCCATTAACTCTTTAACTATGGCGTCTCCTGGTCGTTCTTCTTGTGCCGTATCAGTTGCGGGTTTTACTGGAGCTCCCGCCTTCTTTGCGGTCTGTGGTTTTCCTGCAACAGGCTCTTCGTATGATGCGGTGGAAGTTTTCTCACCACTCACAATACCAATAGCGGTTGCAACTTTCATTATACTACCAAACAAACTGCTGTCATGGGATTGAAACTCTTTCAAGAAATCTAATATTTTCTTGAGTGCTGGCATATCACCATCAATTGCAGCAAAATTTCTTAGGGCATTACCCAAAGATTCAATAGCAGTAACGCCTCCTGATAAACTTTCCGCACTTGCTCCAAATGCTGTCATTGCTGCAAGCATTTGCATGGAATTCATTTTTGCTTCACCACCACCAAACCATCCTAATACACCGCTTATCGCTCCACCTACCGCTCCTACTATTGCGCCTGCCGCTTCCATTGTACTAAAAGCAAGAAGAGCAGCTCCAAGTAGACCAATTCCAATAGCTGCCGCAGCTAATCCAACACCTACTTGAGGCCCTGCCAGACCCATCTCCAAAAATTTATCCAATATTTTAACAGTTCCTTCCATCACTATTGCTATAACTTTACCGAATGCTTCTATGGCAGGAGTTGCAAGATTTAATCCTGCACCCAAAGCAAGCACAGCAACACCAAGACCGATAAGAAGAGCAGTTCCTATTCCTATAAATATATTGAGTGGAGTTGTTCCCATGATTCCAGCTGCAATACCAAGTGCCACAATAGCTACACCCATTTTTGCCATTGTATCCCAACCAATTTTCTCAAACATACCAACACCAAATCCAAGCACAACAAGAGACGCACCTAAAACGGCAATAGCAAGCGCACCCATCATAATTTGACTTGAAAATTTACCCATAAGAAATCCTGCAAGACCCAATCCAACAAGACCAGCACCTAATTTTGCTAAAGTTTCCCATCCAATAGCAGCAAATGTTTTCACTCCATAAGACAGCACAATAATAGCTCCACTGAGCAAAACAAGTCCAAGTGCCAATTTAAACAGGTTTGCTGTTGGTATTTTTGACATAGCCTTTGCTGCTAGAGTTAATCCTAATAGGGCAACACCAATTTTCAACAATGTACCTAAACCAATACTCGCCATCTTTGCTGCACCAAATGCCAGTACAACAAGAGAGGCACCGAAAAGAACAACACCCAATGCTAATTTGTCAATATTTGAGGCAGGAATCTTTGCCATTAAATATAAAGCTCCGAGAATGAGTCCAACAACAACTAAACTTTTGAAAAGATCACCGGCGGACATCATTTTCATTGCGTATATAAACACAGGCATAGCAAGCATGATTGCAATAATTCCTTCTACCTTACCCATTCCTGCTGAAGGGCCACTCGCTGCTTTCGCATCCTTATCCTTTTTCAAATTTTCTTTGGTGGGTCTTGCAGATTCTCTTTGTTTTTCCGAATCTCTTTCCGCAGATTTTTTTGCTTCATGCACAAAGTCTTGCATAGAGTTGGTTTGTGAACGCAACTCCTTTAGTTGAGTCTCTCCTAGTTTTGAAATTGCTATATCAGATTGTGTTGCTTCTTTTAATAGTGCTTCTTGTTTATCCTTTAATTCAACAAACAGTTTTATTTGTTGTTCTGTTGATGCAATACCAGCTTCGCCTCTAGCTTTATCTTGAGCTTCCATTGACTTCAAGGCAGCTACCATCTTCATGTAGTCCTCGGAGTTTTTTAGTTTTGTAAGAGCAGATCCTCTTTGTTGTATCTTACTTTCTTTTTCTGAAATTTCACGAGACAGCATCATAAACTTATCAGTTTTTCTTAGTTGTTCCTCTGCTTTTGCTATAGATCTTTCAACATGCTCTTTTGCTTGAGTTTTCATATCCTCTAATTGCTTTAACTGTTCTTCGGATGTTATAATACCATTGTTTTGGTCTGTGGCAATTTTCATTTCTGCCAATTTAATTTGATTTATTGCAGTGTTATACTCACTAGAATCTTTCGCAGATTGCTCTGCATTCTTTCTTGTTTCGTTCAATTGCTTATCTTGCTGAGTCCACAAGTTTTGAAGTGCGGTGAGAGCCTCTTTGCCACCGTGTGCCGATTTAACAATTAAAGCTTCAGTTTCCTTCATACTGTCCAATATTGCTTTATACGCAGGATCTTTTCGAGCAGCTGCCGCCGCTTCTTGTCCAGCCTTTATTATTGCAATTTCAGATTCTTTGTCATATTTGTGTAGTGTTCTTGCAGATTCAGAGAGAAGAAGTTGTCCTGTTTTATAAATGCTACTCACAGCTTTTACCGTAGGACTATTTTCCATTGTTGCTTTGGCGTAATCGCCTAACTGATTTCCGTATTTTGTGAAGGTAGGAAATAATACTCTTCCAAATTCTTTCATGGACTCTTTGGCACTTACATTAGCAAGCATGATTTCCATTTGCATTTGCTTTTCTGCCGAGACAGATTTGCCTAGAATCGCACCCAAACCACTATTAGATTTAATCAGATTTTGAAGGCCTAAACCTGTGAGTTCGGATAGTGCGTTTGCTCTTTTAAGCTCGGGTTGCGGAACTGTTGGTTTTGAGTTTCTATCAGCTTGTTTTTTTGCTTCCGCAGCGGCCTTATCGTCTCTTATTTTCTGTTCTTTGGCAGCAAGTTCCGCCTGGGTTACTTGCTTTTGACCTTGTTCGTATTCTTTCTCCGACCAACTCCTATTGTCCTCTTTAACCTCTTTAACCGTATCTCCCAATATACCTATAGATTCCCGCAACTTCTTTAGTTCTTCATTAGGAAGTGCAGGCTTATCCACAGGTTTTGCTGTTGGTGGTGGGGTAAACTCTCCGCTATTTTGAGGTTGGGATGGATCGTTAATCGGTGGCATTGTAGTATTGGTTGTTAATATGTTTTATCATAATATTACCTATGCTTTGCCGCTTCTTCGTCTGCCTGTCGTTTATCTTCTTTCAATTGATTAACAAGCATTCCAATATAAATCTGTCGTTCCCAAGGCAGTAAGTTTTCAATATCGGACAATGAGTATTTGTGATGGTGCATCATCATAAAATTAGTTTCCAACATGTTTCCAAGAGTGTCATGCCCCATCAAGATGTAAAAAAATCTTGAGTTCCTCGTAACATAATACTTTCTGTTTCGCCTGTTTTAGGACACACAAACGAAACCCGCTTACCGATATACGGCAAGGTATTAAAAAATTCAACCATATCCTGTAACACTTTTTGTGGAGTGTTTTCCACAAAGTCAATTAGTTCTTGCGGAGTGTAATCTTTTGCATCGTAGGTTTGCGTTTCATCGTAAATGCTTTCAATACAGGTACACGCCATTTTTACAAAATCTTCTGTGTTAGGTTCTCTGTTTTGTAGTCCTGATAATGAAGTTACACTATCAAATGTCGGTGCTTTCATTATAATACCCATCTTATCGCTGATTTTAACTTTGTTGGTGTGTGTTTCGGTGCGCTGAACTTCAATCTCGTTCAGGTCTACTGACACAGGAACATACTCACCAGAGGATGCACGAACCTTAACATCCACCTTTTCGCCAACACTTCTAGCTCGCAGATTAATGAAAATGTACTCGATATCATATGTTGGATGATCATTCACATTGATCTTTTCAAATGTGCAGTTAAGAACAATCTGCCTCATGGTTTTTACAATTTGTTCTGGATCTTTAGTCTCGTTTGCAAGCATAAGAAGTTTTTCTTCTTTAACTAGGAACGGACGATACTCCACCTTTTTTCCGTTGGACGGCAAGGCGAGTGTGTATATTGGAGTGGCAAGTGTTGGTAGACTCATAATAATATTCCTCTTTCTGTACCTTATTTATACAGATTTTTATCGGGTTGCTGTCTGTATCATTGCTGAAGTATTGATACCAAAATTCACTATCTTGTTCAAACCTGACAATGGATTATTGTTCTGATCCACAGGAGTAAACATGGAGTCCACCATTGCGTGATATTCTGCGCCAAGTTGAGGATTGTCTGTTAGTGTTGTACACTCTCTGAACATAAGACTTACAGTCATTTGTTGAATTGTGTCTTGCTCTCTTGCGTTCTGTGCCATAGCAACCGCCTTAGGATACGGTTCGGTTAGTTTCATTCCAAATATTTTACCAGAATTTGCTTTAGACATAACTTCGGCCATTGAGGTAATGAAATTTGGTATTATAAAAATTGTCATATCAAGACGCTGTGCGTAATCAGAGTAGTAGGATACTTCTCGTGTTACCTCATTTACAATAACATTCTGCCATCTTCTGAAAAAGTTATACTGGTAAAATGTTGGATCAACATTAAAAACCATTTCAACACCATCATCAAAAACAGCGTTGTACGGCATTTTTCTTACAGGGCCAGCAATAATTCTATCGTTTGTATCAAAACTTTTCTTTGGAACAGTAACACTCTGCAAAGCATAATTTAGTCTATCGTTATTTAAGTATGTACCCATATGCTCGTAATCAGTTAGATCAGTCTGACCCGGCCCAATCGCTCGTATTCCGTTTGAAAAGAATATTCCAAAGCGATTGGATCTTTGCCACCCATTAATTCGCATATTTACAAGATAATCATTAATAAAAGTGCTAGGAGTTTCAGGCTCGCCGCTGTTACCAAACAAAGAACCAAGAAAACTCTTGGCAGAACCAACAGCATTATCTACTCCTTTTTTCAGAGAGTCACCAATGCCAGTACCAATGCTACTCAACAAATCAGGTTGCTGAATTGGAGGCCCACCCATAAAACTCATCGGAAAATTACCTGTAGAATTTTTGTCATTGTTGCTCCCATTGTAGGCAGAATTACTCTATATTATATATGATAATTTTTTATAAATAGGGACAGAGGTATTGAGTATGAGAAACTACAAATCCCACAAAGGGTTATATTCCCCCACCAAACCAAGCAAGTACACAGGTAACGCAAATATGTGCGTGTACCGATCCCTTTGGGAGCGTAGGTTTATGCAGTTTTGCGATATGAGTGAGAGTGTGTTGAAGTGGTCATCGGAAGAGGTGGTAGTACCGTATCGTTCCCCTATTGATAATCGAATACACAGGTATTTTGTGGACTTCTGTGTAACAGCAAAAACCGAAACAGGCGAAGAGACCATGCTGATAGAAATAAAACCTAAAGCACAAACCAAAAAACCCACAGTGTCCGAGAAAAAGGTTACCACAAGCAAAATGAGAGAGATAAAGAATTGGGCAATCAATTCGGCAAAGTGGGAAGCAGCAACAGAATACTGTAAGGATAGAGGCTGGTCTTTTAAAATCCTGACAGAGGACGATCTGTTTTCCAACCTGAAAAAGAAAAAGGCAGTTTAATGTCCACAAACAATACAGGAAAATCTTTTTCAGCAAAGCGTCTTGATCTGAACTCGGATGCAGCAACCGAATGGATTCGAGACAAACTGCAAAAGATGCCCCATGTTGGCAAATTTCCTATTACCAAGGCAAAGAAAACTCCATCACTAATAAAGCCAGGCAGAATTTACTTTTTTGGTTACAACCCAAAGCACCGAATGACAATGCCGTTTTACGATCAATTTCCCCTTGTTTTAGTTTTAAACTTGCAACAGGGTGGGTTTTTAGGAGTAAATGTTCACTACCTTCCACTAAACAATCGAGCTGCGTTTCTGAACGGTATGCTGAAGTATGTTTCTTCTCCTGTGTATATGCAAGAGAGTGATGCTAGGATACTGTTGGAATACCCAAAAATGGTTTCGTCTTTTAAAAAATACGCAGTTCCGTGTATCAAGTCATATCTGTATTCAGGTGTGGCAGGTGGAGTTGTTCAGATTCATCCTGCGGATTGGAAAAATACCATACTCATGCCGTTGGATCGTTTTGCTAAGATGAATCGAGAGCAAGTATGGAAAGCTGTACAAGTCAAATAGACCATTTATAAAAACTATCCTACATATATGTAACGAGTTTTACAGTTATTAACAGGAAAATCAATGGCAATAAATCCAACATTTGCGGCAAATCAACCAGAGCGAGGACAAGAAGGCTTTTCTGATTCTATTGAAAATCTTCCAATAAATAGTGGAACAGCAATTTTTAGGTATCCTGAAACATTAGGACAGGCTGTAGAGTATCGCAGTTATGTTGGTTTTGATATATTTGATTCTGCGGGAACATCACTAGACACCAATCAGGTAACAAATCAAGGGCCTGTTTCTCAGACACCACAAGAGCGAGAGTCTCAAGGATTTTTCAGTGATGTTGTATCTAATGTTGGTGATGAGTTATCTGCCATAGGTTCGGGGATTGCATCTGCGGCATCGGGTCTTGGATCTGCTGTTAAAGGCGCATACGGCGCAGTATCAGGCGATCTGTCTGCACTCGGCGGCGGAATGCTGTCAAGTATTAACAATAGCAGCAATGGCGGAGCAGTAATGAATACAGCAACAGGAAGCGGTTACACACAGGAACGAACAGGTCTAGGTATAACAAATAAAAAAATGTTGGAGTCTATTTACTTGTATATGCCATCATTGATTAACACAAACTACGGAATGACCTACACTGATACAGATTTTACAGACTCTCAAAATGCATTAGATATGATTGCTGCTGCAAAAGGAATGGCAACTGGAGGTGGTGGAACAGAAGGTCTTGCAGCAGGCCTGACAAAACAAGCAACCAGAGCAGGTTTGGATAAACTGTCGGGAATGGCAGAAACCACAATACAAGCAACCACAGGTATAAAGACCAAACTAAATCTAAAAGGAAGAACAGAAGCTTCGGAGAGAAATATTGCAAACCCCATGATGATAAATATGTTTACATCGGTAAGCAGACGAACTTTTGATTTTTCTTATATTTTTCTTCCAACAAGCAGAAAAGAAATGAGTGAAGTATATGATATCATTAAACTTTTCAAAAAATACTCAATGCCTAAAAGAACTGACGGAGGAAGATTTGTTGATTTTCCCGCAGAATTTCTAATAACATTTTACTACAACGGAAATATAAACTCATACCTTCCCAAGATTTTTAAATGTGCTTGCACAAAGGTTGATGTGAAATACGGCAATGATGCTGGCCCGTTTGTGGTGTTTGCTACGCCTGGAGATAAGGGTGCGCCTCCTGTACAGTTGCGAATGGATTTGTCGTTTACCGAAACACAAATTCTAACTCGTGACGAAATTGAGGCAGGATACTAATGTCTTATTTTACCCACTTTCCTATTATTGGCTATACGGTAGACTCCACTACAGGTAAAATAATAACATCAAAAAATATCACACTCCGAGCAAAATTCTCTGACTATGCAAAACAATTTTCTACTGATATGTTGGCATACAACATAAAAGATGAAGATAGACCAGACACGATTGCAGATAAACTTTACGGTCAAAGCACACTGCACTGGATTGTGTTGCTGTTTGCAGATATCATGAACCCATATTACCAATGGCCGATGAAACAAAATGAATTAGAATCAATGCTTGCTAAAAAATACAACAGCACATCACTGTATATTGATCCCGATATAACAAACACAAAGGCACGACACGATCTACAAATTCCATTTTTAGAAAAGGGGGATACAGTACAGCAAGGATTGGTTACTGGTGTGGTAGATTATTATGATCCTGCACTAACAAAATTGGTTGTGGAAAAGGTATCAGGCGGAGAGTTTGTAAAAAATAAATGTAAACCAGGAGAGCTAACAACCGAAGTAATCACAACAATTAATCGGTCAGGACAAGAATTGTATCTTGTGGCAAACAAGGTAGAACCAACACTATATTCAGTTCACCATATGCAAGACGAGGAAGGTGATTGGATTGATCCAACAGTAAAACCAGTAGCAGGATCAAGTCTGTCACGAATAGAATACTTTACAAAAGGCGAACAAGAAAGCATTCTCTCGGCACTTGGAATAAAAACTGTACAAGATTGGGAGTATGAGGAAAACGAAAAGAAACGACAGATCAAACTACTCAATCCAATTTATGTGAACCAAGTCCTGAAGCAATTTTCTAAGATGTTTAGAGCAGGAGTGTAATATCTATGGCATTTACAGGCATAGACTCACAACCACAAGGACAAGGATCATCACCAAAATCCGTAGCACAAGCTTCGGTATATTCTTTGATGAAGCCGGGCGATATTGTTATTGACGAGGTGGTTCTTAAATCTTGCAACGGATTTGAATATAGTTTACGCATACCTATGCAGGAAATTGTTATTCATGAGGACATATACAACAACTCTTTGTCAGGGTCTATCACTTTTGTAGACTCACTAAATTTGTCAAAACATATGCCTATTGTTGGTAACGAAGAACTAAGCATTGTGTTTTACACGCCTGGTCAACCAAACCAAGCACTGAATAAAATATCCCTAAAGTTAAAAGTATACAAAGTGTCTCAACGACAAAGCACAGAGAAAGAGAAGCAAGTCATTATAAGTTTAGAATTTGTTTCCAAGGAATTTTTCAACAACAGTCTTGTGAAATTTTCTAGGTCATATAAAAATATGACATACGGCCTTATGATGAGGGAAATATTTAAAACTTATTTTGTGGATCAGAGCAGTGCTACATTAGAGCAGGATCAAAACAATATATATTGGTATGATACCTACGGAAAAAAATCATTAATTGTTCCGTATTGGAGTCCACTATACACAATAAATTGGTTGACGAACCATTCATACACTATAGGAAGAAATGGCGAGAAGATGTCGGATTATATGTTCTATCAAACCGTTGACGGTAAGTATAATTTTTTTCCGTTGTCTCATCTCAAAACACTAGGAACTGTTGCTAAGTACCGATATGTTCCGGCAGATCAAGCAACAGGAACAAAGTTGATGGATAATGCAACCAATTTTATTATTATAGATGCGGGTAATAAGATGCGAGACATAGGTTCTGGAGTTTTTGCATCAACATTAACCACAATTGACATAACAAATAAAGAGATAGAACACTCAAAGTTTAGTTATAAGAATTCCTTTTCGGATCTTGCTCATGTGGGCAAGTATCCTCTTGTACCCAGAATGCAAGATAATTTTTCCGACTGGTCATTATCATACAGAAAAATTCAACCAAAACACGCATACAAATACGACAAAGTAAAGGACGCAGACGGATACAAGGATTATGCATTAAGTCGCCAAAGTCTTTTAAATCAAATGAATTCCCTTACTATTCGTATAGATGTTCCTGGAGACTCACGAAGAAAAGTAGGAGATATCATTGAATTTGATATGACATCGACAGAAAGTGTTTCAACAAAAGCAGACAAAACAGATCCGTATATTTCAGGAAAATATATGATTACAAAAATAGCACACTACCTTAAAAGTGATGGATATGTTATGGTAATGACTCTAAATAAAGATTCGTATGATAATCCTATCGCTGATATTAAAGAAAATAGCCTAGGAGAAGCATAATGAGTGAAGTATACGATCAGATGGGAAAGAATGGTTTTGTCTGGTTTCATGGTGTGGTGGAAGATGTTAATGATCCACTTTATATCGGCAGAGTTCGAGTTCGCTGTATAGAATTTCACAGCAAAAGCATACAACTACTGCCAACCGAGCATTTACCGTGGGCATCAGTTTTGCAACCAATAACAAGTGCAGCGGTAAGTGGAGTAGGAAGATCACCAACAGGATTACTGCCAGGCTCATGGGTTGTTGGATTTTTTCGAGACGGATACAACGCACAAGATCCAATCATTATGGGAAGTCTGGCGGGCATACCACAACCACATCCTATTTCTAAAAAGTGGGCAGACTCTGCTGAAGGTTTTTACGATCCGTCCGAGATGTATCCTTCTGCGGGTTACTCTGGCGAAGCAGACACAAATCGTCTTGCTGTAGGCTTGACAAGTGCATACGAAAATACTATTGTTAAGATTAAAAAACTAAACATGAGAAAAGATGTTCCTACTGCAAATGGGGGATTATGGTCAGAACCACCGACTCCTTATGCTGCGGAGTATCCGTACAACCATGTAACAGAAAGTAGTAGCGGACACATCACCGAAGTTGACGATACGCCAGGCGCAGAAAGACTTCACACATACCACAGATCAGGAACTTTTCAAGAGGTTCACGCCACAGGATCGGTTGTTACTAAAATTGTAGGCGAAAACTACACTATTGTTGCGGGTGCGAATAGTGTATTGATAGAGGGCATGGTAAATGTTACAATAAACGGCGCAGCAAAAGTGTACTGCAAGGAAAAGGTAGATGTTCAAGCAGACAAGGATATTCATGTTGTAACGAAAGGAAATTTCTTGCACGATGTAACAGGCACATACACTGTGAACAGCAAAGGCAAGGTGTATATTAATTCTAGTGGGTCTGCTAAACTAATAATGGATCCAGGAGGTAGAGTGGACATTAATCCATAATAAATTATGCCTCCTCCTCCAGCCCCAACCATTACTGATGTTTCTCCTGCTTTTGGATCTGCGTTGGGTGGAACTGAAATCACAATCACAGGAACAAATTTAAACGGTACAACAAGTGTAACAATTGATGGAGTTGAAGTTGCTGAGTTTACTGTTGTAAGTAATACTAGTGTATTGGCAATAACTCCCGCAGGAGACATCAAATTTGGTGCAAAAGATGTAACACTAACAGCAAATGCATTCGATGCGACATATGAGGGAGGTTTTACCTATATTCCTGGAGAGGAAGAAGTTTTTGAACCCGTACTAAGCATTACAAGTGTCAGTCCTGCTTCTGGATCTGCGTTGGGTGGAACTGAAATCACAATAACAGGAACAGGTTTAGATGTTATAGAATGGATATCAATTGATGGTGTTCAAGTTGCTGAGTTTACTGTTATAAGTGACACTAGTGTATTAACAATAACTCCCGCAGGAACACTTGGTGCAAAAGATGTAACAGTATTTGGACACAAGGGTCGCCAAGAAATTTTGGACACATTACAGGGAGGTTTTACCTATACTTTAGTAGCACAGCAAGAAGAAACTCCTCCTAATCGTGGTGGAACTCCAACAGCCTATTTTGTTTCCTATGTTTCCCTTACTGCGGCATTGCCAACTAATATCGGCAGATGGACAACAGGAGAAACTACAATTGTAGGATGTGATAACGCCGCAATTACTCACGCACCAATAGGCAACTTAATTTCCACACAAGCCAACAGTGTATCCTCGATAAGGGAAGCGGCAGCGATATCGTCCACAGTGAAGTACGAAATTCCTAGTCTGGTGGGGGTGGGTCAGCAATTTCTGTACAGGTTTGTTGTGGAAAATCGAGTCTCGGATTCCACAGTATACGGTGTTCCTGCGGGATTGGAAATTACAAACAATTCCGACGGTTCGGCAACCATAGCAGGAATAGTTGGCAATTTTGCCGATGTTCCTGTGGTGGGAGATCAGTTAGGAATACCTGTGAAAGACCTGTCAGAAAGCAGTTACGGTTCAAAAAGCGCAAGCAGTCTAGGATTCGCATTTAATATTGAAGCTGTGCCTACACAAGCAGCAATCGCCGCAGGAGTGGTGTATGATGCAGATACATACTCATGGTATACAGGCAATTTCAGTTTAACAGGCGGCGCAACATCAGGTATAGACGCAGGTTTAACCTTTTATGTTGGAAAAGAAGGAGAGTTTTCTATAAGTCCTATTTCTAAAAATTGGAGCAGTGAGAGGGACAGGTTTATATTGTTTTACAACCCTAAAGACTCACCCCATACAGTAGACGGCAAGCAGATTGTTACTGATAAAACCCCACCGTACACATACGGCGGGAATGTGGTGGAACGATTCGTTATAGATAATTTAGAGTATTTACAGGTTCAGAAAAGTCGTGGGTATTTCCCGAATTGTTAAGGAGTTTTGAATGCCGGCCATAGCGAGAGTAGGAGATTTATGTTCAGGACACGGATGCTATCCTCCTAAGCCGTGCATCGAGGGTTCATCAAATGTTTTTCTCAATGGAAAGGCGGTTACTCGTGCAGGAGATCATTGGGAAGCTCATTGTGATCAGTGTGATACAAATCACCCTTGCCACGAACGAGTAGGAGCGGTAGGTCAGTCGAATTTTTTAGTGAACGGCAAGCAGGTTATGAGAGTAGGAGACCCTATCAGTTGCGGATCAGCGGTTGCACAAGGTAGTTCTGACGGATTAGGAAGCGTTTAAAAAGGAAGTAATATGTTATTTACACCAGGCAGTTTTGATTTTTGGATGAGTGTTGGCATGGCATTGTCAGGTCTATTTGGTGGCCTTATGATGGGCATGGGTTATGTTCGTTCCAAGCATAAAACAGAAAAGTTAAAAGAGGAAACTGATATCAACCTTAACATTCTTAGTGATGTTCGCCATTCTCATATACAGGAGCAGCTCACTACTCTCCGAAATTTACTACAAGGAGACCGAGCGCAGGTACTTCAGTTTCATAATGGTGGTAAATTCCTAGAAGGCTCACCTATGAAAAGATTTTCAGCAACGCACGAATCCTGTGATCTTGGAGTTTCTTTAGAGCATCCACACAATCAAGCAGTATTAGTTACCTTGTTTTGGGATTTAATTCAATTTATTCGCAAAGACGAACCTATCGTATACTACACAGAAAACCTGAAGGAAAATTCAAATCTAAGAACCTACAACGAATCTAAAAATATCAAAGCATTTTGTGTGCTGCCGCTCAAGAAAGAGGATTTCTTTGTAGGGTTTGTAAAGTTGGAGTGGAATGATTTTGATAAGATTCCCCTAGACTCGGAAAAAGCAGAAAAAACATTTGATCTTTACAGGTCATTTATAGAATTGGAGATAGTGAAAAACCGTGGCTGATTCAGATAATATCTATTGTGATCTTGATGCGGATTTTTTCCCTAATCGTATAACCAGCGATGCTCCTGTTAAAATCGACGAGAACGCGGTAAAGAGAGCTCTTCGCAATTTACTATTATTGAAACGATACGAAAAACCATTTCATCCAGAAATATCCTCAAATATTCAAGACTTGTTGTTTGCTAATCCTGATCCTATCACTATTGGTCATATAAGAAGAGACATAGAGAGGTTGATTAGTTTGCAAGAACCAAGAATTAAAAAAATGGATTTGCAGTTTTTATATGATGTAGATAACAACCAAGTAAAAGTAAATATTAGATTTGTGGTAGTAAATCTTAAAAAGGTTTTCGAGACAAATATTTTACTAGAAAGAACCCGATGAACAGCGACAATCTACAAGTAGACAGTTTAGACTTTGACCTTATCAAGAGTAATCTAAAGGAGTATCTCCGAGGTCAAAACAAATTTAAAGATTTTGATTTTGAAGGCTCAACAATGAATATATTGTTGGATCTTCTCGCTTACAACACGCACTACCAAGCGTTCTACGCAAACATGATTGCCAACGAAGCGTTTCTAGACTCTGCGGTTATGCGAGCAAGCGCAGTGTCTATAGGCAAGCATCTAGGTTATGTTCCTCGATCAATTAAAGCATCGACAAACACTATTGATATTGATTTAGGATCAAATTCAAACTTGGTAGATGGTGTACAGAAGGGATTGGTGTATGTATTTCGGGGAGAAATTTTTCAAGGAATAAAAGAGGGTATGACTGTTCCGTTCACTGCTTTAAAAAATTTCAAAGCAGAATATGTTGATTCTACTGTATATGTTAAAAATGTAGAAGTATATCAAGGAAGTCTAAAATCTTTTTCTTTTGTAGTAAATTCTTTTGATTCTTCGCAAAAATTCATACTGCCTTCTACCAGTGTTGATGTGAATAGTATAGTTTTAGCAGTTCAGAAAAGCACAAAAGATACAGAAGGATATACTGATACTTGGTTTTTGTCTAATGATATAACAAAACTAGATTCTGGTTCTAGAGCATACTTCCTACAAGAAACAGAAGACGGAAAGTTTGAAATATATTTTGGTGATGGGATTGTAGGAAAACAATTGCAAAATGGAAATGTAGTAACAGTAGAGTATTTACAAACATCAGGAGTAAACGGAAACGATTGCAAAACCTTTACCTACTCTCCATCGTCAACAAACACCATAATGTCTAGGTATACCTCTTCACCAATATGTAAAGCAAAACTAGACGCATTTGGAAAAATCATCGGATCATATGGTGGGTTATCAGCAGAGTCTATTAGTTCTATTAAATACTACGCTCCTCGACACTACCAAACTCAAGAGAGAGCAGTAACTAAAGATGATTATAAAACTATTTTGTCTAAAGAATTTATTGACACAGCAGAGTCGGTTTATGTATGGGGTGGTGAAGAAAATAACCCACCAGAGTATGGAAAAGTTTTTGTTTCCATAAAACCTGTTGGTGCTAAAAAGTTATCAACACTAGAAAAACTAGGAATTGAAAAGAATGTTTTGAGTAAAAAAAATATGCTAACAGTGATTCCAAAAATAGTAGATCCAGAGTATATCTATTTGTCACTCGATCTAACTGTTCGGTACAACACACTCAAAGCAAAAATTTCTCCGACCATTCTAGAAACCCTAGTGCGCTCTCGAATTGAGTTATTTGCAACAAATAATTTACAACAATTTGGCAGAGATTTTAGATCATCTACATTTACTTCGTATATAGATCAGACAAATCCAATGATTACCAGCAGCAGTTTTGTTATGAAACTCCAAAAAAGATTAGAACCTTTATTGGGCAAGTCCTATCCGTATACTATAAAGTTTGATAATGAATTATATCATCCTATTCCTGGATATCCTAGCATTTTAACTAGCAGTGTTTTTGGATACACAGATATGTTAAGTAATTCAATAGTAAAACCTATAGTAGACGCGCAGTTGGATGAAGACGGTTACGGTAATGTTCGTGTTTATAAAATAGTCAGATCAGAGAAGGTTTATATATCAAATAATATAGGAACTATAGATTACACTACAGGAAAAATAGTCTTGAAAAATTTTTCACCACAATACTCTTTACCTGCATCAACCACAGAAATTTATATAACAGTTTTACCAAAGGCAGACGATATAGGAACACGAAGAAATGATATTTTAGTAGTAGATCAAAGTCAGATAGCAATAACATTCTCTCAAGATCAAACTGAAATAGACAATAATCAATCTGGAGCAAGATTTCCGTACTAAGATATTATTATGACAAACAAACTGAACAATCTTTCAACATTAGTTCCGTATCAACTTCCTGAATTTATTCGAGAAGATCATCCGGGAATTGTTGCTTTTATTGAAGCGTATTATGAGTGGTTGGATGCTGAAACTGATTATCTACGCTCTCCTATGCGATTAGGTGAAATTGTGGATGTTGACAAAACTATGGACATTTTTTTGAGTCGTTTCAAAAAACAGTATTTGTTGGATTTTCCAGAAACTCTTGCATTCAACAAAAAAACAGGAAAACCTTTAGATGAAAAAATACTAATAAAAAATATAAAGGATTTTTATAGAGCTAAAGGAACGGAAAAAACTTATAAGTTTTTGTTTCGCATATTGTATGATACTGATGTTACTCTTTATTACCCAAAAACAGACATACTTAGACTATCTGACGGTAAATGGATCAAAAAGAAATATATAAAAATATTACACACAAGTGCGAAAAATATTTTTGAATCTGTTGGCAAAACCATAGTACAACGAAATCTTTCAGGCGAAATTATTGCAAGTGGTTCTATTTTAGATGTAAATTCTATAAGCACTCACCAAACCAATATACACCAAGTATCTCAAATATATTTCACATCAACTAATGGAACTTTTTTATCTGGATACGATTATCCTATCGAGTTTACAAACAATTCAGGAAGTTTGATCAAAGAACCTAGAGTATTTTCGTGTGTTCAGTCGGTAACTATACTAAAAGGCGGATCAGGTTATTTGGTTGGCGACGCAGTAGAGTTTTCTCTAGGAACAGAAATTGGTAGAGCATCAGGAAGAGTATTTAAAATTAACTCAAGAACTGGAGCAATCGAAAAAATAAAAATAGAAAATTCTGGATTGGGATATGATATTGCACCAACCGTTACAGTTTTTAGTTCTAATGGTGTTGGGTTTGAGGGAACAGTTTCTGTTGGCGCAATTGTGGAAGAAGAAGGATACTACTCAAACAATGACGGAAGACTGAGTACAAATAAAGTTATGCAAGACAATCACTATTTTCAAGAGTTTTCTTATGTCTTGGAAACAGATGCGGTGTTGAAAAAATATAAGGAATCTGTTCTTAGATTACTACATCCTATAGGAACAGCATTTTTTAACAAGGCATCAATCCAAAGGTGTGTTACAGGAACTGTTGATAAACAAACTGATATTGGAAAATATGAAATTCCTTATATCACTCATTATAATTGCTACTCATTCAACACATTCGACAATTTATATGATTGGTTTCAAAGCGAAGAGATTCGTATAAATCAGGACGGACTTGCAGAATTTACAGGAAATACTGTTCCTATTCGTTACTATCCAACGGTTCATGATGAACAATTGATAGAGGGAAAGCAAAATCCAATAACAAACTTTGTTGGTATTAGGGTAGCTGCAGGTGTAGAATTTGGTGCAGATGTTCTTCCAGCAGGAACACAAATTTTTTCCGAAATATACAACCCCACAAATCCTAGTATTAGATTTGCAACCACTACTGTTGCTGCAAATGCTGATGATATATCTGTTACAGGAGCAGCTCAAGGATATAGTGGAGACGGTGTGTATATTGGGCCTGGTGCTGAAATGGATATTATTGGTGAGGGTGCTGCAACCTTGTTTGTGGTATACGCTCACCCAAACACTAGATTGACGGCACCCCAATTAATCAGAATACCCATAGGGTTAAAATCTGAGTTTTTAGGTTCAGAAAGTGCCACAGGAACACAAGGATATTGGCATGAATGGACTAGAGGAGTAACAGCACAGAGACAAGAATGGGTTGCAGGATTTACTGAAGGTTCACGAAATGCCTTTGTACAATTTGATAAAAATACAGAATTCAAAAAAATAAATATTGGAGGGTTTCTTGGACTACCACAAGGATCAGAATTTAGTTGTCGTGATGCGCCACAAAAAGATTTTGTTCCTAAAGTTATCATTAATAAAATTAACGAACAAACACCACCAGCTAGTTTAAAAGACGCAGCAGGAGTGTATGCGGTATTTGGGGAAAATTCTTCTGACGGTCTAGGTGGAATATCAACAATCTTTGAACGCAGAGAGTATACAGTTTCTTGGACAGGGTTAACTGGCGGATCAGGAGCATTGAAATATTATGTATTTCGTGACGGTGACTATACTCCTATTGCTTCTCTTAATACAGGAGTAACCACATACACAGACAAGAATTCAGATCCAACAAAACTGCACCAATATACAGTGAAAGCAGGAATTGACACAAACCCTGCGGGACTGACAGCAATTAATACCGCACTAACAACCACAATAGTGGGAGATCTTAGAGTTGAATTAGAACTACAAAACACCGAAAATATTGATCTTTTTTCCATACCTTGTCATACAGGATTAAAGGCAGATTTGTTTATGTACAGAAAAGATACAAATAAAGCAATACTGTTGGAATCTGTATCTGGATTAGAAGCATTAATTCCTAGTTTTAGAATAACCTACAACCAAAATTCTAGAATACAAAAAAATAATCCAAGAAGTATTTTGGTAAACGGAGAATTACTACAGTCAAGAGATACTCTTTTGCTAAGAGCCTATTACACAAACAAAGAAGGTTTGCCTATTACTGGTTCGGAGTCTGAGGTTTATTTTCAATACAGTCCACTTACTCTTGCTCCCGATGATGTCGTTGAAGAAGATGCAGTTCACTTTTTCCCTAACGCCATTCCACTTACAATTGGTGGTATTACTGCACCAAATACACTAGACAATAGTGACGCAGTAGGTAATATTAGACCACTAATTAAGGGAATTGCAGGAACAGATGTTTTTAATGTAGTCTACTCACAATCAAACACAGGCAGTTTTGATTATTTTAATATACCAGATAACGGATTAAGAGCGGTAGTTTACTCATACGATCACGATAGAGGTACAGATTTTAACCTTTACTATCGAGCTCTTTGGACTTCACCTCCACTCTCGGTCACAGGAACAACATTTCAGGTAGATTTGAGTGGAAAAGCAGCAACTATTGATGGTGGGGATAAAAATGATCCATACTACACACCACAAAAACCTTTAATTTTAATATTTCAATATGTAAACACAAACGGCACACCTATTGGTGAAAATAGAGGATACGATTGGTTGGATGAATACGGACAAGCTCCAGGCACAACTTTTACAATTCCTGAAGTAGAAGGAGTTACGGCAAGTAATTATCGAAAACTACTCTATCCAAGACCTTGGCATTTATTTAACTTTTTGTTTAATGCAGACTCTTAAATTTTAGAATAAATACATCTACCATGACCTGTGATCCACTACGACAATCTTATAAAACTCATATTGCTAAAACTGTTCTGAACTCGTTTAGTGTGTTTAGTGACGATAAATGGTTTTTAAGCATAGCCAGATCTTCACCATGGCCAACCGACTTACAAGAAACAGAATCTGTGGAGCAAGAGGGAAGTGTACCAGTAACCTCAGATTCCGACAGAGACACCCTTGATTTTTGGACAGAAGCAATTGCACATAAACGAATTCTTCCATCAGATGTTTCTCTTGTTGTTCCAAAATACTCATGGCAATATAAAAAGGTGTACACACCATATCGAAATACAGTAGACTTATTTTCTGAAACAGAATATGTAGAGTTCTATGTTCTAGTCGAAGAAGAAAGAGTATACAAGTGCATAGACAACAATTATGGTGCAGAATCTACGGTTATACCTATTCATACTGACTCAGAAATACGAGAACTTTCAGACGGTTATAAGTGGAAGTTTATGTATCAAATTCCAGAATCAAAACGAAAATTTATAACCGAAACTGTGTTTGATGGAGCAAAAAATATTGTTAAGGTTGGTTATATGCCAATTGAGGATATTGATTTTTTACTCCAAAATGACGACAGAACACTTCAATATTTTGTAAAAAAATCAGCAATAAACGGTTCTATAGACTTTATAGAATTTGATGAAGATTATAGAAATTCTGTAGTGACGACAGGCTGTTTGTTTCCAAACACGATTAACGATATAGTATTTAATTGTGCAGCAGGAGCAACCACAGTAACAGTAGCAAGTCCTAGTTTAAATCAATTAAACGGTTCTTATAACAACTACATTCTCAATATTGATGCAGGTAAAGGAGAGGGACAAAGAAGAACCATAACATCATACACATACGGTCTTACTTCAGAAAAGGGAACTGTTGTGGTAGATTATCCTCTTGTGGTAGGATTGAGTGCAGGAACAAGTAAGTATTCCATACTTCCAAATATAAAAATAACTGGAGACGGTTCGTCTGTTGGCAATACATTAAATCCACAAATAAATCGAGCAGATGTAGGTATAGTTGTTGGTGCAAAAACAAACAGCGTAAACACAAAATACCAAAATTATATTTCTGGATTTTCAATGGTAGATACAGGTAAAAACTATAGCAACGCAGTATTTTCCGTTGTGGCAGGAATTACAGGAATTACGGGTGGTGTTGATTTAACGAAAATTGCCCATATTATTTTACCTCCAGCAGGTGGACACGGCTATAATCCTGTTCAGGAATTAGGGGCAGCGTCACTTATGATACTTTCTCAGTTGGATACACAGTACGGCGATATAGTTACAACTAGAAACGATTACCGACAAATTGCAATTATTAAAAATCCATTACTCACCGAAAAACAAGTTCGTTTGCGATTATATGAAACAGGTTATACAGGATCGTTTGCTGTAGGTCTTACTGCGTTTCAAGGAGCTACATCTGTTTCAGGTCAACCAAGAGATATGGTCAGAGGAACAGTTTTGAGTTGGAGGCCAGGAACAGGACTGTCAGGAGGCAGTGGGTCTGCCGAATTGGTGATAGGTAATATTTCCACTACAGGAAACTTTAAGCAAGGAGGAAGAGTAAAACAAGGAGCTAATAGTTTCTCTATTTACTCGGTAGACGAAAAAACACTTGCAGGAACAGAAGGAAGAAATCTATTACAACTAAGACTTGGTTCTGTTAATTCCGCCTTTTCTGCGGAGGGAACAGATTTCAAGCCTGGACTGATGTGTGTGACTTTAGGAAACAAAGATTTAAATATAAAAAGCACCAATAGCACAGGAGAAATTTACAGGTGGAGTCCTAATCTAGGAACAAAAACATCAGGAAATCTGTATTTGGAATCGGTAAGAGGAATTCCTGCTATTAATGAAAAAGTTGCAGAGACTTCTCTTGAAATGAAAATGGATGGGTGGATGAGTGAGGAAATAGGAAAAATTATTGATACTACAGAAAAATACGAAGGAACAAAAACCTACCCACAAGATTTGGCAATTAATGTTGAAGCATCCCCATCATACACATTCACAAAAAACTCATTTACAAAGGACAGCACAGTATATGGAATGGATTCTTATGGATCAATAATTGCAAGTGGAAAGGTGTTAGATTGGGATGGAATTGATGCATCAGTGCGAGCAACACTACACCTAACAAACATCAGCGGTTTGTTTGAAAACGCAAAGGGTATTACCTATATGGCAGAGAGTGGATTGACCACGGGTGGATTGTCGGGAATATCACATTTGCCTAGTTTTGTATCAGGATCAGGAGAACTTGTCTACATACAGAATATGAATGCTATTACTCGCAACCCTGAACAAAAAGAAGAAATTAAAATAATTTTCAATCTCTAGAGGAAAGTCTTGAATGCCATACAATACAGAAATATTTAACACAGATCCATACTACGACGACTTCAATGAATCCAAAGGATTTCTTCGTATGTTGTTTCGACCAGGATATGCAGTTCAAGCAAGAGAACTTACTCAACTTCAAACAATACTACAGAATCAAATTTCCCGATTTGCAGACCATACATTTGAAAACGGATCAATGGTCATGGGCGGAGAAGTTTCCGAAAACTATGTTAATTACGCAAGAGTTACAGGAGTATCAGGAGTAAATTATATCACAGACCTTATCGGTCTTGATATTAGAGACGGCATTACTGGTCACAGCATCGGGAAAATTATTCACGCAGAAAACGGATTTACCGCTGGATCTGGTGATTCTAATGCTGTTATATTTTTCAATTACCTTTCTGGTGGCACAGGATTTTCTGTTGGTACTGTTTTAGGCGCAACCGCTGCAGATAACTCATCCATCAACCTTACAATTACAGGGGACTATAAGATTGGTGGCATAACCGCAGACGCAGTAAACAAAGCCCTAGTCGTTGGTGTTCAATCAGGAATTCGATATATTGACGGATACTTTGTTGTAAATACGGCGCAGAAAATAGGCGCATATACCCTTACAGGAACATCTGCTGCAAATACTTTGCTTAGACTTTACAACGATCCAACAGTAAGTGTAGGATTTTCCACAGTAAAGGAAATTATATCAGCAGATCAAGACGAGTCAATAAACGATCCTGCATTTGGATACTATAACTATGCTGCTCCAGGCTCGGATCGCTATAAAATTGGGCTGAATATTACACAGAAAAACTACAGCCCAACAGCAACCGATGCGGAGGATGGTTTTTCTAGAGACACCTATCTAGAATTTATTCGTGTAAAAGACGGCTTAACAATAAAGAAGGAACTGTATCCAGAGTATGCTGTTCTTGAAAAAACTCTTGCACGAAGAACATATGACGAATCAGGAAATTATACAGTAAGACCTTTTGAGATCCATCTGAACACTGCGGGAATTGGTCTTACTCAAATTTCTGCCGATATGAGTTCAGGCAAGGCGTATGTCAGTGGTCATGAATTTGAAACTCAAAGCACAACAAAAGTAATAATGGATAGAGCAAGAGATACTCGTTTTCAATCAGGAAAACCTTTGATGGGTTCTGTTGGCCCGTTTGTACTAGGTTCTTTGGGTGCTACTGCTTCTGCTGTTAACGCACTCACAGGATTTGATCTAAGCACAATGCCAGAAGTTTACCTAAGCGCAGGATCAGGTGTAGGAGCAACATTCTCATCAATGGGAACTGCTCGTTTCCGAGGATTGCAATACACAAACAGTGGGAACGGTTTAACTGCATACAACCTGCATTTGTTTGATATTTCAATGACAGGTGGGCTAACATTCGGTGGAGTAAATACAGTATTTCTGCGAAATAATTCTGGCCAAACAGGGAGTCAATTTGTAAATTTAAGCAAAACAAACGGAGCAACTGTACTACAAAATAATAATGAATCGTTGTTGTTTCCGTTTCCTGTTGGTTCGTGTGTTAAAAGCATAGGAAATAACGGCACTACATCAGTAGGAAATGTAAGTTACGGAACTGTATTGATTTTTCCAAATGTTCTTTTTAATGCTAGCGGAACA
>Ga0214919_10000994_pt1 | contig 47901 bp, 79 predicted proteins | sample LL1503_MetaG_FD_177994 | JGI IMG/M metagenome (GOLD analysis project Ga0214919, IMG submission 177994) | Freshwater microbial communities from Lake Lanier, Atlanta, Georgia, United States - LL-1503 | ecosystem: Environmental > Aquatic > Freshwater > Lake | place: USA: Georgia | collected...
GTTTAGTAAGATAATGGTTGACTAGAATTATACTAATATAGTATAATATAGATATGGCAAAAAAACGGAAGTTCAATTGGGATCAACAGCTTCAATATGCCCAAGAAGCATTAGATAAGAATAAAGCCCTAATAGAGTCTACATCTAGAGGAACTACTGCACATAAAGCTCCAGATTGGTCTAGAAGACCATCTAAGAATAAGAGCAAATTGCAGTAAGATAATGGTAGAATAGACTTATGAAGAAAATAATGTTAGCTGATGTGATCAAAGCCTCATATGATGAGTTTAAAGATCAACGTGACCTTGACATAAAAGAAATAGCAGACAAATGGGATATTACCATTGATGAAGCTACATATTTATATGAAAATTATCCTAATGAAACTGATCAACGCCAAGTGCTAGAAACTGCTGAAGCACTCGATATTCCAATAACTGATGTCGAAGACGATGACGTAGAGAATTTACAGGAATTATGGGATTTGGCGGGAAGTCAAGGAAATCAGCCATACTCTACTATAGAGTCCAGCATAGGTAAGGTTCATCCATGGTATGACCATGTACTTAAATCACTAATGATTCTAATTATCTTCAGCGATGGACATCCATCTAATTACCCAATATCAAGATCTGATTTAGCAGAAGCAGTTCAATATGGTTCATTTGGTGAATGGTTTAATAAGAACATGAGAAATAATGATAGATACAGCGATCAACCTGGAGCATGGGGATGCATTGGCCCAAATCCAGATTCTCCTAAGAGACTTATGACTGCTGAAGATAAGGCCACATTGCCCAAGAATCTCCAAGAATTAGTCTGATACTCCTACATCCCCCCACCCATTATCTCCTCTCTAATAGCCCTTCTAGGGCTTTTTTTGTGGAGTAAAGTGGAGCATAGTGGAGAATAAATACTATCAATTAGATACCAATTACTATCATTATATCTATCTAAACATACCTATGATATGGAACATGGCATATCATAATCGTATCATAATGTCAATAGGGGACATATAGCAGCATATAGGCCTATATTTGTCAATAGCTTTCATATAAAAGTTTCAGGGAATTTTATATATAGGTCGTAATAGAGAATATTGGCCCATATGTGGCCAAAAATATGGATCTTATTCTGTCATATTTGTATAACATTTTGTTATATTCTATATACATATTGACAGATTCTGATCGATATGCTATACATTTTCAGGGATTTTATATGAGCTTCATAAAGCAATATATTGGCCCTTAACTGGGGCAAAAGAAATAGGGCATATAGTCAATTAACTATATGCCCCATGTAGGCCTAACCATATTATATTAGAATGAATCTGGGTCCATATAATACTTAGGGTCTCTTTCTTTAGTATGTATTGTTATACTATCTTCCGCCCCATATTTAGCATTTATCATTCCAACCAATGAATCGGCAAGCATTAATCCTTCGGATGTGTTTCCTGTTTCCCACTCCGTATAATATCTCAGTGCTTCATATTTGATAATGTATCTAATTAGTTCCATTAGTCTATCTTGTGTATATAATGGAAAGGCTGATACTAAGTAATTAGCCATAACTGCTGTGCTTAGCGTGCCATTATTCAGAGCCGTTACTAATTTGTCTGCTGCTTTTGTTTCATCTGATTTCATTTGACTCCGCCTTTTCTTTTGATTATACCATTGACCACTGACATTTGTAAATGAAGGGGGGTCCGCTTTGCCTGCATGGCCACGGACCCCCACACTTAATTAGTTACTTTACGTTCTTAGAATCTGTAAAAGTAACGCCCTTTGCTACAGCTTCCTTAATAACGTTCTTTGCAGCTGCTGAAAATCGACCACGTTGGCCCACGGTAATTCCCTGGGTCTTGAGGTATTCACGAGTTGTTGTAGGTGTTGACATAATTTGATCCTTTCTAGATCGGTGTTATATTAATTATATAGGAAATCCACGGATTTGTAAATACCCTACGTAAGACTATTTTCTGGCCCTTATCTTTATTTAGTTATACCTCTTCGACATTATACGGTTCAATTGGATCATCCGAAGGGACCTCTTGCCATACATTTGTCGACATTTCTTTTGCATACTCCCAAGCTATCTCGGGAGATTCTGCTTCAATGATTGCAGTGTACTTGTGTATCTTGTCTGCATGTACCTTGTAATCCTTTTTCATTCAGTCTGCTCGATTCTATCGTATATTAGTTTAGATATAATATTATGTGCTTCGATGTTCTCAGTTTCAGATCCGCCCCACAAAAGCTTTTGGGCTGTATCCAACTGTGCATTTAAATATGCGTCACTCATCTTCATCTTCGTCCTCCTCTTCTTCCTCTTCAAACATTGAGTCTACAATGTAGTCACGGCTGGTCATCCAGTCAATGACGTCTTCGTTGTGCTGTTCGGCACCGTACTCCAGGGAGAAGCCCTGGCCAGCCTCTACAGCCTCACAGAGGTGGTCCCACATCTGGTCTATGGTGCAGTTCTGCTTGTAGGTCTCATCCTCAAAGATGTTGTTGATTGTTGACCACGTCCATAGCCAAACCAAGGATAGTCCTAGGTCCGTCGTATCTAGAATAGCCAAACATTCGTTGAGTTTATCTTTATCTTCAGGCTTCATATGCTAACTCCCTTTCATTCCATTCCGCTAATGTTTTGACAGTAAAGTCTTTTCCTAAATTGTAACAGTAGAGCACGGCATCCGTCAAAGATTCAGTCTCATATATTGGTACAGATAAAGGTATATCTGTTTTATCATAGACCTCAAATGTATCTACTCCTCCAGGTGAGCAAGAGTATTCCATTTCCAGGATTTCTAGACTTGGCTCATATGTCATACTTTTTGCCCTCTTTTTATTTCTCGGTTATATGCTTCTGCAATTGCAAATGATAAATCATATGTTAGTTGATATACTGCAGTTAAGGCGTCTAATCTTCCTTCCGCCTCTGTGCGAACCATAGAGTCCATTGCTTCTTCGGTCTCTTGTTCTCTTTCGCTAGCCTCTGTTAGTTCTTGTTCTGCCATTAGCATGAGGTTCTTTAGTTCCCCGTGCATAATGTCAAGGCCCGATACTCCAGCGTTGACCATACGTTGCAAATGGGGCGGGAGCCCAATGTCTTCATTATTCATTGCTATACCTTTCGTTAGTTTCATTCATTATATCAGTAGCCACTGACAACAAATGCCTGGTTGCTATAATCTGTCCATTTAAAGATATGTCTTCAATCTCTAATGACTGATAGTCCTTTGAATCCATGTTATATTCAAACTGAGACATTTCTTCTTGAACCCGTTCTGAATCTTGTTCTAAACTAATTAGATGTATCTTCATATATTCTATAAAGCTTGATGATTTAGTTAGCATGATCGAAATACCCTTCTGCCCATAGTCCATTTAGAAACGCATAGGTTTTAGCCAAACCATCAGATACAACTTCATCAGTTGTATAATCATGGGCGGTACCAACAGTAGTAATCATTTCTTGTAAATCATCCATTGTATAACCTAACATTATGCTTCCTCATCCCATTCTATGTAGTATTGGTCTTCGGGTTTCAAATCATAAAATTGATTGAACCTGCCTTTTAAATAATTGCTTTCGCACATTTCAGCAAATCGATAGTCTGCAAATAGTTGGCCTTCATCTAAATTAGAATTAACCCAATCTTCTACTAGTTGCTCACCGATATAAGAATACTCTGCGTCTATTACCATTTGGTTTTCATTCTCTAAGAAACTCATGCTTCCACCTTTTCTGTAGGGGTCAATAATACCATGTGGGTCTGACATTCTTTCATAGCCTCTTCATCTTGCCAAGAACCATCATTACATTCAGAGCAGAATTCACCGCAATCATTCTCACAGTATTCAAGGCAATTAAAAGACTGACAAGCAAAGCAACGATTGTCATATTCTAGAATCTCTTTAACTTCACCACGGACAATCTCATATTCCCCACCCCAACCTGTTTCTTCCTCATACTCTAATGTAAGCAGGCAGTTAGGAACAAGATTACTTAGTTTAGTTAAGATAGTTACAGCAGGTGACCAAGCAGTCTCATACTTATAGACAAGCCAGTTGTCATCACCTTCTGATTTGTATTCAAGCAATTCTGTATTTGGATATTCATCACCGTCACGGACGGCTACATCCCATTTAGTTCCCCAGTTGGTATTATTCCATGAATACCAATCTTTAGATACTTTAGCAATTTCAATAGATTTGCGGAACCAATCAGGGTCATTCTGAATATCTATGTCACCACGATTAGGTTGGCAGGCATATTCTTCATCAGTAATACCGTCATCCTTATATGAATGAATGTTGTTGAAAGAAAAAACGGGATTAGAATAAGTTACCTGTTCAATCTTAGTAGGAAACCCCATAGTAGAAATATCACCCATACCAAATGTTTCTTGGGCTAATGTAAATTGAGCATTCAGTCTATCTTTAATCATATCTATTTCAGACTTAGGTCCTTGAATAGTTAATGTGTTGTAACACCAATTTGGCATATTATATCCTTTCGTTGATATGTTCTAATTATACAATGGACCACTGACATTTGTATAGGGAATATCGTGTGATACACACCACATCCCCCAGCTTTGTGGTCAAGATCACAGAATTCCAGGAGTTTTTATATTGACGTCGTAACCAAATTATGCTACCCTCTGTCTTTGCGGGCAACAAAAAACCCCAGCTTGCGCTGAGGCTTTATGTTTAGGTGATCACCAAATTTAATTTTTAGTAAGGCTGCTAGGGTCCACCAACGAAAGTAAAAAGCCCTGCTTTACTTAGCGACTTGACCGAGAGTCTTATCTAGCCGCACCATTACTTATATAAGAAGGCCCGATGGCCTACTATAATTATACCATAACTAGTTGACTATATTTTGTGCAAAAGTCATCTAATGATAAACTAAATACTTTTGTTTCCAGGTCCTCTTCATACAATGTAAACGTTTTAGCGGGCCAATTAATAACAGGTACCTTGTGCTCATTATCTGCTAATTGGTTAACGCTAATTCCCCACCCTGTTTCTTTATTCCAGTCTTCGCCAACTAAATGACTAATAGCAATGCGTGTAGCATATGCCTCGTCATCCCACCTACGGCGTGCAGCCTCGCACGCATTTGCCAAATTGGCTAGCATTTGATGTCCAGCCCAGTGGCCGTATAGAAATACTGTATCGCCCTTACGGTCCTTGAATCCAAAGTTTGCTCTGTCGCCCATTTTATTCCGCCTTTGTTAGTAGTTGATTCTGCTCGTAGTTGAGCAATTGTACCATTTCTTGGGCCCAGTCCACAAGTACTTCGCCCTGTTCATTTTTATGGTGCCCGCAGAAATAAAGAGAGAATGTATCTTTCTTTGCTTCCCACATAGCTTGTGCTGCACATTGGTCACACTTAAGCCATTCGCTCATCATAGTACCCCACCTTCAATCATTTCAGAAAAACGGTCAAGGATCCAAGAATCGATATCGTTGATGTCAATCTCTGAAAGTTTTTCCATAATTTCTTCACGGGCAAACTTATATCCATCTTGAAATCCATCCTTGTAATCTGACATATTATCCTCTGTATCCTGTCGCTTCTCTATCTGACCAGTATGATTCTTTTAAATTATACTTATCACGAATGCGACTTACTTTCTCAATACTACCAGTTCCTATGTTGAATGTCAACGGTGGCATAAATTCGGGGTCAAGCCCAATAATTTGTGCATCCCAATAAGCCATCTCTAAAGATAGCCTATCGGGAGCAGTAAGTTCAAAGTACATTAGTTCTCACGAACATTACATACTTCAGTGTCAACAATTTCAATGTTGCCATTTTGTGAATCAACATACAGGTTGTCGTAGATTTCTTGTTCTACATCTGTATCTGAATCAGCAAGTAAATCTAATTGCATTGTTCCGCTAACTTCAATTGTTGCAGACCACTCAATGTCTCGAGTTAATGCAATATCTAGCGCTTCAGCAATAGAGCGAAGTGTTTCTTGGTCATCTGAATCAGCATATGCTTCAGTAATAATATCCTTAACTACGTTAATCTTAGAGTTAAGAACTTGAACCATTTTAGAGTTAGTACGACCATTATGTAGTTCCCATTCAATGTTTACTACTTTATCAGTTGCATATTCTGCATCTGAATAACCACGGATTACTTTGTAGGTAACCAATAAGTTAGAGTTATATGTATCAGGGATTGGTGTTGTAGTTGTTGTTGATTCCATTTGTTCCTCTTTCGTTTGGGTTGTTGGTGCAATTGTAGCATGCTCCACTGACACTAATGTGGTCTTACGGCCACACGGGCATGTGAGTTGTGTCACACCTGAAGGAAATCCAAATCCATCAGATGATGTTAGTTCTATTAGGCAATCGCATTCATCTGGGTCACAGACAAATGTGTACTTACTTGATATTAATTCGTTGGTCATAAAGAGAATTGTACCAGGTCCCACTGACATTTACCATAGATTCTAGGGCTTTTTTTATTATGAACGTATGATGTACATCACACCCTCAATCTTGCGGGCACCTGGCGATCCATAACGGACTTGAACCGTCGACCTCTACCGTGACAGGGTAGCGCTCTAACCAACTGAGCTAATGGACCAAGGTGAGCAGTTTTAAATCTTGCTCAGGATTTATTTATTTAGAAAGCCGAAACCAATTTCTTGATTTTGTTTTTCTCAGCAGTTAGAATTGGGTCAAAGCCTGAAGCACCAGCCATTAGTGTTTCAGAATTGCCACGACCTGAACGATAATAATCTAGGCGCTCAGTTAGGGCATTGAAAGCGCCCCACTTAGTTCCCTTTATGTTAGCGTTAGTTGGTGAGTTATGATAAAGTTCATCAAGTAGCACAACTTTGTTTTCCCACTTAGTTAGCGCAACCTTAGCAGCATCTTTATCTGGTTTAGGATAAATTGTCTGAATCAACTTAGAAAATTCAGCATCGGTAATTGCCTGAGAGTAGAGAGCCTTAGCCTCAACTTCAAACTCATCAAAGTATCCAAGCGCCATACCAAGAGTTTCACGAGCAACTTGAATGCGACCTTCAACAGATTGCGTGTGACGAATCTTGAATGATTGCTTAGCATTACGCATCGCAAGATTCAAAGTGTTTTGGCATACAACACGAACAGGTGTAACGGCTGCTTGAACGGCAACAGAACCATCGTGTGATGTCCATACGATTAGATAGAGTTTAGTTTGGTCATTAGCACCTTGTGGGTCTAATACCATTGTGCGGGGAATGTCTACAGTTCCGAAAACCACTTTACCCTTTTTTAGTGAGCCAGCAGATTCCCAACGGCAATCAGCATTAGCATCGTGAATAGCATCAGCAAACGCAAACAGTTCCTCATTTTGAACTGGCTTGTAACGCTTGCCAACAGTTGCGAGAACATCTACACCCTTATTGAATGGGTTATCACGAATGACAAGAGATGCTTGAGATACATCATTCCAAGATTCGTCAATATGATTTGTAATTGGAGATAGACGAACATTCCAATTTGCTAACTTTGCCTCTTCAAGCATTGTAGCGGTTGTAACTTCCTCATCTTGTGTAAAGATTCGGTTAGCGAGATTGTGCCAAGCAGGAGCACCACGAAGAGCAAAAGCAACTTCGCCGTTTTCCATTTCTAGATTATGAGCCATTTTTATTTCCTTTCGTTTGATTAGTCATAAGTATAACATCTGCCACTGACATTATCAATAGATAGTTACAATATGTCCGAATTGGGCGGTGTGAGTAATCTCACAAAAATCCAGGGGTTGTGGATAAGTCACGTAAGCCTGTGGATAACCCCTCAAGATTGAGGGCACCCAGCTCAAGCTGTGTGTATTATTTTAAATATTCTTCAATTACGTCTAGCGCTATGTGGTACCTACAGTCACAATCCATATCATTTTCAATATGATCAAGATTATTAACCCATATGTCGTGAGCCATTTCGGTAATGGTATACAGTTCCATTATTTTTTACTCGCAGAAAATCTTATATCCGCTTTACCGTAGACACACAATCCACACGATACGCAGGCGGACCCTGCATTGCTAATCAGTGGAATGCTTTTCATATTCTCAGGACACTTAGCACCAGGCTTGCCAGTCAATTCTTTCATTGTGCTTTCAGTTACGGCGAATGTCTTACCTAGGTAGGCAAGTCGAATACCTTCATTTACTTTTAGTTCGTGGCCGATTTCTTTATTATCATCATCGGTAGAATAATACAGTGAGAGATTAGATACATCTTTCAAAATAAGCGCTGCAGCCTTCACACGTGTGTAAACCCAAAATTGAATGTTGGGATGATTTTCGATAACAGTCTTCCAGGCATACGTGTAAGTATCATTGAAGAAGTCGCCGTCCCAGTGGATACGGAATAACTTAGGAGCGTCTTTCTTATTACAATCGGCAACGAATTCCATAATCATTTCATTTAGAAGAGAGACCATAGTATCGTTATCGGCGTCCTTTAGCAGGGCCCAATTGTGTAGCAGATTAGTTTTTACTCCTGGGAATAACTTTTCAAGTTTTCCTGCGTAGCATACGCTTTCACAAATACTAGTGGCACCAGGGCACGAGTAAGCCTTTCCAGCAGGTAGTCCGAAAGTGTTGGCAATTGCGGCTTGCTTTCCATTTTTAGTGACAAGGTTAGCGACCTTTCTATCGTTAGAGCGTTTCAGTTTCATAGGGGTAATTATAGCGGTTAGGTCTGACATTATAGGTCACCCATTTCTGCATCGGCCATACGTGTTTCCATATAGTCTGCGACGGGGTCACGATAGAAGACGGCATCGGAAGAGGAGTAGCCTTTAGCGCATATTGTGCAGATAGAATAGTTAGTACAGTAGCAGGAGTTAATATCGTTCATGAGACGACCTTTCGTTGGTTGAATGGCAAGTATAGCAGAATGGACTGACATATTCCAATTCTAGCTCAGTTTTCCAGGGTGATTTTGATCACACCCTTAACGACACGCCCGACCCCGCAACATTGCGGGCAGCTGTGGCGGGACCCAAAGATCCCGCCAATAACTTAGCGACTATTTACTTGTGTTACTATTTGTTCATCAAGAAACATTGCGGTAATTTTTTTATTTTTTACGGTATCAAACACGTAAGCATTTACTTGACCATAAAATTTATTTAGATTACTAAATACTAATTCAGTTAAGTATTCTTTATCTACACCTTGTTCTGAATAAATAGTTACATCATTTAATTTGTTTGCGTCGTAGATTTCTACTCTGAAACGATTATTCATTGTATTACCTTTGTTAGTAGTTTCCCGAAGGAGAGCAGTTTGGCAACATACTCAGGTTGTTTATTCCTGTATGCCCCACCATTAGGGGCGTGTAGGAAACTTAGAGATACTTAGCAATCTGCTTCATTGTGGAAGCATTTACTGTTTCCTCATCTGTCATCTTGAGAATTGTGAGAGCATTTGTGATGTCCTCTTTCATCTCACGATAAGAGTGCTGATGGATAACCTCAAAATCTTTTTCAGGTTCAGTAGGGAAAGTTCCCTCTTTTGTGATGATGTCAAAATCAACATTGAGAGTGTTGTTCCAAGAACGATAGTTTGTGCGTAGGTTTTCAGCCTTTGAGAAGTTAGCAATAGCCCACTTACCAATTTCCTTGCGCCACGCTTCTACTGCCTTTTGATACTTTGCTTCGTTAGCACCTGTTGATGCGTAGTCTTTTTCTAGTTTAGCAAGAGTGCCTTCTAGTGCCTTGATTACTTTGGCAGTTGCTACCTTTACTGTTATTGCTCTAGTCATTTATTACCTTTCGTTGGTTGGTTGTTGTTATGGATAGTATAGCAGGGGGGTCTGACATTATTAAGTTGTGTGAGCATTTTTAAGACATACTCAGGTCTTGGCTTAGCACTCAATTAGAGTGTGTGCCTCCGTCTTATCAGCCAAGTAGCGCTTTAGCCGATACTGAAGTCCAACGAGTTTCTTTTGTTGGTAGTTCCAGTAACACACGCACCGAGCCAGATGCTTGTGGGTGTATCTCTTTGATAACACCTGTTCTCTTTGACTTTAGGGTGGTGAATAAATCGCCAACCTCATAGGTATGATTATCTATTGTCATTTTTGCCTCTTTTCTTTGTTAGGTTGTAATTATAGCATTGGGGTATGACATTAGTCTAGCCCTATCTCACTATCTGAGAAAGTTATTGTGTGACCTTAGTCACTTTCAGGTAGCCAAGCGTCTAAGTGGTGCTGTTCGATAATAGCCCAAGCGGGTGCGTGGGTATTTCCCTTATAGGATACGCCTTCGGGCATTTCGATCAATTTATCATAGGATTCATCATAGTAAGCATCGATAGCATCGATACACGGCTTTACCATAGAAAGCGGAACGGGTGGATAGTGATTACCTTGTAAGTGATAAGCAATACCTTGTTCTAAATCAAACTCAGTAGATAAATCAAGTGCTGTTGTGTATCCCATTAGTTAGCCACCTTTAGAATTGCGTAAGTGCCATTAGCATTTATGATGTCAATTACTGGTTGTATAGCAGATACCAATAAATTTTTTAGCATTGACTCTAGCATAGCAATTTGTGATTGTTCATCTAATTCTAAGAATTGTTTTGCGATAGGGTGTGTTTCGTCAAACTCAGTTACGAATTTGAGTGAGTGTTCTACTGGTGTCATTTGTTACCTTTCGTTGTTGGATAGTAGTATTATAGCCTATGGCACTGACATTACCTAATTCATTGTCGGCGTGTCGCAGCTTTTGTGATATTTCTCACAAAATCCAGGACTTATCCACAAGTGGTCTTAAGCCTGTGGATAACCCCGCAACATTGCGGGCATCCGCACGTAATTTTAGATCGCAAATTAATTTTCAGATTTATTTTTATGTTTTATTTTGCGTGTATATTTTTTTTTATTGCGGACAGGTTGCGCCGCATTACTGCGACGCAATTCCTGAATTCGTTTTACTTTATCTTGAAGTGAAGTTAGGAACATTATACCCACTCGCTTCGTGAAATCGGTTTACATCAAATCGCTCATTATCTTTCGCAAACATTTCTGCGAAATCATTTACAATTTTAGAAAATAAAGCAGGGTGAGTTTTATCGCTGGCATACTTTAGAATTTCTGCCGTTGCGACATAATCTTTTCGTGTCATCATTTTACTTCAACGACCTTTCTTTCCTCACGATAAAAAATTTTAGTAAAGCATTTCATTTCTGAATTGTAAAGATTTACAGTTGAGAATTTATCAGCAAATCCCCAATCAACGAACGCAAAGAAATCTTTCCACGCTTCAAATTCGTTTTCGTAGTCTTTCTGCCAGTGTGGGGCATTTCCGTCATAGGCTAGAGTTATTTTATACATTAGTTTCCCTTTCGTCAGTTACACATTTACATTGTTGAATTGCTATTGTATCAGTTAGCACTGACACAACGGCAAGAGTATCGCAATTAGAGCAAATCCACATTCCAGCAATTTCGCTCATTCGAACGCTCCTTCGTTTAGTAATCCAATTTCAATTTGAAATAATTCATCTGGCGTTGCTTCTGATAAATCAACCCAGCCAGCACCATTTTCATTTATTCTAAAAATTTCTATGTATCCCATTAGTTTTCACACTCACATTCATTTGAGTAATCAAATTCGCAAAAGTAGCAACCTTGTTGCTCGCCGTGCGCCTTACAGACATAAATAAATTGTTGTTCATCACAACATATTTTTATTTCATCTTTGATAAAATAAAATTCGTTTTCGTCAATGTATGTATTTATCATTTACTCACCAACCTTTACTACAACAGTAGCGTAAAAATCATTTCCATAAGTGGAAGGCTTTCCCATTTCATATTGTGGTCGCACCAAAACGGTGTACGCTTCTGCGCCGTCATACCAAACATTTTCTCGTTTAGTTGCTCGTGAAATAATTCCTGCTTTGCCTTTGCGAGCAAAAGAGTGTGAGCGGTAGTAGGTTCCCTCTAAGAGGCTTTCGATTGTATAAACAGTTGCTGACATTGTGTCCGCCTTTCGTTGTTGTTATACCCGTAATTATACACGAACCCACCGACATTTTCCAATCCTAGGGGTAATCATCTCACTATGTGGAGCGTGGGCTATGTGATAAACCTCACACGGGCTATGTGATAAACATCACACGAATATGTCCGTTTTGTCTGTCAAATCGACACGCCGTAAAATTCCAGGGTTTTTATAACATTTACATAACGACACGCCCGACCCCGCTTCTTTGCGGGCCAGCTTGACTTTGTCAAGCCGACACGCCGTTATCTATTGATAATCTTTTAGAATTTCTTCTAATTCGTTTATTTGTTTATCGGTAAGATGATCGAGCTGAATTGCTTTTTCAAATCCAAATAAATCTTTCATTCGTTTTCCATTTCTGCTAAATAATCTTCGTGTTCAATTAGTCCGATAGAAAAAGCAACAGGGTCGCAACATTCTAAAATCTCGGCGGGAGTAAAAGTTGAATAACCAATTTTTACAGTAGGATAAACATCATTTAGTAAATCAATAAAACTTTCTTTGATTTCTAAATCTAATTCAAATTGTGATTTCATTATTTAGTAACCGCCCAATCTGACCACATATCTAAGCGGTCACCGTCAAATTCTAACCAAAAGCGGTCAATATTGTTTTCGCAATTTTCGCAAAATGTAAATTGAGAATCATTTACATTTGAAATCGCTAGAACATTTGGTGTGTGTTCTTTACACATTGTAATTGTTGTAGTCATTATTCTGCCTCCTTAGTATTGAATAGCGAGGACATCTTATCATTAGCCTCTGACATTGTTGCGATAGCCTTTAGCAGGCTAGCCTTGCGTTGCGCCTCTACGTGCGCCTTGTATTCTGCTAGGTTCATTTCTGACCTTCTTTCGTTGTTGTTATAGTAGTATTGTAGCAGAGGGGTCTGACATTTAGACCCCTTTTCTCGGGCGTGTCGGAATTTATTTTTGTGATATACATCATGTGGATAACTTACGCTTAAAATTCCAGGGTTATTCACAGCTGTGCATAAACCTGTGGATAACTCCCGCAAGTACTTGCGGACGCAGCGCCTTTTGTCAAGGCGACACGCCGTTATGCTAGTGTGATTTATCCCACTCTCTGAAATCGCTTACGATCTCACGCCACATAAGGCGAGCCATATATAGGGCGGGTACTAATAGGGCTATCTGGACTAGTGTAGTTAGTATGCGATTAGTAGTCATTACTTATTCTTCTTTCTCTTATAGATAATAACACCTAACGCAATAGACCAACCTACAATTAGTATCTGCCAAGATAGTGCTACATAGCACCAGTTAGTGTCTAGTTCTAATCCGTATCCATTTAGTTCTAATGTCATTATTAGTTATCCCAACTTAGTGCGAATACTTTTGCTAGTTCTTCATCATCTACATCATCAAAGTCATCAACAGGCGGTTGCTCTGTTTCTTCTTCATCAAGGTATGCGTATGCGTCTGCTACATCTGATTGTATAGACTCGTATTTATCTATGCTGTTAGTAGCGTATGAGTATGCGTATGACATTAGTTCTTTACCTCTACTTTTCTTACATTGTAGGTAAAACCTTTACCTAGTTTTTCTAATTCTGACATTACGGCTAATAGTTCTGCGCTATTCTTAGCGGTGTTATCTACGCTTAGTAGATTAGAGCCTTGCCATAGTGAGTATGTGATAGTCATTGTCTGTTCTTCTTTCGTTAGTTGGTATATTGGAATTGTAGCCTAGTGGGCTGACATTATCAAGCCGACACGCCGTAGGGCGGGGCTAATAGAGTGTGAGTTACCTCACACCCTTATCTTTTGCTAATTGCTCAGCATAGACGGGGTCTGACACGCTATCAGCACCAAACTCTAGATAGATGTCTAGATAGATGTCATCATAGTAATCGTTATAGTCCATTAGTATTACGCCCAACTTCTAGTAGTAGCATAAACCTTGCGAGTGCTAGGCTTGTAGTTAGGCAACTCGGTTAGAGTAACCTCTAGGATAGTGCCACGCTTGGCAACTAACTCTAGGTAGTCATTAGCGTATTCCTCGCTAGGAACTGTTAGCGTAGTGTGGCTACGCTCTGTTGATAATGGATAGAGAGGATTAGTATCCAACTCTACTGAGTAACTTAGTGAAAACATTTTGTTTTCCTTTCTTTATCAAGAACCTTTCTTGATTTTCTTTATACTATAATCCTAGCAGGGGGGACTGACATTTAGGGGTGTTTTTCGGGCGTGTCGCAAAACTATTTATGTGAGTTACAACACACTTACGCTCAACAGTCCAAAGATAATGGGCGCACTATCCAAAATGTCCGTTTTTATACTACCCTGTATCATACATCATAAAAATATATTAACATTTTAAGAAACTTGATTTATAGTTGACTAAATTGTTAAGTGGTATAATTAGCTATGATTAATTTTAGCAAATTTGAAAAAATAAATGATGAGGCCTACATATGGCGGGGATTCCTGGATTCAGAAACTTGCGATATAGCTTTTCAAGAATCCTCAGAGCAAGATCCAAATACGGTAAATCTTAGGGATTCAGATAAAATAGAACTTCTTAGCGTATTTGTAAATGAAAAAATTACAAATGCTGTAAATTTATTTTTTGAAAATACTGAGTATAAGCTTGATAATTTTTTGCATTGGTACACTGCCCCTGGGCTTTGGTTTAATATACATAGAGACGATGAAGCATATGACCCAAGCCCCAATAAAAAAGTTTGGGCTGGAATAATATATTTATCTAATATGGACGGTGGGCAACTATTTTATCCAACAAATAATACTTTGGTTCAACCATTAAAAGGAGATATGGTTATACATACCTCTGCCATACCACATGGTGCAACTCCCGTAAAAGGAGAAAATAAAAGAACAATAACCTATGTTGTTTATGATAAAAATAAATTGGCGGATCCAAATGATCCCGAACAAGATTTAAAATATCTTTCCGATTTAAGAGAATTCCAAGTATTAGAATCAAAAGAATGGCTTAAATCTGATATGGGTATATATTGGGAAAAAATGCAAAATGTAAATTGGGATACTTATATATCTCCCGATAATCAATTTTTACCTAAAAGGGCTTGACATCGAAAATAGAAATGTTATACTGGAAACCTTGGACAGTTTTCGGAGATAATATCAAGGGGTTAAACTCCAAGTGCGATGATGACGGAAGTTGTAATTCTACAATTACTTTCAGATAATAGCTAGGCCTACTATAGGTTCAACCGATGAATGGCGGATTTATACTCCGATCATTTCGGGGTTCTCTTTTATTTTTCTTAAAAGGGGTATAGGGGTTGTATGCTTAAATTCTGGAAGTTATTATTAAAATACAAAAGATTAAAAGCTATAAAAAATTTTATTAACATTTTTAAATACTGATATTCTAGTCAACTAAAATAATACACATACATAATACTAAATATAGTATAATTGATTTAAATAGAAAGCTGGAAAAATGGAATTAAAAACTATAGACCTTGGTCAAGGAATTTACTTATTCAAAGATGTCTTTAAGGATAAAGTAAAGGCTTATAAATTTATACTTGATTCTAAAAAAGGAAATGATCCTTATTTCAATAAAGACACTTGGTACGACTGGTCTCCATGGGGCAACTACTCTAAAGCTTATCCAAATTCTACAGATTCAAGTTACCTAAACTCAACCTCAGAAGGCGCAGATTTATTGCGTGAGGGACTAGAAGTATTTGAATATGTACTCGACTATGTAAAAAATAATTTTACTGACACTACATTTTTTGAAAGACATAATTTTCCAACTGATTTTCCAACAAGTATAAAACAAATACAAGACAGAGGGCAAATTGGTGATCATAGATTCCAGATGGCTGACTTTGTAGTATTTGAGACAAATAAAAATGTCGACAAAAACTGGCAAATGTGGATTCATCAAGATACAGTCCCACATTTTGGCGTAACTCAAAACCACATGTTTAATTTTAATATCTACGTAAACGATGATTACGAAGGTGGAGAAATTGTATTCTTTAAAGAAGAGGGTATTGAAAAATCTACTTACATAGATAAAGAAACGGGGAAAGAAAAGCCTGTCTGGTATATTGAAGATCACTTTATTTATAAGATGGAATCTGGAGACGGAATGATTTTCCCAGTAGACCTGTATCATGGCGTAATGCCAATTGCTGAAGGTGGAGAGAAGTATTACATTAGACAGTTTATTACTCATGTTTCAGATAAAGAATTTGAAGCGGAAAAAATAAAGTTTATTGAATCTGGACAAACTGAAGAAGAGTTTGACGAGATGCTTGCCAATATAAGAAAAGAAAGACATGAGAAAAGACTGACTCCAGTTATTTATGACTCAATTGAAAGCATTCCTTCAAATGTACAAAATGGAGATGTTCAAGTTGCATGTATTATTAAATCTCGCAAAGATATTTCTTCATTAATATAATGAACAGTTATAAGAATTTTTATTTTTTACATATTCCTAAAACAGGTGGAAGATATGTAAAAGCATATATTCTTAGTCAACTAAAAGATACTTTAAACATACTTCCAATTACCGATAGGCACGAAGGCTGGGTAGAAGTAAATGATGACACATATATTTTTTCAATATTAAGAGATCCAGTAGAATTTGCATGTAGCTTATACGCACATGAAGTAATGCAAAAAGCTAAATTAATGGAAAATGTTTTAATAAACAGTAAAGAGTATCTCAATAGAAATATTTCTAATGTATATCTTGATAAAAAGTATTTAATTGCATATTACATGGCAAATCCATGGGCTAAAAACTTACAGAGTAAACATATTCTAAATAGTAGAACCGATAGCAAAAGAATTACAGATGTAATAATTCATAGATATACATTTACTGATGAAATTGATAAAGATCTACTATATAAAAGACTAAATAGAATAAATTTGCTAGTTAGACAGTCTAGCCTGTATAAACCAGAATCTATTGCTAAAAAATTATGTAATGATCTAGATATTAAAATGGCGGGGGATATCGAAGAAGACAATCTAATATTCCACAATATAGCATCATCTAATCTATATAATAGTTTAACTCAAGAAGATAAAGACTGGCTAGAAGAATTCTTTTCATTAGACGTAGAGATATACAATAACCATAGTATTTTTAGTCAACTAGATAATGTATGCTCATTCTGTGGAGACTATGCATATACTACTGAGTTTGATACAACTTGGAAAAAATACTCATTTTGCGTAGAATGCATAAAGTCTAAAGAAACTCTCCTTGGCTGATTTAAGACACGAACTTCATCTTCTTGGCCCAGATGCCCAGGATATACTTAAAAAGTATTTAGAGGGCAAGCTAGGCCTGTGTTTGAATGCTTCTGCAAATGATGGCATATGCGATATAACATGGAAGCATGAGGACTGTAGTATAATTATGGATATGTTATATGACCTTACATCCAACGAGATGTATATAGGCAAATGAGGGTCTCTATTTTCCGCCGCACTTTTTTCGCACTTAAATTAGGAGTAAATTATGTTCTATGATGATCCAGATATATCTAAACTAAGAGAAGAAGGAGTTTGGGTAGGAAAGGGTTTTGTTTCTCAAGAAGACTGTGATTCAATAGTCCGCCATGTTGAAAACTTTTCAGATGAGGATTGGCTAGACGGATGGGCTAGACATCAAGGTACATTATTTTATACAAATGAGCCTGAATCAGAAAAGCTTATTGCAGAATGGTGGAGCGATAAGGTTAGCCCTCCAGTTCTTCTTCCAGCAGTAAATAAAATTAACGCAAAACTAAAATATTTGTTTACCCCAGAGCTTATTTTCTTGCCAGAATATAAAATTGTAAGACTTAGGCCAGGACAAAATATGAAATCCCACAGAGACAACAGAATGGAAGACAACAACCTTCAGCCAGACGTAAAACAAGAATTTACAATTAAATGTGCTTATACAGTTTATTTAAGTAACTTTAAGGGTGGAGAAATAAATTATCCAGAATTAGAATACACCCACGTGCCTGTGCCAGGAGATATTGTAATACATTCTGGCAGAGTCCTGCATGAAGTTTTTGATGTAACCGAAAACAACAGGTATACAATAACTGGATGGCTATTAGGTAAATAGACCCCATACAAAGGCGGATTCGTATGAGGCCTATTTTGCACCTTAGTGCATACAAGGAGACATAATCTCAACTTGTAATATTATTATAAAGTAATTAAAATCTTAAGTCAATGGTTTCTAAAAAATAGTTTTTTCTTAATTCTATAAATGGCATTACTAAATTTTTCTTCAATTTTGCGTTCAATTATTCCCTCTTTGCTTTCATATTTGTAGTGATCAGTATGAAAATAAGGGCTTTGCATCATTTTGGAAAAATGTCTTGGGCTCATGTATATAATTATACATCATTATCAGACCTAAAGGCTGGAGCTGGGCCAAGCAAAAATCCATCTTCATGATACTTAACCATTTTTTCTACATCTTCTTTCCCCACGCTTCCTTTAGCTATAAGGGTAAGCATATCGTAGATTCTGTGAAGCATGATGTAGTTAACCATTTCTAGGTTATCTTCTAGATTATTACTTTCTGTCACTTGTGTATTTTTCTAATTCTAATGATAAATCTTCAAGGCTTTTGCCTGTTTCAATTGCTCCATCTATATATAGCTTAAATTCTTTAAGCGCTTTAATTGCCATTGGCAAAACTTGCATGTGCATGCAAGGGATACCCATGCCAACAGCTCTAAGTAAATCTTTATCGTATGGCATTATCTACTTGCTCCTTTAGCTTATCGTAAAAATGTAATCCTATGTGTTTTTTGTATCCACAAGATAGGCAATATAAAAAAATTCCATCTTCTTCGTCAAGGTTAGACAAAAGAGAGCCTTGATCCATTGGACAGTATATCCGTGGAACAAGGCCCTCTTCTGACAAGGATATGTATTTAGATACGTATTGTATCTTCATACTTCCCCCTTAATTATTTGGAAATTTTAAATAAAATTCCTTGGCTCTTGGGGTCATTCCCTTCCAAGCCGACCAATCAATACCGCCATTGGTCATGTAGTACGTTATCTCTGCGTTAGTTACTGGGTCGAATAACTCTTTGTTACTCTTTAGGTCAAATTTCTCTAGCCTTGTTGGGCCAAGATCTCCGATCATATTGATCTGGAAAATTCCGTAGGAACTATCTCCAGTTTTCTTATCCCCGTTATATGCAAGCGGTCTTCCATTAGATTCCCGCTTTGCTATTGACCAAGCTTTCTTAAGGCCTGCTCCTTCGAATCCTACAGTCTTGAGTAGTAAAACTAGATCTTCGTCTGTAAGCATTTCAGATGGTTTGTAAATTTCTTTACTAAAACTATCTAAAACTTCTTGCTTTAGTTGGGCTTCAGTTTTCACTAAAGGTTGTACATTTACAGTAAGTGCGTTAGCTGGGTTTCCAGAAAATAAAAACAATGTTACCATTGTAATTATTGTCCAGTCACGAATTAAATCGCTTAACTGTTGTTTTATATTCTCCATTGGCATTTCCTCCTATAGAGATAACGAACTATAAGAATAGCATTACTGTCTAATAGATGTCAAGTCAGTCAACTAAAACCTATCTCACATAATGATACGCTTAATAAATATTTTTTGCCACTAGACCTATGATCGAAAGTTTGATACACTAGGACCTCATCTAAAAATTACACCGCAAGGCGGAGAAAAGGTTATATATAAATGTCACAAACTATTGAAAACCCTTATGAAAACTTTATTGCTTTATCTAGATATGCAAAATGGGTGGAAGCAGAAGGACGCAGAGAAACTTGGGGAGAGACAGTAGATAGATATTTTAATTTTATGCTTAACCAATTAAGTGTAAATCATAATTATATTCCAAATGAAAAGCTTGTTGCGGAATTAAAAGAGTTTGTATTTGAAAGAAATGTAATGCCATCTATGAGATCTGTAATGACTTCAGGTCCCGCACTAGAAAGAGATAACGTTGCGGGATATAACTGTGCTTTTTTACCAGTTGATTCACCTCGCTCATTTGACGAAACTATGTATGTTTTAATGTGTGGTACAGGAGTAGGATTTTCTGTTGAGTATAAATACATTAACAAGCTGCCTGCTGTACCAGAATCTTTAGAAAAATCAACTACCGTGATTACGGTTGAAGATTCAAAGCAAGGGTGGGCAAAAGCATATCGAGAGTTACTTGCCCTTCTTTGGTCTGGACAGATTCCAGCAATTGATGTTTCTAAGGTAAGACCCGCAGGAGCAAGGCTTAAGACAATGGGAGGCAGATCATCAGGGCCGCAACCACTTGTTAATCTTTTTGACTTTACGATTGCAAAATTTAAAAACGCCACAGGAAGAAATTTAAAACCAATTGAATGTCACGATATTATGTGCAAGATTGGTGAAATTGTTGTTGTAGGAGGAGTTCGTAGATCAGCAATGATTTCGCTTTCTAATATAAATGATATTGAAATGGCACAGGCTAAATCAGGCAATTGGTGGGAAGCAAGTCCACAACGTGCTTTGTCTAATAATTCAGTTGCGTATTCACGCAAACCAGGAATGGAACAGTTTATTGCAGAATGGAAATCTTTATATGATTCAAAGTCAGGAGAACGAGGCATATACAATGTGGCCGCAGCTCAAGCCCAAGCAGCAAGATTTGGCAGAAGAGATCCAGATATACACTACGGAACTAACCCTTGTTCAGAAATTATTTTACGTCCTTATCAGTTTTGTAATCTTTCAGAAGTCGTATTACGTGAAAACGATACAAAAAAAGATATTGAGCGTAAGGTAGAGCTTGCAACAATACTTGGAACATGGCAATCTACTCTTACTGAATTTAAATATCTTCGCAAAATCTGGAAAGACAATACAGAAGAAGAACGCCTACTAGGAGTTTCTTTAACTGGACAGTTTGGGCACAAATTTATGTCTGGCAAAGAAGATCTTGTTTCCTTAGAAGCATTTTTAATGACGCTTAGAGAATTAGCAAGAGCAAAAAATAAAGAGGAGTCTGGGAAAATTGGGATTCCCGAGTCAGCTGCTATTACATGCGTAAAGCCCTCTGGAACAGTGTCTCAATTGGTCGGGGTATCTTCAGGAATGCATCCATGGCATTCACCATATTATGTTCGTACGGTTCGTGGCTCAAAAGGTGATCCAATATCTACGTTTTTAAAAGAAGTTGGCATTCCAGTACAAGACGATGTAATGAAACCAAATGAAACTTATGTATTTTCTTTTCCAATAAAGGCACCCGAAGGCGCAATAGTTAGAAATGATTTGACAGCCATTGACCATTTAAATATTTGGTTGGTGTATCAACGTGCATGGTGTGAACATAAGCCCTCCATTACCGTATCTGTCAAAGAAGATGAATGGATGGACGTTGGTGCGTGGGTATATAAGAATTTTGATGAAGTCTCTGGAATTTCATTTTTACCACATTCAGAGCACACATACAAGCAGGCCCCCTATCAAGAAATTTCTAAAGAAGAATATGAAGACCTTCTTGCCAAAATGCCTAACGATATTCGCTGGGAAGATTTATCGTTTTATGAAACAGAAGATGGAACTTCCCCCTCTTCTACGCTTGCATGCAGCTCCGATGGGAATTGTGAGCTTGTGGATATTTCTGCTTAGTGGTAGAATAATACTATTGGGGTAAAACCCAAAATTCTGGGCACCCCGCCCAAAATGGAGATGATACTATGGCTAAATCAGCCGATTTAAACAAAGATGGAAAGGTTACAATGACAGAAGAAATTTTAGCAGCGCTAGGTACTTATGCGAGAGCATTTTTATCAGCAGCAATTGCCCTATATATGACAGGAAATACTAGTCCCAGAGATCTTCTTATGGGTGGTTGTGCAGCAGTCGCACCAGTAATTCTTAAGGCGTTAAGCCCAACTAATAAAGAATTCGGATTTAAAGCAACAAAGTAAAATAGTCAATTAGAAATACTCCTGTGCTAAAATTAGTACAGGAGTATTCCTATTTAGGAGACTATGGCAAATGGCAATACAAAAAAATTGGGAAGTAGATCAAAACACTACTTTTAAGTTTGAGATTCAGTATACACAAGACGATGAAATAACACCCATCGATCTTTTTGGCGCATCCGCAAAAATGCAAGTCAGAGATATAAAAGGCGGAGCAGCAGTAGCATTTACTTTAACTTCTCCTTCGGGTGGAATTACAATCGATGGATTAACAGGAACATTGCGTATAACAATGACACCAACTCAAACCAATAAGCTATTCTATCCAAAGTCTTCGTATGACATTATGATTATCGACTCTAATGGAAACAAAACAAAACTCCTTGAGGGCTTTATGACCCTTAAAAGATCGGTTACTATATAATGAATGAAAAAGTAATAGTAAGAGAAACATTAAATAAAGTAATTGTTCAAACCCCAGGCCCACAAGGCGCAAGAGGTCGTACAATCCTAAATGGAAATGGCGTACCATCTGCAAACTTAGGATTAGTTGGGGATTTTTATTATGACGTTATTTCAACAAGATTTTACGGACCTAAACCAAATGATTTAACTTGGGCTGGTGCACAAAATTACATCTTAAATAATCCTCCTACAGATTATTCATTTAGATACTCATGGGAGCTATCACAAGTTACTGGCCCCGTTGCAAATACCTACAGCGTTATAGTATTGCACAATTTGGGATTTTATCCCAACGTAACAGTCAAAACAAGCGCAGGAGATATACTAGAAACTGGTATAGATTATAACAATATAAATCAAATTACACTGACAATGGCTCAACCATTTTCAGGGACAGCACATCTGTCTTAAAAGGGAGAAGAAGAAATGGCAAGAAAATATGCGGTCAGCTTAGACCTTAATAAGAATGAGCTGCTAAATGCAAGAATTCAAAACTTAGGATCAGCACCATCAAGTCCAGTTACTGGTCAAATTTACTACAACAATGTTTCAAATGTACTATATTTCTATAATGGAACAGAGTGGACACCAGCATCTGGTTCCACAGAAGTAATTCAAGATGTTATTGGTTCTACCGTATTAGCTGGAACAGCATTAACGGCAACATATAATGATACCGCTGGCACACATACAATAAGATTAAATGATACCGCTGTAACGGCTGGATCATATGGCTCAGCAACACAAATTCCTACATTTACAGTAGATGCTCAAGGTCGATTGACTGCAGCATCAACAGCAAGCGTAGCAACAAATCTTTCAATAGCAGCAGACACTGGAACAGACACAGTAGATTTGCTTACAGATACACTAACAGTATCTGGCGGAGAAGGAATTGATGTAGCCGTAACAAATAACACAATTACAGTATCTGCAGAAGATGCAACATATACAAATAAGGGTGTTGCTTCATTTAGCTCAACAGACTTTACAGTTGCAGCAGGCGCAGTATCTCTTAACAAAGATCCAGTAATTACACTTTCAGGAGATGTAACTGGTTCTGCAACAATGACCAATTTGGGCAGCGTAACAATATCAACTACTATTGAGCCAAACTCAGTAGCATTAGGAACTGATACAACTGGAGACTATGTAGCAACAATTGTTGGCACAGCCAATGAAGTTACTGTTTCTCCAAATAGCGGAGAATCAGCAGCCGTAACAATTGGATTGCCAGATGATGTATCTATTACTGGTAATTTACAAGTTGGCGGAAACTTAAATGTAGTTGGAACCGTTAATGCTGTAAATACAACACAGATTAATATTCAAGACAATAAAGTAAAACTTAATAGCTCATTTACTGGAACTCCAACAACAGATGCAGGAATTGTTGTAGAGCGTGGAGATGAAGCAGATGCCGAGCTACTTTGGAACGAAACTAATGACGTCTGGCAAATTGGTCAAGTTGGTGGTAATTATCATACTGTTGCAAGAAAATATGCGACAACAATTGGTGACGGAACAGCAACTTCATACACAGTAACTCATAATTTATCAACTAAGGATGTTACGGTTCAAATATTTGAAACAAATGCAGATTATAATCAAATAGAAGCAGACGTTCAACATACATCAATGTCAGCAGTTACTATTAAATTTGCATCAGCTCCAACAGCTGGCGAATATAGAGTTGTTATAGTAGGCTAATGTGTCAAGAAAATTTAAGTCTTTACTTAATTTAACTACACTTGCCGCCGACCCCGCTGGGTCCGCTGGCGATGTGTTTTTTAATACAACAGAAAAAGCCTTAAAGATTCATAATGGAATAGCGTGGGTTGATATTGCAAGAAGCAGTGACCCTACTCCGTTTTACATGCACACACACGCATACAATGGAAGTGTTCATACAATTGACACACAAGAAACTATTACTTTTAACGAAATCAATAACGAAAATGCTTCACCAGTAGAAACAATACCTGTTATAATTGGTTTAGATGGTGGAAGCCCAGCAGCAACAAATAATAGCGCAGACTTCCAAAACTTAACGCTATTAGACGGAGGAACAATTGTCAACTAGTTTCCCAACAAGTATAGATAATTTAACAAACCCAGGAAGCACGGACAGCCTAGAAGGACATGCAACCCTGCATGGAAATGTTAACGATGCAATTGAAGCATTAGAAGCTAAAGTTGGTGTTAACGGATCAGCCAATGTAAACTCTTTAGATTATAAAGTAGATCAACTAGAGTCTCAGATGTCTAATATTGGGGATACAACAGAATCAACCCTGATTCTCCTTGGATTAGAAGGAACCAATGATTTAACGGTAGCGGGAATAGAAAATAAAACAGCGATTGACACATTTTCTGCAAACACTTATAGAACAGTAAAATATACATTACAAATCACTAGGGGTTCGTCTCATCATTCTTCGGAATACATGGTTTTAAACGACGGCACAGACATCAACATATCAGAATCAAACATTATATCAAACACAAGTAGTAACTTAGCAAATGTTACTTTTGAATCAAATGCAGGTATAATTAGCTTATGCGTAACCCCTGTTACATCTTCCGTTACGGCAAGATATATCAGAACCGCAATAAAAGCTTAACTAGGAGTCAATAAATGGCAACAGTAGTAAAAAACTTTAGAATTAAATCTGGTCTTATAGTTGAAGGAAGCTCAGCATCCGTTGGCGGATTTGACGTATTAACAAAAGCTCAAGCAGATCAAGACTATGTTGTTAGTCTTATTGGCGGAACAGCAACATCGGCAAACACAGCAAATACTGTTGTAAAGCGTGACGGCTCTGGCAACTTTGCCGCAGGCACAATTACCGCAACATTTGTTGGTAATGTAACTGGTAACGTAACAGGTACTGTTTCAAGCCTTTCAAACCATACCACAGCAAATCTTGCAGAAGATTCAGCAAACAAATATTTTACAAACCAAAGAGCACTTGATGCAACATCTGCAGCATACGATGCATCAGGCGCAGCCGCAGCAGCACAATCAGCAGCAATCACTGCAGCAGGAACAGATGCAACTACTAAGGTAGCAGCAGAAGCAGCACTTAGAGTATCGGGCGACTCAGCCTCAGTATCAACTGCAGCATCAGATGCAACCACTAAGGTAGCAGCAGAAGCAGCACTCAGAGCATCTGGTGACTCAGCTTCGGTATCCACCGCAGCAGCAGACGCTACATCAAAAGTAGCAGCAGAAGCAGCACTTAGAGTATCAGGAGATTCAGCTTCAGTATCAACTGCAGCAGCAGATGCAACATCTAAGGCTAACGCAGCCCAGTCAGCAGCAGAAGCAACCGCAGCAACAGCACTTTCAAATCACGAATCAGACACAACAAATATTCATGGTATTGCAGATACTTCACTTCTAGCAACTACTGCAAACGTAGCAACTGCCAAGACAGAAGCTATTTCAGCAGCAGCAACAGCAGCTGGATCAGCAATTTCTGCAGCAATTTCAACAGAAGTTACAAACCGTAACGCAGCAATTACCTCTGCAGTAAATGGAGTTGTAGACGGTGCACCAGGACTTCTTGACACATTAAATGAATTAGCAGCAGCAATTAACGATGATTCTAATTACACAACAACTATTACAACAGCTCTTGCAACAAAGGCCCCACTGGCTTCAGCAGCATTAACTGGTACACCTACAGCACCTACTGCAGCAGCAAATACTGATACAACTCAGATTGCAACTACAGCATTTGCTAAGGCAGAAGCAGACGCAGCAGAAGCCGCAGCAGCCTCAGATGCAACCACTAAGGTAGCAGCAGAAGCAGCACTCAGAGCATCTGGTGACTCAGCTTCGGTATCCACCGCAGCAGCAGACGCTACATCAAAAGTAGCAGCAGAAGCAGCGCTCAGAGTATCAGGTGACTCAGCCTCAGTATCAACTGCAGCCTCAGATGCGACCACAAAGGTAGCAGCAGAAGCAGCACTTAGAGTAGCAGCAGATACAGCAGCAATTGCAACTGCAGCAGCAGACGCAACCGCTAAGGTAGCAGCAGAAGCAGCACTCAGAGTAGCAGCAGATACAGCAGCAATTGCAACTGCAGCAGGAGATGCGACTACAAAGGCCAACGCAGCCCAGTCAGCAGCAGAAGCAACAGCAGCAGCAGCCAACACAGCACAGCAAAATGGAACCACATCATTTACAGCAATTAATTACAACTCTGTTGCTAAGCAAGTTGCAGCAACAACTGGAAATATTGTGACGGCAGCAGCAACAACAGCTATCTCATGGGTAGCAGCAGACTACAGAAGCGCTAAGCTTGTAGTAAAAGCAAAGAATGGTGTCCATACTCAGGTATCGGACCTAGTAGTTACGCTTGACACAGCAAACAACGTAGCAGTTTCTGAATATGGAATTACATATTCAAACGGAACAGAATTAGCAGCAGTAACTGCAGATTATTCTGGATCGGATGTAAGAATTAGAGTAACCCCAGCAAACAATAACACAGAAGTTATGGTTGTTGGAATACTAATTAAATAATTAAATAACAAGGTTAAGGGGTTCCTTTTAAAAACCCCACCAAAAACAATTAGGGGATATGTGAACTTAAATGGCAACAGTAAATAAAAATTTTAAAATAAAGAATGGACTCAATGTCGCAGGAACTGCCACATTTGATTCCAGCGTTATATTAGGCGAGACACCCCTTAGATTTGATACAGTAACAAATAAGCTGCAGATCCAGTTAAATGGAACCTGGCAGCCTATTGCTTTTACATCAGAAATACCAGATGCTACACAAGATATAAGTTTTATGGATATTGGGTTGTCAATTGACTATAACGGTCAACCAACTTATATTGTCCAGGCAAATGGAGTCACACCATCAGGAACAAGTAAATTTGTAAATGGAGGATCTCCATCGGATACCTCATTTTCAATGGTATTTGATTCTGGTGCTTTAGCTTAAAGCAATAAAGTGGTATAATAAAAAATATAAAGGGGTAATAATATGTCAACAGTAAGAATTCAGTTAAGAAGAGGCCTAGCCTCTGAATGGACAAGCGTCAATCCGACACTTGCAGCAGGCGAAGTTGGTGTCGAATCCGATACTAACACATTAAAATTTGGTGACGGAACCACAGCATGGAACAGCTTAAATTATGCTCTTTCCAATACAGTTGATGATTACCAGCCCATTAGCGAAAAAGGTAATGCTGGAGGATACGCTTCTTTAGATGGTAGCGGCTTTGTTCCAGTAGCACAACTCCCACCAACAGTAAAAATAACAGTTAATGCGGTTGCTAATCAAGCAGCCAGACTAGCTCTTTCTGTTCAAGCAGGAGATATTGCAATTCAATCAGATAATGGCACTACTTATGTTTTGTCAGCAACACCAGCAACTACAGACGGTAACTGGAAAGAAATTTCAGCAACAGCTGCAATTTCTGCAGCAATTGCTACACACGAAGCAGACACAACCTCTGTACACGGTATTGCAAATACCGCCCTACTGGCAACTACTGCAAACGTAGCAACAGCTAAGGGTGAAGCAGAAGCAACCGCAGCATCAGCTCTTTCAGCACACGAAGCAGACACAACCTCTGTACACGGTATTGCAAATACCACTCTCCTAGCAACTACTGCAAACGTAGCAACCGCTAAGTCAGAAGCAATTTCAGCAGCAGCAACAGCAGCAGCATCAGCTTTGACAGCACACGAAGCAGACACAACCTCTGTACACGGTATTGGAAATACCGCCCTACTGGCAACTACTGCAAACGTAGCAACAGCTAAGGGTGAAGCAGAAGCAACCGCAGCATCAGCTCTTTCAGCACACGAAGCAGACACAACAAGCATTCACGGAATCACTGATACTTCAGTACTTGTTACTTTTAATGGAAGCCAAACATTAACAGCAAAAACATTAACTTCTCCAACAATGACTGGAACTCCAGTAGCACCAACAGCAGCCGCTGGCACAGACACAACTCAAATTGCAACAACAGCATTTGTTCAAGATGCAATTGAGATAGTAGTTGGAGCGGCCCCAGGTGCTCTAGACACACTTGCTGAAATTGCTACATCTTTAAACAATAATGCTGATTTATCAGGATCACTTACTACATCTATTTCAAATAAAGTAGCAAAAACAGGCGATACAATGTCGGGTGTTCTAAATATGGGAACAAACAAAATTACATCTCTTGCAAATCCAACAGTAGATCCAGATGCTGCAAATAAATATTATGTAGACGCTAGAGTATTTGATGGAGTTTCGGTTCATCAAGGATACACAACAAATGTTCATGGAATTACAGATACTTCAGCACTTGCATACACAGCAGATGTAAACACATCGCTTGCAGCAAAAGCACCACTTGCTTCACCAACCTTCACTGGAACAGTTTCTGGTATTACAAAAACAATGGTTGGACTAGGATCGGTTGATAATACAGCAGATACAGCAAAGCCAGTGTCAACAGCTACTCAAACACAGCTTGATCTTAAGCTTACTTCAGAAACTGCAGCATCAACTTATGCTCCACTTGCCTCACCAGTACTTACTGGAAATCCAGTAGCACCAACAGCAGCAGCAAACACTAATTCAACTCAAATTGCAACCACAGCATTTGCTAAAGCAAAAGCTGACGCAGCTCAGGCAGCAGCCGAAAGCACAGCATCAGCAGATGCAACCGCTAAGGTAGCAACAGAAGCAGGACTTAGAGTATCAGGTGACTCAGCTTCCGTAGCAACCGCAGCAGCAGATGCAACCGCTAAGGTAGCCACCGCAGCAACTAACGCAGCAGCAATTTATGCACCACTTGCTTCACCAACCTTCACTGGAACAGTAACTCTTCCAGCGGGAACAATTACAACAGGAATGATTCTTGATGGAACCGTATCATCTTCAGATATTGCAAGCGATGCAGTTACTACAGCAAAAATTCTAGATGCCAATGTTACTACAGCAAAAATTAATGATTCAGCAGTAACTTCAGGCAAAATTGCAGCAAGTGCAGTTACAGAAGGTAAATTAGCTGATGGAGCAGTAACTTCAGGCAAAATTGCAGATGGAACTATAGTAGATACTGATGTTTCTTCAATTGCAGCAATTGCTCAGTCTAAAATTTCAGGTCTTTCAGCAAGTTTTGGATTAAAGGCTGATCTTGCTTCCCCAACATTTACTGGAACAGTTTCTGGTATTACAAAAACAATGGTTGGACTAGGATCCGTTGATAATACAGCAGATACAGCAAAACCAGTTTCAACAGCTACTCAAACAGCTCTTGATCTTAAGCTTACTTCAGCAACTGCAGAATCAACTTATGCTCCACTTGCCTCACCAGCACTTACTGGTGTTCCAACTGCTCCAACAGCAGCAGTAGCAACTAATACAACACAGGTAGCAACAACTGCTTATGTTCGTGGAGAAGTTGCAGCACTTGTTAATAGTGCAGCAGGAACTCTTGATACCCTCGGTGAGATTGCAACAGCTCTTGGAAATGATGCAAATCTATCTACAACGCTCACAAGTGCAATTGCACTAAAGGCACCACTAGCCTCACCAACATTTACTGGAACAAATACTGTAGCAAATATCACAGTATCTGGAACATCAAATATGTCAGCAAATGGTGTGCAGTTCTCAGATGGAACACAAACAAAAATTGCGGTACCATCATTAACTACTACAACAACTACAGTTTCAGCAGCATATAACCTATCAACAGTTGGTTTAACTTTAAGAGATCAATTAATTAATATAGCTGGAGCATATGCAATAACAATTCCAACTAATGCTACAACAGCTTTCCCAATAGGAACTTCAATTTCCTTCTGGCAATCATCAGGTGCTGGCGGAGCATCATTTGTAGCAGCAGATGGAACAGTATCCGTTTATGCAACACCAGGCGCAACATTAAGAGCGTTATACTCATCAGCAACTATTACTAAAGTGGGCACAAATGCCTGGATAGTCGCTGGAGACTTGAAAGCATAAAGGAGAAATAATATGAAAAATATTGGAGTTAATTCATCCGCACAAGATAACTTTACTGGCCCAAATGCGCCAGTCTCGTTAACTGCCACAAACACGCCCTCTGGTAGAAGTTACAACGATGGTCGCATAGACCTTAGTTGGTCGGCTTCAACAGGAGCTAATATCCCAACGGGTTACTATGTAATATATAACGGATCAACAATTGCAACGGTTGCTTATCCAACAACAAGCTATAGCGTAACTGGTTTGTCATCAAACACATCATACAGCTACACAGTAAAAGCTTACGATGCCTACAACACAAGCGTTGATTCCCCTTCAGCATCTGTAACTGCTACAACAGTACCAGCTACAATGTCGGCGCCAAGTGCAACAGCAGGTGTAGACTCGGATAGCGTATCGTTTACAGCGCCAGCCACGGGTGGATCTGCAATTACTACATATAGATGGACATCTTCAGATGGTAAAACTGGAACAACTGCTTCATCACCATTTTCAGTTGTTCAAGAAGCAAATACCGCTCAAACTTATCAAATAAGAGCAGAAAATGCTAATGGTTCTGGAGTTTATTCTGGTAACTCTAATTCAGTTACTACACTGCCACCAGGGTTCTTTGGCCCACCATCTTTCTTTTCCCCACCAGGGTTCTTTGCCCCACCAGGGTTCTTTTCCCCACCAGGGTTCTTTGCCCCACCATCGTTCTTTTCCCCACCAGGGTTCTTTTCCCCACCAGGGTTCTTTTCCCCACCATCGTTCTTTTCCCCACCAGGGTTCTTTTCCCCACCAGGGTTCTTTTCCCCACCAGGGTTCTTTGCCCCACCAGGGTTCTTTTCCCCACCAGGGTTCTTTGCCCCACCAGGGTTCTTTTCCCCACCAGGGTTCTTCGGACCTCCTAGTTTTGCAAAATCAGTCGGAGTTAATACTTTAGTGAGAACACCATCAGGATTAGTTTCAGCTGGACAACTTGAAATTGGAGACGAAATAATTGGTTTAAATATACCAGGAATTCCAGACAATTACTGGCTGTTAGACGACGGTAGTATGGGATCGTATTCAGATTATGTTATAACTCAAGAGCAGATTGATAATGCAACAGAAACAGTTACAACTGTAGTTGGTAAAAGACTACATGAAAATATTGGAGCAGTTGCTGTAAATGGAGACATTTACACATTAAATCACTTTATTCTTGCTAAAAGAGATAATGAAATTAAATCAATAAACGTAAGATTTTTATTAAATACTGATTTCATTTATAATCATCAAACACAAGATTTTGTACCTGTTGAAGCATATGAAAAAAATGAAGAAATTACAATTCAATCTTATTCTATAAACACAGAACCATTTGACTTTTACTTTACAGAAAATGGTTTAACATTTGATATGCAGGCATTGGCTGAAGACCTCTCTGGTCTAAGCAGCGATACACCAACCCAACCTTAATATCTAGTGAAGTTTAAAGTAGGAGATGACGGTACGGAGATAGAAAAATCTATCTCCTACCAGTCTTTTCCAGATGAATTGTATAAAGAAGGAATATGGGGACATTTTGCTTTTGTTAATAATAGAGAGCACGGCGTAAGAGTAATTTGTTCTGCATACAATACTGATAGGTATTCTCCAGGCACAGTAGTTGTATCTAATAAAGTTTTTAACGAATTTCCAATAGCACAAAGTGCCTGGAATATAAATAATCAAATAAGTAGAATGTATGTAGACCCATTTTATAGAAGCAAAAAAGTTGCAACATATAGTGTTATTACAAATGACATGCTGGCAAAAAAACTTGGATATGAAATATGGTCTTCTATTTATAGCGAAAAGGGTGGCACAGTAGCAGGAGACCAGCTTTATAATAAAATATATAATTTGGGGTTTGAGGACAAAAAAATGGAAATAAACTTTAATGATATTTTTGAATTTAGAAATTTTTCATTTCCAGTAAACTACATAGATAAGAGGATAGTTTATGTTGAACCAGACATACAGCCAGACTAAGTTTTTTAAAAAAACAATAGATATAAATTTTGATATTAATAATTTAAAAGAAATGTCTTTTAAAAAAGATGATCTCTACTATACAAACAATGGAGACCTAGAGTTAAAAAATGAAATTATTATAAATAGCAAAAACATTTTTTCTGTTTATACAAATGGCTCATATGATTTATATACATCAATTTCAGAAGGATTAAAAGAAGCTTGTAATTTATATGATATAAATATAAATAAACAAAAATATATGATTTATGGCAAAATTTCAAAATATGGGCCATCTACAAATAAATTATGGTATGATTTTCCAGGAATTAATATACCATACTTGCATGGAATATATTTTCCAGTTGAAGCGGAATATCAAGTATTCTTTATGAATAATAATAATAAAAAAGAAGAACTATTCCATAAAAATACATTATTTATTAATAAACCAACGGATATTATAAATATTAAAACAGACAAGGATCAAGATGTTATTGAGTTTTATATCGTCCCTCTTGATGCTTTAAAGCATAATGAGCCAGGCGTGTGGGTTCCAATTAATTAAAATAAATGATATACTACAATAGACAAAGAAAAGAGAAATTATGTTAGAAAATGCAGAATACCTAGCAACTGGTATAGTTGTGTATAGAAATGTTTTCAATACAGATAAAGCCTATATTCAAAGACTAGAAGATACGTTAGGGTCTAAAGAAAATACAAAGTACAGCTGGAAGCCAGGATATACAGGGTATGGTTCAAAAAATCTAAATTACAGAGACTGTGTAGATTTTAAGATTAAGCATAATGCAGATGGATCCCTTTCGGCACACATGGACAATATTAGCAAAGAAGATCAAGACGGTACGGATAAAGAATTGGTTAGAATTTGGGAAGACGCATATTATGCACAACTTCCAGCGGTAGATGATTATAGAGCAATGTTTAATCTTGCCCCACTTGAATATTGGGAATCTTTTAATTTTATTAAGTACGGGCCAGGCCAACATTTTCAAATTCATTCAGATCATGGATATTCCTATACATGTGTATTATCATTAGTGGGTTATTTAAATGATGACTACGAAGGCGGAGAACTTCATTTTGATAAGTTAGGCTTAACCATTAAACCAAAAGCAGGGGATCTTTATTTATTCCCATCATCATATGTGTATTCACATGCAGCCATGCCAGTTACATCAGGAACAAAGTATTCAGTTGTAACAATGCTTGATTATTTAGAAACAGCGCATACCCCAGATTATAGAAATCTAGAGGCAAAATATTCAAAGAGCTTGTTGTAATGTATTCAATAGATGCATTTAGAACTACAGGGCTATCAAATATTTCTCAATCTCCAGTAAAAAGAGATTGGATGGATGATACCTATGATAGACATGCATATAACTGCTTCCCAGTCACGATAACTAATTCATTAGGATGGAGTATATCTTTCCCAGAAGAAATTTCATTTGTTTGGGATGGAATTTCAGACTCATCTTCACACCATGTAAAGGTCTTGTCGGGAGAAAAGTATGTTTCTACTGGAAGAGCCAACGGAACAATTAGTTTCAATACTGGGATAGGATTTAAAACAGACTCTAATTTAAGCCTATTATGTATGCCCACTCCAAATTTATTTATTAGGGGAGTGCAATCTTTTACCACATTAATTAGCACATCTTTTTTTCACGGAGATTTCCCAATAGCCTGGAAAATTACTGAGCCTATGGTAAAAATTACAATACCAGCAAACACACCAATTGCAAATATACTTCCTATATCATTGTCAGAATTACAGAATTCAGAAATAAAGTTTGCTCCGTTAAGCGAAAGGCCATCAACCGATTGCAGCGGGGAAGTCACAATGAAAAAAGTTAATGAAATAACAAAATCTGGAGGTTGGACAAATTTTTATAGAGATTCTATTGATGCATGCGGCAACTCTTTGGGTGATCACGAAGTTAAATCTATAAGGTTAAGCGTAGTAGAAAATGCCTAAAATAACTTTTCATTCTAATAGATTTTACAATAATAAAAATTCAGACTTAAACCCCGAGCCAGCTAAAAAAAGTATGCCGCAGTGGTTTGTAGATTCTAGTAGGTATTGGTTTCCAGAAGATTCTAGCTCGTTATCATTTAAAGCTTGTCCAGCTCTGATAGATGCTTTTTTAACTGGATATGTGTTAAAAACACCATGTGACATATATATTGCTAAAGGAGTAGATGCAGAAGGAAAAGAGCAAGTAGCTGCAATGACTCAACACGGGTATGAAGATTTTTGTGGACATAGACCAGATATGGTTGGATTTCCAAAACCTATAGGAACAAATAAACATTTTCACTGGTACCCTAATTGGATGCCTGGGCTAGAAGACGGGTATAGCGCTATTTATGTTCATCCGCTAAATAGATATGACCTTCCATTTGTTACGGTTTCTGGTATAATTGATAACGATAAGATGGACACTCCAGGGCTTATGCCATTTTTTTTAAAAGATGGTTTTGAAGGACTTATTCCTAAAGGTACTCCATACGCACAAGTGATTCCATTTAAAAGAGAAGACTGGACCTCAGAAGAAAAAATGTATACCCAAGAAGAAATTTTAGAAAGACACAACTTTCAAGCAAATAAATTTAGAGTGCCAGAGGGCGGGGCATACAAGAAAAAGGTATGGTCAAGAAAGAGGTATGATTAATGATTACTGATAAATGGGACACATCTAATAATGTTGCAAATTTTAATTCTCCCTCAATTACCCCTTCAGGATTTTTTGGAGATTCAGATAAAAATATAGTAGAAGTAGAAAATGCAATTACAGAAGAAGAACAGACTGTGTTGTTAGCATTCGCCAGAAATAATAATTCATTTGACGATATCCCCACAGAGTTTAATGAAAATGGGACTCTTATCTATGACGAAAGGCCGTGGGCAAATAGAGTAATTACTGGAGAAGAATTAGTAAAAAATGGCCACAACGAAATTATTGAAATTGTGACTAATATTATAAATAGATTTAAACTTGTAATAGAAAGCTTTTTTGAAGTTAAGGCAACTCCAACGGGGCCAGCAATTGTTAGGTGGCCAGTAGGGGCAAGGCAAGAGCCACACGCAGACAAAGAGCTCCACGAGGGCCCAGACTCAGGAACACCCAATTCCTTTCCCTGGTATGACCTAGGGACAGTTTTTTATCTTAATGATGACTACACTGGGGGAGAGTTATATTTTCCAAAACAGGGCGTAGAGTTTAAGCCAAAACCAAGAGCGGGTTATTTTTTCCCAGGTGATATGAATTATATTCATGGGGTTAGGCCTATATCAGAAGGCTGCCGATACACATTACCATATTTCTGGACTATATATGAATTACCAGAAAAATTTAGCGGACCAAAGGATTTTAAAAATGACTAGCTATGTGACAATGCATAAAGATCAATGCTTTACAGTAGATAATTTTTTATCTGAATTTGAATGTAAAGCAATAATTGCCTATTTAGATTTTTTGGTGGTCAATAAAATACTAGAGTGGAATCAGATATCATTCTATGACTCATTTGCAATGGGATTTTGGCCCTACGATCCAAATCTAGAAATGTTTGGATTGCCCTCTAATTACTTTAACGATATTTTGAAAAAAAGAATACAGGATATATCAGAAAATGTTTTATCAGTTAGTCTTGCGGAAGTAAGCTATCACGCACAAAAATGGGATGACGGAGCATATGCATCATTTCATTCTGATAATTCGGATGAACATGGTAACCCAACAGAATTTGTAAGAAGTAAATTTGCGGTATTTATATATTTAAACGATAATTTTGAAGGAGGGTATCTAAACTTTAAAAATCATGATGTAAATATAAAACCAGCCGTAGGCAGAGCAGCTATATTTGCTGGGGGACACAACAATGAACACGAAGTAACAAAAGTTCATGGCGGAACAAGATACACTATAGGTTCGTTTTGGGATTTAGCAGATTGCGTATACTCTGAAGAAGAATTACAGGAAAGAGAAGAAAGACTTAAAAAGACCAGGGCGGACCAGGACATGACCTACAAGCAATGGGAAGATGAAAAAAAGCTTGGCATCACGCAAGACTATATTGGAAAGTACGGAGAAAAATGAAAAAGATAGAAATTTATCCAAAAGTTATTGTTTATAAAAATATGCTTCCAAGATGGAAGGAATATGTTGAGCTTTTAAAAGAATCTGAAAAAAGAAGCCCTGAACATTTATTTAAAGAGTGGCAGGATTGGTATGGATTTGGCGGCATGATGAATCTTTCAATGAATAGACCAGAAACTGAATATGCCATAGATAGCAATGATAGATATGCTTTATTGCAAAAAGACTTTTTGACAGATGTAACAAATGCATATTATCAATGCACAGAAGACTATGTTATGACAAATGAAATATCTTTACCAAATTGGGTAAATAACGGAATTTCAATTTGCAAGTATTGGGAAACTCAAAAAGACAATACAATGGCAATGCACTATCATACAGATTACAGAGGGTTTGACTATGAGTCACCAGGTAAAAAATATGCCATAACCTGTACAATTTACATTAATGACGATTATGATGGAGGCGGACTATCATTTTTAAGAGAAGACACTGGAGATGTTATTGATTATAAGCCAGAGGCTGGCGACATTGTTGTATTCCCATCAGGAGATCCAGTAACTGGGGGCTCTCATTATTTTCATGGAGTTGATAGAGTTGATAATGGAGAAAAATATTTTATAAGATGCTTTTGGTCATATGATTTCCCAGGGACAGAAGAATGGCATGCCAATAAAGCAAAACACGGGGAAGACTGGGACAAGATTGATTCGGAAAGAATGAAAAAGGAGATACATTCTGGCAAGTGGCACAAATACCTGGTTAAACCTGGACAAGAAGATCCAAAGCTAGAAAAATCAAGTCCATTTTTTATGAAAGATGAAGATGCATATAAAAAAATTAGATGATAATATAATATATTACACGGGGGTAATCCCAGACCCAAATGGTTTTGTAAATCAAATTGAAAGCCTAGATCTGTCTAATGATAATACTACACAAATTTCAAAATGGAAAACATGGACAGCCAGCGACCATGATGTAGAATATGGTTTATCAAAAGATGGAATGTTTTCTAATATGCAATACTACACGGATGAAGATTTAGACACATCCATGATGGTGTATCAAATTAAATTAATATCTGATTTATGTTTTGCAAACTATTCACATATTACTGGTGCACCTCGTTTAAAGCTACCAGATTATTTTAGCATCAGGAAATATAACTCTCTTGCAGATATGGGACAGCATGTAGACGCAGAAGATCCAACCGACAAAGCCCACCCAGTTGTTTCAGGAGTTTTGTATTTAAATGATAATTACGAGGGTGGAGAAATATATTTTCCAGAACAAGATATTAAAATAAAACCAGAAGCTGGTAGCTTAGTTATGTTTCCTTCGTATAGGCCATACTTCCATCATCCATTGCCAGTAACTTCTGGCAGTAAGTACATGGTTCCATTTTTTTGGTTTGATATAGAAACTAATTGGGGGTAATTTAAATGATGCATTTGCCATCAATTTTAGACAACGATTCAATATACTTTAGGAATAATATTTCTGAGGTTGATAATTTAATTAAATTTATAGAAGAATGTGATCAAGACTCATCAACTTACGGGTACATAACTCAATGGCAAAAATTAAATGATTATACTATGTATAAAACATTTACTAGAAATACAGAAGCAATGTCTAACAGAATGCTTCAAAAATGCTTATACATATATAATAGCTTTAACTCGGGATTATCTTTTTGCAAAGAGCATTATTCAAACTACTCTATGAGAAATACAGGACCGCTTGAAGAATTAACAATTTTTAAATCTTTAACAAGAACACAGTATCCTAGAGAACAAGAATTTAATGTCTTGAATGACGAGGATACCATTTCTGCTTATCTTGTACTTAATACCGAGATCTCCAGTAGCCCATTTTGCATAGACAGATCCAGAAATGTTTATATTAATCCAGAGCCATGCAGCGCAATAATGATTAAAAATACAGTACAGCATGCAGAAGGAATGAATATAACGCAGCCACTTTACTATGTAAAGTGCAAATTCCCCCTTCTGGAAACAAAGACCAGCGTAACAGATCTGCTATAATTAAATAATGTCATACTATATATCAATATTAAAAGACTCGCCAATTGGTTTTTGGAAATTAGACGAGGCTTCAGGCACTTCCGCCAGTGACAGCTCTGGCTGTGGAAATAATGGTTCGTATGTAGGCGGAGTGCAGTCAATTAAAATACCACTTGTTCCAAATGGTATCTATTCAACCAAAATAACAAATACAAATACCCTGTCTTTTCCAATAACAAAAGATTTTTCTGGACAGACAGGAATTGGTGGTTTTGGTATATCTAAGACAGAAGATAATGATTTTTCCTTAGAGCTTTGGTTTCACCCAAAAAATATAACTGCTCTTACCCCACTTTTTGCAGACCTGGACGGAATAGGTTTATATTGGGATAACGGTAATATTGTTTTTAAATTGCAATCTGAAAGAATAGATTACGTAGTTCCATATTCAAATAAATCATTTTATGTAGTTGCAACCTATTCCCCAGGAATAATTAAACTTTATGTAGATGGAGAACTTGTAGGTTACAAAAAAATATCATCTTTTCTATTTACAAATCAAAGCATGGAATTAAAAATAGGTCCAGCAGCAAACACAAAATACTTTTTAGCAGATGCTCCAGCAGTATACAGATATTGTCTTTCAGGAGCACAAATAAAATCTCATTACGAATCTACTATAATTAACAATAGTGTGCAGGTAGTGTCTGGAAGTTTTGGAGAGTTGTTTAAATCAACAATACAGCATCAGAATAGCCCAGACAAGTTTATGTATCCAGTTCAAAAAAATTGGGAATACTTCTTAAATGATAATTTACTATACAGAGAGTCTTCAAATAGTATATACTTAAACCCATCATCTTTATCTGCAGAATTTGTAGAAGAAGTATTCCTGATATCTTGGAAAGATTATGTATCTTCTAAGATTGAGTGGTTTGGTGGTAGTGGTATATCTGTTTACGTCTCAACAGTTTCAGAAACTGGTCCGTGGACACAGTGTGAAAACGGATCTGGAATACCAGGACTCACATTGGGACAAGTGTTTCCAGACACATCAATATTATTTTTTAAAGTAAGTTTTACTTCAAGCGATACAAGTTTATATTTACCAGAGCTCTACTACCTAGGAATATTTTTATACGAAGATAAAAAATTATATTCTCATAATGGAGAATCGTTTATATCTGTTTTGGCACCAACGACTGGAAGCTCTTGGGATGTAGACATTTCAAATAGAGAGCATTCTCTTCTTTCAAGAAATTATGATAACGGAATTAGATCAAAAGGAGCGGGATTCTATATACAGACGGGTAATAGCATATATAGCCTTGAAATGATTATGACTCCAGTATCTTTAGGGTCGGGATATTTATTCTATAATAAAACTAATGGGGTGGAGTCATCATTAAGCTGGAATTCTAGCGGGCTTATATCAAAAGCCAATGTATCTAGTGTTTATATAAATGGACAAGACATATCCTCGGCAACAAATATATCCTCATACTTAAATATTGATGAGCCTAATTATTTGCTAATAAAAATGTCAACTTCAATTTCAGGACAAATTTGGGTAAATTCAAAATCAGACAATTCAGTCAGATCGGGCATTTTGCCTAATAATATATATAATACCTTATCAATATATCAAAATTCTGACATTGACCATCAAGATCACTATTTAATGTACATAGGACAAAACATAAATTATATATACGATTCGGGTTTCTCCGTGACACAAAGGTCAGCAGATGCGTACGGCGATGACTGGGTATCTATAAATAACGGATAAAGTTGTCAATGGTTGTGACAAAAGCTGGACTTAGATATTAAAGAATGGTAAAATAAAGATATATGGATATAAATAATGCAAAGTACAGAGTACTTGAAGAAGAGAGCACGCTAGGCATATATGTCTGGGAAATGCCTGATGGCAGATGGATTGGAGATGACGATGGCAATTTTCTTTCAATCACGTCCAAAAAAGAAAATAAATCCAGAATCGATGCTTTGGCTAGAGAGGTTCGCTCATTTGGCATACACGAGGGCAGGCCTAAATTTCTTTCTGCAAGACGAAAAATTGATGACGAAGAATTTGAATACCAAAAACAAAGACTCAACTGGGGATTGATTCCAGATCCGATGGATATTGGAAACTATAAAGATGAAATGAAAAAATTAAAGAATGGTGGAATGTAATGATAGAGTCTGAAGACGACACATCTGGGCAAGATATTGAAATTTCAAATACTACGGACTGGGTAAAATTTAATACCATTTCTGATCAAACATCAAATGACCCATTTAAAATTGAAGGCGAAGATCTAGCAAAAGTGTCTGGGCTTTCTGCTACATTTAGAAGAAAAATGAATAGGGATATTCAGAAAAGTTTTACAGGTATTGATGGATCAAAAACTCAACAAAACCTTTTAGCACAAGCAATTACTGGGTATGCATTATTTGATTTAATTGAGCCACCCTACAACCTGGAATACCTGTCTACCATTTATGAAATATCTCCATATAACTTTGCAGCAATCAATGCAAAGGTTGCAAACATTGTAGGTCTGGGGTATGACTTTATTGAAACTAAAAAAACTAATGATGCTCTTGACGGAATTGAAAATAAAGCTCAGCTAGAGCGAGCAAGAAAGAAATTAAATAGAGTTAGACAAGATTTGCACACATGGCTTGAAGACTGCAACGATGAGGAAACCTTTAAAGAAACCCTAATGAAGTTCTACACGGACGTAGAAGCCACAGGAAACGGCTACCTAGAGATTGGTAGGACTGTGACTGGAAAGATCGGCTACCTAGGCCACATACCCTCTAAGAGCATGCGTGTGAGAAGGCTAAGAGATGGATTTATTCAGCTTCTTTACGGCAAGGCTGTTTACTTTAGAAACTTTGGAGACACAGAAACACCTAACCCATTAGCAGGTGGTCTAGATAGACCAAACGAAATTATTCAATTAAAAAAATATACTCCAAGAAATAATTATTATGGAATTCCAGATATTATTGCTGCTCAAAACGCTATGGCTGGAAATGAATTTGCTGGTAAATACAATTTGGATTACTTTGAAAATAAAGCGGTTCCTAGATATATTATTACAGTAAAGGGAGCAAAGCTCTCTACTGAATCTGAACGAAAATTGCTTGAATTTTTTCAAGTTGGGCTAAAGGGAAAGAATCATAGATCTTTATATATTCCGCTTCCTCCAGATTCCCCAGATTCAAAAACTGAATTTAAAATGGAACCTATTGAGGCGGGAACACAAGAATCATCATTTAATGTTTACAGGACATCAAATAGAGATGAAATTTTAATGGCCCATAGAACCCCAATTAATAAAATTGGCACCCCCGCTGGAATTAATTTAGCAGCTGCCAGAGATGCCGATAAAACATTTAAAGAGCAGGTTTGCCGACCATCACAAGACATCCTTGAAAAAAGATTAAATAAAATTGTGGCTGAAATGACAGATGCCCTAGAAATTAAATTTAATGAATTAAGCTTAACCGATGAAGATACTCAGTCTAAAATTGATGAAAGATATCTCAGATTACAAGTAATTACCCCTAATGAAATTAGAATTAGAAAGGGTATGATCCCAATTGACGGTGGGGATGAAGTTGTTGATTTGAACGCACAAGCAGCAGAAATTAAGGCTCAGGCAACTCAAGGAAGAGCAAGAGATAAACAACGCTCTGCCACATCTCCAGATAAATCGGGAGAAGGAAGAAATGCCAAGGGCGATGGAAGACAGGTTGAGTAGAACCAGTCAACCGATTATTTGCCTTTTTATAGATAGAAACCTATAATTAAGACTATGACAATTGAGAAATCGCACTGGTCCTCGATTGGGAATGATATTACTTTATCTGTCCCATTTACGAAGGTCAATAGAGAAAAAAGAACAGTCTCTGGGTTTGCAACTTTAGACAACCTAGATCAGACTGGTGATGTCGTTACACAAGAGGCAAGCATAAAAGCTTTTGAAGGCTTCCGTGGAAACATCCGAGAAATGCACGGCTCAATTGCAGTTGGCAAAATGGTTTCTTTTAAGCCAGAAACATTTTATGACCCAGCTACAAAAGAATTTTACAATGGAGTGTATGTTGATGCATACGTTTCAAAGGGCGCTCAGGACACCTGGGAAAAAGTTTTAGACGGAACCCTGACTGGATTTTCTATTGGCGGAAAAATAGTAGAGTCTGATAACGAAGTAAATAAGTCAACAGGTAAACAAGTTCGATTTATAAAAGATTATTCTTTAATAGAGTTATCTATTGTTGATTCACCAGCAAATGAACTTTGCAACATTCTCTCCATTCAAAAAGTAAATGGAGAATTAATTTTTAAAGGAATCGCAGCGGAAGTAAAAATGGAAAATATTTTTTATTGTGCAGAAAGCGATTCTATTTTTATGTCAACAGAACCAGAATTTGTTTCCCCAATCAACGGCAAGCAAGCAGAGCTAATCGGCTGGGTAGAATCAAATGATACAAACAAAGCAAAAGAAATAGATAAAATTCTTGATTTATATAAGTCAAGATTTCAAACGTTGCCTGATATACAAAATGCAAAACAGGCAAACGCAGAAGGAGGTAAGAAAGTGACAAATGTAGAAAATACAGAATCTGTAGAGAAATTGCGTGCTGAAGCACCAGCAGAACCTCAAGCAGAAACACTGGTTGATCAGGTAGAGAATGTTGATAGCTCAACAGTAGAAACCGTATCACATGAAGACACTTCTGCCGAAACTGAAATAGCCGAGGTATCGCAAGCTGAGGTTTTAGAACCTGATTTTGCAAAAATGCTAGGCGATCTCAAGGGTTTCTTTTCAGAAACTATTGAAAAAGCTACAGAGTCAAACACATTGGCTGTCTCATCAATTAAAGAGACAGTTGAAGTATTTAGCAAAAGCGTAGATGACAGAATTTCAGAATTAGCAGAAAAGCACACAGCACTCTCTACCGCAGTAGAGTCTATTCGGACTACTATTAACGGTGTAGAAAAGAGAGTTGACGCAGTAGAATCAGATACTGCAATTAAGAAGTCCTCTGACCTTGGCGGGTCTCAGGAGATCAATACAATCAAAAAATCAAAATGGAACGGTTCTTTCCTCGGTTCCGTAAATGAAATCTTTAACTAAAATAAGGTAGGTGAAATAAAAATGAGTAATGAATTATTAGAAAAAGCCGCAGCAGCTGGTGCAACAGTATCAACTGGATTCGGTTCTTCAACAGGTGGTTCAGGCGTTCATGTTGCTTCAGAAAATGGCAACGGTGGACTTCTAAACCCAGAACAATCAGCACGATTCTTGGACTATATGTTCGATGCTACCGTAATTGGTAAGGTTGCACGTACAGTCCGAATGAAGTCTGACACAACAGAAATTGATCGCATGTCAGTAGGAGAAAAGCTTGTAAAGCTTGCATCCGAAGGAGAAAACACAGCTGCTAACAGCGGTGTAACATTCTCAAAGATCTCTCTCACAACAAAGAAGCTTCGCATGGATTGGGAACTTTCAACTGAGTCTCTAGAAGACAATATTGAAGGTGCCGATCTAGAAGATCACATTGCACGTTTGATGGCAACACAAGCAGGAAATGACATCGAAGATGTTATTCTTAACGGTGATACATCACTTTCAGGCGATGCGCTATACAAGTCTTTTGACGGTGTAGTTAAGAAGGCTAAGGCTTCAGGCCACGTAGTCGACGCAGCACAAATTAAGGGAACAAATACTGCAACTGGTCTTGACCGTGCAGTATTCAATGCAGCCCTAAAGGCACTTCCACGTAAGTACAAGCAACGTCGTACAGACCTTCGCTTCCTTGCAGGATCAAACTTGATCCAGGATTACCTATACTCTAACTCACAGAACATTCAGAACGTCACCCCACAAGATATTGCTTCTGGCATTATCCGTGGCGATGTTCCAGTTGTTGGAGGTCCAGCAGGATATGTAGCTCCATACGCATTTGGTATTCCAATCGTTGAGGTTCCATTGCTTCCTGAGACACAGACAGGTTCATACACAGGAACCGCAGGTTCACACGGAGATATTCACTTGACATTCCCAAATAACGTTGTTATTGGTGTCAAGCGTGATGTTACCGTTTACCGCTTCTTCTGGCCACGCAAGGACTCAATCGAGTACACAATGTATACTCGTGTTGGCGTTCAAGTAGAGCAAGCAGACGCTTGGGTAGTTGTAAAGAACATCAAGGTTGCTTCTTAATTAATTAAGAATTAGACCACCGAAAGGCCCCCAATTAGTTTTGGGGGCTTTTCATTTAAATTTAACAATGCTATAATTAAAGCACCTAGAAAAAGGAGAAATAAAATATGTCGTTTGACACATTAAAGGTGGCCGAATTAAAAGTAATTGCAACAGATTTTGCAGTTGATACTGAAGGTTTAAAAAATAAAAAAGACATTATTGCAGCTTTATCAGAAGAAGGCGTTAGCTGGAATGTATATCAAAGTACAGTACAGGCAATCGAAAAAGATACAGAGGAAATTGAAATTCTTCCAAAGTTTGATTCGAAAGCTCAGCCAGAAAATACAGTCCTTGTTAGAATGACAAGAGACAACGCCAGATACGACATCAATAGAAGTACATTTACAAAACAACATCCTTTTGTGGCAATGCCAGAAGAGGACGCTCAAAAAATCTTTGACTCAGAGGAGGGTTTTCGTTTAGCAACACCCAAGGAAGTTCAGGACTTCTACAGCTAAACGTTAACATAAGTTAATGCCAGAAATATACATTCGTCAAACTTCACCAATAAAGTTTAAGCTGTACTGGGGCGGAGAAATAAGAGATGCAGATGGAAGTGTTACTGCAACCGTAAGACAGATAAATTCAAATGGGACAACTGGTTCTACTATTGCAACGTATACTGCCACTAAACTAGAAACGGATAGTGGGACATATCAAATTACCATTCCGTATATTCTTACTGATACCAATAAAAATCTAGTAGTTACTTGGTCTTATTTAGTAGATACCGTGGCGGGGTTTGAAAATCAATTTGTTAACGTTATAACCCCTTATGTAAACATATCTGATGTCATGGAAGATTTAAATATAGGTACAGATCAATCTGACCCAAATTATAAATCCTACCATGAGCTTCAGCTTGCAGAAAAATATTCAAGAAAAGTAATTGAGGCGTATACAAATCAAGTTTTTTATAATTATACAGGAACGCAAATAGTTTACGGTCACGGATCAGATATCCTACCACTTCCTACTAGAATTGAATCTGTTTCAGATTTACAAGAAGAAGATATTTCTTTATACAGCAATGGACAAACTACAGATAATTGGATATATTCTCCAGTAGTATCTGAATCAAATTACTCAATTAGAGTTAAAAGAACAGATCTTCAGGACAACACAATTTATACTGCAAATGGATTAATACCACCAACAATTAATGATAGAGGATACGCTGGCGTATTTAAAAAAGATTTTAGATATACAGTAAAGGGTACACTAGGCTGGAAATATGTGCCAGACAACGTTCAAGAGGCATGTAAGATTTTAATGAAACAATATTTTGAACAAGACCGTGCGTGGAAAGATAAATACGTAAAAAATATAAGCACATTTGACTGGAAGTTTGAATTTTCAGATCGTTCAGTAAACGGCACTGGAAGTATGTATGCAGACCAACTTCTTGCTCCGTATGTAACAAATGGCATGGTTATATTTTAAATGGGACTTATAGCATCTATTCTGCCAATGCAGCTAGATTTGTATATTCAAACCAACTCACAAGACCCCAACACAGGCGCAATGAGTAAAGAATGGAACTACAGTCAAACATTGAGCTGTTCTGCAAAAGGAAATATTACCAGCAGTGGAGTATCTCAAGGAAGCGATAGGCAGATTATTGATAATAAATATACGAATCATCAAATGATACAAATTAGAACAATTGAAAAAATAAACATTAGACATAAAATTACAAACATTAAAAATAAAAATGGAGGGTACCCGTGGACAGAATTAGACTACCCATCGGAAACTCCCACAGTATTTGAAGTTGTAGGAACGACTCCAATATCAGACCCATTTGGGACTATAATCGGATACAGCACAACTGCAAAGAGATCGGAGAGTCAGAAAATTGGCATCTGAGCAAGCACTAATACAAGCTGCAAGTGGACTATCTAAAATGATGTTGGGCCAGCCAGTAACTGGAGCAATAAAGGATAGCACCGTAGCGCAAATATCGGCTGCAATTTTTTTCCAATCAATGGTAATGGCAAAAATAATTGAAAGTCCAGCGTTTAAAATTATGTTTAATAGAACTATTTTTAATCAAATAGAAAAAGATTTTGGAGATTACGTTGACGCAAAAGCTAGGCTTTCTCCAAGATCATTACACCATGTTTATGAATGGGGTCAATCTGGCAATAGAGAATCCAGGCTATTTAAGCTGGGACAAACCCCAAGCAATCAGATTGGGTTTTTATTAAACTACGACCTCCTTGACTCTAAAAGTTTTGTAAGATCATCTAACTCGAAAAATCGTCATGTGTTTATTAAAAAAGCCGAAGTAATGGAGTTAGGGAAAACCGTAGTAATTAGACCTAGAAATTCAGAAAGATTAGTTTTTGAAATTGATGGCGAAACTATTTTTATGCCAAAGGGTGCTTCTGTAACAGTTGTAAAACCTGGGGGCAATGCCGTAAAGGGTTCATTTCTTGCACTATACAAACATTTCTTTACTAGCCAACTTGTAAGCGCTTCAATTAAAAAATCTGGATTTCAAAATCTATTTAGATCTTCTTTATCAAAATCCATCAAATTACCATCAGATATTAAAACAGTAAAATATAAATTTTCACCAAATACAGTTGCTAGCCAGGCAGATGCTGCCGTAATTTCTGGATTTGTGGCGGTATGATATGGTAAACTATAAACTAGATGCAATGTTTGAAATAAGAAAATTTTTATGGAACAAGATCCAGGCGGCTGGAATTTTTGACACAGAAGACTATTATAGTGATAGTTTAAATGAGGTTGTAGTTCCAATATTGCCAGTCCAACAAGTCCCAGAGATGAATCAATTTTTGAGCGGCAAGAAGCATATGATTTATGACAAGATAGGAATTTCCTATGAAAACAATTGGATGATATGTTGCGAACAGATATTATTTACAATATATTCAACAGACTTGATAGATATAGTTGAAATAAGAAACTTTATGACTGATGAATTTAGAAGGATGGACGACTCAGCTAGGGATATAAACGATTGGGCGGGCCTCTCAGACA
>Ga0214919_10000995_pt1 | contig 47814 bp, 47 predicted proteins | sample LL1503_MetaG_FD_177994 | JGI IMG/M metagenome (GOLD analysis project Ga0214919, IMG submission 177994) | Freshwater microbial communities from Lake Lanier, Atlanta, Georgia, United States - LL-1503 | ecosystem: Environmental > Aquatic > Freshwater > Lake | place: USA: Georgia | collected...
CGTGGGATTAGGACTGCCGTTTTGACTTGTAAAATCAATATCGGTAGGAAATGCCGTCGACTGATTGGGATTTTGTGAAACTAAGTTATAGCGTGCACCCAAACTTGTTTGTAAAGCCCCAAAACGACCTTCTTCAATCCAAAATACCGAATTTGAATTACTTTTCGTGGGCGGCACAATCGCGTAGCTATTTGACTGCAAGTCGGTAGCGTTTAAGCTTGCTCCAGTAAATTGAGCACCGACCGTACCACTCCAACCCAAAATTTCTTTATGGGCTAATTCAAATCTTGCCTCATTCGCTTTGTTGCTCCACTGGGTAAAAGCTGCGCCATTATTGTTATATTCGGTATGTAGATAATTAATATTAGCTGCATTAAATTTAAACGAGGAAAAACCTGCAAATGGATCGCGGGTTTGGTGACTAAAGTCGTAACGATTTTGAGATTGTTGAATAAAACCACCCTCACTCGTTGGCGTACCATAGTTATGATTGAGGCGTTCGACTGAAATACCAGTATATCCAGACTGCCCTACATACGATGCACCCAATCCCAAATTATTTTGGTTGCTATAAGAAAAGGGAAGTTTGCCGCTGTAAGGTACATTCACTGGCTCACCCGGATTAATTGCCCAATTTGCATTTGGGCCGTTTAGTTCGGCATTGCCTGGAATACGATAGTTATTGGCATTATTCACAGCTGTATCTAAATGTAGGGCAACTGAGCCGATCGCGGTATCGAGATCCAATGAGGCGGCCTTCCCTTGATTCACGCTTTCTACACTAGTATTGATTACACCTGTCGTAGCGTCGGGTAGATTAGTGAGAATACGGTCATTCACAATATTAACTAAGCCACCGCTTGAGCCCGAACCATAGAGTAATGCTGCGGCGCCACGCAAGATTTCAATTTGCCGCGCTGTTTGAATCGGAGTTGCCACAGCATGATCAGCTGAAATATTCGAGACATCGCCAACGGATATACCATTTTGTAAAATTTGCACTCTTGGGCCGTCCAGACCGCGAATTACTGGGCGGGAGGAACCCGAACCATATCCGGTAGCTGATACACCTAATTCATTTGCTAACGTTGCCCCAAGCGTAGCGCCTAGTTTATTTTGCAGCTCATCGCCAGCCAAAATTTTTGTTGGCGTCAAAATACTTTGGCCACCCTCACGCGAGCCTGTAACGTCAACTTGTAGAGAGTTGGCATCTTGATTTTGCGCAAAAGCTACCGTACTTGAGCTCGATAGAGCCAAGGCGAAAGCCAGTTTACTTACTTTAAAATTTTTCATCCCTACCTTGATCACTCTATTGCCTAGCAATAGTCTTAAAGATGTTCGCCTAAAAAAAGCAAACTAAATCTAAAAAGTGTTACAAGTTAAGGATAGGAGGCGCCTGAGATTGATAGGGCCAAAATGCCGTTGGCTTGGCCAGAGAAATGAAAACTGCAGCAGGTAAATTATTGTCATGCTGCTGAAGATGAAAAGTAAAGCTTGCTGTAGTAAGACAACCACCCAGCAACAAGGCATCGAATAAGTGGCAACTACTTTTTGCCTGTTCAGATTGAATTGGTCCAGCCTGTTTTGCATGTTGAAAAGCAGCGCTTATTTGCGTTTCTGCCCCCAAGCCTGAATGGGCAATGCCATGGTAAAAACCGAGCCACTGCACACCAAGCAAAGCCAGCGCCAGAAAGCCTGAGAGCAATAGGAGGCGCGTTTTGCGTTTAAGGGAAGTGACTGGGATGAGAAGCATTGCTGGCTATTTTACTTAAATGAAAGGGCTAATTCTCAATGGCCCTATTTTTGGGCTTTTTTATAGCTTGCAACTGCTTCTTTTAAATCACTATATTCCTCGCAACCAAACGTGCAGGTTTTATCCAGTCTGGCTAATAAACCTTCGGCGCCCGTCAAATTTTTATTGAGCAACATTAATTTTCCGTAATACTCTAAAGCGCCACGATGGGTAGGATCAATAGCCAAAGCGGCTTGATAAAATTTTTCTGCGCCAACTAAGTCGGGTGGGGTTTTCTTGCGTAAGCTATAACCCATTAAATTATTCCAGTCTGCTGATGTAGGATCATTAGCCGCCTGCAACTGTTTAATAGCGTCATCATATTGGCCTGCTTTTACAGCAATACGAGCATTAATGAGCCAGACGGGATCGAATTTAACTGGCGGGGAATCGGCAGCAAATCCCGTCCCACAAAATTGCCAAGCCATAAAAAAAGAGAGTAAGTATTTTTTCATTGAATTCCTCATAAAGTTCCTTATTGACGTTGATACGAGTTATAAAAATTATCCTGAATCACATAAGCCTTACCCTGCGCCTGCAAGACCAAATCTTGGGAAAGCGTTTTAACTGCATATGTCCAGCCATCGGGTAACTTAAGGCGCGTGGCTAATTGCGCCAAATCGTTCATGGACAAGTTAGGGTCAGCAATTTGTGAATACGATTGCATAATATAAGTCTGTCCTTGGGGTGAAGTTAGTTGGTAAATTAGCGTGCCACTCTTGTAAATAAACGCTGTTTTGCGGTTTACCACATTCGGCACAAAAAATTGGGTGCCTGCTAATTGCCGCTTTATACCCACATCTAAAGTTGCCCGTAAGCTCATTTCAATACCGCCGAAATTCTCAATGACATCTTGGGCTGTTTTGCCAGCAGCTTTAATCTCATCCATAGTCCAGTAACGCGGGCCATTCAGACGCACAAATGAGGCATCATTTTTTTTCTCAATTACTTTAACGTCGAGTGCTTTCCATAATGCCTCAGGACATTCGTTAAGACCCTGGGTATTAAATACTTTTACTGTCAGGGTACCCAAATGACGCTTGCCATACAACACTTCGCAATAGCGTAGGTTACGTAAGCCTGATATCGATTTAGTGTACTGATTTTCTGAAGGAGGTGGATTTACCTCGTTCGCCTGAGTTTCTACGGCGGATGCAGCGAGGGGAGTAAATAACTGAGCGAAGAAAATAAGGCTTAAAACACCGATATTAGTAATTGTCATCTTGAGATAGTTAAATAAAAAAAGTGGGTTTGCTTAAAATAGGCCAAAAAATTAGCTGGGCGGTTGATTTGCAGGCGCTCGATACGGATGAATTTTACCGACAAGCCAAAAAGTTAGCAAACCGCACAGCACTGCGCCATAGCCAACCCTGTTGTAATGCTCAATTTGTCCGCCTGGGCTAATAGTAATAACCATTCCGGCTATTACCGATGCAATTCCTGAGCCTAGCATTTGTACCGAGCCAATTAAGCTCATAAAGGTGCCCCTGTTTTTGGGCTCAATCACCTGACTCACCATAGCCATTGCTGGAATCATGCGCCCTGAAACTAAGATAAAAAATGCGGTGGAATTAATGAGTACCAACCAAATGGGTACGGGGACTAAATTCGTGGTGACAATAATCGGTACCAAACTCAATATTGCTAAGGCGCGAAAAGTACGCTTTTTACCGTAACGGTCAGCTAAAGACCCAATATAACGCGAGCTCAATAAAGATGCGATACCGCCAAACAGATAAACCAAGGAAATATAAGCATCAGGTACGCCTACATTCATGGTGAAGTAGAGCGCGATATAAGGAATGACAGAAAATCCTGTCAGCATAATCAAGGCCATAAAACAAAAAGCAATCAGGTGATCGCGCTGTACCACTAAGCGATAAATTTGTCGAAAGCGATTCCCATCAGCCTTATGGGCTAAATGACCTGCAATTGAGGGGATAAATTGATAGCCCAGCCAAAAAATAAGGCTGGCTAAAAGCGCGATAAAAATAAATGGGGCGCGCCAACCTAAAAAAGAAATATGGTTAGCTAAAAATAAACTTAGGGGAACACCCGCAACGGTTGAGACCGAAAATGCCGCCATGACTGTGCCAATTGCTTTACCTCGGCGCTCAAATGGAATCACATCAGCCACAATGGTTTGCACTAGTGAACCCAAGATGCCGCCAAAAACACCAGCTAAGGCACGCGCGAGAAACAATGTTTCATATGATGTAGCTAGGCCACAAGCTAAGGTAGCTAGGGTAAAGGCAATATAGAGACTTAGCAATAGCTTGCGCCGCTCGAAGCGATCAATATAGTATGTAGCAAATACGCCGGCGATGGCAGCAGCAAATGTATAAGAGGAGATAAGTAAGCCAAATTGATGGGTATTAATTTGGAAAGCACTAATAAATTGAGGCCCTAAAGGCATCATGATCATAAAATCCAGAATATGAGTAAACTGAATTCCTGCCAGCGCAAATAGAAAATAGCGTTCGCTTTTTTTACTACCACCTAAATATTGCAGCACTGAATTGGGGCTCAAGGAAATTTCCGCGAATTGATGTCTAAAATGAGGATTTACTTAATAATACTTAGATCTTATGTATTATTTATTTAGGCTCAATTATCCCGTATCCCATAATGATCAAACACATAATTCAATGGACTTTATTAACTTTAGGGCTTTTTCTCATTTTCTTTGGATTATTAACGTGTGTATTTGTAATGTTAGGTCTGTATGAGTTTGAATTATTTAATTTTCGCCTATCCTCAGGGGTGCGCGTGATTAGCGAATTGTCGATTGCCGGCTGTTTACTATTAGCAATGAGTTTTGGTATAGATGATTATTTTAATGAGCCCATTAAGATCGGCTCTAAATAAGATTTTAACTAAGGAGATATATGTTTAAAAAATCGGATTTTTTTATCTTGCTTGCAGTGGTTATTTCATTTATAACTTCGGCCTACCTATGGTTTGTGGTTGGCGATAAAGATCAGGCCATCTTTACCTCTCTCTGGGTACCTTCCATTTTTGGCTTTGCTATTTATTTCAAAGTTTCGGCTTTATTGAGCAGAAAATCATGAGTAACACTGTCCTACTCATTATTTCTATTTTTGTCTTTTGTCTACTTGTGACAGGTTTACTACTGATGGTGCGAGAATTTATGGGAATGATGGAGGAAGCCTCTCCTGAAGTAAAACATTGGCTCGACACTAGCAACGACAAAAAATAGAAGCGATCTGGCTGCTTAGTATATTAGTGGCAAAAGCTTGCGAACGTGTTTTTGATAATCTGAATATTCAGGAAAAGTAGTAACTAACCACTGCTCTTCTTTTCTCGATTTGATGTCAAAGAATATAAAAATCAAGCCTACATAAGCAAGGGTTAGTTCGCCCTGGGTAATTAAAAACCAAGCAAAAGAAAGCATAATGACCCCAAAATAAATCGGATGCCGGACCAACCGATACAATCCCCTTCTCACGAATTTAGCCCCCGGTTTTGGCCCAGGGAGTGGGGTCAGGTTGCTGCCCAACTGAAATGCGGCCACCCCAGAAAAAATGATGCTCGTAGTAAATAAGATCCAGCCTAGCCAAAATAGCCAATGACTGATTGAGCCCGTCCATATTTTTTCACCGCTCAAACTACTAGGGCCAAAGAATAGTAAAACTAATAATAAAGCTTGGATAAGGACATAGAGCGCTCCGCGCGCAAATATAGAGGGTGGACTTGGCGGGTTTGGTTTACTATCCATAACAAGATCCTCTTTTAAGCATGCCTCAATGGTATGCGCATTCAGAATATAATAAATCGGATGTTTAATGTTTCTTTTTAAAAGACCTAGCGCCATGAAAATGAATCTTCCCAACACCTTATTATTTGTTTGTACTGCATTAAGCTGCTTACTAATAGTAGCGCCGAATGTGCTGGCACAATCGGCAAACCCTTCTCAACCCCCTGCTGCAAAGGTAACTAAAGTGACTGAATTGAAAAAAATTGATGTTGTTGTCGGCACGGGTGCCGATGCCACCTCCGGCTCTAATGTGTCGGTACATTACACCGGCTGGCTATACGATCCCAGCGCGCCCAATAATAAGGGCAAGAAATTTGATAGTTCTTTAGACCGTGGTCAACCTTTCAGCTTTCCTCTCGGCGGTGGTCGTGTGATTCGTGGTTGGGATGAAGGTGTTGCCGGCATGAAAGTGGGCGGCAAACGCACTTTAATTATTCCACCCGAAATGGGCTATGGCGCTAGTGGGGCGGGCGGCGTCATTCCACCAAATGCCGCCCTACTGTTTGACGTTGAATTATTGGGCGTGAAATAAATTTATTCTTTAAATCTTATCAAAGTGCTTAACTGCTTAATAAGCGCTTTGATATAAGCTCAACGCATCTGCAAATTGCACATCACGCGGATTATTAATCAGTAAACGCTGCACATTCATCGCATCGCGTGCGAGCATTTCTAATTCGTGTTCTTTAACACCCACTTCGCGCAAACGCTGTGCATAAGGCATGGTAATGACATGCGCTGCAATCGCTTCAATAAAATCAACTGCGGCTAATTCATCACTAACAGAATTTAACTCAGGCAAAATAGCGCGGCCTAGCTCAGCATATAAGGACTCAGCCGCAGGTAAATTAAATTTCAATACAGGCAACAAGACCAAAGAATTGGTTAAGCCATGCGGTAATTGATAGTGACCACCTAATGGGTAAGCAAGGGCATGTACCGCGCCTACTGGCGCATTGGCAAAAGCCATTCCCGCCAATAGCGAACCTAAGAGCATGTTTTCCCGAACTTGCGCATCTTTGCCGTCACTCACTGCCTCGGGTAAGTTGGCATAAAGTAACTGTAAGGCCTTAATCGCCAATGCATCGGATAAAGCATTCTTCTTAGATCGAGATGTGAAAGCTTCAATCGCATGAACCATTGCGTCAACGCCCGTCATTGCAGTAATTACTGGGGGTAAACCTAAAGTAAGCAAGCTATCCAGTACGGCAACATCGGGATAAAGTAATGGCGAAACTACGCCTTTTTTCTCATGACTTGGTGTAGTCAGAATAGCAATTGGGGTTACTTCTGAACCCGTTCCTGCCGTGGTTGGCACTTGAATGAGGGGCAAGCGGGGTCCACGCGCCAAACCAATGCCATAAATCGTGGGTAATTCTTGCGGTGTTTTTGCCAACAGCGCAACCAATTTAGCGGTATCGAGTGAACTACCGCCACCAAAACCAATGACGCCGTCAGCATGAACAAGTGCTGCAGCTTTAACAGCTGCCTGCACACTCACCTCAGGTGGGTCAGCGAGCACATCCGAAAATACCGTGACCTTCACCCCGGCTTCACTTAATGAAGTTAAAGCGCCATCGATTAAGCCAGCCTTCATCAAGCCAATATCAGTCACCAAAAATACCTGGCTCATGCCTAAGCCGCGAGCTATTTCACCAAGACGCTTTGCGGCGCCCTGCTCACAAATGATTTTTGGGGTGGTTTCAAAGGTAAATTGAGGCATATCGCTATTTTATTACACCTCCCCCCAAAAGCAGCATAACTGCGCCTTTTGGAGCAAAAGCTTTACCTCATTCAGAAGCTCGTTAGAATAGGAAAAAAGTCGTTTATTCAAATGAGGTAATGAGACCACCATGCTTTCTGCTGCTGACAACGAATTATTGGTTCGCACTAATCAAAATACGCCTCTGGGGGAATATTTTCGGCACTTCTGGCAGCCTGTTGCCTTAAGCGAGGAAATACCTCTACCTGATTGTGCCCCAATACGGGTTACTGTCATGGGTGAAGAGTTACTGTTATTTCGTAACTCAGCTGGCAAAGTAGGTTTAATTGATCGTTACTGCGCGCATCGCGGTGCTGACCTCTTTTTTGGGCGTAATGAAGAATGCGGAATTCGCTGCATTTATCACGGCTGGAAATATGATACCGATGGTAAGTGCATCGAGATGCCAAATGTACCTCCAGGTGCGGCCTACCATGACACGATTCAAATTAAAGCCTATCCAACCCAAGAATTTGCCGATATGGTATGGGCCTATATGGGGCCAGCAGAATCCATGCCCGCACTCGTCCCACAATTAGAAGTTGGCTTAGTGCCGTCAGAAAATCGTTATGTAACCAAGCGTTTAATCGAGTGCAATTGGGCTCACTCAATGGAAGGGGCACTCGATACAGCCCATTTTTCTTTCTTACATATGCCGGCCCCCTCACAAATGAATGATGACAACCCCAATGTCGCTGCCGATGTGAAGCGCTTACGCTGGCTACGCAATGACCCAACACCGCGCTTTACTTTTGTTGACCATGAAGTTGGCTTTGTCATCGGCGGTGCCCGCCATGCCGATGAGGATGAACACTATTGGCGCTTAACGCAATATTTATTACCGAATCATTCCATCACGCCATCGTCAATGCCAAATGAAATTTATTATGGCTATAGCTGGACACCAATTACCGATGAGGCGTGCTGGATGTATGTCTATGCTTGGCATCCTGAGCGGGCTATTACTGCAGAGGAGCGTACCCGTTTTGACCAAGGTGGATATGGCCAATTTGCCGCCCTCGGACCTGGCTACTTACCCTTAAGAAATCGCAGTAATAATTATTTATTAAGTCGAGAAGAACAGCGCACTGAATCTTTTACTGGCATTCGGGGCATTGCTGAACAAGATCAAATGGCACAAGAAAGCCAGGGCTATATTCTTGATCGCACCAAAGAACATTTAACCCCTACTGATGTTGGCATTGTGCGCTTTCGTAAACTGATTTTAGATGAAGTGAAGGCACTGAGTGCTGGCAATACCCCAAAAGCAGCACACTTAGGACAAGCCTATCGTACTCGGGGTGGTGGTGCTTTAACTGCAGATCAATTGCAGTTAGAAGAAGTCATGATAGAACGCTTTGGAACCAAAACAGGAGTAGTTAACTAATGAAGAATGCAAGAAATCTATTAGCCGCGCTATTGATATTTTTTAGCTTTAATGCTGGCGCGCAAAATACGGCTAAGCCAATTAATTTCATTATTCCCTTTTCAGCGGGTAGCGCTAGCGATGTAATTACGCGTATTTTGCTCGAACAAGTGACGACGAATACGGGTCAACGTTTTGTTTTTGATAATAAGCCAGCTGCTGGCGGCAATATAGGAACTGCAGCAATCGCTCGCGCAGAGCCTGATGGATTTACCATGGGCACCAGTACTTCGGGCCCTTTGGCGATCAATAAAATTCTTTATCCTGATTTAAGTTACGATCCAGAAAAAGATTTTCAACCGATTGCGCTCATTGCCATCCTACCTAATGTGGTCGTTGCTAGCTCAACACTCAATATCAATACCCTTGCCGAACTGAATGACTATTTACGCAAAAACCCAGATGTCGCATATGGCTCGGTAGGCAATGGTAGCTCGCAACATCTAGCGGGTGCTTATTACGAACAATTACTGGGGGTGAAAATGACCCATATTCCTTATCGCGTTACCGCTAACCTAGTGACAGATTTAGTCGCTGGTCGAGCACCCGTCAGTTTTCAATTACTACCAAATGTGGTTGGGCAAATTAAGGCAGGAAATATTAAACCCCTAGCCGTAGCATCCAATAAACGCTTAGCGGCACTCCCTAATGTTCCTACTGCGGCCGAGGCAGGCGTTAAAGGCTATGACTCTGCCGCGTGGTTTGCCATTGTTGCTCCTAAAGGCACACCTAAAGCTGTAGTTGAACGCCTCAATAAAGATATTGTCAAAGCCAGCGCCGATCCCAATGTGAGAGCACGCTTTACTGAACTCGGCGCTGAACCACAAGCAAGCTCACCTGAGGAATTGCAACGCTATATTAATTCTGAAATTAAGAAATGGACTGATATTATTAAAAAAGGGGGTATTACTTTAGAGAAAAGTTAAGGCCCAAAAAATTTATCGCACACCTTCCTGCTCTAAAAAGTCATTTACTAAATCCAGTCTCAGGCGCGGATTTTCTTGTAATAAAAGCTGTTGTTTTTGCAACGGTGTTAATGGTAATAACTCCGCCCAGCGATTCGCAACCCAACCGCATTCATCCAAGCGAAAGGGTTGCTTAAAAGGCATTTCCTCTTGAGGCACACCCTGCTCTTGTAAGGCACGAATGACTTTTCCCAAAGTAGCTGCACTGGCAGTCAATTCCGCTGGAATTGGCATGATGGCATCATCTCCCATCAGTTCAACAGTGGCCATGACTAAGCCATTAGACTGGACTGTGCTTTCTAAAATACGAAAACGCCTTTGTCCTTCGCATTGAATCAAATAGAGCGCTGGCTGCAAAGCATCAAAATGCATAATTTTTGCCAAAGTACCAATCGGCATTAATTGCACTGCTTGGTTTGGCGTGCGCACCTCAGAACCTGCAGCAATAGTGGCAATGCCAAAGCAAGAATTCTCCTTAAAGCACTTCTTCACCATATCCAGATAACGTACCTCAAAAATCTTTAAGGGTAAAACGCCCCCTGGAAAGAGGGTGGTTCCCAATGGAAACAAGGGGATGGCTTGAGTTAGAGTGGCTTGTGGCATAAGGCAGAATTCAATATGGATAAAGAACTTAAGCACAATCATAGTGCTAAATAAGCTTATTTGCAGATACCCATACACTCTGTCGGCTTCACACGCAATTCATCGAGTTCAGGTATAAAGAAGTGCCCTACCTCAAGTGAAATTGCTGTGCCAATCTCTTTTATTGAAACACTCTCGCCCCAAGCTACTACCCTTCATCAAGAAGCTGAATTAGGCATTTTAAGTACTCCCGCGAGTTTGCCGCCGAAGTTCTTTTATGACAATCTAGGTTCGCGCTTGTTTGAAGCTATTACCTATCTCCCAGAATATTACTTAACTGCGACCGAAGAAATCATTTTTAACCAATTTGGTGCAGAAATTCAAGCACACATCGGCGCCAAACCTTTACTCATTGATTTGGGAGCTGGCAATTGCCAAAAAGCGGCGCGTTTCTTTGGTTTGCTCAAGCCCAATCTCTATGTCGCGATCGATTTTTCGATTGCTTATCTTAGAACCATCTTATCTCACCTACAAAGTCAATATCCCACGATCCCGATGATGGGAATAGGGATGGATTTTTCTCAGCAATTGCGCTTACCGCCAGAAGTTCCCCAAACGCCTCGTACCTTCTTTTATCCCGGCTCTAGTTTAGGGAACTTTTTACCAACTGAAGCCTTGCAACTACTCAAGCAAATCCGTCAAGAATCTTTGGGTGGCGGTCTGCTGCTTGGTATCGATTTATTCAAATCAGCGAGCATCCTTGAGCCCGCTTACAACGACCCACTTTTAGTAACGGCGGCTTTTAACCTCAATATTTTGCGCAACGTGAATCAATTGCTAGGGTCCAATTTTGAAGTGGCTAAATTTAAGCATCACATCGAGATTAATGCTGAGCTGATGCGCGTCGAACTCTATTTGGAGGCATTAGAAGCTACTACAGTGCAATGGCAAGGAAAAGAGCGTTATTTTAAAAAGGGGGAACGAATTCATACGGAAAACTCCCATAAATATTCTCTAAACTCCATCCAAAAGTTATTAACTGCTGCAGGATTTGATAAGATGAAAGTGTGGACTGATCCGCAACAATATTACGCCGTAATTTATGCCACCTAAACATGTCAAACAAAATTAATCCTGCCACCTTGAATGAACAAGTAAATTTACAGACTGAGTTTATGCAAACGCGGCAGCAATCGCTTGATCTTGTTGCTCACTTAAGCGCCGAAGATTGTCAGGCTCAATCAATGCCAGATGCCAGCCCAGCTAAATGGCATTTAGCTCACACGACTTGGTTTTTTGAGACCATGGTCTTGCAGTATTTTGAAAATAATTTCGCTCCTTGGCGTAAGGTATTCGCCGTCTTGTTTAATAGTTATTACAACGCCGTTGGTGATAAGCATCCCCGACCAGATCGTGGCTTATTAACCCGCCCAACTTTAGACGAAGTGATTGCTTGGCGCCAGCACGTAGATGCACGTATGCAGAAACTATTAGCCGATGAGATCACAACTGAATTAGCGTGGATTACTGAACTCGGTATCCATCATGAACAACAGCATCAAGAATTACTATTAACCGATATTCACCATTTATTTTCAACTAATTCGCTGCTGCCGAGTTACTTACCAGAGCAAATTCGTCCTACTGAAGCTGCTGGCGTCCATCATTGGATGCGCGGGCCCCAACAAGAGCACAACTTATTTAAGCTCGGGTTTAATACCGCGGCCACGGGCTTTCATTTTGATAACGAAGCACCGCAGCATACAGTCTACCTTGCGCCCTACTCACTCGATAGTCAACTCATTACTAATCGTCAATGGCTTGAGTTCATTCGTGCAGGCGGTTATCAAGAGCATCAATGGTGGCTAGACGCGGGCTGGGCCTGGATTAATCAAGAAAAAATTCAGGCGCCAATGTATTGGAGGCCAATTAATACTGCACAAGGTATTGCTGCAGAATATGCTGAATTTACTTTACGTGGTAATGCCCCGCTTAATCTCGCAGCACCGGTTAGCCATATTAGTTACTTTGAAGCCGAGGCTTTTGCTCGCTGGTTGGGCACATCCCATGCAGAATATCGTGGTGCACGCTTGCCGACCGAATTTGAGTGGGAGGCATTTGCACTCAATCAAGCGGGTAATGCAATTCCTGGAAGTAGCCATTTGCTTGAAAGTCACGATCTCGTACCAATGCCTTCAGCAAATCAGACTCTTTATGGGGATGTCTGGCAATGGACTTCGAGTAACTATGGTCCGTATCCCGGATTTCAACCGTGGGATGGCATCGCAGGAGAATACAACGGCAAATTTATGGTTAACCAAATGGTGCTCAAAGGTGGCTCTTGCCTAACGCCTCGATCGCATATTCGCCCCAGTTATCGTAATTTCTTTCCTGCCCATACGCGCTGGCAAATGACCGGATTGCGTTTGGCTCGTGACGCTAGTTAAGCTAATTAAATATGGTATTTAATTTTGATGCGCCCATCAATCGGCGCAAGACGGATTCCATTCGCTGGGATGCAAACCCCCAAGATGTGATTCCACTCTGGGTGGCTGATATGGACTTTGCTTGCCCGCCTTGTGTTGTAGATGCTCTTTCGGCCCGCGTGCAACACGGTGTATTCGGCTACACGCACTCACCTAGGACTTTGCCAGAAGCTATTGCTAACTATTTACAAGTGCATTACACGTGGGAAGTTGATCCCAGTTGGATTGTCTTTCTCCCCAATGTTGTATCGGGTTTGCATACTGCGGTACGGCAACTAACTACACCCAATCAACATGTATTAATTCCTCGGCCTGTTTATCACCACTTGCGCTTAGCCTGTACCCATGCCCCACGCGACTTTACTGAACTCCCTTTAGCTTTGGAAGCAAATCGCTGGGTCTTGCCATTCGCTCAGCTTGATGAGTTTGCTAAGCCGGGTACGCGCTTATTACTCTTATGTAATCCACAAAATCCAGGGGGCACCGTTTTTACGCGCGCTGAATTAAGTCAAATCGCTGATTTTTGTTTAGCTAAGGATATTCTGATTTGCGCTGATGAAATTCATGCAGGTTTAGTACTCGATGACAATAAGCGCCATATTCCCATTGCCAGTTTGAGTAAAGCCATTTCAATGAATACCGTTACCTTAATGTCCTTGAATAAAACCTTTAATTTCCCGGGTGCTGGCTTAGCTTGGGCGGTAGCGGAAAATCCACTAATACGTAAAGCCATGCAGACTGATCTTCATAGCACAATCGCTGATCCATCCTTATTTAGTTATGTTGCTACGCAGGCAGCGCTTGACGAAGGTGAACCATGGAGAAAAGCACTGATTCAGTATCTACGAGAAAATCGCCATCTAGTTGAAACCCGCATCAATGCAAGCAATATCCTGCACTTTGCTCATAGCGAAGCGAGCTATTTAGCCTGGATTGATTGCAGCAAACTCGGGCTAGCCAAGCCCCAGGATTTATTTTTACAGCACGGCATCCATCTTTCGCCCGGGTCCCAATTTAATGAGCCCAAATTTGTCCGTCTCAACTTTGGCACCCAAAGGGCATTACTAAATCAAGCGCTCGACCGCATGGAATTAGCAATCCGCAATTAAGAAGGGCTTTTCCAAGTAATCACTATTCGCTGAGGCACGTCTTTCGCAATCACCAGAGTACGATTTTGAGCCATGCCATTATAAAAAGCCGCAATTGAATAAGAGCCTGGTGGAAGTTTTACTAACATGAGTGGCCCATCGCAGACCGTCTCGAGCAAAGGTGCATTTTTTGCATCACTAATGACAACTTTAACGCCCGCAACCCAAGCTGGTTTTGCTTGACCATCCGCTTGCGAAAACTCAAGTAATAAAGGCCATTGTTTAGCTTCAGCCTGCATCGCCTTAGATACGTCTGAACCAATTCCGCCAGTAATAAAACGAATACCATTAATAGTACGGGCATCTGGTAGCTGAGCCAAACAAGCGAAAGTAGCAAAATAAAGCACTAAAAAAATAATTCGGTGATGAATACGCATTATTTGCTCCTACAATTAATAGGCTTTCAGTATAAGACCTTTAAGTCTATTCTATTACCTTAAATGATCAAAAAACCCCTTCCCAGCCCCGTCAATCAGCGCAAGCTCACTGTGCCTGAGTTGAATCGCTTGGCCAAAAAATTGTTACGACAAGCAGATGAACATAAAGGAAACGCTGGTAAGGTTTTACTTATTGGTGGCGACGCCGGTAAAGCAGGTGCCATTATTTTGGCTGGCCTTGGTGCACTTTATAGTGGCGCAGGTTGGACACACATCGCTATGCTGGACTCTGCCTCGGCCCATCTGATCGATTCTTACCCAGAATTAATGCTCGTAGACGCCATGCGTTTTTCTCCCAAGCAAATTCTAGGTAATATCAATCCAGATGTAATTGCAATTGGTCCGGGTTTGGGTTTTAGCAAAACTGCAAAAAATTATCTCCGCCAAGCACTCAGTAGCAGCCAAATTCTAATTTTAGATGCTGATGCACTGCAGCTCTTAGCAAATAATACGGGGTTGATGAGTGCTCTAAAGGCAAGGTCTTTTCCTGCCATCATCACACCGCATGCCGGTGAAGCTGCGGCACTCTTACAAACTGATGCCGCAAGTATTCAAGCTAATCGCCCGCATGCTTTGCTTGACTTAATTAAGCTGACGAATGCAATTGTGGTGCTGAAGGGTCAACATACATTAATTGGTTCACCAACGCAAAAAACGCTAGTTTGTCCCTACGGTAATCCAGGCATGGCGACAGCAGGCATGGGCGATGTGCTCACAGGTTGTGTAGCTGCACTGACTGCGCAAGGAATTCAGCATGACCTGAATGCTTGGGGTGCAACTATCCTGGCAGTTTATTTACATGCCTTAGCAGGCGATTCCCTAGCTAAGAAGGGCATTGGGCCCATCGGCATGACCGCCTCTGAGTTGAGCCAAGAAATTCGCGCTGTGCTAAATACAGTAATAAGTCAAAAATGACTCAGTAAGCCCATATAATGAGGCGAGAGGAATATGGGCTTAGATTAATTAGCGCATATGCCATTTTCAGTTGTTATCGTATCAAGGAGCAGTAATGTCATTTAATCATGTCGTCGTTTGGATTGACCATCAAGAAGCCCATATTATTCGTTTCGATGCTCAGGCCAGCGAAAATCAAATCATTTCCACCCACTCTAAGCACCTCCATTTACATCATAAAAAAGGGGCTTCAGGTAGCGGTCACGTGGCATTAGATTCAGGTTATTTGCACGCGGTCATTACGGCAATTAAAGATGCCAAAGAAATTTTAATTATCGGCCCAGGCTCTGCAAAACTAGAATTATTTAAGCACGCAAACCAACACGATCCACAGGTAGCAAAAAATATTTTAGGCGTAGAGACTGTCGATCACCCAAGTGATGCGCAAGTATTAGCTTACGGCAGAAAATATTTTATTAAAGCCGATAACATGCTCGGTGATTCTAAAATTAAACATTAAGCCTTCTACTAACCCATTACCAATGGGTTTTCTAGTACGCCAACGCCACCAATCTCTAGTTTCACAATATCGCCCGGCGCTAAATACTTGGGGGGTTTAAAACCTAAACCTACCCCAGCGGGTGTGCCAGTTGCAATGATGTCACCTGGATACAAAGTAATCCCCGCTGAAATTGTCTCAATGAGCTTGGGAATATTGAAAATTAAATCTTTTGAATTAGAGCTTTGCCGTAATTCTTGGTTAACCCAACATTTAACTGAGATATCGTTAACATCTAGCTCATCGGCTGTCACTACCCAAGGCCCCATCGGGCAAAAAGTATCAAAGCTTTTTCCTAAGAACCATTGCTTATGCCGTTGTTGCCAATCGCGTGCGGTCACATCATTAATTGCGGTATACGCCCAAACATGTTGCATTGCATTGGCTTGACTAATGCCTTTACCACCTGTGCCAATAATCACCGTTAACTCAACCTCGTAATCAACAGCATTTGAAACTTGTTGCGGAATTACAATATTTGCTCCTGGACCGATCACCGACTCAGGGGGTTTAGTAAAAATAATCGGGTCCTTCGGAATTTCATCGCCTGGCTTTGAAGTGCTGCTATCAAAGCCGCTAGTCCCAAACTCTTTTGCATGCTCAAAATAATTTTTACCAACACAAAAAATATTACGCCGCGGCCTTGGAATTGGGGCCAACAACTGGATTGCACTGAGGCTGTGAGTAGTAGTAGTAGCTGGCAAAGGCTGCTTGGCCAATTGCAGATTTAAAAGCGTTAGAACTCCGGCTTCAGTCAGATTAGTAGATACGCCGTATTCAGCAATATTGTCTTGCTCAGTGGACACTAAACCTACCCGCACGCGCTCGATTTCAGCGGGTGTGCCATGACGCAAACGGAATGCAGCAAATTTCATGAAACTCATCTCCTCAAACGATTGTATTCACCTGAAAATGATTGTAGTAGGATATGAATTCCTTCATTCGAGTAAATAAAAATATGAGACAAGCTCACCCTCTTTCGGGTTTACCCCAACCCTGTATTTTAGTCTTGAGTACCATGCTGGGTTTATTGACTATGCTCTCCGGCCTTTTAATCAGCGCGGCTCATGCGCAAGAGGCGTGGCCTACTCGTCCTCTGACGATGGTCGTACCTTTCCCACCTGGGGGAGTGGCTGATACCGTAGCCCGCCCAGTAGTTGAAGCGCTGTCGCGTAGCTTAGGCCAAGCAGTAATTATTGAAAACAAAGTGGGCGCTGGTGGTGGGGTTGGAATGGCGGCAGTCGCCAAATCAAAGCCGGATGGCTACACCATGTTGATGGCGCTATCCTCAATTTCCATTATTCCTGAAGCCGATAAAATTTTAGGGAAAACGCCCTCATTTCAACTAAATCAATTAAAGCCGATTGCCCGCTTCACCGCCGATCCAACTGTTTTAGTGGTGCGGAGTGACAGCCCATGGAAAACCTATAAGCAATTTTTGGATGCCATGAAAGCATCCCCAGGTAAATATAATTTTGGCTCATCAGGAAATTACGGCACCATGCACGTTCCCATGGAAATGCTGAAAGCCAATGAAAAATTTTATATGGTGCATATTCCCTATACTGGAGCAGGCCCTGCAATTGTGGCCTTACTGGGTGGTCAAGTTGATGCCTTGGCAACGGGGCCATCTTCGGTGGTGCAATACATCAAAGCTGGAAAATTACGACCTCTAGCGCACTGGGGCAATGTGCGCCTAGTGAGCTTGCCTGATGTGCCCAGCTTTAAAGAGCTGGGGGTGCCGATTGAATTTGCCCAGTGGTCAGGCTTATTTGTGCCCAGTAATACTCCGGATGCGATTGTGAATAAATTGCGCGAAGCTGCCAAGCTAGCTGCAAATGATGAAAAAGTGAAAGAAATTATTGGTAATTCTGGTAGCCCGGTAATGTACCTCGATGCGCCCGAGTTCAAGACTTACTGGGATAAAGATGCGGGAGACCTAGCTATCTCAGTGAAAAAAATTGGTAAGGTCGAGTAACAGCGAATTTAACGCAAGTACTCAATTCGCTCATGCAGTTTAGTCTTGCGGCGTGAGACTCAATTGACTTAAATCAAATTGCTGTGTGACGAGTCGTTGTAATAAATCATCATAGGATTTTTGATTGACCTTTGGCGTGCGCGATAAGATCCATAAATACTCGCGCCGCGGATCACTTACAGCAGCCAATTGATACTGTGGATCAAGATCAATCACCCAATAATCACCCCACACAAAGGGCAAAATTGCTAACCAGTCAGGAGCAAAACGAACCTCTAATTTAGGGGAAGTAGCGCCGCCAATTTGCCTCGCGGTGCCAATTGCTTGGGCCATTTCACCACCCTCAACTTTGCACCGATTCGTTACCTTTACATTGCCATCTTCTTTTAATTGGTAGTTTGCATTCGTGCCAGAAAGGCATTTCCGCTGAAACCAATTAGGAAATTTTGCGATCTCATACCAAGTACCCAAATAACGAGCAACGTCAATTGACGGTATGGTTTTAACCGGTTGTAGCTCGGCAGCCGGGTTAGCCTGAGCATTAGCTTGCGCGGTCGCTGGTGCACTAATCTGCAGCAACGCAGTACAGATTAATGCTTGGCATACCAGAAAGTTCATTTTTAATTTTATCAACATATATTCATCACCTACAATACTTGATCAATCTAAATAGTGTAAAAGTATCATCATATATGAGTAAAAAGCCTGTAAAGATCAGTAGCATTCGCCATTGGCTCAAAGACTATCAAGTGATTCGCCAATATCGTCTGCAATGGATTTTAGCCATTATCTTTGTGTTTGTTGCTGCAGGCGCTACCCTAGCGGTACCCATCGCCTTTCGGCAATTAATTGATACTGGCTTAACTAGCCAAGCGGTTCACCGTGAATTTATTTACCTCCTAATCATCGCTGTAGTCTTAGCGCTTGGCACAGCCGCGCGCTTCTACTTTATGTCATGGCTTGGCGAACGCGTCGTTGCCGATATGCGTGAGCGGGTTTTTCAAAATGTCCTTCGGCAAAGCCCGAGTTATTTTGAAACCTTACAAAGCGGTGAAGTGTTATCACGCCTAACTAGCGATACCACCCTAATTCAAACTTTAGTTGGCACGAGTATTTCCTTAGCCTTACGCAGTTCAGTCATGGCAATTGGTGGAATTGGCATGATGTTAGCTACCAGCCCTTGGTTAGCAGGCATGATGGTAGGTCTTTTATTGTTTACTGTGTTGCCACTGTGGGCTTTTGGCCGTCGCGTGCGCAAGATGTCGCGGGCTAGTCAAGATAAAGTTGCCGACGCCAGTGCGATTGCCGGTGAAATCCTCAGTGCCATGCCTACTGTACAAGCCTTTGTACGCGAACCGTATGAGCAAAAGCGCTATCGCACTGCGGTTGAGTTGGCCTTTACCGTTGCTAAAGAACGCATCAAAGTACGCTCAATGCTTACTGCCTTAGCGATTACGCTTGCATTTTCAGTCATCGTTTTTGTCTTGTGGGTAGGAGCCTTACAGGTTGGTACGGGACAAATTACGATTGGCCAATTAACCCAATTTGTTTTATACGCAGCCTTAGTATCAGGTTCAATTGGCGCTTTGTCTGAGGTTTGGGGCGACTTACAACGCGCATCTGGCGCAACTGAGCGACTCGTTGAACTAATCCAAGCGAAACCCGCAATCGCCTTTGATCATCATGGTATTGATGACTCAGCTAATCGGCTTAAGCAACAAATGGATAAGATTGGGGCTTTAGCCGCCACGCAAACTGAGGCCATTCAGTTTGCCAACGTATCTTTTTCTTATCCATCGCGCCCTACATTTTTGGCCTTAGATCATTTAAACCTCACCATTCCTAAGGGTCAAAGCTATGCCTTAGTAGGGCCATCTGGCGCAGGCAAAAGTACTATTTTCTCCCTGCTATTACGTTTTTATGAGCCGCAAAGTGGCGCTATCAATATTTTTGGCCGCACACTAGAACAGTGGCCCATCGACGAGTTACGCCATCTGATTGGCATTGTTCCGCAAGAGCCTTTAATTTTTGCTAATAGCGCACTTGAAAATATTCGCTATGGTCGTCTAAATGCTACCGATGATGAAGTGATTGCTGCTGCCAAAATGGCATATGCCGATGAATTTATTTCTGCACTACCGGAGGGTTATCACAGCTTTTTAGGTGAACGCGGTGTACGCTTATCGGGTGGACAAAAACAGCGCATTTCAATTGCCCGAGCCATTTTAAAAAATCCTTTCATCCTTTTATTGGATGAAGCGACTGCTTCACTCGATGCCGAATCGGAACGTGCCGTGCAAAAAGCCTTGAATGCGCTCCTGCCCGGAAAAACTGCTTTAATTATTGCGCATCGCTTAGCTACCGTATTACGTGCAGATCGCATTATTGTTTTGGATGAAGGCCGCATTGTTGAGGAAGGTACCCATGCCGAGTTGCTTGAAAAAAATGGCCTCTATGCGCGCCTCGCAAAATTACAATTCACGGCTTAAGCATAGATACTATTAAAATATTAGAATGCATCCCATCAAAACTTCTCATCTACTACCGCTCTTGTTGCTCTTAATCGCTCTTACTACGAGCGTTATTTTCAGCGCCTGTGGAACCTCAAAAAGTAATTTCAGAGCTGTGCAAACGTCCGATGGACGAGTCGGCGTTCAAACCGTGGTTACCGCAAATGATGAAGAAGTGATGGCAGTAGCCATTGAGGAATGTAAAAAGTTGGGTAAAAAGGGCGCGGCTATTTCTGAGGTACGGACAACCTTAAATGACCGCTTTCCAGTGATGCACACCTATACCTGCACCACATATTAAAGTCCTGTAGCCAATCAAAACCCCTATAGCAAAACAAATTCGACGTGCGCGTTTCATTCAAGCTTAATATTGGTTTTTTCCATAACTTGCTTCCACCGTGCAATTTCTGAAAAATACAGTTCACTAAATTGGGCTTGATTCATTGGGGCAATTTGTACGCCAGCTTTATTTAAACGTGCCTTCGTCTCAGGGTCTTCAAGCAATTTTAAAATCGTAGTGCTGAGTAAACTCATGATTTCCTTGGGTGTACCTGCAGGGACAAAAACACCCTGCCATAAGGTCATGTCATAAGCTCGTACCCCCGCTTCAATCATCGTTGGCAACTCAGGGGCGCCACTAAAGCGCTGTTTACTGGTTACCGCCAAAGCACGTAACTTATCGCCTTTATATAAAGGGAGGCCCACTGGCATCCCGGCAAAATAGAAATCAATTTGCCCACCTAAAACATCGGTAGCCGCAGGTGACCCGCCTTTGTAGGGCACATGAATGGCCTGTAAGCCAGTCATTGCTAAAAATAGTTCGCCCGCCATGTGATCCGAGTTGCCAATACCCGATGAAGCAAAGCTTAGTTTGCCAGGCTTGCTTTTTAGTAGGGCTACTAATTCAGCAACATTCTTTGCTTGAAATTCTTTATTCACTACCAAGATATGAGGAGTTGCAGTAACCCCAACCACGGGAATTAAATCTTTCATGCCGTTAAAGGCTAATTTTGGGTTTGCAGCCACATTGATGGCTAAACCATTTTGGGCAAATAAAATCGTATATCCATCGGGTGCACTTTTGGCTACCGCATCTGCTGCCAAACTACCGCCAGCACCCCCACGATTTTCAATCACTACAGTTTGTTTTAGCGCGATACTTAAATCTTGGGCAATAATGCGTCCAATAATGTCAGTTGAACTTCCCGGTGCATAACCCACCAGCACTTTAATAGGCTTATCGGGATAGGCAGCAAATACGGGTTGCATTAATCCAGCCAATAAGAAAAAGCTGCCAAGTAAAATCGAACGTGCGCCAAATGGAATCCTGCACCATTGTTGAAGTGTCATCTACTGCTCCTTAAGTAAAAGAGGTACGCCATGTTCAATGGCTAATGCATCTAAAGTTTTAAATAGTTCTAATGATAGGGGAATACCGTCGCGCTGTCGTTGTTCAGTTGTGCGCGCGGCACCCTCCCCTGGCACACGTATTCCAGCTCCACCTGGAATAGGAGTCGATTGCTGTATATCACGCACAACTTGATTGACCCTTTCAATAAATGCTTCAGGGTCACCAAAAGCCGAGGGGTCTAGAGCAATGACAGCTTGGCCTGTGTTGGTAGCGCTAGCTTGCTGGGCATTGAAATCGATGGTCTCTTTACCTACCGCAGCACCGTTTAAACTCCCCGCTAATAACCCAATCATCAGTGCTAAGCCGTACCCTTTGTATTCGCCAATTGGTAAAAGCGAACCTTCGCTAGCGCGCTTCGGATCGGTAATGGGTTTACCGCTTCGATCTATCATCCAAGTATCGGGCATCAACTCCCCCCTTTGCGCGGCTAATTTAACCTTACCATAGGCGGCAATGGTTGTTGCCATATCTAATAAGACAATGGGCTGCTTGCCGGCAGGTATTGCGATTGCAAGGGGATTAGTGGAGAGCAACAAATCAATTCCGCCCCACGGGGCCATATGATTTGCGTTGCCCACTGCCATATAAATTCCGATGAGACCCTGCTCAGCAAGCATCCGCACATATACTGCTGCTGCGCCAGCGTGGTTACCATGATGACTACCAATCCAAGCTACACCAAACTGCTTCGCTTTTACTTGAGCTAGCTCAACCGCCCGTGCCATTACCAAATGACCCAGCGCATTATCGCCATTTAATAGCGCAGTGGCGCCGAAATCTTTTTCAACTTGCATCTTGGGATGCAAATTAACGCCACCCGCTTGAATTCGCTTCACATATGAAGGTAAGCGAAATAAGCCATGACCATCGGCGCCTGCTAAATCAGACTGCAACATGAGATGCGCAACTCTCGCCGCATCATCGGGCGGTACGCCTACCGCCCTTAAAATATCGCTTATGAAACCTTGTGCGGTGGCTAAGGAAATGTACTGCATCTTCAGTGGTATCAAATCTAATAAAAACTAAGTAAGACCAAACATTTTTTTACCGGCTACAGGTAGGCGGGCTTTTAAAATATCGCCAGATAGTGATTCAGTAATGTAAACATCTTTGCCATCACCGCCAAAACATAAATTGGCTAAATGATGATGATGGGGATTTTCAGAATAAATTAAATGGGTTGGCAACATATTGCTATCGAAGCGCCATACTCCTATACCGAGATGACATACCAATAGGCCATTCTCCGCATCCATTTCAATGCCATCAGGCCCAGCAACCCCACCTGTTAACTGAATCGCTACCCCGGTTTTCGAGACCGAGCCATCAGCCATCAAGGGTAAGCGCCAAATTTGCTGAGAGCGAGTTGCCGCAACAAAAACATGTTTTTCTTGCGTATTTAAAGTGATCCCATTCGGGCTCGGTACATTTAAGGCTAAGCGATCAAGCTGCCCATTTGCGCGCAAACGAAAAACGCGCCCAGTAGGATCGGCAATGCCTGTTTGCCCTTGATCAGTAAAATATAAATCGCCATTCGAGGCAAAGTGTAAATCATTTAACCCTTTAAAATTTTCGCTGTACATCGAACCTAAAATGGTTTCTAACTTGCCAGTTTTCGGATCTAAAGCCAATAAGCCTGCTTTGTAATCACAAATAAACGCACGGCCATCTTGATGAAACTTCAAGCCATTCGGCCAGCCATCGTATTGGGTAACTAACTCCCAATCTCCTTTAGGCGTAATGCGGAAAATCCGCCCAAAAGGAATGTCAACAAACCATAAATTACCTTCACGGTCAAAAGAAGGCCCCTCTAAAAAACACTCGACTTCGGCATTTTGACGATTCGGGTCTGACCAACCCGTACGAGATTTTTTTTTAAACTTGGCTGGCATCGACATAAAAACTTCAGCTTTAATCTTTTCTACTGGCTGAAACGGGTTGTACATTGACATTACAAATTTTCCTTAAATGGTGCAAGTGAAGTAGCCTATTTAAACATAATTATGCGCGGACAAGCTCAGGTAGCCGCAGACATTTTCAGTCCTTCGCAGTTATGCTACTTTATTGCGAATTAGCTCGACTTCGACTTAAAATTGAGTTCCAACCCATCTCGGACAATACCCCATGACATATATTGCAGTAATTGGTAGCGGCACCATGGCCGCAGGGATTGCTGCTGGCTTTATTGCGGAGCAATACCCAGTTTTAATCTTGGGTCGCAATCAAGCTAAGGTATCGCAGTGTCTGCAAAAAGCGGTGGCCTTAGCGCAAACTATTTCCACCCAAGCTGCTATTCGTGAGCAAAGCCCAAGCACACTATTGGCGCAACAACGGGGTGGCGATCTCGATACTTGGGGTGATTGGCAAGATTGTATTTGGGTCATTGAAACTGTTGCCGAAGATCTAGCACTCAAACAAGCGATTTTCCAGTCGCTAGATCAGCGTGTTCCCCCGCATATTCCTATTGGCAGCAATAGCTCAGGCTTTCCAATTTCAAAAATTGCCCAGAATTTAACTACTGCCAATCGCATGATTGGCGCGCATTATTTTATGCCCGCAGAAATCGTGCCTTTAGTCGAGATTGTGCTTGGAGAAAAATCGGCTCTTGCGATTGCGGAACAAGTTTGTGAACTCTATCGGCAAATTCATAAAAAACCGGTCTTGGTGAAACGCGATATCCCTGGTTTTTTAGCTAACCGTATACAACATGCGCTGATGCGTGAAGCTTTAGCCCTGGTGGACGCAGGTATTGCCACTCCAGCTGATATTGACGATGCAGTACGTTATAGCTTTGGTTTTCGCTATGCGGCGATTGGGCCCATGACTCAAAAAGAAATTTCTGGTTGGGATGGGATGGCCAACGCCGCAAAAGAAATCTATCCCTCCCTTTCGAATAGTCAAACTATTCCCCCGAGCTTGGCGCAATTAATGGCAGAAGGTAAAACAGGGATGAAGGCGGGGGCTGGCTATCGTAGTTGGACACCAGAAGAAATTAAAGCAACTACCGCGCTCTATTCCAAACGCTTAAAAGCAGCTTTTGAGATTTTGAATATGCAGTAATGGTGATTGCACACTTAAGAAAAGTGCAAGCTACCTAAAAATACAATCGTTAGAATTGCGATAGAAAAGATAATGATTCCTACCAAATAAATTTTAGCCGATCTATTTTTAACGTACTGCGGATAACTTTCTTTCATACCGATCTTTCAATATGGGATTAATTGAGGGCCTCAATAATCTTAAATCAAAAGTGAGCTAACAAACTACCTCTAGTGGAAAACCCCTAAAAGCTAGCCCATTTTGAATATTTATACAGCTTAGGCATAATGTTTTTAATCCTTATATCCTTTTTATGATTGGCACAATCAATTGCTAAACCAACAACCTATGCTCGGTATTACTTCCAGTTTCGCCTTACTAAGGTTGACCAAAAGCAATTTTTTGAAGGCTCGCAAACATGGCTTTGAGCAGGCGCTTGTCATGGTCATGGTGGCACTGAGTATCGCGCCTGTATATGCACAAAAGGCCACCGCCCCGATAGCTGCGCCGCAAACTCAACTACAAAAAGGCGAGTACCTCGCCCGCGCTGGTGATTGTATTTCTTGCCACCAAGCTCCCGGCGGCAAGCCATTTGCTGGTGGACTTCGCCTCGACACCCCTTTTGGATATATGCTTTCGCCCAATATCACCCCAGATATACAAACGGGCATTGGCTCTTGGTCGGCGAATGATTTTTATCGTGCGCTGCATGATGGCATCAATAAAAAGCATCAAGATCTTTATCCCACCATGCCTTACGATTTTTATACCAAGGCCACGCGCGAAGATATTGATGCAATTTATGCTTATTTACGCACTGTGCCAGCTGTGAGTAATCAAGTGGAGGTAAATCACCTTGATTTCCCCTTCAATATTCGGCTGTCGATGATTGGTTGGCGGGAACTCTTTTTTAAAGAGGGCACATATCAAGCTAACCCCAGTAAATCTGCCTCATGGAATCGCGGTGCCTATCTAGTTGAGGGCTTTGGCCACTGTAGTGATTGCCATTCGCCACGGGATATTGCTGGTGGTATCGAGAAGAAAAAAGCGTATACCGGCGCAGTAATTGATGGCTGGTTTGCCCTCAACCTAACCTCCAATATTACTACCGGGCTTGGCTCTTGGACAGCTGAAGATATTGCTAAATATTTAAAAACAGGCTCTTACAAAGGCAAAACAGCAGTGTTAGGCCCCATGGGAGAGGTAGTGCATAACAGCATGCAATACATGACCGAAGCCGATTTAAATGCCATGGCAGAGTACTTGAAATCCCTGCCACCCAATTCCTCTCTTTACGCCGGTAGGGCTGGGCCAGATCCGACCAAAATCATCGGCGCCAAACTCTATCTCGACAACTGTAGTGGCTGTCACCTCTCAAAAGGGGTTGGCGTTGCTGGAGTCATTCCACCCCTTACTGGCAACCCTGTTGTGAAAGCTCCAGACCCTGCGAATATCTTTAAGGTCGTTCTAGGGGGCATTCATCCACGAGCCAATTACATTGCCATGCCCGCATTTAAAGCCCGCTTAAACGATCGAGAAATAGCCGAAATTGCAAATTATGTACGTACCAGCTGGGGAAATACTGCCCCCGCCAATGCTACCCCCGAGCTGGTAGCGAAAGTGCGAAAAAATTTGGGTAATTAAGTAGTACTATTGCGACGCAATACTTTCCTGGGTCAAGGTGCCCCAAGTCAGGGCAAGGTCTAGGGTAGTACTGGGGAAAACCGAATTATTTTGCCCTTAAACTACTATATTATGAAAAGTCGATTGATTGGCAAAATGATGACTTTTTTAGTTTTGACCCCCTTGATTTAGCCCGCTTTCGTGATCTCTTTAATAGGCTACCCAAGTCTTATCCATGGACAATAACGACGATATTCTGGCTGAATTTATTATCGAGGCAAGAGAAATTCTTGACCAACTCGATTTAGATTTTGTTCAGCTTGAAGAAACTCCCGATGATAAAAAACTGGTTGGCAATATTTTTCGTGCCATGCATACGCTTAAAGGGAGCAGTGGTTTTTTTGCTTTTAAACGTCTCGAGAAAGTATCACACGCGGGTGAAAGTCTATTAGGAAAAATTCGGGATGGGCACCTAGCACTCGATACCCAAAAAACCAGCACCCTACTCATGGCGCTTGATGCTTTACGTGAAATTATTAGTGGTATTGAAGTAGCTAACACAGAACCAGCGGGTGACGATACCCTCCTCATCGCCGACTTGCTTAGTCTTGCGAGTGGTGGCGCTGTTAGCAGTACCGCTAATCGCAATGCAATGCCCTCATCTGAAACCTCCACACCCGCGGTTGACACGGGCGTTACTACCGATGACTTAGTGCTCGAAGCAATTGATTCAGAAGAAGTCGAAACTGTAGATGAAGTTGTGATGGGCGATAGCTTAATTACGATCGAATCAGAAACTGTAGTTGACGCCACTACACCAACTGGTAATGCCCGAACTACTGAAGTGGCAGCCCCTGTAAAAGTCAACTTAGAGTTACTCGATAAGCTGATGAATTTAGTCAGCGAAATGGTCCTAGCACGCAACCGTTTATTGCCTTTTACTGCCGAATTTGGCGATCATAATTTTTCGAATACCGTCAGATCGATTGATCTACTTACCCTAGAGTTGCAAGAGCGCATGATGAAAACGCGCATGCAGCCAATTTCACAGGTATGGTCTAAATTTCCCCGCTTAGTGCGCGATATTGCCAATGATTGTCATAAAAAGGTCACCCTAATACAGGAGGGTGCCGATACAGAACTCGATCGCACCTTACTTGATGGTATTCGTGACCCGCTAATTCATATTATTCGCAATAGCATTGATCATGGTATAGAACCTCCCGCCGAACGCTTGGCTAAAGGTAAATCTGAAAACGGCACTGTTTTACTGCGTGCGATTCATGAAAATGGCATGGTAGTAATAGAGATTGCCGATGACGGTGGTGGCATTAAATTTGAAACTGTGCGCCAAAAAGCAATTGATAAGAAATTAGTTAGTTTTGAAGACGCTAAAAAACTCAGTGACATGCAGTTACTGGAATTTATTTTCCTCCCAGGCTTCTCTACAAATCAGGTTGTTACCAACCTCTCAGGCCGTGGTGTTGGCATGGACGTGGTTAAAAATAATATTTCGGCTATTGGAGGCTCAATTGAAATTGATAGCCATCGCGGCAAAGGCACCAATATTCGTTTAAAAATTCCGCTCACTTTAGCGATCATGCCAGCGCTATTCGTGCGCTGCGAAAGCGAGCGCTATGCAATTCCGCAAAATAGCATTTCCGAAATGGTGCGCATTGATCCTACTAATTCAACTGGCTTGGAAGATTTTTATGGCACCCCAGTCTTTCGCTTACGCGGCAAACTCGTGCCGCTATTATTTTTAAATCAACAACTAAAATTGAGTGCACATGTACCCGATAGCGCAAAAGCGATTAATGTGGCAATCTTGCAATCCTCGGGCATCTCTTTTGGTCTCGTAGTTGATGAAGTACTTAACATGCAAGAAGTAGTAGTTAAGCCCCTTGGCGCCCTCCTGAAAGGGATTCCTGATTTTGCTGGAGCGACGATTTTAGGCGATGGCCGTGTAGCATTAATTCTAGATGTCGATGGTATGGCAATTCACTCTGGCTTAGTAGCAAAAATTCAGGCGCGTCCACTAAACCCCGAAGCGATATTTACTCAAGTACGTGAAGAAGAAGTCTCGATGTTATTGTTTGAATTAGCCGGTCTCGAACGCATTGCTATTCCCCTAGAAGATGTTGAGCGCTTAGAGAATTTTGCGCTCAGTCGGGTGCAGCGCAATGGTAGTCGCGAGGTGGTGCAATATGGCGACCAAATCATGCATTTAATTCGCATGAATGAATATATTGAAGGCGCCCAACCTGCGGTTGACTCAACTACCCAGCCGTTATCAGTGATTGTGCATTACTTTAATCAAATGCCGATTGGCCTAGTAGTAAGTCAAGTTCACGACATTATCCATGTGCCCAAGAAATTGCAAAAAGCGAATCCCCCTCAACGTGGCTTGGCAGGTTGCGTACTGATGGGCGAGAAAGTGATTAATGTCATCGATCTGCAAGAAATCTTAATGATGCGGGATCTACAAGAACATCAAAAGACCTACCCTGAAGTCATAGATATGGACGTAATGCGATGAGTGCTGCCACTGATTATGCGACCTTCTATTTAGGTGGCTTGTATTTTGGCATTACTGCGACAGATGTTCTTGAGTTGAATAAAAACTTAGACGTTACACGTGTACCAAAAAGCCCAAAAACGGTTCGCGGCATTATGAATTTGCGCGGTCAACTTGTGCCTGCAATTGATATGTATGAGCGCTTAGGGCTTGAAAATACTTTGATTCAAGAAGAAACGATTAGTATTATTTTGCAATGTGACAACATGTTAATTGCCTTGTTGGTAGACAGCGTGGGTGAAATTATTCCCCTAGAGCAAGAGACCTTTGAACCACCACCCAATAATTTTCCAAAAATGTCGCGTGAGCTTGTCTTGGGGGTACATAAATTACCAGAAAAATTACTGTTAATTTTAGACCCCAAGCAACTCATTAAAGGCATTGCCTTTTCAGGAAAGCCAGCACTATTAAGCGTTTAACTGTCTTGGATAAATGCCGACCAAGACCTCAGTCCTTTTCCCGTTTTATTATCCCCTTATGAAACATATTATTTCCCCTAAAGATAAAATTCGCGTGCTAATCGTTGATGACTCAGCTGTGATGAGGCGTATCATCATGACGACCCTATTACGCCATGCCGATATTGAGGTAGTTGGTACTGCTGAGGATGGTCTTGAGGCCATTGAAATGATTGGGCGCATTAAGCCCGATTTAATAACCCTCGATGTTGAGATGCCAAAAATGGATGGTTTAACGGCGCTCAAAGAAATTCGTAAACTGGATCGCGATTTGCCGATTATTATGTTTAGCTCGCTAACGCAACGTGGCGGGGAAGCCACTATTACCGCATTAACCAATGGCGCAAGTGATTATGTTGGTAAGCCAAGCGATAAAACCAATATGGCGGAAGCGCTACGGGTACTAGAAGATGAGCTCATACCCAAGATTCGTGAGTTATGTAAGCCCACACCAGTGAAGCCTAGCAAAATCATTTCGCCAAAAGAAATCATTGCTGAAGTGAAACAACAAATCTTTGCTAAACCGAGCGGACTTCCCTCAAGCCGCATTGAAGCTCTTTGCATTGGCGTGTCTACTGGTGGGCCAGCCGCATTGATGGAGTTATTTGAAGCCTGGAAGTCACCTCTCAGCGTACCAATATTTATCGTGCAACACATGCCACCCAAATTTACTGAGCTGCTAGCTTCAAGATTAACTAGTGTTGGCGTTATTCCAGTTGAAGAGGCTCAGCACGGGCAAGAAGCATTTCCGGGTAAGGCGTATATTGCTCCCGGCGGTAGGCACCTAGAGCTGCGTAAGTCAGGGGCCAAAGTAGTAATGATGCTCAATGAAGATCCACCTGAAAATTCCTGCCGACCCGCGGTCGATGTGCTGTTTAGGAGTGCAGCAAAAATCTATGGCAGTCATCTACTAGCCCTAGTATTAACGGGCATGGGTTACGACGGACTGAAAGGTGCTGTCGATATTGTTAATGCCAATGGCAGCGTGTTAGTGCAGGATGAAAAAACGAGCGTCATCTGGGGTATGCCTGGCGCAATTGCCAACGCCAATTTGGCTGAAAAGATTTTGCCATTAGGTGATATTCCGAACGAAATTATCTTTCGAACGCAAAAAAAATAATGACTCAAGCGCTCACTATCCATCAAAATAATATTCATTTATTTTTCCAAATGCTAGAAGAGCATTTGGGTATTGCTCTTGATCATAGTAAAGAATATTTAGTGGCCTCCCGTTTAGCAGTAATCGCCAGATCTCATAACTTCAAAGATCATCATGCCTTAATTCAGCATCTCTTAGTCAATCCTCTCGGTATTTTGCATCATCAATCGTTTCATGCAATGACCACAAATGAAACTATGTTTTTTCGAGATAAATATCCCTTTGAAACATTACGAACCACGATTATTCCTGCGCTGATTGCCAAACGCCGCGAGACAAAAACCCTAGAAATTTGGTGTGCTGCGGCCTCTACCGGCCAAGAGCCTTATAGTTTGGCTATTCTTTTACGGGAAAATTTCCCTGAACTCTATTTTTGGAAAATTCAACTTATTGCTACCGATATTTCTGAGCCGGCCTTAACGCAAGCGCGCACTGGCATCTATTCGGAAACAGAAATCAAACGGGGTTTAAGCGAGGAGCAAATTAAGCGGCACTTTAAAAAATTGTCGACTGGTCAATATGAGATTAGTAGCGAACTAAAGCAAATGATTCATTTTGAGAGCCTGAATCTCGTCAAAGATTGGCCGGTCATGCCCAAGTTTGATTTAATTTTGATACGTAATGTACTAATTTACTTTAATGCTGCAACTAAAGCAAAGATATTTCGAAAATTACGCACACAGCTTGCAGATGATGGTGGATGCCTCTTACTTGGCTCCTCCGAATCTATTCTCTATGATCAATCCTTCAAAGTGCAGCAGGAAGATCGTGTTTCATATTACTGCAAAGACCTTCATAAGGAGATGCAACGCTAATGAGTGCCGATCTGATGTTTAAGAATATTTCGCCCGAGGTGCTGGAGCAAACTAAGCTCATGAAAGTATTGGTGGTTGACGACAGTCGTACCCTCAGACGCCTATTAATACGGGAACTGAATAATGTTGGCATTACCAATATTACCGAAGCTGGCGATGGTAACGAAGCGCTAGAAAAAGTGCGGGCTGAGTCGTTTGATCTCATGCTGCTCGATATGGAAATGCCTGAATTAGACGGCTTAGGCGTATTAAATATCGTCAAGTCTGATCCAGCCCTCAGTTATCTACCCGTCATTGTGGTGTCTGGTGCTGAGCAGTTTGAAAAAACGGTGGAGTGCATTCAGATTGGTGCAGAAGATTATTTACCAAAGCCATTCGATCCCGTTTTATTACGCGCGCGGGTTTTTTCTTCCTTAGAAAAAAAACGTTTACGTGATTTAGACCGGGAACACATTGCCCTTTTGCAGCACGAAAAAGAATTACTCAATATTGAGCAAATGAAAACTGAAAAACTCATGCTCAATATTTTGCCTAAGCCGATTGCTGAGCGCCTTAAAAAGGGCGAGAAAAATATATCTGGCTCTTACCCAGAAGTGACTATTTTATTTAGTGACTTAGTTGGCTTTACCAAGATGTCTTCCACTAAATCACCTGCTGATCTCGTGAAATTATTGAATGACTTATTTACGCGCTTTGATAAACGGGCAGAAGAATTGGGTTTAGAGAAAATTAAAACGATTGGTGATGCTTATATGGCAGTAGGTGGCTTGCCGATTCCGCGCTCTGATCATGCCATCATTGCCGCCGATATGGCACTGGGAATGTATCAGGACTTAACGGAGTTTAATCAAGCAAACGGCAGTGATCTACAAATGCGGATTGGCCTCAACTCGGGTCCAGTGGTCGCAGGCGTGATCGGCTTTACCAAGTTCTCTTATGATCTCTGGGGTAATACCGTAAATACCGCAAGTCGGATGGAATCCACCTCAGCTATCGGTCGAGTTCAAATAACCCCAGCTACTGCGGAAGCTTTGACCGGTCACTTTATTTTAGAGGAGCGCGAGCTAATTGAGTGCAAAGGGCTTGGCCCAATCCTCACTTCCTTTTTAGTAAGTAGAATATAAGCACTAAACCCTATACTCTTCAAAAAATATTATGAGCGTACCTAATTCTCGCGTCTTTCTACTTCCTAAGACCATTCTTTGGATCGTCATCACCCTTAATTTTGGCCTGATGATTTGGCTAGATAAATTAGCCGATAGTCCTTGGGGCTGGAATGCCACCGACCTTGAAAAAGGCTCGATGAATCTGCTAGTTGATGGTCTGGCTATTTTCCAATTTGTCTTGCTTGCCTTTACGCTCGATCAAATCATGCGTTTTAGTGTTATCCGCTACAACACCCTCTCGCAAAAAGTGCATGTGCCAGCAATTATTATTCAGCTGAGCAGCATTCTTGTTTATTCGGTAGTAGGCTTGGTTGCCTATGTTTTGCTCTATGACCATTCCTTCAGCCACATATTAGCTACTCTAGGGGCCCTCAGCGTAGGTATTGCTTATATCTTTAGAGATCTGATCGCTGAAGTTGTCAGCAGCATTACAATCCAAGCAGACCGCCTAGTTTCAATCAATGATTGGCTTGAAGTAAGCCATGATGGTTCAAAAGAATATTTACAGGTGAAAGAAATTGATCACCGCATGGTAGTCCTTAAAAATATTTTTGGTCTCACTACGCGCATGTATAACCAAAAGTTTTTAGGCATGTCCTTCATTAACTTATCCAAACAAGAAGGAGGGGTTTGGTCACGGCGCCGCTTTGAGTATCAACTCACGGCACGCAATAATCCCGAGCGCATTTTAGCGATTATGAATTTAGCAATGACCCACGTTATTGAAACACATCCTGAATTTAAGCCTTGGCATTTCTGCTCACTTGCTAGCATTCAAGAAGGGGCAATTTCCTATTTAGTGCTATATGAGTGTTTGCCTGAGGTAGTTCCATATCAAGCGCAAAGTATCATTTTGCTCAGCTTTATTCGTTTCTTTAAGGCAGCTGGAGTCAATCTCAATCGCCTGGAGGCCCAACACCCTCTTGAAAATTTTACTGATACCCAGAATCGCCTTTTAGACTCTTACGAATTAGGTATCTTAAGACTGCTCAATAATGAAGAAATTACTGCCCTCTCTAACGTAATTAAAACCAAGTATTGCTACGCAGGTCAGCCAATTATTAAAAAGGGCGCTGAAGAAGATTGGATGTATATTATTTCAGAAGGCTGTCTGGAAGTGAAAATCGCTGATAAAACCGGTGAACTTAAAGTCGTGGCAACCCTCTGGCCAGGTGATTTTGTGGGAGAGATGTCCATGCTCACTGGTGCGGTTCGCTCGGCTGATGTATTTGCCAAAACAAATGTGATTCTGCTCGAAGTATCTAAAGAAAATATTGCACCTTTATTAGACTCTAACCCTGAATTAGTGAAACAATTTTCTGATGTCTTGGCTCAACGTCAAGCGCAAAATGAAACCTTTGCAACTCAAGACGGTAAAGACAATACGATTGCCGCTGCATCAAAAAGTATTACTGCAAAAATTCTGCATTTCTTTCTTAAGAAGAAATAAGCTTACTTTTTTGTAACTGCTCGATGAGTTCCATGCGGCTGGCATTGAGGGCTAAGCGCTGAGCATGCGGTCCCAAGAAATCAATGTGCTGTAAAAATTTGAGACGACCATCGGGGGCCATCAGTATCTGTGCTTTGTCGGGGTAATGGGGCTGCCATTCGGCAGCAAGCGCCTCGGTTAGTACAAGCCCATGTGTCGGTAAGGAGCTAGCCAATAAATCTGCTTCCACCATCAACATACTCAGATAATTTAATTTAGTCGGCGGTGGGCTGGTGCTCTGAATGATGTTGAGTAGGGTATTTAAATACATTGGGTCGGTTGCTAAAATAATGGTTTCAACCTTGGGCATGAATTCATCAATAAAATTGCTAGGTAAATTCAGGGCTCGTAACCAGAAATTAATTTTTTCAATGGACTTTTTTTCAATCTCAAACAGTTGCGTATTCATCATGCCAGGGTGACCAAAGTCATGACCAATCGCACTAAATAGCAAAATCCAAGGCTCCTCCGCTACTAAAAACCAAGGATTACTAGCGTCGATCATGCCTGCCAAACCTGGCTTTCTCTGAATGCTTTGCTCATTGTTATTGGCTACATTTTGTTGTCCAAGTAGCAAGGTAATGCCTAAACATACATCCTTAAAATGGCTGCGAGAATGATAGGCTGGTTCGGCTTGTAAGCCGAGGTTATAAGCCTCGATCTCCATACTTAATTGCAGGCAAAGTGCCTTATAGGGATTATTTTCATAATCAAAACCTTGCCAGACCGGCGATTCAATCAAGAGTTTAACCAATGCGGCAAAAGATAACTGTTCGAATGCTGGGTTAGTGAAAATCAAATCGAGGTCTGCGGCAATTTGCGCTGGACTCAATGTGGGATTTTCCTCTAGCTGCGCCTGAAATTGCGCCAACCAAGCTAAATCATCTTTCATTTAGTCATTTCCGTAGCTTAAACAAATCTCTTATAAGTCTGCAGGTATTTTGTGTAGATTTTTTTGTACTCGTTGCCACTCAGCTAACACATGATCACGCACTACCTCTCCTGTTTTCCGCGCACAGACAATATCCTGGGCATCAACTCGCTGATCTAACAGGCATTGCAAGCGTAAAATATCTCCCCCCGGTTCAAAATTAGGTAGCCAAGTAGCCCAGAAAAAGCCTAATTGCTCTAAGGCTTCAATTTCTTGGGCAGCCAAGGGATTATGCAATGGAATATCTAAATAAATTACTGGCGGTGAAAATGGTTTTAGATTTTCAAGAACACTTGCTACCTGTTGTACTAGATCATCACCTAGAACCGTAATGCGTAAGTGTGCTGGAGCACCTTGATGAGCAATGACTGAGGAGATCTGTGATACTTGTTTTGCTTTTACTGCCACTGATGTGCCAATCAGCTTTCGGTGCAGATCGAGCGGCGTAAGTAGTGTAGTAAAAAAAGAATGATGATGTAGCGGCAAATAAACATGATATTTTTGATCACTCTGTTGACTTGTCGGTAGTTCTGCTGGTCGATCAGATTTGATGGGAATATAAAAAGGGATGAGTGAATGGCGTACTCCTGTTAAGTTATTTAATCCAGCCATTTGTACGTCGCCCGGTTGGCCATTAATCAAGAGGCCCATTTCCCCGCCACCAGTAGAAATAACCTCATCTTGGCTAAAGGGATGATTACTGACGCAGGCGGCCCAGTAACCGGTAATTCCCATTTCCTCGGCATATCCCCGTCGAACCTTAGCCAAACGATCTGAAATATGATGACCCCGATAGCGCGGGTCAACTACTAGCTTAGCAGCTTCTGGTATGGGGTCTGCTATATCTTCAAAGCTCAATGCACAGTGCCCCACCACCTCACCCTGCGGCGTAAGCGCGACAATAGAAAACATTGAGCCCTCGCTCAAAGCGGCGGCAATTAACTGCGGCTGATACATCATGGGGTTTGGGTAACTGGCCCCATAACAACGGTAAATACATTGGGCTAGACTCAAGGCGTCGCTAGGCTCCATTTTGCGCACCTCAAGTTGAGCTGCCTCTGCCTCTGAAACTTGAGTAGAATCATGCGCTAGCACTGGGGTATTGCCGAATAGTTTTGTCAATAATGGGGAATGATCTGGCATATGCTTAAAGCTCAACATTTTTAATACATAATATAAAACACTATTATCAGCCAACTTGAAAACATCTGTAAGAAGTCCTCCTTATTCCAAATTCTACGAGATACCAAGCAATGACGCTAAATGATCTTAGTCTGATTGAAGCCTGCCAACAAATACAAGCGGGTGAACTCGATCCAAAAAAATATCTTCGTGCCTGCTTTGATTGTGCCAATACCCTTGAGCCAGAATTACATGCTTTTGTTAATCGTGCCTCGCTGGAAACGCTCTTACAGAATGCAGGTGAAATGAATAGCGGCCCACTATGGGGAATTCCCGTAGCGGTGAAAGACATTATTAATACCGTCGATTTACCCACCACCAATGGCTCACCAATCTATGCAAACCACCAACCCACCAGTGATGCTGAAATTATTGGCCTGATTAAGCAGTTAGGCGGCTTAATTTTTGGCAAAACAGTGACTACTGAATTTGCTTGGCGCAATCCAGGACCAACCGTAAACCCCTGGAATCCCTTGCATACTCCTGGCGGTTCATCGAGCGGGTCAGCTGCGGTTGTTGCCAAAGGCATCGTCCCCTTAAGCCTTGGAAGTCAAACCTTAGGCTCAATCATTCGCCCAGCTGCGTATTGTGGCGTGGTTGGTTTTAAGGCAAGTTATGGCGTCATTCCTAACGGCGGAGTCTTTCCTTTTTCGCACTCTTTAGATCATGTAGGTTTATTTACCCGCTCGGTTGCCGATATGATCTTTGCATTTAATTTAATTATGACGCGGCCCCACCAGTCGACAGCTAAGGGCGCTTCCCGTATCGGCATTCTGAAAACGCCCTACGATGCAAAAATGAGTGACGAGCAAGCGCGTACGCTAGAGTTAGCAGTAATACAACTGGCTAAGGCAGGAATAGAGGTTGAAGAGATTGTGCTGCCCACTAGTTATGCTGCTGTATTTGAGTCGATCTTCTGCATGATTGAAACTGAGGCAGCAGTTGTACATCAACATCACCAAGAAAATCACTCAGCTGAAATTAGCGAACATATTCATGCTCTGGTTAAAAACGGGTCTGCTTATACTTCCGCACAATATAGTGCAGCAATGCAACTACAAGCCCATTTAAAAGAAGACATAAAGCAGTATTTTAAAACGGTGGATGTTTTTCTCACAGCACCTGCTACAGGTGAAGCACCCTTTGGAATTCAAGCAACTGGTGACCCCATTTTTTGCTCACTCTGGAGTTTTCTAGGCTTGCCTGCGATAATTATGCCCGTAGCCCGCTCTAGAAACGATTTACCCTTAGGCCTTCAATTAGTAGGGCAATTTCAAGGCGATGATAATTTATTGCAAATTGCTAAATTAGTTGAAGACGCACTAAACAAGGCACGTAAGCCAGCATTAAATTGATTACTTACTTAATAGTAAGACAAAGGTTGTGCCTTGCCCCAGAAGATCCAATAAGAATAAATTGTGTAAAGGATGATGGTGGGCAGCACAATGACCGCGCCCCAGAAAATAAACCACAAGGATTCGGTGGCTGCAGCCGCTTGCCAAATCGTCATTTGATCGATAATCAAATAGGGAAATAAACTATAAGCAATCCCAAGGAAGGCGAGTAAAAATATCACAATGGTAAGAACAAATGGGTGCCATTGCAAATGCAACTTGCCTGAATCTAAATGATTTAAAGACCGATAGATTAAAAAGAAGCAGACCAAGGTTAAGAGCGGTAAAGGTGACAACCATACAATATTTGGGAACACAAACCACTTCTGCATAATGCTCGCGCTGAAATAAGGCGTAGCTAAGGAAATTAACCCAACGCCTGCAGCCGTCAGCCACAAACTTTTACGCGCCCAGCCTACCGCTTTAGCCTGCAGTTCATCCGTGGTTTTCATAATCAACCAGGTCGAACCCAAAAGCATATAACCCATTGGTAAACACATCGCTACCAAAGCAGCAAACAACCAGCCTAAGAGCCCTGAATCAAAGCCTACAATGTAGCGGCCAATCATCACGCCTTGCGCCATCGCCGCAATGATGCTGCCTAAGTGAAATAAATAATTCCAAATGGGTTTATGTTGCGCTTCTGCTTTTACTCTGAAGTCAAATGAAACGCCGCGCAAAATTAAGCCCGCCAACATGGCGGCTACCGGAAGATACAGATTAGTCAAAATAATGCCATGGGCAATTGGAAAAGCCACTAATAAAACCCCCACGCCCAGCACTAACCAAGTTTCATTCGCGTCCCAAAAAGGCCCGATGGATGAAATCATGGCATCTTTTTCTTTATCGTTCGCGCTATTTAATAAGATGCCCACCCCTAAGTCATAGCCATCTAACACGACATAAGCAACCATGGCTACACCCATTGCACCCAGGAAGAAAATGGGCAGCCAACCGGCTGCTTGGGCAAGATCGGGCCACACTAATAAGCCCATGTCACGCCCCCATCCGTATTTGCCTGACGCTTTTCATTAGCTGGCAAATCGGCTTGACGAGCCAAATGAAAAACGACCGCAATGTAGCTAATAATTAAACCAATATACAAGGCTAGATACATCAATAAACTACTGAGAACCATCCCAGTAGGCAGTTTAGTAACCGCCTGTGCAGTGGTTAATACGCCTGAAACCAAATACGGTTGCCGCCCAATTTCCGTAACATACCACCCTGCTACTACCGCAATCCACCCTGAGAACGTCATTCCCAATAAAGCCCGAAGCATCCACTTCGGCAATGAGCGCTGACCTCTTGAAAGCCAAACAGCAGCCCAAGATACCAACATCATTAAGACCCCTACGCCAACCATAATCCGAAAAGCAAAAAAGACCGGAGCTACGGGTGGAATTTTTTCAGGAAACGCTTTTAAACCTTGCACCTCACCATCAAACGAATGGGTGAGATAGAGTGAAGCTAATTTAGGAATGCTGATTTCAAAATCATTTTTTTGTTCTTTGCTATTGGGAATCGCAAAGATCACTGCTGGCGCACCTTTTTCCGTATTCCAAATACCTTCCATCGCAGCAACTTTAGCGGGCTGATATTCCAAGGTATTTAAACCATGTGAATCACCCACATACATCTGCAATGGAATTAAGATAGCGGCAGTGATGATGGCCATTCTGAGGACCGCAGCATTCGCAATCGATGTACTGCCTCTGAGCGCCCGATAAGCAGAAATGCCTGCTAATAAAAATGCCACGGTTAAAAATGAGGCAATGAGCATATGCGTAAAACGGTAAGGCATCGATGGATTAAAAATAACCTCGAGCCAATTACTAATATGGGCTTTACCATCGATCATTTTAAAACCTTGGGGCGTTTGCATCCATGAATTTAATACAATGATCCAAAAGGCAGAGAGGGTTGTACCAAAAGCGACTAGAAATGTCGCTAAGGTGTGCACTCCTCGAGAAACACGCTTAGCACCAAACAACATGATGCCGAGAAAAGTTGCCTCTAAAAAGAAAGCGGTTAACACCTCATAGGCCAACAATGGTCCAGCAATATTACCGACCGTTTCCATATAACCTGGCCAATTTGTACCAAACTGGAAACTCATCGTAATACCGCTGACTACACCCAAGGCAAAAGTTAAGGCAAAAATCTTGACCCAAAATTGATAGGCCTGAGCCCAATATTGCTCACCAGTGCGATTACCTTTTATTTTGAGATATAAAAGAAACCAACCCAGCGCGATGGTAATCGTGGGAAACAAAATATGAAAAGTAATGTTCGCACCAAACTGAATGCGACTTAATAGCATCGTATCAATCATCTAAAACTCCGCCTCTAATAAACCCCAATTAACTCTATTTTGCGCTTGATTACAAAGTCTTGCTGAAGATGGGCTCGAGCAGTGCTGGACAAACCCCACCGGTTCACGGAGTCTTTTGCGTCAATATGTTTAAATCTTCGGGGGTATCGATATCGATTACAAAGTGAGCATGATCGGTTTTCAAAAAAGTAATCAGCTCAGGATGTAAATCAGCGTATTGACGGCAACTCAATTGCTCCGTCGAAGCCAAAATAGCGCGCATCACTGCACCAGAAAAAAGTACCGGATTGCCCCGTTGTCCAGCAACCTCTGGAATCAAAATAATTTCGGGCGCACTGGATAAGCCACCCTTGAGATTAGCAAGTTGACTAAATTCTTCTAGCAGTAAAGTGAGTTCAGCGCGCCCAATAAACGGCTGATCACACAACAGCATGATGATGACATCGAACTCGCTACCGAGGGCTTCAATTCCTAAACGAACCGAGCTTGCTTGCCCGAGTTCGGGCGTGGAATTACGCACTACCTGGACAGGAAATAGTTGCGCAATGGTTTCAACTGACTGATAGTAATAACCAGTCACCACCACTACTTCACTTACACCAACCGCATATAAAGCAGTTAAATGATGCTCAAGAAATGACAGGCCCTGCAGTTTAAGCAGGGCCTTGGGTAACCCCCCAATGCGACTACCTTGTCCAGCAGCTAGTAAAACCGCTCCAATGCGCATCAGGGAAAAACAAGCTTATTTGCGAATGTGGGCGTGGCGAGCCGCGTCTTGCGACATTCCAGCGCCAGACTTTCCATCCATCGCTTCTTTTTCAGCAGTAATCTCTTTACGGCGTTCTTTACAAGCAGTCGTAATCTCTTGCAATGCCTTACGGGCACGGGTTGCTGATGCTTTAATGCCTTTTTCTTTGAACTTTTCATTCTCAGCTTGGTACGCCTCAAAACTAGCGATTATTTTTTCGTGATGTGACATTTTTTTCCTTTTAGAGCAAAACAATGAGGGACTACCAAATCAGTATATCGTGCTGCTATGCCCTACATTGGTGCATGAAAATAAAGGCATAAGTCGGGTATAAAGGTGCCATGACTTTGAACCTACAAGCCTCGGTTGATAACCCCTATCGGAATTTATGTACCGACTGTGGTATTTCGCGGAGTTCCGACCCTAAACGGTGTGGTCGAGCGTGCCAATTTATTCAGCCAAAGTACCCTGAATTAGAGACACAAATTCACGGTCGTGCCCGCGACCCACTGCGCCCAGATGAATTGCACTTTGGCCCTTTTTTGCGCATGTTGCGAGCCAGCTTAAAGCAGCCTAGCGCTGGCGCGCAATGGACCGGGATCACCACCCGCATTGCTGAGTGCTTACTGGAAACCAAAGCGGTGGATGCCGTACTCACCATGACAGCCGACCCAGAAGATAACTGGCGGCCAAAACCCATTTTGGTCGATAAGGCTGCCGATTTAGCGCAATGTCGAGGTATGCGCATGGGTTATGCCCCATTACTTTCTTTGTTAGAACCAGCAGCCGCTAAAGGTTATAAAAAATTGGCCGTAATTGGGATTCCGTGTCAGGTTTATGCACTGCGTGCTTTAGAAAAAGAATTGGGCTTTGATAAGTTGTATGTTATCGGCACACCCTGCTCTGATAACACCACTACAGAAAACTTTCATGATTTTTTAGCGCTCGTTACCGACCAAGCTGAAAATGTCATTTATCTGGAATTTCGGGCTGACTACCATGTTGAAATTCGTTTTAAAGATGGTACCAAACGTGAAATTCCTTTTTTACAATTACCCCTATCCACTTTGCCGAATAATTTCTTTCCTTTAACCTGTCGCACCTGTGTTGATTACACAAACGTCTTGTCTGACATTACCGTCGGTTATATGGGTGGTGAAGGTCAGCAGTGGTTATTGGTACGCAATCAAACTGGGGAAGAATTACTCAAATTATTGGGCGATGAGGTGACTCTTACAGTACCAGGTAGTGCAGGTAAACGTTTCTCTGCTGTAAACGGCTTTATTAAAAATGTGAAATTGGCGGCGGGTGGTTTGCCACTGCGCAAAATGCCAGATTGGTTAAGGCCGCTTGTCGGTTGGCTCATGCCCCGCATTGGGCCACGTGGGCTGGAGTTTGCACGTGCGCGGGTGGAAATGAAGGCTATCGAAACCGTCTTACACTTACGGCGTGAACATCCTGCACGAATTGCCTCAATGGTGCCAAAACACATTTGGCCTTTAGTGGAACCTTATGATTTAAAGCCAGCGGCAAGTGAACTTCCTACCCCTAAGCAATCATTATGAAACCCCCAGCTAATTTTTACTACGACATTATTTCGCCTTATGTCTATTTTTTTCTCAAGTTACGTAAACCACTTGAAGCGCTTGTCGATCTAAAACCGGTCCCCATTTTTTTCCCTGGTTTACTGCGCCTACAAAATAATCGTGGGCCAGCTGAAATTCCTGAAAAAAGAATCCATACCTATACCTTCTGCGTATGGAAAGCCCAACAACTGGGTATTCCCTTTCAGTTTCCGCAGCGCCATCCATTTGCTTCTGCTGCTGCACAACGCTTATTACTACAAGAAGGTGCTGACTTCGCGATGATTGATAAAGCCTTTGATTTCGTTTGGGGTCATGGCGGCGATCCTGAAACCCAATGGAGTGAATTTTGCCTGGCGCTCGGTTTACCTGCGAGCACTGCAAAACCAAGCACTGCAGAGATCAAGCAAGCTTTGATTGCCAATACTGAAAGCGCAAATCAAGCTGGTATTTTTGGGGTGCCCAGCGTTAAAGTCAATCAGCGGGTCTTTTGGGGCTCTGATGCCATTCCCTGGATCTTAGATTTTCTTGAACGCCCCACCATGTTTGCTGAAGCAGCCTATCAGGCAGCAATTTATGCCGAGAACCCCTTACTCCCCTGAATTTTTTAAGGTCTGCGGTAAGTCAACCATGATGGCTGTGCCTGGCACGGTACAGCCTTGATCACAACATTTGCCTGCTTGGGTGTTTTGGGTAATCGGTCGCTCTGCTTGAAGTTCAGAAGGGTTGCTCTCATGAGCAAGCACACCGCGGTTCAGTAGACGTTCTACCAAGGCTACTTTATCGCCAAGCGGATAGTTACGATAAATTTCCCGTTTCATTGCTTCTGGTGACCCGCCACCATGCAAACTAATTACCGAATACCAACCACCTTGATACGACGCAGTTAAGTCTTCAATAAAGCGTGCGGTTTCAATGCGGTTGTCATAAGGAATAGCTGGGTTTGCGCGCAAGACATCGGCCAAATTTGCCGCAGTCGCCGGATTATGATCTTCATCAGGCCCTGGTAAAGCCACAATTAAACCACCAGACACATCATGTGCAATGCGCTGCATATCGTAAATTTGGGTGGCTAATAAAAGTTTGCCAATATTAGAGTAAACCGCATCGGGCATAAAGCTTTTTGAAAACGGATCACGCGTCGCGTATACCGAGGCAGCTACACCACAAGCATAAAATCCTTCGGTTATTTTGATTAGATCAACCATTTGGTCGCGTAAATGACCTTCGTCTTCGGGATTAAAACCATTGGCTTCGCACATTAAGGCGCCAGCACCAATTAAAAGGTCACCAAAACCAGCGCGTGCGCCAATACAACTATGGCGATGATGCGTAGCATAAGAGTGCGTCAGTGCTCCCGAATACTCCCATTCATCAGCATAAAAAACTTTTTCCCAAGGCACAAATACCTTGTCAAACATAACGACCGCAGTAGATTGACCATAGCGATTCGAAAAGAGTGCTGCCTTCTCGCCAGGCCTGCCTGCAGGCCGCGCAACCATCGTAATGCCTGGAGCGTCGATTGGTACAGCACAGCAAACTGCAAAGGCCGCATCAGCAGCCAGCATATTGCGGCCCGGCATCACCAATAACTCGTGCACATAAGGCGCGCCAGTCACAATCGCTTTAGTTCCCGAAATGACAATTCCTTTAGCGTTGCGCTCAACAATATGCACATAGCTATCGAGATTAGCTTGTTGATGCGGGCGTTTACTGCGATCGCCTTTAGCATCAGTCATGGCAATTCCCAAAGTTAAATCGCGCTCTTGCACCTCATGCAAATAGGCTAAGAACTTTGCGCTATTTTCAGTGGTGCCCTTGGCATCATCAATTTGCGCTGACACTTGATAAATTGCATTTAAGGCATCATGGCTTAAATAGCGTTGTGCGCATCCCGTTTCTTGACAAAGCAAACGCACTGCTTCTAATTTATTCAGTAAATCACCAGCACTCTGATTAATATGCAAAAGTCGATTGACTGTTTTGCCGCTGCTCTGCTCAGTTGCCAACATTAATGGCTTAAATTCCTCACGCAAGGCATAGTCATAGGTCACACCAATGGCATTAATCCCTGGGGCAAAACCGGGCTCATCCGCTACCGAGGTAACCAAGCGGCCATTCAAATATACCGTGGGTTTATAAGACCGCAGAGAATCGCGGTATTCATTTGCAGACATCAACATAGCGCTACCTTTAATGAGTAATACAAGTAGTGTAAACAAAGTCTACAATTGGCTCTAGAACCTGAAAGATCTTTATGTTGATCACTGCCAATAACTCTGTACTCGTCATGATTGACCTACAAAAACGTCTCATGCCGGCTATCGCTGGAGGTGAGTCGGTCTTACAGCAATGTTTACGGCTTGGTCAAGCCGCCCAATTACTACAAGTGCCTATTATTGGCACAGAGCAAAATCCTGCGAGTCTCGGTGATAACTTACCGGAGATTAAAGCGCTCTGCCAAACCACCATCAGCAAAACCTATTTTGATGCCTGTCATGATGGTTTATTAATTGAACTAGATAAATTTAAACCCGCGCGTCAACAAATAATTTTAGTGGGTTGCGAAACTCATGTTTGTGTACTGCAAACCGTATTTGGTTTAATTGCAAGTCAGTATCAAGTAACGATCGTGGTCGATGCCCTTGGCTCGCGCCAGACGCTCGATAAGGAGACTGCAATTGAACGCATGGAAAAAGCGGGTGCCAATCTGGTGACAAGCGAAATGCTCATTTTCGAATGGTTGCAAACCAGTAATCGACCTGAATTTAAATCTATCCTTAAAATCATTAAATAAATCAAAATAATATGGATTTTTCTCTCGACCCCCAAACGACAGAACTGCGTGAACGCACCAAACGCTTTATCGCCGAACAAGTCATCCCCTTGGAAAGTGAACTTGATCACCATGCACATGGTCCAAGTGAAACCTTACGGAATGAATTAATCGCGCGGGCTAAGAAAGCAGGCCTACTTACACCCCATGCCTCAATTGAATTTGGTGGCTTAGGCTTAAGTCATGTTGCTAAAGCCGTCATCTTTGAAGAGGCTGGTTATTCTTGTTTAGGTCCTACTGCACTTAATATTGCCGCACCCGATGAGGGCAATATTCATTTAATGGAAGCGGTTGCCAATGCAGAGCAAAAAGAGCGCTGGCTGCGCCCACAAGTTCAAGGCCTTACTCGCTCTTGCTTTGCGATGACCGAACCGCCCCCAGGGGCTGGTTCAGACCCTGCCATGCTCATGACTACTGCCACTCCCGATGGCGAGGATTATTTAATCAATGGCCGGAAGTGGTTTATTACCGGTGCAGATGGGGCTGATTACGCCATCATCATGGCACGCCTTGAAAATACTGCACCAAACAGTGCAGATGCCAAGTCAAGCGGTCCTGCTGCGACGATGTTTCTGGCCGATATGAAACAAACCGGTATTGAATTAGTGCGTAATATGGACGCGCTGGACCAATGTTTTACAGGGGGTCATGGTGTTATTGATTTTAAGAACTTACGCGTACCAGCTAAAGATATCTTAGGAAAATTGGGTGAAGGTTTTCGTTACGCCCAAATTCGTTTAGCGCCCGCCCGTTTAACCCACTGCATGCGGTGGTTGGGCCAAGCCCGCCGCGCGCAAGACATAGCCTTGCAATACGCGATTAAACGTACTGCCTTTGGCATGCCACTATCTCAACATGAGGGGGTAGGGTTTATGTTGGCTGATAACGATATGGATTTACAGACTGCCCGTCTACACACTTTGCATACGGCTTGGCTTTTAGATCAAGGTGAAAAATGCAACTATGAATCGAGTCGTGCAAAAGTCGTTTGCTCAGAAGCTGAATGGCGTGTCGTCGATCGTTGTGTACAAATTTTAGGTGGTCAAGGGGTCACAGGCGAGACGCCGATTATGCGGATTTTTACTGATATGCGCGCCTTTCGGATTTACGATGGCCCGAGTGAAGTCCATCGTTGGAGCATGGCGCGAAAATTGGTCAAAGCTGCCCAGGACAATCAATAAATGGCGCAAGATCTTTTCCGCTTAGACGGTAAAACTGTATTAGTGACTGGTGCATCTAGTGGTCTAGGACGGCACTTCGCCCTGCTTATGGCGCAAGCTGGGGCAAGCGTGGCTTTAGCGGCACGACGTATCGATGTCTTAGAAGACTTAGTTCAAGAAATCAATTCAGCTTCACCAAAGTCTGCGGATGTAAAAGCCAAGGCATTTCAACTCGATGTGAGTAATGCGCAACAAGTGAGTCAGTGCTTTGATCAGCTTGCTGCTTGGCATTTGCCGGATGTGATCATCAATAATGCTGGCGTTACCATCACTAAACCCCTGTTACAGCAAAGCGAGAGTGATTGGGATCAAGTCATCGATACCAACCTTAAAGGCGCTTGGCTAGTAGCTACCGAAGCCGCAAGGCGACTAGTAGCTGCCAACAAACCAGGCAATATCGTCAATATCAGCTCTATTCTCGGTGAGCGCGTTGCGGGTGGTGTTGCGCCCTATGCGATCTCTAAAGCGGGCGTACTGCAACTGACAAAAACCATGGCACTTGAATTGGCGCGCTACTCGATTAGAGTGAATGCTTTACTACCGGGTTATATTGCGACTGACCTAAATCGGGTTTTTTTACAAAGTGAAGCCGGCGAAAAACTCCGTGCACGTATACCAAGTCGCCGTTTTGGCGAAGTGAGCGATCTTGATGGTCCGATTTTATTGTTAGCGTCTGATGCTAGCCAAGCAATGTCGGGGACCTCAATCGCGGTCGATGGCGCTCATTTAGTCAATACCCTGTAAAGCTCCGCTAAATGAGTGTGCTGATGAGTACGTCGTTTAATCTGCCTGCCTTTTCTGCCTATCTGCGCAATCATGGCATATCCACAAATAACGACTTACCCAAAGATATCAGTGAAGCCTTAATCATTAAGCCACTGAGTGGCGGCCAATCTAATCCTACCTTCTATATCGAGGCAGGCAAGCAAAAAATGGTGTTACGCAAAAAACCCGCTGGTCACTTATTACCATCAGCACATGCGATCGACCGTGAGTACCGCGTGATGGCAGCACTTGCCAAGCAGGGTGTTCCTGTGCCGCAGATGTTAAGTTACTGTGAAGATGAGTCGATTGTTGGCACGCCTTTTTTCTTAATGTCATTTCTTGATGGTCGGGTTTTAACTGAGCAAGCTTTGCCGGGTATGATCACTACTGAACGCGCTGCTATCTATTCAGAAATGAACCGGGTGATCGCCAGTATTCATGCGGTCGATTACCAAGCAGCAGATTTAGAAAGTTTTGGTAAGCCTGGTAATTATTTTTCCCGGCAAATTACCCGTTGGTCACGTCAATGTAATGAATCTAATTTACCCATTAGTTCTGCGCTGCAACGTTTAATGGAATGGCTGCCAGCGCATATTCCGCCTGGCGATGAAACCACCCTAGTACATGGTGATTTTCGGATGGATAATTTAATCTTTCATCCAACCAAGCCTGAAGTCATTGGGGTGATTGACTGGGAACTTTCAACCTTAGGTCATCCGCTTGCCGATTTTGCCTACCAATGCATGGCTTGGCATATTCCACCTA
>Ga0214919_10000996_pt1 | contig 47804 bp, 39 predicted proteins | sample LL1503_MetaG_FD_177994 | JGI IMG/M metagenome (GOLD analysis project Ga0214919, IMG submission 177994) | Freshwater microbial communities from Lake Lanier, Atlanta, Georgia, United States - LL-1503 | ecosystem: Environmental > Aquatic > Freshwater > Lake | place: USA: Georgia | collected...
TTTATTTAATTGATGCAATTGAAAATTATCCTTAACTTCTTGAAGTATCTCGTGGAAATTAAATAATTCTTTATCTAATGTCACTTGGTCTTTGTCTAGTTTCGCTACATTCAAAACACGTTCTACTTGTTGTTCAAGCCGCTTATTTTCTTTAAAAATAATCCCTGCATACTTGTTTACTTTTTCGAAATCGTCAGATTCCAGCTGCATTAGCAACTCACTGGACAAGCTAATGGTTGAAATAGGCGTTTTTAGTTCGTGTGTCATGTTGTTAATGAAATCGTTTTTGATTTCAGATAATTTATTTTGCCTAACAATGATTGATAGGCTGAATCCAAAGAAAATCAAAATCAATAGGAGAATGACAAAAATATAGATCCAAGGGGAAATTAACACCACTGGTTTTAGTGAATAGATTCTTAGTTTCGGAAAATATACAGTGAAATAATGTCCGTCCTTCTTTAAGTTTAACTTTTCGGCAGTAATACCATGGCTTTTATCGGATACCGAAGCATAAAGGGAGTCTTTGGTGTATTTTATTAAGGAGCCCAAGGTAATTGAATCTGTAAAGCAATCGTAAATACCACAAATAAAATCTTGGTGGACATTTTGTGCGTAAAATTCTTTTTTTAAGAGTGTCTCTAAATAGAAAGGCCCCAATTCTTCATTAATATCTACGGTAAAATGATTGGCGCTAAGTTGTTTAACGGCTCCATAAACTTCCGTGTTTATATTGCCATTTAGATTAATTTGTTTTAAGACTTTTTTAAGCGCAATCTCCACCTGCTGAGTGAAGGCTTTGACATTTAAACTATCTGATTTCGCTTGGATGGCGATGTTTGTTTCTTGAATTCCGATGGTTTTTTGCATCCATAAGATTTGAACAGACAAAATGGTCACAAGTGATAAAACCCCTAAAATAACTACGAAATTGATTGTTCTGTTTCTCATGGCAAATAGGAACGAAGTTACAACGAATTACAACAACTAGCATTAAAAGCCTTGTACGCCATTAACTGTTGTGTATTTTAAGATATTTTTTTTGTCCGGATAAATCCTTGAAAAGGCAGATTGCACTGCCAATGTTCCCTCGTGAAAACCGCAAAGGATTAATTTCAATTTATTGGTATATGTATTGACATCTCCAATAGCGTAAATCCCTGGGATATTAGTAGAATAATCTAATGGATTAACGACAATCGCTCCTTTTTCTATTTCTAATCCCCAATCTGCAATGGGACCTAAACTTGGTTTTAATCCAAAGAGGGGAATAAAGTGATCAACTTCTCTCACTAATTCTCCTTGTTTTTGGTGAGAAATAATAACTTTTTCTAAGGAAGTATTCCCCTCTAATCCGACCACTTCTGCTTCCGTTATGAGTTCAATTATTCCTCGTTCTGCCAAGTCAATTACTTTTTGTACCGAATCAAGGTGTCCCCTGAAGGAGCTATTACGATGAACTAAAATAATTTTTTTTGCTATTTTTCTTTCTGCTAAAAATATCGACCAATCGAGCGCTGAGTCTCCTCCACCAGCAATTACGCAGGTTTTGTCTTTGTAAAATTCAGGGTCTTTAATCATGTATTCAATCCCTTTATCTTCAAAAGCGCTTATGTTTTCAATAGGTGGTTTTCGTGGCTCAAATACGCCAAGTCCCCCGGCAATCATAACTATTGGTGCCTTGTGCTTCGTTCCTTTAACTCCAGTAACAATAAAGGAATTATCTGCTTGCTTTTCAATTTTTACAGCCGCCTCCCCTAAGGTAAATCCGGGTTTGAAAGGTGCTGATTGTGCCATAAGGTTATCAATAAGCTCACCTGCTAATATGGTTGGAAATCCAGGTATGTCATAAATGGGCTTCTTGGGATAAATCTCTGAACATTGTCCACCTGGTTGCGGTAATGAATCAATTAAATGGCATTTCAGTTTTAATAAGCCCGCTTCAAAAACGGTGAACAAGCCCACCGGACCTGTTCCAATAATGATAATATCTGTTTCTATCATACTTTTTTTTATCTACTTTCTTAACATTTTTAGTAGGCGAATTGTTTGTTTTTAATAATCTGGTTTGCGTGGCTTATTACCCATGATTAATTCAATTCGCTCCATTACATCAGTCGTAAGTAACTCCTGCGCTGAAATCGCTTTAAGATTCTCACTTAACTGACTTGTTTTACTCGCACCTAAAATTACGGTACTCACATTTTTGTTTTTTAGACACCAAGCCAAGGAAAGAACGGGAAGGCTTAGGCCAATTTCAGCAGATAACTGGGTCAATGCAATCGCTTTTTGAATTTTTCCTTCGGTAAAGTTTTTTTCCTTTAGCCAATCTAAACCATCCATGCCCAATCTTGTTTCTGTTGGAAAACCATCGTTGTATTTTCCAGTTAGGATCCCACTAGCTAATGGCGACCATATGGTGGTTCCAAGGCCTACCGTTTTATATAATTGTTCAAATTCTACTTCAATTTTATGTCGAGTAAAAAGGTTGTATTCGGGTTGTTCAACTACGGGCCCAATTAAGTGGTTTTGTTTCGCAAACATATGCGCCTCCATTATTTCTTGTGCCGACCATTCGCTGGTTCCCCAATATAGAACTTTTCCTTGCGCAATAAGGTGATGCATCGCCCAAACAGTCTCCTCAATTGGAGTGGCTTTATCGGGTCGGTGACAAAGGTAAAGGTCTAAATAATCAACCTGTAAACGCTTAAGTGCTTGATGACATGCCTCAAAAACATGTTTTCTATTCAATCCTTTTTGAGTGGGTAATTGTCCGCCGCTGCCAAAAAACACTTTACTGCTTACAATATAACTATCGCGTGACCATCCCAACTTAGTTAGAATCTTGCCCATTACCTCCTCACTCATCCCACGTGAATAAATCTCAGCGTTATCAAAGAAATTAATGCCATTGTCATAAGCAAGCGTCATCAGATCTTCGGCAATACTAGTGTCAATTTGTTTTCCAAAGGTTAACCAAGACCCAAAGGATAATCGGCTTATTTGTAAGCCTGTTTTACCTAAAGAGACATATTCCATCATTATTAATTTTAGACTGCAAAAATAGGTATTCTAAGCATATATATAGCCACCAACTATTTGAATTCTTTGGTTCTTTTTAGTAAGTTTGTCGGGAATAGCTGGTTTTTGTGTTGCAAGAAAACAGATAAGTGATGGCCTTAAAAGTTTATAATTGAACATCCTACTATATGAAGAACAATGATGCAAAGAACATAGGAATTGATCAAGTTGTTGAGGCCTTGAATTTCACCAATCCATTTTTCTTGTTACTTGATAGTGTTGGTAGATTAATAGGCATTGGGGATGCTTATAAAAAAATAGTAAGAGGGATTAAGGAGCTAGATGATTTTTCCAGCCATTTTTATTGGGAAAACGGCTTGGAGACCCCAAAGCTTAATAAAACGATTGGCAATCAAGTTTTACATACCCGAAATCACGATTATAATTTTGATGTATCTATTCGTAACGCTCCATTTGGCGTTTTGATTAGATCTTCTATGGCCGATTCAAGTACTTCAATAGCAAAAATTGAAGCAACTAAAACAGCTTCTTTACCAAGTGAAAACCCTAATCCTGTATTGCGGGTATCAAGTAATTTAAAGCTTCTATATGCAAATGCCGCTGCTAGTGATCAATTCCTGGCTGATTTTCAAATTGATTCAGATGGAGTGAGAGATAATGATTTGAAAATTAATTTATTGAATTGTTTAAAGTGGAAGACACCTTCGTTGAGGATCTTTTTGTCTCGAGGAGGAAAAAATTATATGATAAATATCATCTATTTTATTAACGATGGGCACTTTAATATATATGGAAATGACATTTCATTATTTATTTCTCAGGTCGAGGAGAAAGAGAAGGAATTACTGCTGTTGAATAAAAAAATTGAAGAACAACGTTCCTTTTATGAATATATATTAAACAATTTACCCTCAGATATTGCCGTGTTTAGCCCAGAACACAAATACCTCTTTTTGAATATACAAGCTATTCAAGATGATGAAATAAGAAGCTTTATGATTGGCAAAGATGATTTTGATTATTGTAATTTCAAAGGGCTCTCAACAGATTTAGCGAAAGTAAGAAGGGGGGTTTTTAACCAAGTGATAGAAGGTGGGGTTGAATTAGAATGGGAGGATGAAGCCAAGGATAAAGATGGAAATAGAAAGGTGGTATTACGAAAAATGAGTCCTGTTTTTAATGCTAACAATCAAATAAGTCATGTGGTAGGGTATGGGATTGATATAACGGCGATTAAATTGTCGAAGGATATACTGCAGAAAAATATTCTTTTTCAATCGATACTCATGGACATGGCCACTAAATACATCAACCTTTCGGTAGATATGGTGGAGTCAACTATTAATGATTCCTTGTCGCAAATAGGAAGTTTTGTCAATGTTGATCGAGTTTATATTTTCACCTATGATTACAAGTCAAAAACAGCATCGAATACCTATGAATGGTGTGCCGATGGTGTTGCGCCTCAAATAAATTCGCTCCAATTTATTCCATTTTCAAGTATTCCATTTTGGATAGAAACACATGCTAAAGGAGATGAAATAATTATTGAAAATACGACTGAATTACCTGATGGAATAGTCAAAGAAATGCTGCTTGAGCAAGACATAAAGAGTGTATTTGCCCTTCCTTTAATGAAAGGGAATGAATGCATCGGATTTGTCGGATTTGATGCCGTGCTTAATTACAGAATTTTTTATGAAGATGAGAAGGATTTGCTCCGATTATTTGGACAAATGCTGGTGAATGTAGAAACTCAGACCAATTATGTTAAGCAAATTAATGAATCAACAAAGGAAATTCATAACATCAACACGGATTTGGAATTGATTGTAGCAGAAAAAACGAAACGAAACATTGAACTGTCAAAATCAATTAGTGATCAAGAAAAGTTGGTAACTATTGGTGAAATAGCTTCTGGTATTGCACACGATTTAAATACACCGTTGGGTGCCATTAAAATTGGTGCTGAAAGTCTTCGCTATACTATTTCAGAATTGTTTAATAATGTGGTGCCGAATTGTTCTCCTGAACAAATACATTTCGCTTGTGAAAGAGCATTCTTAAAACAAGGAGAACTTTTTGTTGGCGGTCTTCAGCAAAGAAAAGAAATGCGAGAATTTGAAGCCTATTTAAGTGAGAACTTTCCTGAATTAAGCCATGAATCAAATGAAGTTGCCTCAATGATGGTAAAAAGCAGGGTCGAACTTTCTGAAATTAATGTCATAAAAGAGATTATTGAATCGGATAATCGTAAAGATTTCCTTGCACTAATCTATAATGTTCAGTTGAATAGAAATTTCATTGAAACAATTCTTTCTTCAAGTGAAAGAGCTGCCAAAGTTGTTCAAGATATGCGTTCTTTTATTAAGGATCCAAAAAACCAACGTAAATTACCCGTTAATCTTAAGGATAATATTTCTACGGTGTTGAATATCTTTAATTATGAACTAAAAAGAAATGTGGATGTTCAACTGATTGTGCCCGATGATTTGACTATTATTGGTGTTGATATAAAGCTATTTCAATTATGGTCGAACCTGATTAAAAATGCCATTGAATCAATGGATGAGCGGAAGGAGCGTGGGGAGCTAATTATTACTGCAAAAGAAAAAAATAATTCGATTCAGGTAAATGTTCAAAACAATGGCCCTGAAATACCTATTGAAATCCAGAAAAGTATTTTTGATAAATTTTTTACCACCAAATCAGATAGGAATGGCTCCGGCTTGGGCTTAAGTATTGTGAAAAATGTGATTGAGGATCATAATGCCACTATTTCGGTAAGTTCAAAAATAGGAGAGACTGTTTTTAAAATTACTTTTAAACAAACAAATTAATTTAATTCTGAAGCGATAAGTTTTATATTTAATAATTACTTTTGTGCCATGGACGAAATAAAATATGCGGTTGTTTGTGTAGATGATGACCAATTTATTCTTCAAATGTTGGGCTTTCAATTATCTAAAATTGTAGATCAAAAATACACGCTATTAGAGTATTTTACAGACCCATTGATGGCGCTAGAAAACATTGACGAACTAGTAAATGAAAAAATTGATATTATTTTTATTATTGTCGATTATCAAATGCCAAAAATGAACGGTGCCGAATTAATTCGCGCAATAAAAGTTAAACACCCCACACTAAAATGTGTCATGCTTTCAGGACAAGCGAATCAAACTTCTATTGAGGCGCTAAACAAAGATAGATTACTCGAATCTTTTATTGAAAAACCATGGGATGAAGACGTGCTATTTGATGCAATACGTCCTATTCTATCAGGATATAATTCCTAAGTTAATTTAATGAAATCGATATTACTCTTAGGTGCAGGATTGTCATCTTCTTCTCTAATTCGTTATCTTTTGAATGAGGCAACGACCTTTAATTGGTATTTAAAAGTTGTTGATCAAAATCGAGCACTTGTTTTACAAAAATTAAATAATCACCCGCGTGGCGAAGCACTTTCTTTTGATGTGCTTGATACCAAAGCAAGAAGGAACAATATTCAAGAGGCAGATTTAGTAATATCCATGTTGCCAGCAAGGTTTCACCCTGAGGTAGCAAAAGATTGTATTGAATTAAAGACTCACCTCATAACTCCCTCTTATGTTTCTCCCGAAATGAAAGTATTGGCTGAAGAAGCAATTGGTGCAGGAGTAATAATTATGAATGAAATTGGGGTTGATCCAGGAATTGATCACATGAGTGCGATGCAGCTAATTCATAAAATACAGCTGGCTGGTGGAGAAATGTTGAGCTTTAAATCCTTTTGTGGTGGTTTAATTGCTCCTGAGTCAGATACGAATCTTTGGCATTATAAATTTACATGGAGTCCTAGGAATGTTGTGTTGGCGGGACAAGGCGGCATCGCCGCTTTTATACAGAATAATGAGTATAAATACATTCCTTATTCACAGTTGTTTAAAAGAACAGAATGCTTTACCATTGGAGAGTACGGTGAATTTGAAGGGTATGCCAACCGAGACTCTTTAGCCTACAAGGAGACTTATGGATTAAATAATGTCAAAACGATCTATCGTGGTACCTTAAGAAGACCTAATTTTTGTGATGGTTGGAATGTTTTTATTGAATTAGGAATGACTGATGATAGTTATAAATTGTTGTCCTCAGAAAAAATGACCCCTCGGAAGTTTGTAAATTCATTTTTGCCCTATCATACAACGCGTCCGGTCGAACAAAAATTTAAGGATTTTTTAGGGGAACACCGCCTCTATCTTTATGCTCAATTTGAGGATTTAGGTTTGTTTGACGATTCCCAAGAAATAGGCATGCCGGCCGCTAGTCCTGCTCAGCTTTTAGAAGTGTTTTTGGTAAAGAAAATATCGTTAAGTCCAGGGGATAAAGATATGATTGTTATGTACCATGAGTTTGAGTATCATTTAAACGGGAAAAATAAACGAATTATTTCTTCCATGATTAATATAGGTGAGGATGAAAGTCATACTTCAATGGCAAATACAGTAGGTTTGCCGGTAGCTATGATGGCTAAATTAATTTTGAACGGAGATTTCACTGAGCCAGGAATACATCTACCTGTTGACAAAGAAGTCTATGAGCCAATTTTAAATGAATTAAAATCCTTTGGCATTTCCTTTCACGAAATCGAAAATGATTTGTAAATTCGTCGATATATTGAGATTATGCAAAACGAAGAAAATCAAATGAATATAGAACTATCCGAGGAAATTGCCTTGGGTATTTATTCAAATTTAGCAATTATCACCCATTCGCCAGGAGAGTTTGTGTGTGATTTTGTTCAGTTAATGCCCGGAATGCCAAAGGGTAAGGTTCGGTCAAGAGTCTTAATGACTCCTCAAAATGCGAAAAGATTTTTAATCGCATTAACGGAAAATGTTCAAAAGTTTGAACAGAATTTTGGGGTGATTGATGATCCTCAACAAGGATTTCCCCCGATCAATTTTGGGACGCCCAACACGATGGCTTAGTATAAATTAAAAACCGACTATGGTATTATCGGTTTGTATCCCTGTCTACAATTCGGATGTAAAAGTTTTGGCTCTTGCCATTTCTAAACAAATAGCAATAAATAATTTCCCTGTTGAAATTATTGTGTTGGATGATGCTTCTAGTCCTGATATTGAATTAATTAATCGTGATGCGCTAGCAGAAATAACTAATACGCGCTACTTTTCTCTTCCTGAAAATATTGGCAGGTCTGCTATCAGAAATCGATTTATTGATCTCGCTTATGGTGATTTTGTTTTATTTATTGATGGGGATTCGCATGTCATAAGCGAAGATTTTATAGGTAACTATTTGGAAAATATACAACTTAATTCAGGCGACTTGATATTCGGAGGAAGCGTTTACCAAAATGAAAGGCCTTCCAGAGACAAATACCTTAGGTGGAAATATAGTATCTGTCGTGAATCTAAATCTGCTGATACTCGAACAAGGTCTCATTATGGATTTAAAACGAATAATTTTTGTGTAAAAAAGGCTGTTTTAAAAGAATATTCTTTCGATGAAAGAATTAAGGGCTACGGTCATGAAGACACGCTTTTTGGGTTTGTTCTTTTACAAAACAATATAAAAATAGTTCATATTGAAAACCCTGTATTGAATAGCTGTCTCGACAGTAACCCCATATTTCTTGATAAAACGAAACAAAGCATTCAAAATCTTTGGTTTATACACGAAGAAATTCAGCCCAATATCGACTTCATTAACCATGTTCGTTTGTTGAAGACGTATTACAACGTTAAAACATATCGTGCTATTCCGTTACTTCGTTTTGTAAATTATTTGGTTGGAAAATCAAACGAGCATTTTCTTAAATCAGGATGGTTTACCATGCGTATGTTTGATTTCTACAAACTTGCGATGCTAGTTAATTGGACCGATAAGAAGGGTAAATAGCATAAATAATTTCTTCTAGCTTTTCCTTTTCATTGCCCCAATGTTCAATTTTCGCAGCTTTTTTGCAATTTACCTGGTAGGAATTAAGTAAAGGTTGGTTTTGCTGAAGGGTCCTAATAGCTGTTGCAATTTCTGAAGGAACCACCTCCTTAATTACAATGCCAATATCGTATTTTAATACTAGTGATTTAATTTCTATCAAATCCATGCAAATAATGGGCGTCCCCGCTTGGATGTAATCAAATACTTTATTCGGTAAGGCAAATTGGTGATTCTTATTGGTGGCTTTATCAATCGCCAGCCCACAATTTGCCAAAGATGTAAATTTCATCAATTCATGATAGGGACGCTTACCATAAAAATGAACCCGATTTTCTAATTTTAAATTTTCCACCATTTTTTTTGCTTTTGGGATTACGTCTCCATTCCCAACAATTAATAGATGTACATTTTCCAATAAGAGCATTGCCTCAATAGCTTCCTCAAGTCCACGATCTATATTTAGTCCTGACCCTTGAATAATAACGGTGAATGAATCTTTTGGAATATTATCCAGGTTGATAGTATTATTTAAATTAGTAGGTATTTGCTCTGGCACATTGCGAATAGAATTGAATTTCACCTGGTAAGTTTCCTCAAAAATTTTGGCAATGGATTCATTGACAGTAATACAGTATTTTAGTTTTGGGACAATAGACTTTTCAATTTTTGTCCAGACGGCTTTTTTAAAAGGGGCGTTTTGTAACTCTGGAACTTCTGTAAATAGTTCATGTGAATCATAAATAAGCGGTACTCGTTTTATTTTTGAAACAAGGTAATTAGGTAATAAGGTGTCAAGGTCATTCGCAAATAAGAGATCTACTCGGTGAAATAGCAAGAAAAAAAACAGTCTTAAATTATAAAAAGCATAAAATAAAACCCCCTTTTTAAAAACCATCAGAAATCGTTTGCATTCATAAGGTCTACTTACTTCACTACTCTGCCTCAACTGCCTACCAACAAGAACTACACGAAACCCCAATGATTGCAGTACACTACAGGATCGATTAACACGATTATCTGTTACGAGATCATTTGTTACACTTACAATTACTCTTTTCATCTTTGGGGGTAAAATTAAAAATAACTTTGCCTTTAATTTTCTTTAAACATAATTTTAAAAAAAAGATTGATATTACTTTGCGATAAAAAAAACTTTTGTACATTTGCAGTCCCAAATTTATGGGAATTGTGTTTAAAAGTTCTTTATTTTAATAATTTCATCATCTGCCGATGTAGCTCAGTTGGCCAGAGCAGCTGATTTGTAATCAGCTGGTCGGGGGTTCGAATCCCTCCATCGGCTCGAGTATTGGGGAGATACTCAAGTGGCTAACGAGAACAGACTGTAAATCTGTTGGTGCATACCTTCGCAGGTTCGAATCCTGCTCTCCCCACAGTTAGTATTAAGCGGGAGTAGCTCAGTTGGTAGAGCTTCAGCCTTCCAAGCTGAACGTCGCGAGTTCGAGTCTCGTCTCCCGCTCAAAGTTGCTTTCTGCGCCGGTGTAGCTCAGGGGTAGAGCGCTTCCTTGGTAAGGAAGAGGTCATGAGTTCAATTCTCATCATTGGCTCAAATGAAATAAAAGAATAAAAAAGAAATTGGATTGCAGGTGCAATCCCTTATATAGGTTGTATTTATTAACAAGTAACAAAAAGAAAAATGGCTAAGGAAAATTTTGATCGTTCCAAACCGCACGTGAACATTGGTACCATTGGGCACGTTGACCACGGCAAGACTACGTTGACTGCTGCAATTTCAAGTGTATTAGCATCTAAAGGATTGGCTCAAGTAAGAGACTTTTCTTCGATTGATAATGCTCCAGAAGAAAAAGAGCGCGGTATTACAATTAACACGTCTCACATTGAGTACGAAACTATGAATCGTCACTATGCACACGTTGACTGTCCAGGTCACGCGGATTACGTGAAGAACATGGTTACGGGAGCAGCGCAAATGGATGGTGCAATTTTAGTGGTTGCAGCAACTGATGGACCGATGCCTCAAACACGTGAGCATATCCTTTTGGGAAGACAAGTAGGTGTTCCTGCAATGGTTGTTTTCATGAACAAAGTGGATAGCGTTGATGATGAAGAGCTTTTAGAGTTGGTAGAAATGGAAGTAAGAGAATTGCTTTCTTTCTATAAGTACGATGGAGATAACGCTCCGGTAATTCAAGGGTCTGCTCTTGGCGCACTTAACGGTGAGGCTAAGTGGGTAGCTAAAATTGAGGAACTTATGGAAGCGGTTGATACCTATATTCAATTGCCTCCTCGTGAAGTTGACAAGCCTTTCTTAATGCCAGTTGAAGATGTATTTACGATTACAGGTCGTGGAACAGTTGCAACAGGTCGTATCGAAACAGGTGTTATCAACTCAGGTGAAAGTGTTGACATCTTAGGAATGGGAGATTTAAAATTATCTTCGACTGTTACAGGTGTTGAGATGTTCCGTAAGATATTGGATAGAGGTGAAGCAGGTGATAACGTTGGTCTTTTACTGAGAGGTATTGAAAAATCTCAAATTAAAAGAGGAATGGTTATTTGTAAGCCAGGGTCAACAAAACCTCATCATGAGTTTAAAGCAGAAATATATGTTTTAAAGAAAGAAGAAGGTGGACGTCATACCCCATTCCATAACAAATATCGTCCTCAGTTCTATTTTAGAACAACGGATGTTACAGGTGAGATTTCTTTGCTTGATGGGCGTGAAATGGTTATGCCAGGTGATAACGTAACTATCAATGTTAAGTTGATCGTTCCTATCGCAATGGATAAAGGCTTACGTTTTGCTATCCGTGAAGGTGGTAGAACTGTTGGGGCTGGTCAGGTTACAGAGATCGTAGCTTAATAAAAGTAAAATATTAATATAGTTTAGTAAGGGGAGTAACATCCCCTTTTTAAACGGGTGTAGCTCAGCTGGTAGAGTGGTGGTTTCCAAAACCATTGGTCGTGGGTTCGAATCCTACCGCCCGTGCAACATTTAAAACTGATTCTGTGTCAAAAATTAGAGGATATTTTAGCGAAACTTACCATGAAATGGTTCATAATGTTACTTGGCCAACTTGGAAAGAACTACAGAATAATACAATCATTGTTGTTATTGCGTCTATTCTTATAGCCTTAATGATATTTCTAATGGATTTCTTGTTTGGAATATCAGCTGCGAAAGATCCTTTTTGGAAAGGCTTGCTTGGTTATTTTTATACTATTAAATTTTAATAATGACGGAGATAACTAAAAAGTGGTATGTTGTCCGTGCAGTAAGTGGCAAGGAAAAGAAAGTGAAGGAGTATTTGGAGCTTGAAATTGCTCGTCATAAATTGACCGATTTCGTTAGCCAAGTGCTAATTCCTACCGAAAAAGTATTTCAAATACGTAATGGTAAGAAAATAAATAAAGAAAAAGCGTATTTACCTGGGTATGTTTTATTAGAGGCTGCTTTGGTAGGTGAGGTACAACATATAATTAAAGGAATTCCTAATGTTATTGGTTTTCTGGGCGGTAAAAAGGGTGGTGAACCCATTCCAATGCGATTGTCTGAGGTAAATAGGATATTAGGAAAGTTTGATGAACTTTCTGAATCTGAAGAAGAATTAAGAATACCATTTACTATCGGAGAAGCCGTTAAGGTGATCGATGGTCCTTTTAATAATTTTAGCGGTGTGGTTGATGAAATAAATGAAGAGAAGAAGAAATTAAAAGTAATGGTAAAAATATTTGGTAGAAAAAACTTGCTAGAATTAAGTTATATGCAAGTTGAAAAAGATGTTTAAATAGTTTATTAACCCGTAGGAGTGAGGAAATCGATTAAAGCTTCCCGAAAATACTCACGTTTGACTACATAATTTTTATACATATGGCTAAAGAAGTAGCAGCGTTAATAAAGCTACAGATCAAAGGAGGAGCGGCGAACCCGTCACCACCAATTGGACCTGCATTAGGTGCTAAAGGTGTGAATATCATGGAATTTTGTAAGCAATTTAATGCGCGAACGCAAGATAAACCAGGTAAGGTTGTACCCGTTGTAATCACTGTTTACGGTGATAAATCTTTTGATTTCGTGCTAAAAACTCCCCCAGCAGCAGTGCAAATCACGGAGTATTCCAAAATCAAAAAAGGTTCTTCTGAGCCTAATCGTGTTAAAGTTGGTTCTGTTACGTGGGATCAAGTGCGACTTATTGCGGAAGATAAAATGCCTGATTTAAATTGTTTTACTGTCGATTCAGCTATGAAAATGGTGGCAGGAACGGCAAGAAGTATGGGAGTAACAGTAAAAGGTGGTGAAGCACCGAAAACCAAAAAATCATAAGACATGAAAAGAATTTCAAAAAAGAGAAAGGACGTTTTGTCTAAATTTGATTTGACAAAATCATACACGTTAGTGGATGCTTGCGATTTGGTTAAGGCAATCACTACTTCTAAATTCGATGCATCAGTTGATATCTGTGTTCGTTTAGGTGTTGATCCGCGCAAAGCTAACCAAATGGTTAGAGGTACAGTGGCTCTTCCTCACGGAACGGGTAAAGATATTCGTGTTCTCGTATTATGTACCCCTGACAAAGAAGCCGAAGCTATCGCAGCTGGTGCTGATTTTGTGGGTCTTGACGATTACATTGAAAAAATCAAAGGCGGATGGACGGATATCGATGTAATTATTACAATGCCGTCAGTAATGGGTAAGGTGGGTGCATTAGGTCGTATTTTAGGGCCTCGTGGATTAATGCCGAATCCAAAGACAGGTACAGTTACATTAGATGTTGCTAAGGCAGTAGTAGAAGTGAAGGCTGGAAAAATTGACTTTAAGGTTGATAAGTACGGTATTATTCACTCTTCGGTTGGTAAGGTAAGTTTTGAAAAAGATAAGTTGCGTGAAAATGCAAGCGAATTGATTTCAACACTAATTAAACTTAAGCCTTCTGCAGCTAAAGGAACCTACATTAAAAGTATTTACATAAGCTCAACCATGAGTGCAGGAATACAAATTGACACTAAATCTGTAACAGCTTAAAACTTAAGTAAAATGACAAGAGAAGAAAAAGCAAAGTATATTGAAGATTTAGCAGCTGAATTATCAGGTTCCAATGTTTTGTATTTAACGGATACCGCTGAATTAACAGTAGAAAAAATAGACGCTTTAAGAAGAAGATGTTTTCAATCTAATATCTCTTTAAAAGTTGTTAAAAATGCCCTGCTTGAAAAAGCAATGGATAGAGTTGAAAGTAAGAATTATGGTAAATTGAGAGATGTTTTGAAAGGCTCGACATCTATCATGATTTCCGCTGAGGCGAATTCCCCGGCAAAATTAATCCAAGAATTTCGAAAGAAAAATTCAAAACCGATTCTTAAAGGTGCTTATATAGATGAAGCAATTTTTATTGGTGATGATCAATTAATTGTCCTTGAGTCTTTAAAAAGCAAAGAAGAATTGGTTGGTGAAATTATTGGATTGTTACTAAGTCCTGCTAAGAATGTATTGTCAGGTTTGCAAGGAGCTGGCGGAAAAATTGCAGGCATATTGAAAACGCTCGAGAATAGAGCATAATTAAATTATTTATTAAACCCTTTATTAAAATTAAATAAAATGGCTGATTTAAAGCAAATTGCAGAAACACTAGTTAACCTAACTGTAAAAGAAGTTAGTGAGTTAGCAACAATTTTAAAAGATGAATACGGTATTGAGCCTGCAGCTGCAGCTCCAGTTATGATGGCTGGTGGCAGTGGTGCATCTGAAGCTGTAGAAGAAGAGAAAACAGAGTTTGATGTTATCTTGAAGTTCGGTGGACCTAACAAGCTTGCAGTAGTTAAACTTGTAAAAGAACTTACTGGTAATGGTTTGAAAGAATCTAAAGATCTAGTTGATGCAGCTCCTTCTGCAATCAAAGAAGGTGTATCAAAAGATGAAGCTGAGGGACTAAGAAAGGCTCTTGAAGAGGCTGGTGCCGAAGTTGAGGTTAAATAATATTATCGATTAATTACAGAACAGGCAACCGATTTTTCGGTTGCCTTGTTCTGTTTGTTTATAAAGTACTTTTCATTCTTCACTAAAAATATTAAGCCTTGGCAACAACGAATAATTCAACTAGAATTAATTTTGCTTCAAGCAAAAATCAATTTGATTACCCGGATTTCTTGGAGATCCAATTAAAATCTTTTAAAGAGTTTTTTCAGTTAGAAACAACTCCTGAAAACAGGGATAGTGAGGGCCTATTTAAGGTTTTCGCAGAAAATTTTCCTATAACGGATACACGAAATCAATTCGTGTTAGAGTTTTTGGATTATTTTATTGATCCACCTCGATACACTATCGAAGAATGTATCGAAAGAGGCTTGACATACAGTGTCCCCCTTAAAGCAAAATTGAAATTGTATTGTACCGATCCTGAACATGAGGATTTTGAAACCATCGTTCAAGATGTGTATTTAGGTACAATTCCTTATATGACACCAAAGGGTTCATTTGTAATCAATGGGGCAGAACGTGTTATCGTTTCTCAATTACATAGATCACCAGGTGTGTTTTTTGGTCAAAGTAGGCATGCTAATGGTACCAAATTGTATTCTGCACGAGTTATTCCTTTTAAAGGTTCTTGGATAGAATTTGCAACGGATATCAATAGTATCATGTACGCTTATATCGATCGTAAAAAGAAATTACCTGTAACTACGCTTTTCCGTGCAATTGGATATGAAACGGATCGTGATATATTGGAAATTTTTGGTTTAGCTGATGAAGTGAAAATCAATAAGGCCAATATGAAAAAGTTGCTTGGTCGAAGACTTGCAGCTAGAGTGCTTAAAACATGGATCGAAGATTTTGTTGATGAAGATACTGGTGAAGTTGTTTCCATCGAAAGAAATGAAGTAATTCTTGATCGAGAACTTACGGTTGAAGAAGTGCATTTAGATGAAATCCTTAACTCAGGAACGAAATCAGTTATTTTGCATAAGGAGAATGCAAATTCGACGGATTATACGATTATTTATAACACGCTTCAAAAAGATACTTCTAATTCTGGTAAAGAGGCAATTGAACATATTTATCGTCAATTGAGAAACTCTGATGCGCCTGACTTTGAAACGGCAAGAGGTGTTTTTGAAAAATTATTCTTCTCTGATACTCGTTATGATTTAGGTGAGGTTGGACGTTACAGGTTAAATAAAAAGTTGAAAATAGATGCGAATGAGTCTTCTCGTGTCTTAACGAAAAATGACATTATTCAAATCGTTAAATACCTAATCGAACTTATTAATTCTAAGGCCGATGTGGATGATATCGATCACTTGTCAAACAGAAGGGTTAGAACGGTTGGTGAGCAATTGTATTCTCAATTTGGTGTCGGTTTAGCTCGTATGGCTCGAACAATTCGTGAACGAATGAATGTAAGAGACAATGAGGTGTTTACTCCAATTGACCTTATTAACGCGAAAACATTATCTTCCGTAATAAATTCATTTTTTGGGACTAATCAATTATCTCAATTCATGGATCAAACTAATCCGCTGTCTGAAGTTACGCACAAACGTAGGCTTTCTGCACTAGGACCAGGCGGTTTGTCACGTGAAAGAGCAGGTTTTGAGGTACGAGATGTCCATTATACGCACTACGGCCGTTTGTGTACAATTGAAACGCCGGAAGGACCAAATATTGGTTTGATATCTTCTTTGTGTGTATTCGCTAAGGTAAATAAGTTAGGATTTATTGAAACGCCTTATAGAAAAGTTGAAAAAGGAAAAGTAGTCTTCAATGAAGAGCCAATCTATTTGGCTGCTGAAGAAGAAGACACTAAAATAATTGCGCAAGCAAATGCAGTAATTGATGACAAAGGAAATTTCCTTTCTAATCTTGTAAAAGCAAGGTTTGAAGGTGATTTTCCAGTTGTTCAACCTGATAAATTAACATTAATGGATGTTGGAGCGAATCAAATTGCTTCGATTGCGGCATCTTCTATTCCTTTCTTGGAGCATGATGATGCGAATCGTGCCTTAATGGGATCAAACATGCAACGTCAAGCGGTTCCCTTATTACGACCAAATTCACCAATTGTTGGAACTGGTATAGAAAGATTGGTAGCGCGTGATTCTCGTGTACTTATCAATGCTGTTGGTAAAGGTATCGTAGAATATGTAGACGCTAATGAGATCGTTATTCGTTATGATTGGACAAAGGAGGATAAATTAGTGAGCTTCGATAGTGAAGTTGTTCACTATTCCTTGACAAAATTTAGAAAAACAAATCAAAGTACTTGTATTAATTTAAAACCTATCGTAGAAAAAGGCGATCGTGTTGAGCAAGGACAAGTATTATGCGAAGGATATGCCACTCAAAACGGTGAATTAGCTCTTGGGCAAAATTTAAAAGTAGCTTTCATGCCTTGGAAAGGGTATAATTTCGAAGATGCTATCGTGATTTCTGAGAAAGTGGTTCGTGATGATATCTTTACTTCTATTCATATTGATGAATATTCATTAGATGTTAGGGATACTAAACGTGGAATGGAGGAATTAACTTCCGATATTCCAAACGTGAGTGAAGATGCAACAAAAGATTTAGATGAAAATGGCTTGATCCGAATTGGAGCAGACATTAAGGAAGGTGATATATTAATTGGTAAAATTACGCCGAAAGGTGAAACGGATCCTTCACCGGAAGAAAAATTATTACGAGCTATCTTTGGTGACAAAGCGGGTGATGTTAAAGATGCTTCTTTAAAAGCAGGCCCTTCTCTTCGTGGAACTGTTATTGAGAAAAAATTATTCTCAAGAGCGGTTAAAGAACGAAAAGCAAAAAATCAAGATAAATCAATTCTTGAAGCTATCGACTCGGAATATCAACGAGATTTCATTCAATTGAAAGAAAAATTAGTGGAGAAATTATTGATGATTTTGGGTGAGCAAAAATCAAACGGTGTATTCAATAATTTTAAGGAAGAATTAATTAAAAAAGGGACTAAGTTTACTGAAAAGTCTCTTCTAGCAATTGATTTCACGATTATTAATCCACTTAATTGGTCGGCTGATACTACTATAAATCAATTGATTTCTAGGGTTATCCATAATTATAGCATTAAAGCGAATGATTTACTAGGTAATTATAAACGTCGTAAGTTCCACATTTCTGTTGGGGATGAACTTCCTGCTGGAATCGTGAAATTAGCGAAGGTTTATGTTGCTAAAAAACGTAAATTAAAAGTGGGTGATAAAATGGCAGGTCGCCACGGTAATAAAGGTATTGTTGCGAATATTGTTCGTCAAGAAGACATGCCTTTCTTAGAAGATGGAACACCTGTAGATATCGTTCTAAATCCATTAGGTGTACCTTCAAGGATGAACTTAGGTCAGATTTATGAAACCGTTTTAGGATGGGCTGGAGAAAAAATGGGTGTTAAGTTTGCTACACCAATTTTTGATGGCGCTACACCGGACGAAATCAATGAACTGACTGATAAAGCTGGCGTGCCAAGATCAGGTAAAACATATCTTTATGATGGTGGTACCGGTGAAAGATTCCATCAGCCAGCAACAGTGGGTGTAATTTATATGTTGAAATTATCTCACATGGTTGATGACAAAATGCACTCTCGTTCTATCGGACCGTATTCATTAATTACGCAACAACCGCTTGGTGGTAAAGCACAATTCGGAGGTCAGCGTTTTGGTGAAATGGAGGTATGGGCAATTGAAGCATTTGGTGCTGCTAATATCCTTCAGGAAATTCTAACGATTAAATCTGATGATGTTAATGGTCGTTCTAAAGCATACGAGGCAATCGTGAAAGGAGACAATATTCCAGAACCTGGAATTCCTGAATCTTTCAACGTATTGTTGCATGAATTACGTGGATTGTGCTTGAATGTGAGCATGGATTAAATTGAATTTTTAACGAAATTATAACGGAATAAAATGACGTTCAAAAAAGAAACACCAAAAACACAAAGTAGTTTTAATAAAATTACGATATCACTTGCTTCACCGGAAAAAATTCTTAAGAATTCTAGCGGAGAAGTATTAAAGCCTGAAACGATTAATTATAGAACGTATAAGCCGGAAAGAGATGGCTTGTTCTGTGAAAGAATTTTTGGCCCAGTTAAAGATTACGAATGTCACTGTGGTAAGTATAAGCGTATCCGATACAAAGGAATCGTTTGTGACCGTTGCGGTGTGGAGGTAACAGAAAAAAAGGTGAGAAGAGAGCGAATGGGACACATTTCATTGGTGGTTCCTGTTGCTCATATTTGGTATTTCCGATCTTTGCCAAACAAAATTGGATATCTACTTGGACTTCCAACTAAGAAGCTAGATCAAATAATTTATTATGAAAGATATGTAGTTATTCAAGCTGGTTCCGCCGCTAATATTGAGGGGGAAGATTTGAAATACATGGATTTTATTGAAGAGGAAAAATACCTTGATATTCTTGAACATGATGCTATGAAGGATAATCATCACTTAGATGATACCGATCCTAATAAATTTATCGCTAAAATGGGTGCGGAAGCATTACATGATTTGTTGAAGGGCTTAAAGTTGGAAGAAATGTCTTACGAACTTCGTTCTAAAGCTGATACAGAAACTTCTGTTCAACGTAAGAATGAAGCATTGAAAAGATTGCAGGTTGTTGAGGCGATGCGAGATTCTCAAAAACGAATTGACAACAACCCTGAATGGATGATTGTTAAGGTTGTTCCTGTTATTCCACCTGAGTTAAGACCTTTAGTGCCGCTTGATGGTGGTCGCTTCGCTACATCAGATTTAAATGATCTTTATCGTCGTGTAATTATTAGAAACAATCGCTTAAAGCGATTAATTGAAATAAAAGCGCCTGAGGTGATTTTGAGAAATGAGAAAAGAATGTTGCAAGAATCGGTTGATTCATTATTCGATAATTCAAGAAAGTCGAGTGCTGTTAAAACTGAATCTAATAGAGCGTTAAAATCTCTTTCTGATTCATTGAAAGGTAAACAAGGACGATTCAGACAAAATTTATTAGGAAAGCGTGTTGATTATTCTGCACGTTCGGTAATTGTTGTTGGTCCAGATTTAAAATTACACGAATGTGGTTTGCCAAAAGATATGGCAGCGGAACTTTATAAGCCGTTCATTATTCGTAAAATGATCGAAAGAGGGATCGTAAAAACAGTTAAATCTGCAAAGAAAATTGTTGATAAGAAGGAACCTGTTGTTTGGGATATTCTTGAAAACATATTGAAGGGGCATCCTGTATTATTGAATAGAGCGCCTACTTTGCACAGATTGGGAATTCAAGCTTTTCAACCTAAACTTATTGAAGGAAAAGCAATTCGCCTTCATCCATTAGTAACTACCGCTTTTAATGCGGATTTTGATGGGGATCAGATGGCGGTGCATTTACCACTTGGTAATGCGGCAATTCTAGAAGCGCAAATGTTGATGCTTGCATCACACAATATTTTAAATCCTGCTAATGGTGCCCCAATTGCGGTTCCATCTCAGGATATGGTATTAGGTCTTTATTATATTACCAAAGGAAAAACTTCAACAAAAGAGGACGTCGTTAAAGGCGAAGGAAGCACTTTCTATTCTCCAAAAGAAGTAATAATTGCTTTTAATGAAAAGAAATTAGATCTACATGCGCACATTAAAGTGAAAACGTATGACTTAAATCAAGAGGGAATTCCTGAATTACGAATTTTGGAAACTACTTGTGGTCGCGTTTTATTTAATGAGAATGTGCCAAGAGAAGCAGGTTATATCAATGACGTACTTACCAAAAAAGCGCTTCGTGATATTATCGGTGAAGTGTTGAAAATTTCTGGTACGTCTAGAACTGCAAAATTTTTAGATGATATTAAGGAATTAGGATACGAAATGGCATTTAGAGGTGGTCTTTCTTTCAATTTAGATGATATTATTATTCCTAAGCAAAAAGAAGAGTTAGTGTTGAAAGCGGAGAATGAAGTGAAGGATGTTATGATGAATTATAACATGGGTCTTATCACTAATAATGAACGATACAATCAAATTATTGATATTTGGACGCATACTAATTCACGTTTAACTGCTACTTTAATGGATCAGTTAAAGACGGATAGACAAGGTTTCAATTCCATCTACATGATGTTTGATTCTGGTGCTCGTGGATCTAAAGAACAAATTCGTCAGCTTTCAGGTATGAGGGGATTAATGGCGAAACCGCAAAAATCCGGGGCTAGCGTTCAAGAAATTATTGAAAATCCAATTCTTTCTAACTTTAAAGAAGGTTTATCGATTCTTGAGTACTTTATCTCTACTCACGGTGCTCGTAAAGGTCTTGCTGATACGGCTTTGAAAACGGCGGATGCTGGTTACTTAACTAGACGTTTAGTCGATGTTGCCCAAGATGTTGTTATTAACTCAAATGATTGCGGAACTTTACGTGGTATTGTTGCAACTGCATTAAAGAAAAATGACGAAATAGTAGAGCCTTTATACGATCGTATTCTTGGTAGAACTTCTGTTCATGATGTTTATTTACCAGATTCTGATAAGCTAGTTGTTTCAGCTGGAGAAGTAATTTCTGAATTATTTGCTAAAGAAATTGAAACAGCTGGTATTGAAGAGGTTGAAATTCGCTCAGTTCTTACTTGTGAAATGAGACGTGGCGTTTGTTCAAAATGTTATGGTAGAAACTTATCAAATCATAGATTAGCTCAAAGAGGTGATGCCGTTGGTGTTATCGCTGCTCAATCGATTGGTGAACCAGGTACTCAGTTAACATTAAGAACTTTCCACGTGGGTGGTACAGCATCGAATATCGCTGATATTTCCGATATGAAAGCGAAAGCGAACGGTAAATTAGAAATGGAAGAATTACGAACCATTGAAAAGAAAAATGCCGATGGTACAGTGAAACATATTGTTGTTGGGCGTTCTGCTGAATTAAAAATTACAGACGAAAAAACGGGTATTGCTGTTATGACAGCTAACGTTCCTTACGGTTCTGAATTAATGGTTAAAAACAATAGTAAGATCAAAAAAGGAGACGTTATTTGTAAGTGGGATCCATACAATGCGCTTATTATTTCTGAAGTAGCAGGTAAGGTTGTCTTTGATGGTATCGTTGAAGGTCTTACTTACCGTGAAGAAGTCGATGAGCAAACTGGATTTACTGAAAAAGTAATTACAGAATCTCGGGATAAAAAACGAAGTCCTGCGATTCATATTATTGATCCTAAAACCAAAGAAGTTTTAAGAGAGTACTCTCTTCCTGTTAATGCGCACATTTCTGTAGAAGTAGGCGATAAATTGGAAGCAGGAGATACCTTGGTGAAAATTCCAAGATTGGCTGGTAAAACGGGTGATATTACCGGTGGACTTCCACGTGTAACTGAATTATTTGAAGCTAGAAATCCATCGAATCCTGCGGTTGTTGCAGAAATTGACGGAACGGCTTCATTTGGTAATATCAAAAGAGGAAATAGAGAGGTAATTATTACTTCAAAGTTAGGCGAAGTTAGAAAATACTTAGTTTCTCTTTCTAAGCATATCCTTGTTCAACAAAATGACTTTATCCGTGCAGGACAGCCTTTATCTGATGGTGCAATTACACCGAATGATATTTTGAATATTGAAGGTCCAACGAAAGTACAAGAGTATATTGTTAATGAAATCCAAGAGGTTTATAGACTGCAAGGGGTGAAAATTAACGATAAGCATTTCGAAGTTATTGTTCGTCAAATGATGTTGAAAGCAGAAATTATGGAGTCAGGTGACACTAGATTCTTAGAGGGTCAGTCTATCCATAAAGCAGATATCATGGAAGCAAATGATGAATTGTACGGAATGATGTTGGTACAAGATGCTGGTGATTCGTATGATGTGAAAAGTGGTCAACTTATTTCTATGAGAAAATTCAGAGATGAAAATTCGAAATTGAAACGAGAAGATAAAAATTTAATAGTGGCTCGTGAAGCAACTCCTGCAACTTCGATTCCTTTATTACAAGGTATCACAAGGGCATCGTTGCAAACGCAATCATTTATCTCGGCAGCTTCCTTCCAGGAAACTACTAAAGTGTTGAATGAAGCAGCAATTTCTGGAAAAGTGGACCATTTACTTGGTCTAAAGGAAAACGTGATTGTAGGTCATTTAATTCCTGCTGGAACAGGTGTACGTGAGTATCAAAAGATGATCGTTGGTTCTCAGGAAGCGTATGATATACTTGTTGAGGAAGCAGCTGAATAAAATCTTAATGTATAAGTTAAAGGGTGCTTTTTAGCACCCTTTTTTTTTATCCGATTTTTCCCCAATTAGGTCGCTCCTTCAATAAGGAAATAACTTTTTCACGAAGAAAAGCATTTTCTGAAAGTAGAATATTGGGGTCATTATCAATAAGTTTAATAGCGGATTCTCGCGCTAGGGTTACGAGCTCTCCATCTTTTGATAAATCGGCAATTTTTAAATCTAAAATACCACTTTGTTGCGTACCCATTAAATCGCCAGGCCCTCTTAATTGTAAATCAACTTCTGCTATTTCAAATCCATCGGTTGTTTCAACCATTGTTCCCATTCGTTTTTTTGCCTCCTTCGACAGTTCAACTCCTGTCATAAGAATACAATATGATTTATCTTCGCCTCGGCCAACACGCCCTCTTAATTGGTGAAGTTGCGCTAATCCAAATCGTTCAGCACTCTCTATGATCATTACGGAAGCATTCGGCACATTGACACCCACTTCTATTACAGTCGTCGCGACCATGATTTGTGTTTCTCTTTTTATGAAACGCTGCATTTCGTACTCTTTATCTTCTGGCTTCATTTTACCGTGTACAATACTCAATTGGTATTCTGGCATGGGAAAGGATCGTGAAATCGCTTCAAAACCATCCATTAAGTTATTGAAATCGAGTTTCTCACTTTCTTTTATTAATGGATAAACAATGTAAATTTGCCGCCCTAAAGTAATTTCTTTCCGCATAAATCCAAATAAGGCCAAGCGATGGCTTTCAAATCGATGGATGGTCGAAATCGGTTTTCTTCCTGGGGGAAGTTCATCGATAACCGATACATCAAGGTCGCCGTAAAATGTCATGGCTAACGTTCTTGGAATGGGCGTTGCTGTCATTACTAAGATGTGGGGTGGAATGGAGTTCTTTCGCCACATTTTACCCCGTTGCGCTACGCCAAATCGGTGTTGTTCGTCGATAACAACTAATCCAAGATTATGAAATTGAACCGGGTCTTCTAGTAATGCATGAGTACCAATTAACAAATTAATTTCTCCATTTTGGAGGCCAGAAAACAGGGGTATGCGTGCTGCTTTTTTAGTGGAACCTGTTAATAATGCAATGTTTATTCCCAGCTCTTTTACTAATTCTTGTATGGATTCAAAATGTTGGTTCGCTAAAATTTCGGTTGGTGCCATTATACACGCTTGATACCCGTTTCCATTTGCTATGAGCATGGCAATTAAAGCAACTAATGTCTTTCCGCTTCCAACATCGCCTTGTAAAAGTCGATTCATATGCTGCCCTGTTAGAAAGTCTCTTCGTATTTCCTTGACAACTCTTTTTTGAGCATTGGTTAATTCAAAGGGTAGGTGCTCGGTGTAAAACTTTTTTAAAATGTCACCTGAATGTTCAAATACATGGCCTTTGGTTGCTTGTAAACGGGTGCCTTTTCTAATGAGCATTTCCAATTGTAAAAAGAATAACTCTTCGAATTTTAAGCGAAATTTCGCTTGACTTATTTCTAATTCGGTATTCGGTAAATGTATTTTTCTTAAAGCATCTGTCCTCGAAATGAGTTGATGTTCTTTTATAATACTTTCGGGTAAAAATTCTCTTGCTTGTAAATTATGTTGAAAAAAAAAGGCTTGTATTAACTTCTCTATCCCTTTAGTGTTTAATCCTTTATGGTTTAATTTCTCTGTGCTTGAATAGAATGGCTGAAACCCCGCTTTTTTGGAAACGTCTTTCATCGGAGTGAGTTCCGGGTGAGGGATGGCCCAGACGCCATTCGTTAACTTTGCTTTTCCAAATGCTTGATAGCTGAGCCCCGGCACTAGCATTTGCTTAATCCACTGTCCTCCTTGAAACCAAATTAGTTCTATGCTGCCTGAATCATCCGTAAAACGAGCACTGAGGCGCTTGAATCTGGCACCGCCAATTTCTTTTATATTGTCAATGGTTCCAACTAATTGCACATAAGAATCAGAGCCGCTTACGTTACGACATTTATGATAGATTGACCGGTCAATATAGCGGTAGGGAAAGGTGTGAAGTAAATCACCATAATTGAAAATTCCCAATTCTTTTTGAAGTAATTGAGCGCGTTGAGGTCCTACTCCTTTGAGAAACTCAATGGGTGTTTGTAATAGTTCACTCATGGGCAATGAAAATTGGATTTCATTTTATTTCCAAACACCCATTTTATTAAATTTTTCAATGCGGTCGTTTATTCGTTTTTCGGGAGTTTGTTTATCAAGTTCAACTAAATACGACAAGATGGCTTGCTTTACGTTTTCAAAATTTTCATTTTGAGATCGATGCGCCCCATTGATAGGTTCAGGAATCACGGCATCAACTAAGCCATTTTTTTTCATGTCTGTTGATGTTAATTTTAGCGCTTCGGCTGCTATTTCTTTATAATCCCATGATCGCCAAAGAATTGATGAACACGACTCAGGTGAAATCACAGAATACCAAGTGTTTTCTAGCATAACCACTTTGTCTCCAACGCCAATGCCTAAAGCGCCTCCTGAAGCTCCCTCCCCGATAATGATGCAAATCACAGGGACTTTTAATCGCATCATTTCATAAATATTTCTTGCAATCGCTTCTCCTTGGCATCTTTCCTCTGCTTCTAAACCTGGAAAAGCACCTGGGGTATCAATAAATGTAACGATTGGTTTATTAAATTTCTCTGCCAATTTCATAAGGCGCAATGCTTTCCTGTAACCTTCAGGATTGGGCATCCCAAAATTTCTATATTGCCGCATTTTGGTATTGATGCCTTTTTGTTGCCCAATAAACATAACAGATCTGCCGTCTATAGAGCCAAAACCTCCCACCATAGCTTTGTCATCACGAACTCCTCTATCGCCGTGCAGCTCCAGAAAATTTCCACCACTAATTGCGTCAATATACGCTAAGGTATAAGGTCGGTCTGGATGTCTCGATAACTGAACCCGTTGCCATGGACTTAGTTTCGAAAAGATTTCTTTCGTAGTAGCACTTAGTTTTTGTTCTAATTCTACTATTTTATCGCGCATATCTACGTTTGTAGACAAACCAATTTCTTTCGTTTGCTCAATTTGTTCTTCTAGTGAACGTAGAGGCTCTTCAAAATCAAGATAAGTTGACATATTTATTCAAATTAGTATACAAATTTAAGAAAATTGCTTTGTTCTTTTAATTTTGTACTATGATCTTATTTCCAATTGCTAAAATTAATTTAGGTTTACAAGTTTTGAACAAGCGCCCAGACGGCTTTCACGAAATTGAAAGTTGTTTGTATCCTATTCCGCTTTGTGATATTTTAGAAATAATTCCAGCTGAAGAGGCTAAATTCTTACAAACAGGAATCGATTTGCCCAACAGTAATGAAAAAAATATCTGCCAAAAAGCATATGATTTATTGGCTGCTAATTACAAAATTCCACCTGTGTTCATGCATTTAAGAAAACAAATTCCTATTGGGGCAGGATTAGGAGGGGGGTCGTCTGATGCGGCATTTGTCCTAAAAGGCTTAAACGAGTCGTTTTCTTTAAATATATCGCAGCTTAAATTGGAATCTTTTGCGGCAGAGTTAGGTAGTGATTGTCCTTTTTTTATCACAAGTTTACCCTGTTTAGTTAGTGGAAGAGGTGAGGTGTTATCACCTAGCAACATCAATTTAAGCGGTAAGTTTATCGCGTTAATAAATCCTAATATTCACATAAGCACAAAGGACGCTTATGCACTTATTAATCCACAACAGCCAGTAGGTAAACTGGAGGAAATACTTTCTGGTGAGCAAAATAAATGGAAAAATTCCCTTGTGAATGACTTTCAAGTTCCTATTTCCAAAAAATATCCAATAATTTCTGAGACAATCGATTTCTTATACGAAAATGGTGCTTATTATGCGGCAATGTCGGGAAGTGGCTCAACAATATTTGGTCTTTTCGATTCCGAACCTGTCGCCGAAGTTAATCGTGCAAAGGGGCTTGTTTTTAGCGGTGAACTCACAGAGTAAGAGCAGAATTGCACATTTATTTTTGTAAAAAAGATTTTATTGTTTCTTATTGTAATATTATTTTTAATTTTATATAGTCTTTTTGACATAAATTTTTTTTTAAACCCTTAATTTATCTAATTATGAAAAAAACTTTTACATTTATTGCTTCTATGTTTATAGGAGTTTTGGCATACGCTAGCACAATCGTGACTTTTCAAGTAGATGTCACTAACTATGTTGCTGGAGGAGTAACTATCGGCCCTACAGGTATTCGAATTGCTGGTAATTTTTCTGGAAATAATGCTTCTGCTAATGGAGGTCCTATGGCTGACAATTCACCATCGGCTGCTACTTCTGCCATGACAGATATGGGAAATAATATTTGGCAAATTGTGGTTACATTTCCTGCTGGTGGTGGAAACCTGTCTTATAAATTTGTAGATGGTAACTGGGGTACGAGTGAAGGTTTAGATCCAATGACTTCTATCGTTACTGGTGGTTGCGGTGTAGCTGATGGCAATGGATTTATATTACGCACAATGGTTGTACCAAGCGTTGCAACAACTATTCGTTACTGTTGGGACAAATGTTTGTACGCATGCAACGGAAGTGGTGCAAGTCTTACTGAAGGCAGTATCACTAATTTAGTGGTTTCTCCAAATCCTGCGACTGATGTAGCTACGTTTGCTTTTGAAACGACTGAAAATAATGCGACCGTTACGTTATTTGATCTTTCAGGTAAAACAGTAGCTGAGCAAACTGCCGTTATTGGTTCATCTAATCAAATTGAGGTTAATATGGCTAATTTAATGGCTGGTTATTATATCTATTCAGTGAAAGCTGGAGACAATATTGTTACAGGAAAATTAATGAAGAAATAATCTTTATTATTCTTTTTATTTAAGCCTATGCGAAAGCATAGGCTTTTTTTTTCGCCCTACTTTTAAATTGTTATATTGCAATAAAACAATAAATGAAGGTGTTAAGCTTTCTTTTTGAATATTCTTACGAGTATTAGTACAATAAGTAATAGCGAAAAGCCAATACTAATTATGCCTATGTAATCACCATTTTTTGCATAAAAAGTAGTGCCACTCATCAATGGAATTGTTGCTTTTAAAACGGCTGATTCGGAAAAATTACTTGAACGTAAAACTTCTCCTCGTTCATTTATTATTCCACTTCTCCCTGTATTGGCGCAACGCACAATATAACGCCTGTTTTCAATTGCTCGTAATTGGGCAAAGCTAAAATGTTGGCGATAACCTGGCGTGTCTCCCCACCAGTCGTCATTTGTTAGTATGCTAATGAATTGTGCGCCTTGTCGGATTTGGCCCGTTACAAAATCACCATAGATTGATTCATAACAAACTAAAGCGCCTATTTTTACTTTGTCAACGTTAAATATTTTAGCGTGAGGCTCAATCCCCAAAGAGCCAGAAGTCCCACCATTTTGGATGGCTAAATCTTCCAAAAAAGGAAATAGTGAAGAAAAAGGTATTTTTTCGACGCCCAAAACAAGTTTCGATTTATGAATATAGGAGGCCCGCTTATTTTGCTCCATTAGCAAAGAAGAATTGTACGATTCGTAATACCCAAATCCATTTGGAATTGCTCGTGAAGCATTGGAGTTTTTATTGCTAAATAATTTATACGTAGAAGCGCCAATTAATATAGAAAGCTTTTTGTTTGAAGTTAAAAGCTTTGTTTCTAGTAGCTTCAGAATAGGATCGTTTTTCGAATCATCTTCGTTAAATCCTCTGCTAATCGACGTTTCGGGACCCAAAACAAGTGCTGTGTTTTGAGTTATTTGTTGATTTGCTAATCCTATAAGTTTTACTATTTGATCTTCGCAGGTGAAATTTTCGCTAAATTTTTCTTGATAAGCATCGATGTTTGGCTGAACAAGAACCACTTCGTAGGCATTATTTTTATTTGTTTTTTGTGGGGATTTTAATAGCATGGCCGTTGATAAAACTATCGGTAAAGCGATAGAGAGCGATAGGCTAATTATTGCGTATTTATTTTTCTTCTCTTTTCTGTTTTTGATTAGCCGATAAACTAAAATATTGACCATTAATACCCAAAGGGAACCGCCCAGCACTCCTGTGATTTCATACCATTGGACAATGTGTGGCCTTATTGAGAAAAAATTTCCCATCGTCAACCAGGGGTGTGATAATTCCCAATTATAATGCAGGTACTCAAAGCTTATCCAGACTACAATCAAGCTCCAAACGCCTATTTTTTCTGGAAGTCTTTTTTTTATTAGATGATAAATCAAAAAAGTTAATGCCATTAACAAGGAGTTGAAGATAAAGGCCATTATTGCGCCACCCTCGTCGGCAATCCAGATCCACCAGGTTGTTCCGATGTTAAAAAGTATGAAGACTAAATAGGCATGAATAAAAACGTGTATGGCTTTTTTATTATTTTCGATTAGATTTTGCTCTACAAGTAAGAGTGGAACCCAGGCAATAAAAACAAGTGGTGTGATGCTGCCTGTAAATGGAAAGGCTAGTGTAAAAAGTACGCCTGATAGTATAGATAAAAGATAACGCTTGCCGATCGATAATTTAAACATGTTCAAATGTACTAAATATCAAAAAAAAAGGGTCGAGATTATCGACCCTTTTAATAATAAATTAATTTTCTTATGATTCAGAAGACTCTTCGTTTTCTTCAGTTGCTGTGTTTTCAGTTGCTTCAGGAATTTCCGTAGTTTCAGGGGCTACGGTGTTTTCAATTACATCTGCTACTACAGTAGTTTCTTCTGTACTCGCTACTTTTTTAGCTTTCACTACTTTTTTAACTTCCACCGCTTCAATTGCTTCAGGGATTTCAAAAGGAATAATAGAGACAAATGAACGATTGTTTTTCTTTCTTTTAAATGCTACAAGTCCAGGAGTTAATGCAAATAAGGTATGGTCTTTTCCAATTCCTACATTGTCACCTGGATGATGATGCGTGCCTCGCTGACGAACAATGATATTTCCAGCGATAGCTGCTTGTCCTCCAAATATTTTTACACCTAAGCGTTTGCTGTGTGATTCGCGTCCGTTCTTCGAACTACCTGCGCCTTTTTTATGTGCCATTTTATACTTTTTTAATTCCCTTGGGAATATTAATGCTTATCCTTTAATGTCTGTAATTTGAATAGAAGTAAATTGTTGCCTATGGCCGTTCTTTTTCTTGTATCCTTTTCGTCGCTTCTTCTTGAAAACAATTACTTTGTCACCTTTCACGTGACTAATTACTTCTGCGGTGACTTTTGCACCGTCTATAGCTGGGGCGCCAACGTTGATTTTGCCATCATTGTCTATCAATAAAACATGGTCAAATGTTACCTTTGTACCACATTCTTCTGCTAAACGATGAACAAAAACTTTTTGGTCTTTTTGCACTTTAAATTGCTGCCCGGCTATTTCTACTATTGCGTACATTTAGCGTTTTTTTAAGTTTAAATTCAATTTTTTAGGAGTGCAAAGATAAGATATAATTCGTGATTCACAAATTATTTTAGCAATTCTTTCATCTTTAAAAAGACCAATTGGCCATAATTAACAATAAAGACACCTAATAAGACGATTACCATCGCTCCGACTTGGTTGTACGTGATTTCTTCTGAAAATGAAAGACCAATTAGAACAGCAACTATTGGGATTAAATATGTAACGCTACTCGCAAATAATGCGGATGATTTTTTGATGATCCCGTTAAATAGAAACACAGCCATCGCAGTTCCAATGATCCCTAAAATACTAATGTATATAAAAGCAGGCCCGGCAGCAGGATTGGTCAACATTACAGTAGGTGTTTGGAAATAGAAAAAAGCTAAAGCACTTGGAATTAATATACTCGCGAAGGAGAGGGATGTTATTTCTATAGAGGTGAAGCCTGCCAATTTGTGCTTAATCAGATTTAAGCTGAGCCCATATAATAAAGTGGCAAGAATAACAGCTATAATTTGCTCCATGTTGCCAGTGAAAGAGGCTGACTTCCCAAGGATTACTAGAAGAAAAATTCCTACTGTTCCAATAACAGCGCCAATTACTTGAAATGATTTTGCTTTGATTTGAAACAAAAGCACGCCAATTAATAGGGTAAATATAGGGGTAAAGCTATTTAACATCCCCGCGAGACCAGAAGAGATACCTGTTTCAGCATAGGTAAACAAAAATGCAGGAATAAGATTTCCACTTATACCAACGCTTAAAAATCGCCAGGCGTTTTTTCGAAGGAATAATTTTTTTATGGATGGAATAGCGAAGGGAAAAAGAACAAGAGCGGCTAGTAAAATGCGTAAAGAAGCTACCTGTGGCGCGGAGAATATAGCTTCGCCTGACGATGTAAACATTCCCTTTTTCATTAAGATAAAAGAGCTTCCCCAAATACAAGCTAGTAAAAGTAAGAGCAACCAACTCTTTAAATTTTGTTTCACGGTGCAAAAATAAGCATTCAAAAACGAAGTTGTTTATATTTTTTACCACTTTTTACCACTTTTTGTAAAACCTTTTATTTTAAAGGTATTAGGTCCAAATATTTTTATATTTTGAAACTAATATTACCTGTTTGCGTTAGAAGTTTTCAACAATTTAAAAATCTGTGGTAAAAAGTGGTAAATATCCATTATTTTTACCCATTATTAAAGTTATGGCAGGATTAGTAGGTGAATTTGAAGTGAAATTGGACGATAAAGGCCGATTTTTATTTCCTTCCGGGCTCCGGAAGCAGTTGCCTGCTGCGTCCCAACGAGATTTTATGCTCAACAAAGGATTTGAGAATTGTTTAACGATTTATCCAATGACCGAATGGGAAAGGATAAGCGAGAAGCTTTCTAAAATGAATTTGTTTAAACCAAAAAACAGGATGTTTTATCGTTTGTTCCATCAAGGAGCGAAATTGATAAGCCTGGACAATGCCGGAAGGGTATTGGTGCCCGCTTCTCATATGGAGCGCGCAGGTTTGCGTCAAGAAGTGATGTTAATCGCTTATAATGACAGGGTTGAAATTTGGGACAAGTCCAATTACTTCGAGATGATCGAAGGAAACATGACGAATTTCGCTGATCTAGCGGATGAAGTAATGGGTGACTTGGACAATGGTGAATAGTACCAATTACCACATACCAGTTTTGCTGCAGGAATGCATGGAAGGTTTAGATATCAATCCTAACGGCACGTATGTAGATGCTACTTTTGGTGGTGGTGGTCATGCCCGAAAAATATTTGAAAAACTTAACGATAAAGGCACATTGTTCGGTGTTGATCAAGATGAAGATGCACTTGGTAATAGCTGGAGTGCTCCAAATTTTCACTTTGTAAAAAGTAATTTTCGGTTTATTGAAAATCATTTAGCGCTTCACGGTATCCAAAAAATTGATGGATTGTTAGCTGATTTAGGTGTTTCATCGCATCAATTTGATGTTCCGCTGAGGGGTTTCTCTTTAAGGACAAACGCACCATTAGATATGCGAATGAATCGAAGTGGTGCTATCACGGCAGCTGATATTTTAAATGATACGGTTGAAAATGATCTGTATCTTCTGTTTAGAACCTATTCGGACATTTTACACCTTGGAAAGCTTATCACTAATATTTTGCGATTTAGAATGTCAAAGCCTTTCGAAACAACGAAGGAATTAGTTGATGTTGCCTTATTGTCTGCTCCGAAAGGAAAGGAAAATAAATATTTAGCGCAGGTATTTCAGGCTTTGAGAATTGAAGTGAATCAAGAATTAGATGCCCTAAAAGACTTGTTAGAACAATCAACTAAAATCCTAAAGCCGGGTGGCCGTTTGGTGGTGATGTCGTATCATTCCCTTGAGGATAGAATTGTAAAAAACTATATGAAACGTGGGGCTTTTGATGGTAAAATAGAAAAAGATTTTTTTGGAAATGTATTAAAACCTTTTACGGAAATAACACGCCATCCGATTGTTCCCGGTGATGATGAAATTGAGATTAATTCAAGATCCAGAAGTGCTAAACTTAGAATTGCAGTTAGAAATGAAGGATAACGAATACATAGAAAATGGCCCACAAGACAGTGGGATGAAGAAAGAAAGCGCTAAAAAAGCACCGTCTAATGGCAAGGTGAAAACGAGTGCTTTTAATCAAATATTGAATGGTGAGTTTTTAACGAAAGATTTTGTACTCAACAATCTCAACTATATATTCTTCATCTTTTTACTATTGATGCTGCTTGTCGCAAAGGGGTATTATGTTAAACAAGTCATAGATGAAACAAATGAAACTCAAATACAATTAGATCAAAATACCGCAGATTATATTGAAGCTAAAACATCGATCGAGGCGATAACAGAGAGGAATTTATTGGTTTACATGTTGCAAAAAAGAGAGTTGATGGAATCTCAAAAAGCAACAAAAGTAATACGTTTAAAAAAGAAGAAAAGTGAGTAAGGAAAGAAGCCATGTTGTATTTAGGGCCTATCTGATTTATTTCGGCTTTGTAGTGATAATGCTAATCGTGCTTTATCAAATTATACAGTTGCAGTTTAATGGGAAGAATACAAAATTCGGTGAAGAAGATACAGTTATTCCAGTAAGAACGGTGGCTCGAACACCTCGGATGGGGGATATTTTAGATGCTCATTTATTGCCATTACTTACATCTGTTTCGTATTTTGATATTCATATGGATCCTACTGTTGTAAAACAGGAAATATTCGATAATGAATTGAGTGGCCTGGCGGAAGGTTTAAACCGATTGTATCCAATAAAAACCACGCGTGAATATGAAAATTATATTAGAAGTGGTCGTGTAAACGGTAGCCGTTACTTATTAATTCGAAAAAAGGCTACTAACGCTGAGCGAAAGGCTTTGCGAAAACTTCCCATTTTTAAAGAAGGAAGGATGAAAGGGGGGCTTATTGATAATGAAGATACCATTCAACGAAAAAAACCAAATGGTAATTTATTAAATAGAACCCTTGGGTACTATAAAGTAGTGGATGGGGTGCCGCTAAAGGTTGGGATTGAAGGAGCATATTACAATTATTTAAAAGGCGAAACGGGGGCTGAAATCGAACAAAAAATTTCTATCGGTTGGCGAAAAACTGGTAAAATAACTAAGGAAGCAATTGAAGGGGCAGATGTTGTCGCAACTATTGAAAAGGATATCCAAGAAGTTGCTCATTCCGAATTGGAGAAGCAGTTAAAGGAAATGGACGCAGAGAGTGGCTCTGTTATCGTGATGGAGGTGAATACGGGCTATGTTCGAGCGATTGTAAATTTATCGCGTGACAAAAACGGGGAGTTTGCTGAGAATTTTAATCGTGCCTTCGGGTATGTTGAAGCGCCTGGATCTACGTTTAAATTGGCATCGCTTATGGCGGCCCTAGAAGATGGGAAGGTTAAAATAACGGATAAAGTAAATGCTAATGGTGTGTATTCTTTTTATGGATCGAAATTATCGGATTCGAATCATGGAATAGGTTATGGAACCATCACCTTGCAAGAAGCATTCGAAAAATCATCCAATGTTATTGCGCAAGTAATAAACTCTCTCTACAGCAAAAACCCCCAACGCTTTATGGATCGTATGGACGCTTTTGGCATCACTCAAAAGCTGGGGATAGATTTAGAAGGGGAAGCAGCGCCAGATTTCGCTAGGCCAGGGGATGCTGGTTGGTCGCCATTATCTATTCCATGGATGGCAATTGGCTATGGTGTTAGGCAATCGCCTATGCAAACGCTTGCTTTTTATAATGCGGTAGCTAATAATGGAAATTTGATGCGTCCAATTTTTGTCCAGTCTATTCGACGAAGAGGGGTAACGATAAAGAAGTTTTTACCGATTGTCCTTCGTAAAAATATTTGTTCTCAAAAAACTATCGAAATTTTGAAAAAATGCCTAGAAGGTGTGATGTCAAGGGGCACAGGGTCATCATTGACAAGTTCTCAATTTAAAATCGCAGGAAAAACAGGTACCACAAAGTTGCCGGGAAAGGATAAGCAATATTTAGATGAAAGTAATAGTGTGTATCAAGCTTCTTTTGTCGGGTATTTCCCTGCCGATAAACCTAAATATTCATGTATTGTAGTTATTACGGATCCAAAAAAAGAATATTATGGTGCAAGGGTTTCTGGAACTGTCTTCGCTGAAATAGCCAATAAGGTATGGGCCTCTTCTTTAGATTATCATCAAGCAATAAATGAAAAAAAGGCTATTAATAAGGATCTCCCTAACGTTAAATATGGTCATAGAAACGATTTGATAAAATCGTTAAAAGCGCTTGGAATTGTCTTTAAATTAAATTTTGACAGTGATTGGTTAGTTGCTGATACACTTAGTAAAAAGGTAAGCTTAAATCAACTAAAAATCGTGAAAGGTGTGGTGCCTAATGTAATTGGGATGACGGCTAAAGATGCTGTTTATCTCTTGGAAAGTGTTGGGATGGTTGTGCGAATAAGGGGATATGGTTCTGTGAAAAATCAAAGTATAAGTGCAGGGAATCTAGTTTTTAAAGGTGGATTAATTCAATTACAGTTGCAATGAGAAAAGTTATTGATATTCTTAAGTCTGTTGAAATTGTTTCCATTCATGGAGATGAAACGCACTTGATTAATGAATTGGTTTTCGATTCTCGCTTGGCTGGACCAGAAAGTTTATTTTTTGCGCTTCAAGGAACCAACCAAGATGGCCATGATTATATTCAAAATGTGTTGGATAACGGCTGTATGGCTGTTGTCGTTAGTAAAGCGTTAAGTCTACCGGAAAATATTACGCAAATTATTGTTGATGATACGCACAAAGCATTGTCCTTGGCAGCTTGTAATTTCTATGACTCTCCTTCTTCTAAGCTACGATTGATTGGCGTAACGGGCACTAATGGTAAAACTACTACGGCAACATTACTCTATAATTTATTTTCTGACATGTCTTTTTCGGTTGGATTACTCTCTACCGTGATTAATAAAATAGGAAAAGTAGATGTCCCTGCTACGCATACGACGCCCAACCCCATTGAATTGAACAGATTGCTCGCAGAAATGGTTGAGCAGGGTTGTAGCTATTGTTTTATGGAGGTGAGCTCCCATGCTATTCATCAAAAAAGAATTTTGGGACTTAGTTTTTTTGGTGGTGTATTCACAAATATTACGCACGATCACTTGGATTATCACCAGACTTTCTCAGAATATATCCGTGTTAAAAAATTGTTTTTTGACGGGCTTCCTGCGCATGCATTTGCCTTGTCAAATAGCGATGATAAAAACGGCAGTATCATGCTTCAGAACACAAAGGCAGCCAAGCACTATTTTGCCCTGAAATCAATGGCTGAATTTAAAGGCAAGATTATTCAAAATGATTTTGATGGCTTGTTGCTCAACATAAATAATCAAGAGGTAATGACCCAATTGATTGGCGAATTTAATGCTTCAAATTTATTGGCTGTTTATGCTGTTGGTGTTTTATGTGAAATCGATAAAATGGCGGTATTAACGAGTTTGAGTAAGCTTCACTCGGTGGAAGGGAGATTTCAATATGTACGAAGCGCTTCTGGGATAACTGCTGTTATTGATTATGCACACACGCCTGATGCATTAGAAAATGTACTGGACACCATCAAATCGTTTCGTAAACCAACGGCAAAAATAATCACCATTGTCGGTTGTGGCGGTGATCGTGATCGTGGGAAGCGACCTAAGATGGCAAGAATTGCTTATGATAAAAGCGATCAAGTAATCTTAACATCTGATAATCCGAGGACGGAAAATCCAAACACTATTCTTGAAGAAATGAGCGAAGGATTAAGCGATGTTCCAGCTTGTTCGGCATTAACAATTCCTGATAGAAAACAAGCAATTCAAACAGCAATAATTCTTGCACAAGCAAATGATGTCATCCTTATTGCCGGAAAAGGACATGAAAAATACCAGGAAATCAATGGTGTAAAATATGATTTCGATGATTTTAATACCGCAAGTAGTTTTTTTAACCTAATGAAAAAGTAAGATGTTATACTATTTATTCGATTTCTTAGACAAACAAAATTTTCCAGGAGCTGGACTTTTCGATTTTATTTCTTTTCGTGCCGGTTTAGCAATGATTACATCGTTAATCATTTCTATCTTATTTGGCAAAAAAATAATTCAAGCGTTGCAAAAGCAGCAGATTGGTGAAACAGTTCGGGACCTTGGCTTGGCTGGTCAGATTGAAAAATCAGGCACTCCCACAATGGGCGGACTGATCATCCTTTCTGCCATTTTGATTCCTACCTTACTTTTTGCAAAACTCCATAATATCTACGTGATTACGATGTTGATTGCCACTGTTTGGTTAGGTGCAATTGGATTTTTGGATGATTACATTAAGGTGTTTAAGAAAAATAAGGAAGGATTAAAAGGTCGTTTCAAAATCGTTGGCCAAATTGGGGTTGGATTAATTGTAGGCTGTATTCTTTATTTCTCCGATGATGTTACCGTTCATAAACGTGTATCAGCAGATTATAAATTAGGGAAAGATGAATCGTTTGTTTCTCATAATCATCACCAAAATAAAGGTGAAAATTATAAGTGGATTAAAACGGATGATATGACCACCACAATTCCTTTTTTTAAGGGAAATGAATTTAATTACAATTGGTTAATTGGTGATTCTAATAAATCGTATGGTTGGTTGCTGTTCATTCCTATTGTTATTTTTATTGTAATTGCTGTTTCAAACGGCGCCAATATGACGGATGGCTTAGATGGTCTAGCCACAGGTAGCTCAGCAATTATTGGTTTAGCACTAGCGGTTTTTGCATATGTAAGCTCCAATGAGGTCTTTGCCGATTACTTGAATGTGATGTATATTCCTTTGGCTGAAGAACTCGTGATTTTTATTGCGGCCTTTGTCGGCGCTTGTATTGGATTTTTATGGTATAATTCTTATCCTGCCCAAGTTTTTATGGGCGACACTGGCAGCCTTGCGCTTGGTGGTATCATCGCTGTGTTTGCTATCTCTATTCGGAAAGAGCTATTGATCCCTGTACTTTGTGGAATTTTCTTAATTGAAAATTTATCAGTTCTCATTCAAGTAGGATATTTCAAGTTTTCTAAACGTCGATTTGGTGAAGGAAGAAGGGTTTTTCTAATGGCACCACTACACCATCATTTTCAGAAAAAAGGCATGCACGAAGCTAAAATTGTTTCGAGGTTTTGGATCGTAGCGGTGCTTCTTGCAGTGATTTCAATTGTAACGCTTAAGTTAAGATAATGGAGATTTTTGGCCAAAAAATAGTTGTTTTGGGCGCCGGCGAAAGTGGCGTTGGAGCTGCGTTGTTGGCTAAAAAAATCGGATTTGATGTACTTGTTTCTGATGCAGGCCCCATTTCTGAAGCGGGTAAACTGGAATTGGCCACAAACGAAATTGTTTGGGAAGAAAAGGGGCATTCAATGGATGAAATTTTACGTGCAGATACCATTATTAAGTCGCCTGGAATACCTGAAAAAACAAAGGTTATGGAGGAGATTCGTAAGGCGGGGATTAAGGTGGTGTCTGAAATTGAATTTGCGAAGCCCTTTTCTAAAGGAAAAACAATCTGTATTACAGGAAGTAACGGCAAAACAACTACGGCTTTATTAATTCATCATATTCTTGCAAAAGCTGGTTTTGATGTGGCATTAGCAGGGAATATCGGACAAAGTTATGCCAGACAAGTGGCTAAAGAAGATCGTGAGTGGTATGTGCTCGAACTAAGTTCTTTTCAGCTCGATGACATGTACGATTTTAAAGCGAATATAGCCGTTTTAACCAATATTACTGCGGATCATTTGGATCGATATGACTATAAAATTGAAAACTATATCCAATCAAAATTTCGAATAATCAATAATCTTTCTGCCGATGACTGGTTCATCTATAATGCCGATGACGATGTCATAATGAAAGAATTAGCAACAAAGAAAATTACTACCAATACAGCGCCTTTTTCCTTGAAGAAGAAAGAAAAGATGGCCGCTTTTGCCGATGAGAAACAACTAACAATCAATATAAAACAACAATTAATTATGTCTATTCACGAATTAGCTTTGAAGGGTAAGCACAATACTCAAAATGCACTTGCAGCAGGAATTGCAGGTAGGTTATTAGAAATCCGTAAAGAGGTGGTCAGAGAGAGTCTGGGTGACTTTGTGAACGCTGAACATCGTATGGAATTCGTCGCTAAGGTCAACGGTATAGAATTTATTAATGATTCTAAGGCCACGAATATTAACGCTACTTGGTTTGCTCTTGAAAGTATGGATAAGCCAACGATTTGGGTAGTAGGTGGCGTTGATAAAGGAAATGATTACAATGAACTCTCAGCCCTGGTGAAAGAAAAAGTTAAAGCAATTATCTGCTTGGGACTTGATAACAAGAAAATAATTGAAGCTTTTTCGGGAATTGTTGATACAATTGTGGAGGCTAATTCAGCTTTAGAAGCAGTTGCCTTTGCTTATCAACTTGGCTCAAAAGAAGAAGTTGTTCTTCTTTCTCCAGCTTGTGCAAGTTTTGACTTATTTGAAAATTATGAGGATAGAGGGAATCAGTTTAAGAAAGCGGTGAAATTGCTATAAAATTTTGTTATGAAGTTTCTAAAAATACGAGAGCAGGAATTAATTGAAAAACGGTCCGAGAATTTACGGGTACTAGGCGAGTCTTCGATTTGCCCGCAAGGTAAATGGCATGGACTTGATGTTTTTACATGGCAAAACTCGCTGGGCTTACAATTAGAATCAACGATTTCTGCCTTTCCATTTCCTGTTGTTTTAGTGTTTTATGACTATGAATATATTAAAAGAAGCAAACAGGCCATGTCATTTAGTGAATGGGTGTCTTCGTATGTTTTGATCGATGATTCTATAATTAATGGTGAAGATTTAGAAGGGGTTGTTGTTGTCCCTGAACTAGCTTCATTATCAGATATGTTATACGGTTTTAAAACGAAAGGCATCGTACTGTTTCTGTTTTATGATGAAAATGGTATTCAAAAAGAAGAGGAGCTAATCAATTATTTAAAGTTAGTTAATTCCAAATGAGAAAATACCTAACCTATCTAAAAGGTGATCCAGTAATTTGGATGATAACATTGCTGATGTTGGCGTTCTCTCTTGTAACTGTTTATAGCTTTGTTCCTATCTTGGTTAAAATTGAGGGTGGAACGCCTTTTTACTATTTATTCAAGCATTTTATTTATGTTTTAATAGGCTTTTTTTCAATTTATTTTATTCATAAATTGAATCCAAAATACATTTCTCAAATTGCAAAATTCTCATACTATGTTGCAATTGCCCTACTGATTTTTACGATCTTCTTTGGAGCGAAAGTTAACGATGCCGGAAGATGGATTAAAATTCCTTTTATAGGTTTAACTTTTCAGTCTTCTGACTTTGCTAAACTAGCCCTGTTTCTATACCTGTCAAAAATATTGGTTAAGAAAAAAGACTTGCTCGATGATTGGAAGCAAGGAATCGGTCCCCTAATGTTGCCAATTATTGTAATATGTGGATTGATTTTCAAGGATAACTTATCCACCTCTGTGATGCTTTTTCTATTATCAATGTTCATCCTGTTTATTGGTAAAGTGCCTCTTTTGAAATTGTTTACTATTGCTGGTGTTGGGGTACTTGGTATTGGTATTTTAATCGGAATTCATAAAATGATTCCAGACTTGAATTTTCTACCGCGCTACCAAACATGGGAAAATAGAATTACGAATAAAATGGGCCCGGATGATGGCGCAATTGAAAATGCACAGGCAATTAATGCAAAATTGGCTATCCATAATGGGGCTATTTTTGGACAAGGTGTCGGTGATGGAAAGCTAAAAAAGTACCTGCCGGAAGCCTATGCGGATTTTTATTTTGCGAGTTTCGTGGAGGAGTTTGGTCTTGTTTCCGCTTTTGTGCTGCTCTTGTTATATATGATTCTATTATTCCGAATAATACGCATTGGACTTAATTCTGATAATTTATTTGAAACCTATGTCTGCTTAGCTATTGGACTTCATTTATTGTCACAAGCAAGTATAAATATGTTGGTTTGCACAGGGATTCTGCCCGTTACTGGACAAAACATGCCGTTTTTAGCAATGGGTGGATCTGCATTGATTATGGCCTGCGTTTCTATTGGAATTGTGCAGTCTTTTGCCGTCAAACAATCAAATAATAGCAGTGCTTTTGAAATGAAATTGGACAGTAATAATGATTAATAAAGTAATAATTTCTGGTGGAGGAACAGGTGGACATATATTCCCCGCTATTGCCATTGCAAATGAAATCCGAAAAAGGAATCCTTCTGCTGCTATTCTGTTCATTGGCGCGCTAGGAAAAATGGAAATGGAAAAGGTGCCTCAAGCTGGATATGAAATTGAAGGCTTGAAGATTGTTGGATTCAAACGTTCTTTTGCGCTTTCAAATTTTTTATTACCTTTTAAGTTGATTGAAAGTTTATGGAAGGCTCGACGATTAATAAAATCTTTTCAGCCTGAATTAGTAATCGGTGTTGGTGGCTATGCGAGTGGACCAACACTTAAAATGGCATCATGGCTAAAAATACCAACGGTTATACAAGAACAAAATTCTTTTCCAGGAAAAACGAACTTGTTACTTGCGAAAAAAGCGTCCCTGATTTGTACTGCTTATCCTAATATGGAAGTGTTTTTCCCCAAAGATAAAATCATTGTAACTGGGAATCCTGTTAGGACTGAAACGGTTGATTTATTAAATAAAAATGAGGAAGGTCTTCAGTTTTATGGCTTGGAGAAAAATAAGAAAACAATTTTAATTGTGGGGGGGAGTTTAGGTGCCAGAACCTTAAACGAAGCTGTTAGATTTTCATTAGGAGAAATAAATAAGCACGATGATGTTCAAGTCCTTTGGCAATGCGGAAATCTTTATTTTAAAGTACTAGAAGAAGAGTTGTCGCTTCCTTCCAATGTTAAAATGTTGCGCTTTATTGAAAGAATGGATCTCGCTTATGCAGCAGCAGATGTAATTGTTTCCCGTGCCGGTGCAACGTCAATTTCTGAGTTATCGATAATCGGAAAGCCTACCATTTTAATTCCTTCTCCGAATGTTTCTGAAGATCACCAAACAAAAAATGCAATGGTTTTGGTGAATAATGCGGCCGCTCTATTAGTGAAGGATGCTGTAGCCAAAGAAAGTCTTTTTAAGCACATAGTTGACTTGTTAAATTCATCGGAAACGATGGGTCAATTATCAATGAATATAAAGAAAATGGGAATGCCAAATGCAACGGTAGAGATTGTAAATGCTTGCCAAGAGCTTGTTTCTAAATCAATAAGGTAAGATGTCAACAACGGAAACTACTTATAGTAAAGTGTATTTCTTAGGTATTGGGGGTATCGGAATGTCGGCGCTTGCCCGCTATTTTTTGTCAGAAGGAAAATTAGTGTGTGGCTATGATCGAAACGAATCTGCTTTAACGCTTGATTTAGTTCGTGAAGGTTGTGAGATTCATTATATCGACGAGCTTTCGTCAATACCAACGACTTTTTTAGAGAAAAAAGAAGTCCTCATTGTTTATACACCAGCAATTAAATCTGATAATATAATCCTAAATTATTTTAAAGAAAACGATTTCCCCATAATGAAAAGGGCTGAAATTCTTGGCTTGATAACACAAACAGCAAAAAGTTTATGTGTTGCAGGGACGCACGGAAAATCTACAACGAGTTCTCTTCTTGCTCATATATTGAATGGCACAGATAAAAAATTTACTGCCTTTTTAGGGGCAATTGCCACCAATTTCAATTCGAATTTAGTAATTCAAAATGACCCTGAATATATGGTGGTTGAAGCGGATGAATTTGATCGTTCCTTTTTAAAATTATCGCCATACTGCGCTATTATTACCTCTTCAGATCCGGATCATTTGGATATTTATGGTTCTAAAGAATCGTTTTTGGATGGCTTTCGTCAATTTGCAATGAAGATCGATTCAGCTGGTTTATTGGTTTGTAAGGAAGGATTAGATTTACCTTCTGACGCTAGGAAAATAAGCTATGCCTTGTTTTCAGAAACGGCCGATTATTCAATTGATAAATTGTATTATGAAAATAATGTGGCATTTTGTGACATTCGCTTAAAGAACGATAAATGGGCGCATGTTGAACTTGGCTTGGCTGGAATTCATAATGCGGAGAATGCGCTTGCTTGCGTCGCTCTTTTGACAGAATTGGGGGTTTCATCTGCTTCTATCATTGATGGTCTTCAGTCATTTCTGGGCTTAAAAAGAAGGTTCGAAACAATTTTACAAACTGAAAAAGTGGTTTATTTGGATGATTATGCACATCACCCAACTGAAATTGATGCTTTAATTTCTTCGCTTAAAATGCGCTATCCATTGAAGAAAATAACAGGTGTTTTTCAGCCTCACCTGTTTTCAAGAACAAAGGATTTTGCAAGTGAATTCGCAAGGTCACTAAGTGCTTTGGATGAGGTGATCTTGTTGCCAATCTACCCGGCAAGAGAATTACCTGTGGAAGGAGTAACTTCCGATTGGTTGCTAAGTTTAATAGATCATTCCAATAAAAAAAGGATGTCTATCGAGGAGTTATTTGAAAGAGTCAAAGAGTTTGAATCCGGAATATTTGTTACAATTGGTGCTGGTGACATTGATCGTCTCGTTGCGCCAATTAAAGAATTATTAATCAAAAATAGGTCGCAAGAATGAAAAAAGTATTGACACTAATTTTCTTGGTCCTATTGGGGATTGGTATAATTGCCATTTTGCTTATTGCCAATAATAAAAATGAGGAAATAATCTCTAAAAAACCAACTATTTCCATTCATGTGGAGGGAGAAAATGCCTTCTTAACTGAAAGTGAATTGCTGGATCGTTTGATTTTTAATAAGCTTTATACCGTAGGGGATCGTGTTGAAAAAATTAACATTAAAAAAATAGAATCGTTTATTGGGGCAATGGAAGAGGTTAAAAGCGTTAAGGTTTTTAAGAATATTGGCAGCACTTGGAATATTAATGTTCAACTCCGAAAGCCAATAGCTAGAATTTTCAACCTTTCACAAAATTCTTATTATTTAGACGATGAAGGCTTCACAATCAATAGAACGGATCTTCATACGGCTCGGGTTCTCGTAATTTCAGGAAATATTCTTGAAAACCTAAAAAATCAATCGGTAAAAGAAATTATTAACAATGATTCTTTGAAAAGTATTCGAAAATTAGATGATATCTATCGAATTTCCAATTATGTTTGTAGCGATCCATTTTTTAATGCTTTGATTGGGCAGGTTTACTTGGAAATGAACGGTGATTTCCTCCTTATTCCACTTGTTGGAAGCCAAACCATACTATTTGGTTCAGCTAAATCCGATGAAGAAGTGAAGGATAAATTTAACCGCTTGAAAGTTTTTTATAAAGAAGGGATGCCCCAAGAAGGTTGGGCGAAATATAATACGATAATAGTAAAATATGAAGGACAAATCGTTGGTAGAAAATAATGGTTCAACAGAAAATGTTAGACGTACGAAAATTGTTGTCGGTTTAGATATAGGAACAACGAAAATTGCTTGTTTTGTTGGAAAGAAAAATGACCATGGAAAAATTGAAATACTTTCTATGGGTAGAAGTGAGTCGTTGGGCGTAATGAGTGGGGTTGTTTCTAATATCAAACAAACAGTAGAATCGATAATTCTTGCTGTAAAAGAAACTCAAGGTAGGGTGGAAGGTGATTTGATTATTAAAAACATCAATGTTGGTATTGCCGGACAACACATAAAAAGCCTCCAACATCGCGGTATTTATACGCGAAATAATTCCGAAAATGAAATTGCTCAAGAGGACATCAACGCACTTGTTAAAGATATGCATAAGTTGGTTATGAATCCAGGAGAAGAAATAATCGATGTAATCCCCCAAGAATATATTGTCGATAATTTGCCCGGTATTAAAAATCCTATCGGGATGGCTGGTGTTCGATTAGAAGCTAATTTTCATATTATTACTGGCCACGTTAGTAATGTCCAAAATATTAGAAGGTGTGTCGAGAATGCTGGATTGCAAATCAAACATTTTGTGCTTGAGCCAATCGCTTCTGCGGATGCCGTGTTAACTCAAGAAGAAAAAGATGAAGGCGTTGTCTTAGTCGATATCGGTGGAGGTACCACAGATGTTGCCATTTTTTACGAAGGAATTATTCGACATACTGCCGTGATTCCTTTTGGAGGAAATGTGATTACTGACGATATTAAGGAAGGATGTAAAATTATTCGTAGACATGCAGAAAATTTAAAGGTTCGTTTCGGTAGTGCTTTTGCTTCTGAGAGTAATGAACATGAGGTCGTTTGCATACCTGGATTCAGAGGAAGAGATCCCAAAGAAATTACCTTGAGAAATTTATCGAAGATTATTCAATCGCGCATGGAGGACATCATTGAATTGGTTCATTATGAGATTGAAAATTCCGGATTTAGTAAAAAGATTTTAGCCGGTATCGTGGTTACTGGTGGAGGTGCTCAAATGAAACACTTGACTCAATTATTTGAATACACTACTGGAATCGATACGCGTATAGGTTATCCGAACGAACACCTAGCGAATCCAAATCAAATGGATAATTTGGCTAGCCCAATGTATTCAACTGGAATAGGCTTGGTATTAAAAGGGTTTGAAAGAATGGAAGATCTACCCGATGATGTGAATGAAGCACCCAATAATAACAAAACGATTTCCCATAATGACCCAAAATTAAGAGGTAATTTCTTTAATAAAATATTAAACAAATTACCACGGTTTTTAGAAGATGATTAATAATTAATAATTTATAATATGATGGAATTTGATATCCCCAAAGGAATGTCTTCAATAATTAAAGTTATTGGAGTTGGTGGTGGTGGCAGTAATGCAGTGAATCACATGTTTAATCAAGGAATTGTAGGCGTGGATTTTATTGTCTGCAACACGGATCGACAAGCACTCGATATTTCTCCAGTACCTCATAAAATTCAATTGGGCCCAAATCTTACGGAAGGAAGAGGAGCAGGAATGATCCCTGAAGTAGGAATGAATGCTGCAATTGAGAATATTGAAGAATTGCGCGAGGTGCTATCTAAAAATACTAAGATGGTATTTGTTACTGCTGGAATGGGCGGGGGAACTGGTACTGGTGCAGCACCTGTTATTGCTCAAGTAGCCAAGGATCTTGGGATTCTTACAGTTGGTATCGTAACAATTCCTTTCGATTTTGAAGGAAGAAAACGTAGACTGCAAGCGGAAGAAGGCTTGGAGAAAATGCGTCAAAATGTCGATACGCTATTGATTATCAATAATGAGAAATTACGTGAGTTTGGTAAAAACATGGCCTTGACTAAAGCATTTGCTGAAGCGGATAATATTCTTACTGTTGCTGCCAAAGGGATCGCTGAGGTTATTTCTGTTACTGGAATGATTAATGTCGATTTCAATGACGTGAATACAGTTCTTAGAAATAGTGGTCATGCCATTATGGGTAGCGCTAAAGCTGAAGGAGAAAATCGTGCAATGGAAGCGGTACAATCGGCTTTGAATTCTCCTTTGTTAAATGAAAATGATATCAATGGCGCTAAATATGTTTTGTTGAATATTACCTACGGTGATAAAGAGGTGATGATGGATGAAATAACTAGCATTACTGATTTTATTCAAGATGCAGCAGGTGCCACTGCTGATGTAATCTGGGGACATGGCTACGATGCAAGTTTAGGAGATAATATTAGCATTACGTTGATCGCTACAGGTTTTTCATCTGTTCCGTATACCGGTTTTGAATCGTTGCCTGAGCGTAAATTAATGACTTTAGGAGACGATTTAAAGAAAGAAATTACCAATACAATGTCTTCACCAATTGACTCTTCAATTAATGAAGGGCTTGAAATGGAAAGTATGAGTGATGTGTTAGCAAAAGAACCTTTCTTGAAAGGGAGCGAGTCATTGTCAGAGACTGAATCTTCTATTCTTTCGAATGACAATAGTGAAGAATCCCCTGCTTTTGGAAGTATTGAATTAGAGGTGGAAATACCATCTAATGATGTTCCTGAATCTAAAACTATTTCCTTTGATTTGTTTGATTCAGAAATTTATGCTGACGATGATTATGTAGCGGATTCTCTTTCCAATGAAGTGAGCGAAACGAGTTTTGATTTTTCCGATTCAGATAATTTGAATTCTGTTGATAGTCCTTTGGTATTTGATAGTAGTAATGAAGTGGAGGCTTCTATTCCTGCTATCACAACTGAATCAGCAAGTCCTGAAATTGTTAGGCATATTCTAGAGGATGATGGTGAGACAAGTTGGAATACTACGAAAGCTCAAGCGATTCTTTCTCCAGAAGAACAACAACGTAAAATGGATGAGAGGAATTCTAAAATTCATAGCTATACAAATAAACTAAAGAATGCAGAAGGAATTGCTGATTTTGAGAAAGAACCTGCTTTCGTTAGAAGAAACATTAACATAAACGGAGAAGTTCCTAGCGCACAAAATAATATTTCTAGATTCGGATTGTCTGATGAAGATAATGGTTCTGGGTTGCGAAATAATAATTTCCTTCACGATAATGTTGACTAAATGAGTCTTGCAACACAAATTAATGACGAGATAAAAAAGGCAATGTTGGCGCGCGATAAAGATCGATT